>OCTW011617714.1_pt1 | contig 185530 bp, 154 predicted proteins | sample 1539671 | NCBI WGS metagenome assembly OCTW01 (sample SAMN02144230, study PRJEB22623) | gut metagenome | biome: sheep rumen | host: Ovis aries | place: New Zealand | reverse complement strand
AAGCCGCAAAAATACATAAAATCTTCCATTCGACATCCATTTTTTCCCCAAAAAACATATTTTTCAGAAACACAAAAAACAAACCGTTTTTTCCCTTAGTTTTGCAGTCTGATTCGTTACCTACCATGACAAAGAAAAAACATAGCGGTTTCTGGTTCCATTTCGGCAGGACGATGGCGGCCTTGGGCATCCTGTTGCTGCTGCTCATCCTGTTCGTCTACCTCTCCGTTCCCACCTACAGCTTCAAGGAGCCGCGCCCTTTCAGCGGCGAATACCTCTACAACCCCTACCAGGACATGAATCCCGACCAATGGAAGAAATACCATTTTCACTGCCATTCGCGCAAATATTTCGGCCTGACCAACGGAAGAAAAAGCACCGAAGCGGCCATCGACAGCGTGTATCAAGTCTTGGGCTACGACCACTACGGCATCTCCGACTACATGGGCATCAACAAGCATAACGCTGATAAAGAGGACTATATCCCCGCCTACGAACACGGCTACGGCCTCATCCGCAAGACGCACCAAATCTGCATCGGGGCAGAATCGGTGTATTGGCCCGACTTCCCTTTCATGCAAAACCTCAGCATGAAACAGCACATGATCAACAAGTTGGGCGAACGAAGCCGCTTCGTCATGCCAGCCCACGCCTCGTTCACGAAAGGCTACAAGGTGAGCGACATGAAATGGCTGAGCAACTACCGCCTGATCGAGGTGGTGAACCCTTACGGAAACGCCATCGAGCATTGGGATGTGGCGCTTTCCAACGGACATAGGATTTATGCCCTCGGCGACGACGACACGCACAACATCACCAACGTGCACGAGGTGTGCCGCAACCTGACCATGGTCAACACGCCCGACCTGAAGGCCGAAAACGTTTACGATGCCTTGGAAAAAGGCTTGTGCTATGCCGTGGAGTTCGACAATTACTATTACCATCCCCTGACCCTTGAGCAAAAGGCGAAAGAAGCCCATGCACTCGACCATTTGACTCAGGCCCAACTCGTTGGCGATACGCTTTTCATCCAAACCTCAGCCGAGACCATGCGCCAAGTGCAATTCATCGGGCAAGACGGCAAGTTGCTGAAAACCGAAGAGAACGTGGCAACGGCCCAATACGTCATCCAGCCCGAAGACACCTATGTGCGCACCCGCATCGACCTCAACGGCAGGAACTTCCTGTATCTGAACCCCGTCACGCGGCACCCCACCTCCATCGTCGTCGACCGCCGCCTCGACAGCGTCAACTACTCGCAAACCATACTCTATTGGGTGGTCTATGCCGTGGCCTTCGTGGCCTTCGTTTGGTATCTCATCAAGAAAAGGAAAGAAAGGAAAACCGATGCCGATGCAAGTTAAAGAACAGAGAATCAACCGAATGCTTGTTTGGCTCTTGGCCGTCAGCGCCATCGTGAGAGGCATCTTGGCCGCATGGCTCGAGTTTGGCAACGACGAGGTGTATTATTGGACCTACGCCCTCTATCCCGACCTGAGCCACTTCGACCACCCGCCCATGGTGGGTTGGATGATTCAGCTCTTCAGCCTCAACTTGTTGCTCGACAGCGAGTTTTTCATCCGATTGGCCTCCGTTGTCCTCATGACCGCCGACACCTATATTATATACCGCATCGGAAAAGACATAAAAGACGCGCAAACGGGCCTTTACGCGGCGCTGCTCTACACGGCCTCCGTCTACGGTTTCGTCATCACCGGCATTTTCATCATGCCCGACACCCCGCTGATGCTGTTTTGGTTGCTCGCCATTTGGATGGCCATCCGGTATTTCGCTGGATTGCCACGCTTCGCTCGCAATGACGCAGACGACGACACGCTTCGCGTCATTGCGAGGAGGAACGACGAAGCAATCCAGAAAAACAGCTACCTGCTTTTTTTCGGCCTCTTTGCCGGCCTTGCCATGCTATCCAAGTATTCCGGCGTTTTCCTTTGGGTCGGAATGGGGCTTTACATATTGGTTTTCAACAGGAAACAACTAAAGAACCCCTATCTTTACGTTTCACTACTCATTTCAGCCCTATGCTGCATCCCCATCCTTTATTGGAACCTGCAATACGACTTCATCAGCTTTGGCTTCCACGGCGACCGCGTTGGCTTGGGCAAAATCAATTTCGCGACGTTCGGCACCGAGGTGGCGGGCGAGTTCCTCTACAACAGCCCCGTGAATTTCGTCCTGATCGTCGTCGCCGTAGTCGCGGCTTTCAAAAGGAAAATCCATCTCGAAAAAACAATCCAACGGCTGCTGCTTTGCACAACGCTTCCGCTGATTGCCGCCTTCCTACTCATCTCGCTCACCCGCCCCACCCTACCCCATTGGAACGCACCCGCTTACAGCACACTTATTTTATTGGCGGCCTGCCATTTAAGCGACAAAAAGCCGATGAAAGAAGGGCTTATCGCCATCCCGAAAGGCATTGTGGCGGCGCTTTGCGTCATGCTCTTCGTCGTGGTTTTCGGGGCCGCCGAAATCCAAACGGGCTTCATTCCCCTCGACCGTCACACCGAACCTGAGATGCAGGGGCGCAACGACTTCACCCTCGACATGTACGGCTGGCGACAATTAGAGAGCAAATTCTCCGACCTACGCCAACAGAAAATTGATGAAGGCTTGATGAAAGAAGAAGATGGCATCGTGGCCGACGAATGGTTTCCCTTGGCCAACCTCGACTATTACGTGGCACGTCCGTTGGGCATGAAGGTGATGGGCATCGGCTATCCCGACAAGCTCCACAAATACCTGTGGATCAACGACGAACGAGGCGGCTTCGCCAAAGGCGAGGATTTCTGGTTCCTCACCGACAGCCGCTACTTCAAGCGACCCGAGGCACTCTACCCCGGCGGCTTCCAGTCCATCGAGTCCATCGACACCATCACCATCGAGCGTGGGGGCAAACCCGCCAAAAACTTCTTCGTCTACGCCTGCAAAGGCCTGATTTACATGCAGCCAAGCGTCAATGACCTGATGGCCCAACGCGAGGCCGAAAAACACAAAACCGAAGAGCCATGAACCTTTGCAAGACACCGAACAAACTGCAATCCGCACTCGAATGCCTTGTTTTATTAGCCTTGGCAATGGCTTTGCGTGCCCTCTGCATCGGCAAGACCGACCTCGGCGGCGACGAGAGTTTCACGCTCTACATGGCCCTACAAAGCCTGCCCGACATCGTTGCGATGCTCACCCGAGGCGACAACCCGCCCCTTTGGGAAACCCTGCTGCATTTTTGGACCAAGGTTTTCGGCATCTCTGAAGTCGCCATCCGCTCCTTATCGCTCATTTTCAGCGCATTGACCGTCGTACCCATCTATTTGCTCGGCGAGAGGCACATTCAACGATTTGTGGGCATTGCAGCGTCGTTGTTTTACTGTTTTTCAACGTTTTCAATCTATATGGCGCACGAATGTCGTGTTTACAGCCTCATCGGATTTGCCACGGCCAGCTCGGTCTACCTGTTCGTCAGCGCCATTCAACGGCCTAAGACGTTCAAATTCATCCTTTTGACCCTCGCCAACCTCATGCTGATGTATGGCCACTACCTATCCGTTTGGATTATCGTAATGGAATTTATCATCACTCTGATTATCAGACCGATAAGAAACAAGATTTGGAAGCCCTACCTGATTCATGCCGCCTCGCTCGTACTGCTGTTCGCTCCCATGTTTCCCGTGCTTTTCCGACGTTTTTTGGACTCGGGCGTCAATGGCACCTGGATCGAGAAGACCACCAGTCCCGAAGCGCTCTACGACTTCCTGTGGCGCATGTGCAACGAACCCGTGACAACGGTTTTGGCCATCGTCATCCTCGCCTCAGCGTTCATATTGTTGATTTTCAATGTTTCAAAAAAGAACTTTCACTTCGGAAACACGGCCATCCTCACTTTGATTTGGATCGTTCCGCTATTGGTTTCGTTCGTACTCTCCTATTTCACCGGCTTCTTCCTCGACCGTTATTTCTACTTCCTCTTCCCCATTTTCTACCTTGCCATCGCAGCCTATTGCAACTATCTGTTTCCCAAGCGAAAAGCCTACGGTTGGGCGCTCATGGGCATCTTTGCAGTAGCCATGGCCTTTTCTTGCACCCCTGACAGTTCCACAAAACGATTCAGCGGCTGGCATTCCAACATAAAACCGATTGTAAACCAATTGGTTGAAGCAAAAGAAAAAGAAAACGTCCTCGTTATACTGCCCGAATATTTCGACAAGCAGTTCACCTATTATCTGGACAAAAACCACGACATTTTCCGCACCCAAAGCCAGCCGACCAACTATTACGTCTTTCGCGATTACCTTTTGAATGAAGGTTATTATTACGACTACAACTACAAAAAAGCCGATTTCGAGGCCCACGACAAGGTAGCTTTCCCATATCACAAAGCAATGCCAATCAAGGGATTAAAGGAATATTTGGAAAGCCTTGGATTCAGGCTTGAGCGGGAACAAGACGAGCCTCCTTACAGCGTCTTTTATTATTCACGGTGACGGTCATGGCTGTTTCCGACGGAACAGATAGAGATTCCCATCGGTGGCAAGCGTCTCGTATTCGTCGCGATTGGCAAACAGCAACTCGCCATTCCGCTCGAAATTGATGTAATGCTCCGTAATCAGCACATAATCAGTGTCTATCTTGGTCGCATTCGCGAAGTTCAGTATGTTGTCGCGCAAAGCCAAATGTGGTACGAAATTCGTTTCGGCACACACCGAAGCCTCGTCGGGAATCATCTCGATGAGCTGGCGGGCATAATCCACATCGAAACGCTTTTGCTCGTAGTGACGACCTTGATACACACAAATATGGTCGAGCCAAACCTTGGATTTGGGTACGCCGATGGTGTAAAAAGTGGTCAGCACGGTGGAAAGCAGCAAAGCCAGGCCCAAAGCCATCCGCCAACCCCGTTTTTTCAGCTTGAGAATCACCAAGAAAGACGAGACCACCAACACGGGCACAAACTCGATGGAATATTGGAACGAAACGCCCCAAAACACAGCGTTGGAGGCAAGCATTTTTTGTGCGATAAGCGGAATCAGCATCAACAAATAATTGGGTTTCAACAAAGTAAGAAGCATTCCCGAAGCCAAGGCGCAAAGATAAAACTCTCCTTTTATCCCATCGAAACGCGTCAGCGTACTCGTGTTGTTAAACAAAATACGCAGGGTCTCGCCAGGATTCAAGATCAAATTCTTGGCAATCTCAGCATAATTGCTACCCAGATACTCATATCGCATGATTCCCCTTGCCCCAATCCGAGGCATTACCACCATGTTGATCACAACAAAATAAACCAATGCAAAAACGGAACAGCCAAACAAATACCAAAGCGTTTTCTTGTCTTTACGGTAATCCCACATCAAGCCTAAAGCTATGAAAAACAGCCATAGCGACAGATTTTCCTTTCCGATGACAAGCAAAACGGCAAAGACAGATGCTCCAATGAAACGGCCTTTTTTGAGACAATAGAGCATCCAAGGTAGCATCATCGCCGACACCACATTGGAATGATAATCATACGACAAGGCATGTATCACCCCAAAAGAGAAAAAGAACGACGCAACAGCCAAAAGCGGGAGCAAGTCGTCGTCCGTGTAAAGCAAAATCAACTTGTAGACACCGTATCCTCCAAACAACACTGCCGCAATCTGGATGACAAGCAGGGTGTACGAACCGAACACGTACACCAAAGGCGAAAGCAAAATAAGATAAAGGTCGAAATGGGCGCTCAAGGCAGACTGAGGCGCCATGTCCATCATGAACAAATCTGCTCTACGAAAATGGGCATATTCATACATGAAATGTGTGTAAAGCCCCAGATCGAGCGCATAAGTCTTGAAAAAGTAATGGTTGACCAACGAGATGAGGCAATACACCACACCGGCAAGGGCGAAAACCGATGCCAACGTAATCTTGTTCCACTTGCCGCTCTTGATTGGGTTCATTTTTTCTCCTTTCGGTCTGCAAAACTAAAAAAAATCGCCATTATTGCTTTGATAATTCAAAAAACACTATCTTTGTGACGTTAAACCCCTAAAAAACAACACAACATGATGACAAGACCTGACATTAGAAACTACGCCCTCGGACTGCTTCGGGGCAAATGGACACAACCCGTATTGGCCGCTTTGATTACGGCTCTCGTTAGCGGGATTTCGCAAGGCGGCAACCAAACCAAATCCGCCGGTTTCATCACGGTAGGGTTCCTCGTGGCCTTGCTCGTTGGCTGCAACCTCCAATATGGTTTTTCCGTCGGCATCCTCCGCTTCCACCGCAACCGCGAGGAGACCATCAAGGAAATGTTTAGCGCGGGCTTCAAGGAAGACTATGGGCGCGTGTTGGGCATCGAGCTGCTCAAGACCGTGTTCACCTTTCTTTGGGCATTGTTGCTCATCGTCCCCGGCATCATCAAGGCATATTCTTATGCGATGACTGAATACATTGCCGAGGACAATCCCGAACTTGGCCCCAACGAGTGCATCGACCGCAGCAAGGCCATGATGGAAGGCCACAAGATGGACCTTTTCCTCCTCGACCTCAGCTACATCGGATGGATTCTCTTGGGTATCATTACCTTAGGCATCGGCATGCTTTGGGTGGCTCCATGGATGGAGATGGCGCATGTGAAATTCTATGAAGAGCTGAAGAACGAAGCCCCGGCTTACGCTTAAGCGTAACAGGAAATCTTAGGCAAAACAAAACGGCTTGCGGAAAGGTTTCTGCAAGCCGTTTTTCAATGGTTGGTGTTTTCAAGAATGCTCCGTTAGGAGCTAACTTTTCATTGAAACCACCGAATCAATCGGTTATGCTCCGTTAGGAGTTTCCTTTACCAAGCCAATCCCAACCCTCATTCCGCCTGGAACAAGGTGATGATGTTCAGAATCACCTCCGAAGCCTTCATCATGCTTTCGAGCGGCACATATTCGAGCTTGCCGTGGAAGTTGTGTCCGCCAGCAAAGATATTGGGGCAAGGCAGGCCCATAAACGAAAGGTTGGCGCCATCGGTGCCGCCACGAATGGGTTGCACTTTCGGCTTGATGTTGGCCATCTCCATGGCTTTCAAGGCTTTCTCGACGATGAAGAAATGCGGCTCCACCTCTTGGCGCATGTTGTAATACTGGTGTTTCAGTTCCAACGTCACCACGTTGCCGTATTTCTTGTTCAAGAACTCGGCCACAGCCGTAATCAGGGCCTTCTTTTCCTCAAACTTGGCGCGGTCGTGGTCGCGAATGATGTACGACATGTTGGTCTCTTCAACAGTTCCGTTGATGTCGGTCAGGTGGAAGAAGCCCTCGTAGCCTTGCGTATAGCGAGGCACTTGCTCCACGGGTAGCATCCCATTGAGTTCCATGGCGATAAGCATCGAGTTCACCATCTTGTCCTTGCCGTAGCCGGGATGGATGTTGCTGCCTTGGATGTGGATCTTGGCGGCAGCGGCATTGAAGTTCTCGTATTCCAACTCACCGATTTCGCCGCCGTCCATCGTGTAGGCATATTTCGCGCCAAACTTCTTCACGTCGAATTTCACCACGCCGCGCCCGATTTCCTCGTCGGGCGTGAAACCGATCTTGATTTCGCCATGCTTGAAGTCGGGGTGTTCCATCATGTATTGGGCCGCCCACATGATTTCGGCCACGCCCGCCTTGTCGTCGGCGCCCAGAAGGGTCGTGCCGTCGGTGGTGATCATCGTCTGGCCTTTGTATTGCGCCATTTCAGGAAATTCGGAAACGCGCAAAACGATGTTCTTTTCCTTGTTCAGAATGATGTCGCTGCCGTCGTAGTTCGGGATGATTTGCGGCTTGATGTCCTTGCCAGAGGCGTCGGGCGACGTGTCGACATGGGCGATGAAGCCGATGGCGGGAATCTCACGGTCGACATTGGAAGGGATGGTGGCCATCACATAGCCGTATTCATCGAGGGTGGCCTCGATGCCCATGGCTTGCAGTTCGTCGCGAAGCATCTTCAACAGGTTCAACTGTTTGTCAGTGCTGGGCTGCGACTCGGAATTTTCGTCGGAAGTGGTTTCCACTGCGACGTATCTCAGGAATTTGTCTAAAAGCTTTTCCATTGTTCAAAAGTTTAGTGCCACAAAAATAGGAAATAATTCAATACAAAAAACCGCAGCCGGATTGCTCCGGACTGCGGCACCATGAAAAAACAATCTATCTACTCTTTTTATCTCTTTTCTGCATGTTTTCTCGCCTTGTGGCGGTCCTTCGACCACAAGCCGTACACCTCGCTCACGTTGCCTGCGGTGGTGAAGGCATTGATTTCGTTCTTGCCGAGGAACTCCATCAGGTTGGAGAACTCGTCGTTGGTGAGCAAGGCTTCGAGTTCGATCGACTTCTCGTTGGTATAGCCACCGATGACCTCATACAAGGTGCAGCCACGCCCCAAGTCGTCAATGATATAGCGACGGATGCGGTCGTAGTCTTTCGACACGATGCACACACGCTTGCGGCGGTTGAGGTTGGCCGTGAACATATTGACAACCATGCCGTTGATCCAAGTGGCGATGAGGCCGATGACGACCATCTGGAACGGGTTGATGGCGAAGGCCGTGAGGCAGATGATGGCACCCGCCACGCTCACCGACTTGCCCATGTCGAAGTGCAAGTACTTGTTGACGATTTTGGCCAAAATGTCCAGGCCACCCGTCGAGGCGTTGATGGAGAACATCAGCGTTTGCGCCGCACTCAGGATGATGACGCAGCAAAGCAGGTCGAACCACGGGTTGCCCATCACCGAGAAGGCTTGGTCGGGGGCGACGCCCATATTAATAAGGTAATCGTTGGGCGTGGCAAAGTTCTGCCAAGGATAAATCCATTCGCACACCTTGGTCATGGGGCCGAGGATAAGGGCGCAATAAACGGTCTTAAGTCCAAACTCCTTGCCAACAAGAAGATAGGCCAGCACCAGCAGGATGGCGTTGATGATGGTAATCATCGAAGGCAGTCCGATGTTGACGCCCATGCTGTTGAAAATGTTGGTCAGCACGATGGAAAGACCCGATATGGAACCCACGATCAGCTTGCTCGGAACGAGGAAATAATACACGCAAACGCCCGTCATGAACATGCCGAAGGTCATAATCAGCAGCTCCACCCAGAACTTCTTGCTGGCCAAAGCCTGGCCGATTTCGTTCATTATGTCGTTAATCTTGCTCATAAACTATTGATTTATAATTTCTTGAAACGATTTTCTCTCTCGATTTTTGCGGCTGCAAAGGTCGGAATAATTTTTGGAATAAAGAAGGGTTTGTGAAAATAAATATTTGTGGCGAAAAAGAAGGTCGGAGGAAGGTGCCGATACTCCCCCAAATCTATCAAAAAAAAATGAGTTTTGGGGAGCTATCGGACATGTTTTTGATTCGCGATAGAGGAAAAACAAGAAAAAAAGCGCCGATTTCAAAAATAAATGCCTAACTTTGCAAACGTAACCTAACGATGGACATCATGATTGACGAAAGAAGAGAACGCTACATCAACCCTTACACCGACTTCGGTTTCAAGAAACTGTTTGGCACCGAGGTGAACAAGGACTTGCTCATCAGTTTCCTCAATGCCCTGTTTCACGGCGACGAGGTCATCACCGACATCACCTACCTGCCCAACGAGCAACTGGGAGTCTATGGTAGCCGCCGCGCCATCTTCGACGTGTATTGCGAGACCGAGAAGGGCGAGAAAATCATTGTGGAGATGCAGAAGACTGAGCAGGCCTATTTCAAGGACCGCAGCGTGTTCTATGCTTCCTTCCCCATCCAGCAGCAAGGGCAACGCGGCGCGGATTGGAACTTCGAGCTGAAAAGCGTCTACACCGTCGGCATCCTCAATTTCGTGTTTCCCGAAGACGAGTATGCGCCGAGTTGCTTCCACCATGAGGTGAAGCTGATGGACAAGGACGACAAGCATGTCTTTTACGACAAGCTCACCTTCATCTATTTGGAGATGCCCAAGTTCAACAAGAAAGAGGACGAGTTGCAGGACATGTTCGACAAATGGCTGTTCGTGCTGAAAAACCTTTCCCGCCTTTTTGAGCGACCGGTGGCATTGCAGGAGCGTGTCTTCAAGAAGCTTTTCGAACAAGCCGAGATTGCGAGATTCACCCCGCAGGAAGTCATGGAATACGAAGACAGCGTGAAAATCTACCGCGACCTGAAGAACTCGATGGACACTTCATTTAATAAGGGTATAGCAAAAGCCAAAGAAGAGACTGCTCGAAAAATGAAATCAAAAGGGTATCCTTCCGTTGACATCGCTGAGATTACCGGACTGACGGTTGAAGAAATTGAAAGATTGTAGTTCTTTTTTTCAGTCCAATGACCCTCCTCGACTGGCTCCCGATAACGAAAAAAAAGCTTTTTTTCAAAAAATATCGCAAAATCAACTTTTATGTTTATTTTTGCGGCGTGATATTATACTGCCATGGAACGAAACCTGTTTTTGGAACTTCTTGAAGACGGCAATAAAGTAAGTCTGTATTCTCCTCATTTTGAGGACGAAGAATACTCTGAATTTGAAAAATTCCTGCTTGCTTATAAGGACAACTACCCTGACGACGTGCGCCAATTGGTGTATCGCCTTGACATTATCAAACGCGATGGTGCCGAGGACCGACATTTCCGCTATGAGGGAACGCGTAGGGACAGGGTAATGGCTTTGCCTTCCCACCTTGAAACGACCTCGCTTCGCCTGTATCTGCTCAATATCGCTGCCAAAGTATTGATTCTTGGCAACGGCGGATTAAAGACAACAGCCACTTACGAAGAGGATTCTCATTTGCACAAATGTGTTCAAACGCTTCAAAAAATTGATATACAGCTGAAACAATTTGAAAAACAAAAAGTTATTACAGTGACTGGAACCAAGTTGTTGGGCACACTGACTTTTTCAATCGACGACGAACCATAAAAACCTTGAAAGATGAAAACGAACCGAATAATGGACGAAATCCGCGAAACGATTTCACCTGAGATGAAGATGCAGATGGAACTGTCGGTGGCCATTGCCAACCGCATATACGAAATCCTTGAGGAAAAAGGTATGTCACAAAAAGACTTCGCTCGTTTAATGGGAAAGACCGAAACAGAAATCAGTCGTTGGCTTTCGGGAACCCACAACATGACCTTGGCTACCCTTTGCAAGATTTCCATTGCTTTAGGCGAAAACCTGTTGGAAGTCCCCATAAACCATAAAGAACTTGTTGTGGCCTAACGATTAAAGCACCATGACCCTCCTCGACTGGCTCCCGATAACGAAAAAAGAGACCGACCTGCGCGGTTGGGACGAGGTGGACATCGTCTTCGTCACTGGCGATGCCTATGTCGACCACCCTGCTTTCGGCGCGGCAGTCATAGGCCGTGTGCTCGAACATGCAGGCTTCCGCGTGGCGCTCATCCCGCAACCCAACTGGCGCGACGACTTGCGCGATTTCAAGAAGTTCGGCAAACCAAGGCTGTTTTTCGGCGTGTCGGCGGGCTGCATGGACTCGATGGTGAACCATTACACCGCCAACAAACGCCTGCGCAGCAACGATGCCTACACCCCTGGTGGCGAGGCAGGCTTCCGTCCCGACCGTGCCACCATCGTCTACAGCAACATCCTCCGGCAACTCTATCCCGACACACCTATTATTATAGGCGGCATCGAAGCCTCGCTGAGAAGGGTGACGCACTACGACTATTGGGACGACTGCCTGAAACCCAGCATCTTGGTGGATTCCAAGGCGGACTTGGGCGTTTACGGCATGGGCGAACTGACAATGGTGGAAATTGCCCAAGCCATACAAAGCGGCAAGAAAGTCAACGAACTGACCGACATCAAGCAGACCTTTTTCTTGCAAGACAAAAAAGAAAAACTGCCCGATCTTGAGGGTCAAACCATTGAGCTTGTCTCGCACGAAGTCTGCCTCAAAGACAAAAAGAAATACGCTTCCAACTTCCGCCACATCGAGGAGGAATCCAACAAGAAACATGCGGCAAGGCTCATTCAAGAGATTGGAAACCAACGACTTGTCATCAATCCGCCTTTGCCGACTTTCACCACGGAACAGATTGACGCTTCTTTTGATTTGCCTTACACAAGGCTGCCCCATCCGAAATATGCCAAGCGCGGCGTGATTCCCGCCTATGAGATGATCCGCCACTCGGTGAACCTGCATCGCGGTTGCTTTGGTGGCTGCGCCTTCTGCACCATTTCGGCACACCAGGGCAAGTTCGTGGCCTCACGCAGCAAGGAGTCTATCATGCGCGAGGTGGAGAAAGTCGTTGAAATGGAAGACTTTAAAGGCTATATCAGCGACCTTGGAGGTCCGTCGGCCAACATGTACCGCATGAAAGGCAAGGACGAACGCCTCTGCGAGAAATGCGCCCGACCCACCTGCCTGCAACCAAACGTTTGCAAGAACCTCAACACCGACCATCACCCGCTCATCGAGATATACAAAGAGGTGGACGCACACCCGAAGGTCAAGAAAGCCACTATTGGCTCGGGCATCCGCTACGATCTGTTTTTGCACGACTGCACGCCTGAGGAAAACCGAGCGATGGGCTACGATGAGTATTTCCGCCAGTTGGTGACGCGCCACGTCAGCGGGCGGCTGAAAGTGGCCCCCGAACACACCAGCGACGCCGTGTTGAAACTCATGCGCAAGCCCAAGTTCGACATGTTCGTCAAACTGAAGAAGAAATTCGACCAAATCAACGAAAAGGAGCATCTCAACCAGCAACTGATTCCCTATTTCATCTCCAGCCATCCCGACTGTTATTTGGAAGACATGGCCGATTTGGCTGTGAAAACCAAGGAATTAGGCTATCATTTGGAGCAAGTGCAAGACTTCACTCCCACCCCCATGACCCTGGCCACCGAAATCTATTATTCCGGCTACGACCCTTACACTTTGGAACCCGTTTTTTGCGCCAAGACCAAAGAAGAAAAACTCGCCCAACAACGGTTCTTCTTCTGGTACAAGGCCGAAAACCGCGAATGGGTGAAGAGTGCTTTGCGGCGCATCGGTAAAGCAGAATGGGTGAAAAAGCTATACAAATGATTATTTTCACTATTTTTGCCGCAAATTTCTAATACATAAAAAATGAAGAAAACCCTCATCGGAGCCATCGTGCTCATCGCCGCCCTCGCCATGACAGGCTGCGGCAACAACAACGAAAAGAAAGAAAAGAAAGAGAAAAAGGTGAAAGAGAAGACCGAAAAGGTTGAAGCACAGGCCGAAAAGCCCCAACTTCCCAACCGTTTGCTCATCATCGTTGACCCGCAAGTCGACTTCACCACGGGTAGCTTGGCCACCAAAAACGGCCCTGCTGCCATGGATTATTTAGCCAAAGCCCTGAAAGAAGGCGCTTGGAAGAACTACGGCTGGATCATCGTCACCCAAGACGAGCACCCGGCCAACCACTGCTCGTTTGTCGAGCAAGGGGGTGACTTCCCGCCCCACTGTGTGTTAGGCACCGACGGCCAAAAGGTCTACCCCGCCCTGCAAACGGTGTTGAGCGACATTTTGCGCGACATCCCCAACATCCATTACATGCAGAAGGGAAACCTGCCTGAGAAAGAGGAGTTTAGCATCTTCCAAAACGCACAATGCGGCGAAAAGCTCCGTGCCGTCATCGCCGACCAGAAGTTTGAAGGCATCGACATCTGCGGCATCGCCACGGACTACTGTGTCTACGAGACCACCAAGGACCTGATGGCTTTCTATCCTGCCAACCAAATCCGCATCGTCACCAACTGCCTCGCCGCCGTCGACGAAAGCGATACCAAGCTCGCCGACCTGATGAAGGAAAACGGCATCAAGGGGATTGAGTTTTAATCAGTTAGGAGTTAGAAGTTATTAGTTATAGATTGATGACGAAATTCAAGTCATTCCTACAACGCAAGGGCGTCGACATGACCTGGAAGGCCTACTTTGTCGACGCTCTTGGCGCTATGGCGTTGGGCTTGTTCGCCTCGCTGCTCATCGGCACCATCTTCCAGACCTTAGGCGACAAGACAGGCATTGAGGCTTTCGCGACCATTGCCAAATACGCCAAGGCCGCCACTGGAGCCGCCATTGCCGTGGCCATCGCCTACAAACTTGGATGCGAAGGTTTGGTTCTGTTTAGCGCCATCGCCGTGGGCATCGCCGGCAACGAACTTGGCGGCCCGATGGGTGCCTACGCAGCCGTCATCGTGGCCATTGAGTTGGGCAAAATGGTCTATAAAGAGACCCAAGTCGACATTTTGGTGACACCTGCAGTAGTTATCATCAGCGGCGTGCTCGTGGCTTATGCAGTTGGCGCACCTATTAATAAGGTAATGACCGCCCTCGGAACCTTCATCGAAAACGCCACACAGATGCAACCTTTCCTCATGGGCATCGTCGTCTCGGTCGTCATCGGCATGGTGCTCACCCTGCCCATCAGTTCGGCGGCAATTTGCTTGGCCATTGGTTTGGGTGGCATCGCTGGAGGAGCAGCAACGGCTGGATGTTGTGCCCAGATGATTGGCTTTGCCGTGTTGAGTTTCAAGGAAAACCGTTGGGGCGGCCTCGTGGCACAAGGTCTCGGCACCTCGATGCTGCAAATGGGAAACATCGTGAAAAATCCCAAGATTTGGATTCCCGTCCTGCTCACCTCGGCCATCACCGGCCCAATTTCCACTTGCATTTTCCGTTTGGAAAACATCCCAATCGGCTCCGGCATGGGCACCTGCGGCCTTGTCGGTCCCATCGGAATCTACACCGCCATGCCCGATGGCGGCTCGAACATGTGGATTGGAATGTTGTTAGTTTGCTTTGTGTTACCTGCCGTCCTTACTTGGCTCTTTGGATTGATTCTGAGGAAGATAGGATGGATTAAAGACGGTGACCTCAAAATCGACTGCTGATGCCACAACGTCCCGCAAAACCGCTCACGCCCGACCAAGTGTTGGACAAGATGGCCAAATATTGCGCCTATCAGGAACGCTGTGTGAAGGACGTGAAAGACAAACTGAAGACCTACGACATCCCGCAAGCGTCGAAAGACGAAATCCTTGATTATCTGTTGGATAACCGTTTCGTGAATGATGAACGGTTTGCGCGGAGTTTTGTCAGGGGCAAAGTCAACCAAAGCGGCTGGGGCGTAAACAAAATCCGCTTCCATCTCATGCAGAAAGGCATCGACAAAGACGTGATTGACGAAGCCTTTGGCCAAACCGACGAGGAAGTCTACAAACAAAAACTGATTGACATTCTGAAAGCCAAATCCAAAACCGTCAAGGCTGAAACCGACTTTGAGCGCAAACGCAAATTGGCTGCTTTTGCAATGCAGAAAGGCTTTGAAGGGGCTTTGGTTTGGGAGGTCTTGAAAGAATTCTGAACTCCTCAAAACGAGAACAAATAGCACTTGATGTATTGCCAGCGACGATTCAGCAGGTCATCTTTGGAAATCAAGAAGTTGAGCATCCCGCAGTCATAGAAGCGCAGGTTCCAGTCGTCGCTCTCGTCAATTTGCAGGAGCGAGAGCATTCCGGGCATGGCCTCACGCACATCTTCGATGTAAGGCTCGCCAAGCAACCGTGTGTTGTATTCCGGCTCCAATTCGTAGGTAAACGTGATGCTTTCGGCAGGCAAACCGACAGGCGACCCGTCTTCGAACAGGATTTTGTGGGTGTGCAGTTCCTTGATGTCGGGCACGTAAAGCACTTTGAAATAAGGTACCTCCCATTCGCCCATGCCGGGTGACGAAATGGCATCAAGGTTGCCCAAGAAATAGTCCAAGGCGGCAAAGAAGTAGAGCATCCCCTCGTGCGGAAGCAGGTTCTCTTTGTCGTAAGGCGCAATCTCGTCGCAGCGTATCTGGCAAACGAACGTAAGTGGATCGGCGTATTCGTCGCCATCGTCGTTGACGGGGACTTCGGGATAGTCGAGGCAGTCGGGCAAGTCGGGGAAGCCCCACCATTTGCTTTTGCCGAACAGGTCGGCGTCGGTTTTTTGTGTCGTTATCTTAATCATGGTTTACAATTTGCAAGAATGACTGAAACATTGTCGTAACCACCTGCTTCACAGGCTTTTTCTTTCAGTTTTTCGACAAGGTTTTCTGCCATGCCCTCGTCGGTAATGCCTTCGTTGAGCAAGGCTTCTATCTCGTCGTCGGAGAGCATGTCGGTGAGTCCGTCGGAGCAAATCAAAATCACGTCGCCCTCGACGATTTTGCTGGTGATATCATCGCTGAGGATCTTGCCAGTGAGTCCGCCGCCGATGCAGTTGAGGAGGGCTTTGCTGGCCTCTGGATGACCAGTGATGCCTCGCACGGTTTGGTCGGTGGTGAGTTGTCTCAGAATACCGCCACGGAAACGGTAGGTGCGACTGTCGCCCGCGTTGATGAGGTATATCTTGCCGTAGTGCCACACCACGCCCGTCAGGGTGCAGCCCATAGGCTTCGTTTGTCCTTGGGCGAGGGCGGCGTTGTTGAGTTTGAAGGAGATGTATTTCCCGGCCTCGTTGACGTCGTCGCTGAACGTATCGGGCTGTATCTCGTTCATGGCGAATTGTTCCTTCATCTCGTCGAGGGTGATCTCGCTGGCCGCTTCGCCTTTTTCGTGGCCACCCATGCCGTCGGAGACAAGCAGGTAGAAGACGGCGTTTTCCTGCACGTCGACAGTGAGGTTCATGGCATCGTCGCGGAGGAACACGCCTCCTATGGAAAGGGCGTCTTCGTTGTTTTCGCGCACCCTTCCTTTGTCGCAAATCGCTTGTATGTCTATCTTCATTGTACCTTGAAATCTATGGTTGCTATGGTTAGTTCATCACCTATTTTTATCGGTGCTCCAACGCCGGCGGTGAGCCTCATGCCGTTGACAAAAGTACCGTTGGTGGAACCGTTGTCGACGACCATCCATCCTTCCGCAGTTCGTGTGAACATTCCGTGCTTGCCGGAGATGTATTTGCATGAGGCGAACTCAGGATAAATGCCCGACGTGCGCCCAAACTGTCCCTCACGCAAAGGCAACACCCAGCCGTTGCCGACGATTTTGGTCGGTACAGCTGGCACATTCGTTCCACTTATCGCCGTGCCTTGCGGCATGTCGCTGTCCTGCTGCGGCTGTTGGGGAATTGTTTGTGGTTGCTGGGCAACTGCTTGCGGCTGTTGGGCACTGCCGTTGAGATATTTCCTCCCGGGGACGAGGTCGCTGCCGCAAACGGGACATTCGCGTCCTCGGTTGGGTTTGGGGCGTTTGCACTCGGGGCACCACATCAGCTCGGTACCGCATTGGTCACAGAAAGCGCTATCGTCGGGGATCATGGCCCGACAGCTTGGGCATTGTATCATATCACATCCTCCATTTTAATCGTTTTACGTTCTTCCGCAGTAGGCGCGCCGCCTTCTTCGGCGAGGCGCATGGCCAGGTTGCCCTTGACTTCGTCGAAGAGGTTGCGGGCCTCGCGACCGTTGCCGAAGGTGCGGCCTCGGGTGTTGTACATCATCGTGAGTTTGCCACGCACCGCGTTCTCTGCCATCGCGTCGAGGATGTAGCCTCCTTTGCGTGCGTGAATCATGAAGATGTCGAAAAGCTCTTGCGGCGAGTAGTCGTCGAACACGATGCGGTTCTGCTTGGGGAAGCGCGACTCGAATCCGCTGTTCTCGGCCAAGAACTGTTGCATCTCGAAGGAATAGCCGGCGGCGATGCAGACGAACTTGCCTCGGTCGTTCTCGAGCCGTGCCACAAGGGTTTCGAGGGCGCTGCGGCCAAATTGGTCGGAGGCGAGCTGATATGCCTCGTCGATGAAAAGTATGCCACCCATGGCACTGTCAATCATGTGCGAGGTGATGGCTTCGGTGTCGCCCACATATCTTCCGACGAGATTAGCTTTTCCGACTTCCACAACGTTGGGCGACGGCAATGCACCCATGGAATAGAGTATCTTGCCCATAAGCCTTGCCACCGTGGTCTTGCCCGTGCCCGGATTGCCGAGGAAGAGATAGTGGCCAAGCGGAATCTCGGGGCGACGGTTCTCGACGCGGGCACTCTCAATCTCGTTGTTGATGGTATGGGCGAGCTTCGTGAGCAATGCCTTGACGCCACCAAGACCGATGAGTTGGTTGAGTTCTTGGAGACATTCGTCGACCGAGACCTTCTCCGGCTCCTCAAAGGGAATGTCCTCCAAAAAAGCCGTGTGCAACACTTCGGGTGTCCATTGGTCGAACGGGAGGCTGCTGATGCGGTTGTTGATGTTGGTCTTGGTCTCGGCCACTTTTTTCATGGCCTCGCCCGCGTTGCCGAACTTGTCGTCTTTCATGGCCACCATGTTGCGGAACATGTTGAGTGCCTTCATGCGCACGGTGTCGTCGCCGAGGGTGAAGTTGTATTTCTTGGCCTTTGCCGCCCTTTCGTAGATTTCGAGAAGTTCCTCGGCGGTGTAGTCGTCGATGTGGATGGTGTGCGAAAAACGCCGCTTCAGGCCTGGGTTGGAATTCATGAAGGCGGCCATCTCCTTGGGATAGCCAGCACAAACCACCACGAACTTGCCCGCCTCGTTCTCCATGCGTGTCATGAGGGTCTGCACGGCCTTTTTGCCTTCCGAGCTGGTGCTGCGGCCCGCCTCGTCCATCGGTTCGAGGTCGTAGGCCTCGTCGAGGAAGAGCACGCCGCCCATGGCCTCATTGATGGCCTTGTCCATGTTCTTGTCCGACTCGTTGACATACATTCCGATGATGTCTTTCGGCACCTTCTCCGTCACCTTGTCGGTGCTAGTGACACCGAGGGCCTTGAAGATCTTGCCGAAGATGCGTGCCACGGTACTCTTACCCGTGCCAGGATTGCCCGTGAGGATGAAGTTGTACTTGGTGAGTCCTTCCTGTGCCTCCCCCATCTCGATCAGTTGCTTCTGCACGGCAATCTCCTGGGCGATACGGCGGATGGCGTCTTTCACCGACTTCATTCCCACAAAGCCGTCGAGTTCCTTCATCACGTCGTCGACGGAGATTTCCTTCGTGTCGGCCTCGCCAACGATGTCGGCGTAGGAGAACTGGTTTTCGACGAAGTCCGGTTGTTGTTTACGCAAACGGTGGCGTTTCAATGCCAAATCAAAGAGGTTGCGCACCTCGCGGGCGTTGCCAAAGGTGTCGCCGCGCTTAAGATACATACGGTCGAACACTTTGGGGAGCATTTCCTCCGCCTTCGCGTCGAGGGTGAAAACGGTGTCCTCATCGTTGCGTTTGAGGTACATACGGAAGAGTTGCTCCAGCTCGCGGGCCGAATAGTCGGGGAACTCAATCGTCACATTGCAGCGTGAAGGGATGCCAGGGTTCATCCTTACCAACTCACCCATTTCCTTGGTGTAGCCAGCCATGATGCACACGAATTCGCCTTTGCGGTTTTCAAGCAAATTCAGGAGTGTATTAATGGCATCCATCCCATAGCTGCCTCCACTCCTACTTTGCGTAGTGTTTCCCAAGGCATAAGCCTCGTCGATAAACAACACACCGCCCATTGCCTTGTTGACATAGCTCTTCACATTGGCCTCCGTGTCGCCCAAATACTGCCCGATGAAATCCTTGCCCGAAATTTCCACAAACTGGCCGGTGGGCAAGGCACCGATGGCGTTCAAGATTTCGCCAAACTTGCGAGCAAAAGTGGTCTTGCCCGTACCCGGATTGCCCGTGAAAAGGTAATGGTCCTTCAACAGCTTCGCGGTCATGCCTTTCTCCCTTCTTTCCTTGACGTTGCTCACGATGGCCCTGATTTCGTCTTTCACGCTTTGCAGGCCGATGTAGCCGTCCAACTCCCTGAAAATCTGTTCCTCTGTCTTGGGAACGAAGGTTTTGTCGTCATCAATGTCAACGGCTTCTATGGTGTCGCTGCCACGCAATTTGGCACTGACACACAAATCGTTGGCCACTTTCTCGGCAAGTCGACCATTGACGTAGGTCAGCTCTTTCTGCCGCATATACCATGAGAAGTGGGCACGCAGCTTGGGCAAGGCCTCATCGGCGATGTCCATGCGTTTCTCTTTTTTCAGCAAGGCCGAAGTCAGGCTAACAAGGTCGTCGATGGAGAAAGAGTCCAGCTGGAAGCGGAACTCGAAAAGTCCTGCCACGTCCTTGTTGTTCTCAAGGAAATTGGTCATGTCGTTGATATCGCCGCTCAGTATGACGATGGGGGCCTTGCCGTTTTTCATCTTGTCGAACAGCTTATCAAGCTCGCCCACGCGATCGGCTTTGGTGATGGACAGCAGTTTTTGGGCGTTGTTGATGACCAATATCCCGTTTTGCAGGGCTGAGATGTTCTCGTCGAACTTGCCGAGAAACTCGTTCCATTCCGAAGCGGCCACCTCCTTGACGGGCTTGTCGGTAAGACCGGCCTTGACCATCATGTCGGCGATAACCAGGGCCATGTAGTGCTTGCCCGTGCCTGCATCGCCCATGACGAGGCAATCAAGGCCGACATGGTTGCCCATCGAAGCGAGTTGCTTGGCCACTTTCAAGGTCTTGGTCAGCTTGTCGAATTCGGCCTGCATGGATTTCTTGCCGATGATGCCTATCTCGTCGGCGACGGTTATCTTCTCACCGCAGAAGCGACAAAATTTCGCCTCGTCGCGGTTGGTCTTATGGCATTTCTCACAGGTTTTCATGGCTGGAACTATTTGTTTGTAGGTGCTTTCTCACTGGCGTGTTTCGCTTCAGGCTCAAACATCTTTTTCAGCGTCTTATTGCCCACCACGCCGTCGGCGGTCAACTTGTTGTCCTTTTGGAATGCTTTCACGGCGGTGCGCGTGGCATCGTCGAAGGTGCCCGAGGCCTCGCCATCGAAGTAACCCAACTGCTTGAGGCGTTTCTGCATGGCAGTCACGGCCTCGCCCTTGCTGCCTTTTTGTAGATTCTTGGTAATCAATGGCATGACAATGGTCTCTTCAGCCGCTTTTTCTTCGACTTTGTCCCAACCCAAAGTGTGCGCTATCTTTTGCATGAACGGATTTTGCGTTTCCGTCCCACCACGCGGGAGCAACAGGCTGAAACTCCATAGCAGCACCGAGGCACCAATGAATATGAGGACATATCGGCGACGACCTGTGAGGTCACTTCCCCATTTGTTGATGTATGAGTCGTCGACCAAGCCGTTGAGTGAAGAGTCGAACTCGTCCTCATCGCCATAAGCGTAATAGAGCGGTTCGAGCACATATTCCTCGAAGCCAGGCTTTTCGAACTTGCGGGCTTTCTTGGCAAATTCGCTCTTGTTGAAGACGGTAAGTATGGTGAACGTAATCAGTGCGGCCAAAACGACGACCAAGTAGAAATACAGGATGAACTGCCCAAGGAACTTCACCAAGAAGAAGAGCACGGCGGCACCCACTACGCCTACGATGATGGGTATCAGGCAGCCATCGGTGTCGAGGACGAAATAGAGTATGGCTCCGGCGACAAGTCCCACCGGCCAGATCCAGTTCTCCAACTTGAGGCCCGACGTGTCGACAGTGGGATGCATGATGATGTTCACCACGAGCACGATGGCGAGTGCGGTGAGCGGCAACACGCCCAAAAGCAGCGACCAGAGGAACTGCGTGGCGTTGCGCCGGCTCTGCTTGCCTATCTTGCCTTTGCCTTCGCTGACGATGCGTTTGGCTTCATCACGGGCCTCCTCGAAACGTTGGACGGCGGTGTCGTCAGGGGCAATCTTGCCGACATCCTCAAGGTATTCGTGCAAGAGTTTTTCGTAGGTGAATTGCGGCTTGAGGTTGGCGTTGGGGTTTTCGTGGTGCTGCACCGCGAGCCAGCCCCGCAAACCACGTTCCTCGTATTCTTTCTTGAGGGTCTTTTTCGAGAATTTGAACAGTTCGCTCACCGTGGTCACGTCGGCGTCCTCGTCTTCGAGATGATATAACGGGTCGATGCCAAAGCCTTTGATGACCTTCATCCATGCCACTTGCTGGAGATAGTCCTCGTCTTTGGGACCGGCTTTCTTTTGGTTGTCGTCGTTGTCATAATCAAGGCAAAACTCCATCCAGTCGATTTGCTTGCGGAAACGCTCGCCCTTGGTTTTCATGAAATCGACGACGTATGAATCCGACTCCGACCCTATCGTTTGGAAATTGAAAGTGATGCCTCCGACCGCGTTGATGTTGAGATAGCGATATCGGGTGTCTTTTTTCTGCTTGTCATTATCGTAGTCCCAAATATTGCCTTTGCACTTGTTCCAACAAATGTTATAGACATCGTTAAGCACCTTGCCAATGCCTTCGGCAGTCATGGCATAATGAGGATCGGTGGGGTCGTTGCAAAGGTTGATGTCCGAGAGCGGGTCGATGGTTTGTATGCGAAGCATGTGTTCGCCAGGCAAGGCATCGGCCAACTTGGGATCGCGCATCCTGACCCATTCCGTAAATTTTTGGCTTTCAATGGATTTGTTGGTGTCATAGGATCCCTCTGCGCGGTTATAGAAGTCGCTGACTTCTTTCAACGTTTGAGCTTTATACGACACTTTCTTCCCTGTTTCCTTGTCGCTTCCATCGAGCTCGAAAGGTCTGTCGGGCCAAATGGCGTAGATGGCAGCCACCGCGCCGCCGTTTTGGTCATTTCGATAGCGGTCCTCAACGATGTCGTCCAATCGGGCTTGCAGTTCGGGATAGTCGGCGAGCCACTTGTTGATTTGGCCTTTGTAGAGGTAACGTGCCGCGAGGGCGATGTCTTCGGCCATGAAGTCGGTCAGGTCCTCAAAGGTGTGTGCGGTCTGGTGTTTCGAGGCGTTGTAGACAATGTTGAGATCGGCCAGAATCTCGTCTTCCTCCACGGGCACGTCCTGCCCGTTGATGTAGGTGTCAATCGACTTGAAGTCCCATCGTTTCTCCGGGCTTTTGATGAGCAGTCCCCTCACGATGCGGTTGAGCGGGTCGGGGATGTCGGCGGGGATGTCGATGGTGCCTTTCATCTTGCGGAGCGAGTTTTCCTCTTCGGCGCGTGTGAAGGCCTTTTCGCCCATCCACATCGAGAGTATGGTCATGCCGAGCGAATAGAAGTCGGCCTTGGGAGTCATCTCGCTCGATATGCTCCCGTCGTCGTTCATGGTGGCGTTGTCTTCCTTGTAGATTTCGGGGGCGGCATAGATGGGGGTGCGGTTGCGCTTGGTCACGCAATATTTGCGCATGATGCCGTCCTTGGTCTCGGTTTTCAGCAGGTCGGCAATGCCAAAGTCGCACAGCACACAACTCCAAGTTTCCCTGTCCTTGATGAGGATGTTGGCGGGCTTCACGTCTTTGTGCAGCACATTGGCTTCGTGCATTTTGTCGAGGCTCATAGCGATGCTGTAGGCGATGAGAAGGATGGCTTGCGCCTTTTTCTCGTGCTTGGGGTCGGCGGCAAAGTTGAAGTCGGTGTTTGCCGCGCTTTTGCCTTCGATGAACTCCATCAGCTCGAAGGTGTCGCCATAGGCTTCAATGTCGACGATGCAGTCCTTGCCCTTCAGTGGCTGCAAGGCGTCCAACACCTTCTTGTTGGTTCGGAACCCTGGGTGACAGAGTTTCAAGGCGAAGGTTTTCTTGCCTTCCTTCACTTTGAATATCTCGCCTTCGGTGCCGTTGCCAAGACGTTCCATGATGGTGCAGTTGTGGCCGCCCACTGCAACATCTTCGCCCACTTGGTACGTAAACCCAGAGGCGGTTTGGCCTTGCGGTTTGGCCGCCCTTCCGGGGACCGTTGCTGTCCTTTCAGGAGCCGTCGCTGTCCTTTCGGGAGCCGTTGCTGTCCTTTCGGGGGCTATGGCTGTCCCTTCTGGCGTATGGGTAGCTTTTGGCATCGTTTCCGGTGCCACAGCCGTGCTTTCGGGTACTGAAGTCGTCTCGTCCGCCTTGGGTTTCATCTGCGACGCGAGGTCTTTCAGCGACATCTTTGGTTTGTTGTTGTTGCCTTCCATGCTTGCTATTGTATTTGTTATGTTTCTTTTTTGTCTCGCGTCGGGCGTCCTAATCAATCCTCTTATACACTTTCCTCTGTTTTTCCACTTCCTCTAAGCTTGTTTGCACGACATCGATTGTTCTGGTGACCCAATGACCACCGTATTGTCTCACGCCACATTCCTGCGGACCTCTGTGAAATATTTGGCACTTGTTGCATATCCATCCCAGCCGATCTTCTTTGACTGTGCGTGTTACCATTTCTTTTTCCTTGTAAGTCTCCATGACGGCAATTTTTCGAGCGGTGGAGTAGTTGCGTTGCTCTTGCGGCGTGCTTCCCGCCGGAGGCACCATCGATTCCAGCACCTTGTTGGCTTCTTCCACCATGCGTTGGTATTCGGCCTGTATTTCCTCGCGGCTTCGCGAACTGCTTTGTTTGGGTTGCGACTTGGGTTTTTCGGCGGGCTTGAAGCCCACCTTGCCCATCAGTTCGCGCAGGCGCAGTTCTTTCTCCGTAGGCTCGTGTGGGGTGTCGTCGGTGACACCTTCATCATCGTCGTTTTCAGCGTTTTGCATCTCGGCTTCGAGTTCGGCCATTTTTGCCAAGATAGCAACGGCTTCCTGCACCTTGGGGTCGGCCTTAGCCTTCTCGATAGCCTTGCGAGCGGCACGCGAGAGGGGACGGTCGCACTTGCGACAGAAGCTCCTGAAATTAAGCGTTCCGCAGTCGGGGCAAGTGATGCCATCGGAGGGCATTCCGCACTCGGGGCAGTCGATGTCGGTGGGTAGCATGTTTGCGCCGCAAAAGGTGCAATATTCCACGAGCTTATGGCCACACGCGGGGCAAATCTCGTAATCGGCCTCAACCGTTGCGCCGCAATACGGACAGTTTCCCGAACCAGCATTCCCATTGACGTTGGCATCGGGCTTTACGGCCTCTCGCATTTGCTCGTCGGCTCGCACACGAACTTGCTCTCTTTCATTAGTTTCCATGGCTTGCTTTTTTAGTCGAACATCACCCTCGGGTTCATTTGTTGCGGGTCGCACCACTCGATGCCACGTTTGGCGAGCACACCGCGTTTTGCGCTCCAATAGCCAAAGCAGAAGCCCATGCCGCGCGGCTCGTCGCCAAGCAACGCATCGGTCTCTGCCTCGATTTCTTGGTTGATTTCCTCCCAAAGCGGAGTGCGCTCTATCTCGTCGAACTCCAAATGGCGGTGCGGGTTTTTCTCCTTGTATTCCTTATAGCTGACATGCTCCACGTCGATGAAGCGCTCCAATTCGGCGATGTGGTCTTTGACCTCCTCTTCGGTGAGGTCGTCCGACTTCTCCTCCGACTTTTGCAGTTGTTCCAACTCATAACGAAGCATTTCGAGCGTGAAGCGTGGCGCGTCATATTCCGAGAGCTTTTCCACCACCTTCTCGCAGCCCATGGCACGGCCTAATGGTCCCTCGTCATCGCCCACCTGCTTGATGAGTTCAAAGGTCTCCTTTGCCAAGGGCAAGTTCTTCCAAATCCGCATCTCCTCGGCGTTCTTGCGCATCACCTCCACGTTGGCAAGGATGGTCTCCACCAGTTTTTCACTGTTAACGCTTTTGTCCATTTTTTGCAAGTATGTATTATTCAACTTTCAATCATTCTTTTTGCTTTCCATTTGGAACCTGACAAGATAGCGGATGTCTCTTGGCGGTTGTTGCCCATAGACATACTGCCATTCATCGATCATGTAGCCGCCGTGACGCTTTATGTTTTTCTCCACGGCATCCTTGATTGGATACATCAACTCGTCGGTGCTTCTGAACCAATAGTCGGGTTCGTTGGGAAGCAACGCCGTGATGGTGTCGCGGCAAAGGTTGCATTGCCCGATGGCTTCTCTGATGTCGGCAATCTTCACGGTGAGGTTCTTTGGCTCGGCGTCCTCGTCGTCTTCCACAGGTGTCGTTTCTTCTTGCTCCTCTTCTTCTTGCTCCAAAAGCTCATCATCGTCTTCAAGGAAGGACGGATCGTCGTATTCCTCGAAGGCGTCGTCATCCGTTGGACCCATGACGGCGTTCAGTTCTTCATCGGTGGGGAAGCGCGTCAGTCCGCCCGTGGCTGCATTGAGCATTTTGATGCACATGTCGAAGAACATAACGCCTTTGATGGGTTTCAGGTTGTATTTCTCGTCTTCGAGCATAAGCATCACCGTGCCGCGTATTTCCATGGCTTGTCCGTAGAGGATGGTGGCTGGCATGTTGTCGGGCAGGTCCTTGGCGTAACCGTCGCGGTCGACGGCCATGACGATATGGTTACCAGCGTGTGCGCCACGGCACAGCACTTTGCTCATGCGGTTCAGTGCTTCGGAATAGTGCACAAGGTCGATGCCGTCGGCATCGATGAGTGTGGCGAGGTCGGCAAGCGTGTCGAAGGTCTCCGGCTCCACCTCGGTAGCATAGAAGAACCCTTGCGGGTAAACCTTAAGCACGCCCGTGGTGTCGGGGTTTTCGTCATTAGCCGTGCGTTGATCGTAGTATTCTTGTAGCCATAGTTTCTCTATCTCCTCATCGTACTCAGGCATAAGCTTTGCAGCATAGCCACGCGCCACCTTTTCAAGTGCCCACTCAGTGATGTTGTTGCGGCGCAATGCCTGCAAGTACAGCATGACTGTTTCTTTTTGGCCAAGGCGCAGCTCGTCGGGAATGTCGTCGGCTATTCCCTGTATTTGTGCGAGCAAATCGAAGCTTTGGCTGTCGCCCAACTCGCAGCCGCGCTTGGCAATGCGTATCGCCTCGGCGGTGTCGGTTTCGTAGCCCCTTTCTCCATTAAATATGCTGATAGCCAATACATAGCAGGCGTAACGGTCGCAGTGTTCAATGGCGTAGCGAAGGCCACGGTCAAACTCTGTGTGCAGCTTTTTTTGTTCGTCTTCGGTCAACGACGCAAAATCGTCTTGTGTCATGAATGACGCCAACGCCCTGTGGCAGTTCACCGCACCCTTTGCCATGCCTTCTTCGGCAATCTGGCGTGAAAGCGACTTGTCGCCTTTGTCGTAATAGTATTTGGCAAGAGAATAATAGCTTTCCGAGTTGCCCCTTTCTATTGACTTCTTGTAATACTTCACCGCCTCGTCCTTGTCGGTTTGGGCTACGGCCAAGCCTAAAAGGTCCCAGTAGATGGGGTCGCTGTCAGGGTGTTTCTCCAAGTGCTTTTTCAGGATGTCGACAACCTCCTCTGGGTCTTCCTTGAATCCCAGTTCGCCATAAATGAGGCTGTAAAGTTCCAGATACTGTGCCAATTCGCTCTTTTCATGTGCTGCCTTGTACATCAAGAAGGCAGATTGCTGATGGTCGACTTTGTCCTCTGCCACAGCGCCGACATAGTGCATTTCGGACAAAGCAGCAAAGGCATCGGTCACATTGCCGTAGTTAGCGGCAAGGGTCAGTTTTTCTTCCGCCAGCTTCATCGAGTTGCCGTCGGGGTTAGCGTAATAGAGCCATCGTCCGTAGCCGTAACAGGCATAGTAATCGTCGCTGTTCTTCAGGCGTTCCACCATCTCGGGCGAGATGCTCAGCGTGCGCCAACGGGTGAGGAAATGTTGAAGGAACTCGCGGTCGTGGGTGATTTCGAATGTTGTTTCCATAAAGCTCTGGAGATTGTCGCTCTTTATTTCCTCCCAAGTAAGTTCAAGCGAATAGTCGTCGCCGTCATACACGCAGCCGTCGCTCCATTCGCGGCCTTCTATCTCGGCAGAATAGTGTAGGCTCTCGCCTGGATGAAGCTCTTTCACGTTTCCGTTGTAATCGGTCAGCGTGATGCAGTCCTTCTCGATACGGGCTATGTTGATGTCGCCGAAGCCAGGGAAAGGCAGCCTGTCCAATTTTGCTTCGAAGTCGCTCTCCTCATATTTCCATTTGCCGCTGCTGCTTATCGACCACCTCGAATGCCCATAGTTGGCGTGAAGTATGATTGGCCCATCGACGGCATTAGGCTCCTGATAGCGACCCTTCACGAACGTGCCTTCCTGACGAATACCGGCTTTGGAGTTCTCGAATACCCCCTTTCCATGCGCCAACCCTTCGTGGAACTCACCCTCGTAACGTTGCCCTTCGGGGCGGAAAGAATCACTCGTGAGGACACCGCGACCTTCGGGGCGGTCATCTTTCACCTCACCGTCATAGGTCCAACCAACATTGAAATATACAATGTGCCCGTCCTGCCATACCAATGCCCTATTCTCGCCTTTGCCAAAAGGCTCAGGAAGTGTCAAGTACTTGGCGGCGCGAGAGTCGCGTTTCCAATCTTCGGCTTTCGTGAGGTTGCCGTTTTCCCAATGCTCTTCACGAAATCTCTGCGTCTCGGCGCAATGCACGGTGAAGTATCCATCGTAAGGCTTAAGCCGTTTGAGGCCCCAGTTCCACATGTCGATACTGTCGCCGTTGGGGAACCATACGGTGATGTCGGTATGCGGTTCGTAAACGTGTTCGTTGTAGTTGTTGGAGGTATAGCATCCGCCCCGTTGCACGATGCGGGTGCCGTCCTCAAGGGTGAGGTCGAGCCTCAGGCAATCCTCATCGGGTTCCGCGATGTCGTATGCCTTCACCTCCACTTCGCGCTGCCGCTCGCCGGCGTACCATTCGATGGCGTAAAGCTTTTCCGTGAGGACCAATTCAAAGCCTATCCTCTTGTTCCTAAAGAACATGGCAATCGATTCGTGGCCTTGCGGATGATGGATGCGGAACACGCCATGCAGGTCGAAGATGGTTTGGTCAGAACTCGTGTTGATCCATGCCTTCTCGATAAACGAGCCGTCGGCAAAATCATAGCGGCCTTCGGCGGCATAGGCCGGACCGTTGATGCTGGCATAGCTCAGATGGAAATAGCCCTTGAAGTGGTCGCCGTTGGGATAGGTCACCTCGCCTTCGCCGATGGGTCCTTTGAGTTCCTCACGGATGGCGTCGCCAAACTGCCAGCCGCCAATGTAGATGGGTTTGTTGTCGTTCATAGTAGGTCGTTTTTTTAATCATCTATGTAATGGTAAAATATCACATCTGCCTTCGCTCCTGCCGCTTCCAGTTTGGCCTTGAGAGCGTATGCTTCGTCCTCGTTTTCGCAGGCTTTTACCGTTTCCAGGGCAGTATCGGCCAAATGCTTGGCTTTATTCAGGTCGCAGCGCAGGATTTCCTGTATCAATTTGATGACCACCAATTTCTTGGCACCCGCCGACTTGAGAACCACATGGTAAGCACCCTTGACGTTCTCGTTTTCCGGAGTAATCGCTGTTGCCCTTTCGGAGAGCTTGACAAACTCGTAATTCAGTTTGTCGATTTCCGTCTCCACCTGCTGCCAAAACTTCCTCTCGTATGATTCTGCGAGAGCAGGTTGGTCGTAAACCGGACCGTTGTAGGCCAAACCATAGACGGCCTCGTCCAAGGCTTTCAGCACTTCGCGCAGCTGGCTCACGTATTTGAAGCCGTAAACCGTCCCATTGTTTTCCTTGTTTTGCAGACACACCACCAAGGTCTCATAGAACGTGTCGTTGTTGCAACCCAGCCCAGCCAAATCCCTCAATTTGTTGTAGCCGTGCGCCCCGTTTTCGTCATACATGATGCACAGTTTCAACTCATTGTCCGCTTCGGGCAATTTCAGACTGAGTTTTTCTGAGATTTTGTCAAGCTCTGGGGTGTAATTTTGTGAGCTAAGGTTTTTTGCGCCAAGGTTCCCTTTCATTTTGTCAAAGCTGTTCAAGAGCCCAATCTGCTCAAACCTTATCGTGCATGGACGATAATCGCGATAGTCGCCCGGGATTTTCTTCCTGTCTTTCTCGTAATAGCTCACTACGATGTAGGTGGGCTCTATCGTTATCACATCGGGGTCGTATTCGTTCTTCGTGGCCTTGAAACGATAGCCTTGGGTATGGGAAGGATAGCTGATGAACACCTGATCGTCAATATCGAAAACGAACACCTTTATATAATAGTCCCTGTCGTGGGGCAAAAAATCATTCGGGAGGTACATCTCCAGGTCCTTAAAGATCGAGTCGTTGTAGGAAGGTTCCAAAGTCATCCATTTACTAAGGACATCCACGTCATCATAATCCCAACTATAGTTTCCATAGTGCATAAAATCGGGATCAGGCACCGGCGAGTCGTCGTCGGCATGGAACACGCTTGCTATAAGTCGCAATTCGCCGTCTTTGCAGCCTTTGATGTTGACCGTAACCTTGATCTTCGTCTGGCTCAGGCCGTCAACGAAGAGGTCAGGCTCAATCTCGACTTTTCGGATGATGGCTTGCTTGTCGGTGCGGTACTCCGAAATGCCGTGCCCGTCGAGGTAATCGGCGAGGCAATCAGGGAAGCCGTAGTTTTCGACCAATGCTTTGTAGGCATCCAAACTGTCGCTGATTTCGTCGTCTTCACCTATGTTGACCGAGATGGTCTCCGCCAAAAGCCTCGAAACATAGGCTTTTTCGTCGGTGCCGAAACGCGACACACGTTCCGCGCTTTCCACAAAATCCGGTTCCTTCATATAGTTGTCGAGCCACAAGTCAGTGAAGAGACTCTGGTCCACATGGAAATCGGAAAGGAAGCCGTCGAGGGGATAATGATAGGTCAAATTAAACTTCGTTTCCATGATGCTCCAAACGGCATAGATGTCGCTGAATGTGAACCTTAAGCCTTCGGGAGTTTCGCCGTCGCCCTCTTCGTTCTCGTAGTCGAGGACATGGTCGGAGAGCAGGTCGGGCAAACCTGTCTTCACCACGAGGTCGTAATAATGCTCTATGTCTACGGCATCGCAAAAAACCTCGTCGTCAGGGTCTTTGGCCAGAATGACTTCTAGGAGCATCTTCGAGACTTCTCCCTTTTTCTCGTCGCTCATCGCATAAAGCACCGAATCGGCTTCATCCTGATTCATTGTGGCGAAAGATTCGTTTCCATCGTAAACGTTGTAACGCTCCCAGAAAGCCATTAGAATTGCCTGACCCGCTTGGCCCGAGTCCCAAACTCTTAGGAATGCATTATGGATGGCGCAAAGTTCGCGCTTGCTGTATTTTGATTCCGTGGCGGTGTCGGTGTTGCTGTCCTGCCCGATGGTGGTGAAAGGCAAGTCGCAGGTTTCCATGACGTTGGCGTAGATGTCGTTCTCCTCGTCGCTCACGTCGCCGTCGGCCAAGGCGACTTCGGCGAGGAAATTGGAGGCATACTGTTTCAGTTCCGGTTCCAACTCCTTGAGGGTGTCGAAGGCATCCTCCAAATCCATCTTCATGGCGGAGTTGATGAAGCGGTCCATGCGTCCCTGGTTCATGTTGAGCGGTGCGGCGTATTTGATGAAGATTTCCGCTTCGCTTGTGGTGATGTCGCCATCGGTTTTGGCTATCTCTTGTGCCACACGAAACATGGCCATCAGGTCCAAGTCGGTCAGGTTGATGTTGTTATTCATATATGCAGGTAATTGTGTTGCAAATGTTTAAGCGTATGGATCATAGCGTCCGTCGTCGTCTTCGAGGTCGTCTTCGGTATAGAGTTGGCCGCCCACGAGGTCGTAAATCTCGTCGAACACGGCTGTGATGTCGTCATAAAAAGTGAAACTGTAAACAGGCCGATAGCCGCTGTCGTTGCAATCCATCGGCACGAAATCGCCTTCAAGGGCGATGACCACCGCGCCGCGCATTTCCTCGCCGCCGTTCAACTTGGTCGCCACTGGGTTGACTTTCAGTCCTTTCTTCTCGGCGTCGATGTCGTAAAACATGGCCACGCTTTGTCCTTCTTCCAAATCCACGGCCTCGGTGATGTCGCGCAACGGTTGGGTAACCGTCACGTTGCGCGTGTCGGCGGCATCAATCAGCTCCCCGATTTCCTTGAAAGGATCCATGAAACTGAACTTTGAAATGTCGGCTTCCAAGTATTCGGCATAGCCGTCAGGATGGATGATGAACACCGTAGGTTCCATCTCGTCCTTCACGAGTTTGGGCAACGGCTTAATGTATTTGGGCAACCATTCGCGCCGAATCTCCTCCTGGATGGCTTCTTGGGGATAAAGCCCTTCGTTGTAGGCTTTCACCACTTTTGCCAGCTGGTCGTCATCGCCAAAGCGCAAGGCTTCGAGGCGCATGAAGGCCATCTGTTTGTCGTCGAGCTTGAAGTCTTTTGGCGTTTCGTCATCCTGCATGTCGACGATAAGGTTGCAAGCCGACGAATCGCCGAGGCGGTAGCCTTCGTTGGCATATTCGAAGGCTTTCTTGATGTCACGCTTGAAGCCAAGGTCTCCGTGATAGTAGTTGATTGCGAGGTAGTAGGCGCAAAGCCCTTCGCCCAACTCGATGCCTTGTTTCAGCCGCTTGGTTATTTCGCGTCTCGTTTGCGTCTGTTTGTTAAGGCTCAACCCATAAAACCCTTCCTCTTCCATGTCGGCATCAAGGATGCAACACAGGGCGCAGCCGCGCTCGATGCCTTCGAGCATCAGCTTGCGATAGGTTTCCTCATCGCCTTCGTTCCTGTAGATGTAGGCGAGAAAGAAACAAGCCCTTTCCTCGCCGTGCGCAATGGCTTCGTGGTACATGAGTTTGGCGTTTTCCAAGTCGTCCAAGGTCTCGTAGGCGTAGGCCATGATGCTGTACCAGTTTGGATTGAAGTCGGCATCAGTAGCCATACGCAGTTTTATCTCTTCAAGCACTTTTTCGGGTTCCTTGTTGGCGTTGAAGCCTGCAATGCGGTTGCGGGCTTGGCACATTGCGGCGAACTCGCTGCCTTTTGCGACGGCTTCGTCGCGCAGTTCGGCGGCTATTTGCGAGTCGACAAGGCCACCGATGCCATAACTCCACAGCAACGACTCACCCATTAGTGCATCGGCACAACCTCCCTCGGCTGCCTTGGCGTAAAGGCCGAAAGCCTTGTTGATGTCGTCGCTGTTGCGGTTGTTTGTGGCAAGCCAGCTGGCGTAGCCGTACATGGCGTAGGGGTCGTCGGAGCCACTCAGCACCTCAATGTCGGCAGGGGTAAGGCCCAATATGCTGCTGTTTTTGCCAAAACGGCGCAGGAACTTGAGGTCGTGGGTGATGTCGATGGCCTCAACCACACCGACCCAAAGCTGGAAGTTGGTGTAGTCGCGGCCAGCCTCGGCCAACTTTGAGAAATGGCTGCCCCAGAAGTCGGGCAGGCGCACCGTCGTTCCCCCCGACTGCAAGGTGACGCCTTTCTGGTCGATGCCGACCAACGTGATGGAAGGCAGGATACCGGAAGGGTCGTTGTAGCCGATAGCCTGACCCGCCTTAAGGTCTTTCAGCAAGCGTTCAGTTCGTTCACAATAATGACTACTACAGCCAGGGTCGGCTGGCTGATAGTCCACGTCAATGATTAGTTTGTGCCAGCTCATGCTATCATCATTTTTTCTTGATTTCCAATAATTAAGAGTATCAAAGCGCAAAAATAAAAATATTTTCCAAATCTAATCTTTTCCTTGCCGAAAATTTGAAAAAAAATCCAAAATCTTATTCGTCTGCTCAATCCGTATCCATCCGCAGCCTCGGCTGCCACATTTAAAATCCAATTTGTCAAATCCGTACAATCCATAGTTATCCATCCCGAACAGATTTTTTGTATCTTTGCCGCGAATTTTGAAGAAGGAAGCGATGAAATTCCCGAAACGACTGATAACGCAAACGCCTGAATGCCTGACAGAACCCGTCGGGCAGTCGCTCAATGTGATTATCTCCACACTGTTCGCTTTGGTGTTTCTGACCGCCTACACGCCCTTCTCCGACACCTCGTGGTTCCAACTCGGCACCCACAGCCACTTCCTCAACACGGTGGCTTTTGTCGGCACGGGCACTTTCTTCCTTGCCTGTAGCCGCGTACTGATGACCTTCGCCGTCAAGAAGTTACGACATTTCCCAATGTGGCTCTACATCCTTTGGCTGCTCTTGGAAATCATCCTGATTGCCACCTACCATAGTTGCATCTCCTATTTCCAAATCCAAGCCACCGACTACAGCTTTGCCTACATTTTCGCCAAGAGCCTGCTCATCACCTTCATCGCCTTGGCCGTGCCCTACAGCATCGTCGACTTAGTGATGCTCCTCAAGGACACACAACAACGCCTGATGCTCACCAAGAGCGACCTCGTGGAATCAGACAACGAAGTGATGCCCGAACACACCGAGATCATCAACCTGATGGACAACAACGGCAACCTGAAGCTGAGCGTCAAGCTCGACAACCTGTATTACATCAAGGCCGAGGACAACTACATCAACGTCTTTTACCAACGCAGCGGTGCCATCGCGAGCTACATGCTGCGCTGCAAGATGAAAACCATCGAGGACAACAGCGTGGATTCCAGCTCGTTGATGCGCTGCCATCGTTCCTATATGGTCAATATTAATAAGGTGAGCGTGCTCCACAACGAGGCCGACGGCTTCGTCATCGACTTCGAGCGCGAGGGGTTGGAGTCGGTGCCGGTTTCAAAGACCTATTCGGCACGGGTTTTGGAGGCGTTTAATAAGAAATAGATTTGTTCGCATCCACGTTTCAAAAAATATTCCTATTTTTGCCTTCAGATTAAAAGCGAAACCATGTCAGAGAAAGAAATCAACGCCTACAGATTGACTTCGTTGGAAGAACCGACAGACGAGATGCTGGCTTACATCATGCGGGAAGTGGCGGAAGAGGCACGGGAAAAATACGACATTGCCATTGAGCGCTATTTCAATGAAATAAGAGAAATGTACCAACAGCAATACGGAAGCAACTGATGGAAACAAAGCACAAAAAGCCAGTATTGATTGTTATTGCAGGACCTAATGGGAGTGGAAAGACTTCCGTGACCAGCAAAATACTTCATCATGAATGGATGGAGGACTCGGTTTATATCAATCCTGACATTGTGGCTCAAGAGCGTTTCGGCGATTGGAACTCAAAGGACGCTATCATGCAAGCTGTTAAGTATTGCGAAGATTGGAGAGAACAATGCTTAACGGAAAAACAGAGTTTGATTTTTGAAACCGTTCTTTCAGCGACAGACAAGGTGGATTACATTTTGAGAGCCAAGGAAGCAGGCTATTTTGTAAGAGTGTTTTTCGTCTGCACTAACTCTCCTATTATCAACGCTTCAAGGATTGCAAAACGAGTAATTGAAGGCGGCCACGATGTTCCCATTACAAAAATCGTATCGCGTTACCAAAAATCCATCCTCAACTGCAAGTATATCTCCACGAAAATTGACCGCACTTATTTATATGACAATTCCATTGACAATGCGGAGCAGCGTTTGCTTATCCGCCTTTCCGACGGCAAAATCATGAAACGATACGTGGAGCAACTGCCTGAATGGGCAAGACAGATAATTGAATAACAAACTATAAAACAACAAATTAAAGCAAAGACAAACAAAGCATTCTAACATAACATAACCCCTGAGCTTTACGCTCTTGTTCTCCCTATCGAAAACTGGACATTTTCAAATCGGAAGAGAATAAGTTGCTCAAAGTTCACGTCATTTGGCGTGGGCTTTTTGTGCTTATCTTTCCGTTTGGTAGTCCAGAAATCCACGATAGGAGATAATGCAAAAGGTTACCACGCCTTTTCATTGGACATAAGCGAAAAGTCAAGAACTCGATAATCTAATGGAAAATGAAAAAAACACACAAAACGAAGAGTTTCATCTCGGGAAGCTCATTAAAGCAGAACTTACGCAGCAAGGAAGAAGCATCACTTGGCTTGCCGAACAAATCAATTGCACACGTGAGAACTTATATAAACTTTTCAAAAGTCCTTGGATTAATACCCATACTTTGTTCAAGATAGGCAAAGCATTAGATTGTGATTTCTTCAAATTGTGTTCCGATTATTTCAATGCACAAGGAAATGAAGAAAAGTAGCGATTTGTAAGTAAAAAAAGTTACGGTTTTCGACAGGAAAAGTTACAGCATTAATAATATATGAATCAGCAACTTATATTACCTTTGCATCATATACTATGATATAAACAGCAATAGGTATGTCTGCAATAAAAGAAAAACAACAACAGGAGAAAGAATTGGCATTAAGTAAAGCGAATTTGATGATAGCCGATATTCTTGTTGATATGGAAAAACTAATGCGCGATGGATATATTACTGAGAAAGAGTTTTTCTTGATTAAAGACAGTGTTCTTAGTTGTACACCAAATACTCGATATGACCCTAGATACGCGTATAATGACATAAAGACATGGATCAAATTTTTGAAAATTGGATTGATCAATAATAGTATGTTTTGCAGCGAAATAAGAAATATACTTGTATGTGATATGTATGATGAAAAGAATTATCCTGCTTTATTATTAGATTATTCGCCGATAAAGACTCTGATTGTCAGTCTATCAGAACTTGGCTGTAAGATAAGTAGTAAAGACATATCTCGAAACAAGATGACCATTACCATGAAAAAGGATTCAATTATAATAACTATTATTCGTTATAAAACCTTTTATTGGCGTGAATGGAAAAAGAAAGCATTTATCACAGATATAAATGGCAAAGAGTATTTACGTTCTAACTCTAATACTGAGATTTACAATATGGTTGCAAAATTCTAATATTTCTCATCATGGCAGATTACAACATCGATGTTCACGACCACGGAACAGAAATCCTTTCAACGGGAGTAGTGGTTTTACTTATTTTATTCTTTCCAATAGGTGTAATTGTTCTGATTGCTAGAACAATAAACCGATTGAAGAATGACAAAACGGACAGAGAACACACAAGACAACAAACGGCTGGCTTAAAGTCGGACACAAGTTTAAGCCAAGCGAGGGAACTGGAGCAGTATAAACAACTGCTTGACAGAGGAATCATCACAGAGCGGGAATTTGAGGCAAAGAAGCAAAGTATTCTTACAGGGACGAGCCTAAAAAAAGCTCTGGATCAGCAAAAATATCTTCGGTAAAATCATTTTCCGAAGAGGATAATTACCTCCAGAAGCATTTCTGGTGGGCGATTTTTCCGTCCATAGCCTGCTCAGAACCATACAAAAAACAAGTTCCAAGCACGCTATGAACGGATTTGCTCAATACTTATACGCCCCCCCCAAAAAAAAATAAGAAAAGCCTCACCCAATCAGGCAAGGCTCCCTTTCTGCTATCGTTTTCAAGAATGGTCTTCGGGCAACTGCCCGCGTCTGAAGGACGCAACTTCCTTAACCGTAGGTCGCGACCTACGGCAGCACACCGGCAGGCTATCCCCAGTAGGCTGCCCCAACAGGCCGTCCCGCGTCCCGAAGTCTCGCGGCCCGTGTCAAAAAATCAGCAATTCATCCCACCACAGCAGTGGATCACCTGACCCGTCACATATGACGACAGGTCGCTTGCGAGGAAGAGCGCCACGTTGGCCACATCCTCGGGCGTACCGCCGCGACGCAGCGGAATCTGTTGCTCCCAAGCCTTACGGACATCCTCGGGGAGGGCATCCGTCATGGCGGTGATGATGAAGCCAGGGGCGATGGCGTTGTGGCGGATGTTGCGCACACCCATCTCCTTGGCCGCGCTCTTCGTAAAGCCGATGATGCCGGCCTTCGAAGCGCTGTAGTTGCATTGGTTGGCATTGCCCGAAACGCCCACCACCGAACTCATGTTGATGACGCTGCCACCAGCCTGTTTCCACATGACGGGTTGCACAGCCTTGGTGAAGTTGAACACCGACTTGAGGTTCACGTTGATGACGGCATCCCACATCTCTTCGGTCATGCGCTTCAGCGCGGTATCCTTGGTGATGCCGGCATTGTTGACGAGAATGTCGATGCGACCGAAGTCCTTCACGATTTCGTCAACAACCTGCTGTGTTTCAGCAAAATTGGCAGCATTTGAGGCGTAAGCCTTGGCCTCAACGCCTAAAGCCTTCAGTTCCTTTTCGGTTTCCAAAACGACATCGTTCAGTGCAATATCGGTGAAGGCAATCTTGCAGCCTTCTTGTGCAAAACGCATGGCGATGGCCTTGCCAATGCCACGACCGGCTCCCGTAATCAGAGCCACTTTATTTTCCAAAAGTCCCATTGTCAGATTTAAGATTTAAAGATTCAAAGATTTAATGATTTGCGACAAGTAATTTGAACACGGATTTCGCAGAATGAACGGATGGATTTGCGATTTATTGCAGATTGCCACTGAATTTGCGGCAAGCCGCAAAAATCCGATAAATCCGTGCAATCCGTGTTCAAAAACATCTTGTGTTTCAATTATTTCTGTATCGTATAGCGCTCAATCAGTTCGTACAAATCCCCGACAGTCTTCACATTGGCGGTGTCGGCTTCGGTAAACTTCACGTTGAACTCGCGTTCAAGAAGCATGGAAAGTTCCACGAAGTCGAGCGAATCGGCGCCCAAATCGTTGAAGAAGTTTTTCTCAGGCGTAATCTCGTTCTCGCTGATTTTCAGCTTGGAAGCAATCAATGCCCTTGCCTTGTCTTGAATTGTGGCCATAATTCAATTTCAAATTTCAAATTCAAGATTTCAAATTATGTAAAGACGCAACATTTTGCGTCTCCACGATTATTTTCGTGTATCGGGCAACAAGGCAAACGAGAGGTCGCCTTTGACGCACATCTTGCCGCCAACGCTGAGCACTGCCGAGCAGATGTAGATGTTGGCGCGATGGTAGGTCAGCGTGGCTTCCACCTCTACGGTGTCGCCAGGCTTCACGCTGTTCTTGAAGCGCACCTTGTCGATGCCGGTGTAGAAAGTCAGCTTGCCGATGAGGTCGTCCTTCATCAGCAGGGCGCACGACTGGGCCATGATTTCGCAAAGGATGACGCCCGGCACGACGGGTTCGCCCGGGAAATGGCCTTGCAGGAAGAACTCCTCGCCCGTCACGTGGTATTTGGAATGGGCCACATGGTTCTCGTCGAGGGTCATCTCGTCGACCAAGAGCATAGGCTCGCGGTGCGGGAGATACTGTTTGATTTCGTCTCTGTTCATTGTATGTTGTTGAATTGTTGATTGTTGAATTGTTGTTTATTGGACGCGGGACTTCGGGACACGGGACACGAGACTTGGTTCGTCCCGTGTCTCGCGTCTCGCAGTCTCGTGTCTATTATATTTTTCTGATTGCCAAGCAAGCGTTATGTCCGCCGAAACCCAAGGAATTGGAAATGGCGATGTCGACATTGGTCTTGACGGGCGTGTTAGGCGTATAGTTCAGGTCGCACTCGGGGTCGGGTTCATCCAAGCCGATGGTGGGCGGGATGATGCCGTTGTTCAAGGTCATCACGCTGATGATGAGCTCGATGGCACCAGCGGCACCGAGGGCGTGGCCCATCTCTGACTTCGTGGAGCTGATGTGTGCACGGCGAGCTTCTTCTTCGCCCATCGCAATCTTGATGGCCTTGGTCTCGCCACTGTCGTTCATTGGCGTACCTGTGCCGTGGGCATTGATATACAAGGACTCACCAGCCTTATAGCCGGCTTCGTCCAGAGCCTGTTTGATGGCCAAGCTCTGCGTTGTTCCATCGGGACGCGGAGCGGTGTTGTGGTAGGCGTCGCACGAATTGCCATAGCCACAAATTTCAGCATAGATTTTCGCGCCACGTGCTTTTGCGTGTTCATATTCTTCAAGGAGGACGATGCCCGAGCCTTCGGCGATGACGAAACCAGCACGATTCTTATTGAACGGCAACGATGCTCTCAGCGGGTCTTCCGACTTGGTCAAGGCCTTGCAGTTGGCGAAACCGGCGATGGCAACAGGATTGATGCCAGCCTCTGTACCACCCGCGATGATGGCGTCAGCATAGCCGTGCTTGATGGCGCGATAGGCCTCGCCAATCGAGTGGGTACCCGTGGCACAAGCCGTCACGATGGGCACGCACGGACCCTGTGCGTTATATTTGATGGCGACGCTGCCCGAAGCCATATTGCCAATCATGGTGGGAATCATCAAAGGCGAGATCCAACGCGGGCCTTCGTCGTAGAACTTCTTGACCTCGCGCAAGATGGTGTCGAAACCGCCAATGCCTGAGCCGACATAAACGCCCAAGCGACTGGGATCCATTTGCAGGTCTTCGTTGTCCTTCATGGCTTGGTAGGCCGCGGACATGGCGTAGATGGCGAAACGGTCGTTGCGCTTGACAAAGCCCTTGTCGACGCCCGATGCCTCGGCATCGAAGTCTTTCAGTTCGGCGGCAATCTTCACGGGAAGGTCCGTGGTGTCAAAAGATGTGATGGGCGCAATGCCGCAATAGCCGTCCATCAGGTTTTTCCATATCGTGGGCAGGTCGTTGCCAATCGGCGAAACAGCGCCCATGCCAGTGATTACTACTCTTCTTGTTTGCATATTTTGTTGTTTTTATATTCCTTCAATCAATAACATTCGGCTGCCACAATGTGACAGCCCTACAACTGTCAACTGACTAAAACTCCCATTCCCAAAGGCAGGCGGCGGAGACGAAACCAGCGCCAAAGGCACTCATAACGATCTTCTGTCCAGCCTTGACTTTGCCATCGGCAATCATTTCATCGAGCATGATCGGGATGCTGGCCGACGAGGTGTTGCCGTATTTCTGGATGACGGTGGGATACTTCTCTTCAGGACCGCCCACAATGTGACGGATGCCTTCAATGATACGCTTGTTGGCCTGGTGCAACATGAACCAGTCGATGTCCTCGTGCTGCAACCCGTTGCGTTTCAGCAAAGCATTGATGTCCTTCGCCGACTCGGAGACAGCGGTGCGGAACAATTCCTTGCCTTTCATCACGAGCGGCTGACCCTTGATGTATTCCTTCTCAAAAGGCGTGGTCTCCATACCTCTTTCATAATACAACACATCGCGGTCGCTGATCATCGTGAGCTTCACGTCCTTGAAGGCACTGCCTTCGGTGACGACCACCGCACCGGCGCCGTCGCCGAAGAGGACGCTGCAGTCGCGTTCCTTCCAATCGCAGTATTTGGTGGGTTCCTCGGCGCAAAGGATGAGGATGTTCTTGGCGTGACCCGCCTTCATCATGCCATCGGCGAGCATCAGCGCGTTGACGAAACCCGCACAAGCCACGTTGATGTCGAGGCCGGCGCAAGTGAGTCCAATGCGCTTCTGCACAATGCAACTCAATCCAGGAGTGACATGGCGGTTGGCCACATTCGAGACCAAGAGGAAATCGATTTGGTCGGGACGCAAGCCCGAAGCCTTGATGGCCTTGACGGCGGCATCAACGGCAATGTCGTATAAATCTTCAGTAGATAATAAGTGACGCGCTTGTATGCCTGTGCGCGTGGTGATCCATTCGTCGCTTGTGTCCAAAAACTTGGCCAAGTCGTCGTTGGTCACTCTGAGGGCGGGCAGTGCGCTTCCAGTTCCGATAACTTTCATTTCGATTCGGTTAAAATTAAAAACTCGTTTTCTGTCGATTAAAAACGATGCAAAAGTACCATATCGCACAATAGCAGGTGAAAAAAGTGCCGAATCCCGCCAAAATGTGGCGAAATTCGGCAATTTGGGGTGAAATTCGGCAAATTTTGTGGCGAAAAACTACATCCCACCCATGCCTTGTGGTGCGCTGCCCGAGTCGTCGGCACCTTGGCGGGCACGTTGTTCAAGCTCCATCTTGCCGAAACGGAAGGTCACGCCGACCGAGACGCTGCGGCTATTGTACTTCGAATTGGAGGTGGAAACCACATACGGGCTGCTACTCGTATTGCCCCAACTGTTCCAGTTGAAAATATCGTTGGCATTGACGAAAACCGACAGCTTTCGGTCGAAGAAGTCGGCGCGAAGGCCGGCGTTGATGCCATAGCGGGCATGACGCTCCATGAAGAGCGACTGCGTGGGCGAACTATAGTAGCCCGAAGCCGTCACCTCAAGTTTGTTCCACAGTTTGGCCCACAAGTTCAAGCGGAAGCTGTAGGACCACATGTCGGATTCATAGGGCTGGCCGTTGTATTCCGTATAAATATAGGAATTGTACAGGTTAGCGTAAAAGCGCATGTTGAAGAAACCGCTTGGGCGATACATCACGTTGGCTTCCAAGCCCGTACTGTGGCTCTTGCCCACGTTGACGGGATAAGCGAATGACACTGGACGACCGTAAAGCCAATACATAGTGCTGTCGGACGAAATCTCTATCGTGTTGACTTCGTTTGACTTGCCGCGATAATAGGCCGACAAGCCCACCGAGCCGAACTTGTCCCAGTATTTCGTCCAGCCCGCCTCGATGGCGTTGGTGAAGACGCGCTCCAAGTCGGGATTGCCGCTACTGTAGTTGTCCTCGTGATACATCGGGAAGGCGCTCAACTCTTCCGCATCGGGTGCCGAAATGCGCCGCGTGTAGCTCAGCTTGAAGTTGTGCATCGACTTGGTGCGATACGACAAGTGAATCGACGGACGGACGCTGAAAAAATGCTTCGAGAAGTTGTATTGCGTCGAGTCGGGATACTGGCCGCTGACCAATTCGCTGACGAAGCGGATGCCCGGCTTGACCGTGAAACCGCCAAACTTGTGCTGCAAGGTGATGAAAGCCTCGTTGTTTAGTGTGCTGAAATTGGCTTTGTAGGAACGATAGACGTCGTTGTCCCAATTCCAAGCGTCTTCGTCGCTGTATGGGTTTGCCACAGTGTCGGTGATGAGATACTGCTTTTCAGGATCGATGCCAACCGTGTAACCCACTGAAATCTCGCCGTTTTCGGAATAGGGGCGGTTGTAGATGATTTCGCCTTCCGCACCAAACGAGCTATAGTTGCTCTCTTGTTGCATCACCTTCTTATATTCGTATGGCTGGGTAAACGTCCTCGTAATCGTGCCGCCGTTGCCGCCACCCCAGCCCATGGCATTGACGCTAACCGATAGGTTGTGGCCGTTGTCGTCGAACTTGTGCTGGTAATACACGCCTCCATTGGCGAAATAGTTGCGGTTCCAAGCATTGCTACTTTCAGCGAAAGCTGTGGTTAATGTGTCGGGGATAAATTCTTCGCGGAACACCGACATACTGTTGGTGTTTTTGCCCCAATTGGGCCAACCGCTGAGCCAAATATTGATGCTGTTGGCTGTATCTATCTCATAATCAAGGCTAAAATAGCCACCCGTATTGAAACCTTTGTTGTTGTAAGTCGAAGTGTCGATTTCGTGGCTGGCCAAAAGATGTTCCTGCGTAAACAACGATTGGTCACTATAGCTGTTGCCTTTCCAAATGGAATAGCCGCCGTTGATATAGGCGTTGAACGTCAGCTTGTCATTCGACCAAACGTATGACATCCAAGGCGTTACCGACGGCCTTGTGGAGCCATTCACGCCGAAACTGAAGAACTCGTTCTTCTGGATTTTGGCGTTGGTCACGATGTTGATGATGCCGTCGGCGTTGGAGCCGTAGCGCGCCGAGGGGTTCGTGATGACTTCTACCCTATCGATGCTGTTGGCGGGCATGGTCTGGATGTAGGTCTTGAGGTTTTCGGCGGTCATGTGCGAAGGTTTGTCGTTGATCCACACCTCCACGCTCGACGTGCCGCGCAGGGTGATGTTGCCCTCCACGTCGACCTCCACGCCCGGCGCGTTCTGCAAGGCATCGGAAGCCGTTCCCGTCTGGATGCTCGGGTCTTCAGCGACGTTGTACATGGTCTTTTCCCCTTCCACGGCAAAGAGCGGACGTTTTTCGGTGACGACCACCTCATCGAGTTTGGTGGCACCTTCAGAGAGTTTCAACTTGCCAAGGTCTTGGTTGCCTTTCACGGTCAGCAGCTGCTCAAAGGTCTGGAAACCAATGGCTGAGACCGACAGGCGGTAGTCGCCGTTGGGCGCTATGAGTTCGAAACGGCCTTTGTCGTCGGCAGATGCGCCGCTCACGAAGACGCTGTCGGCCTGCCTGAACAGTCCCACATTGACGAAGGGAATGCCCTTGCCGTTGGCCTCCTCAACGATGGTTCCCGTGATTTTGTTTTGCGCCAAGGCTGGCATAATAAAGCACCCGACAAGTGCCAGAAGCATGAAAATGCGTTTGTTCATGATCGTAGATTTTGCGATGAATGAATTGTTTTGAGTTAGTTTCCTTGATAACGGCGACACCTTATATATATTGCCGTTTGAAAGATTTTTATCGACCTTATTCATTTGAATTTTAATTTGTTTTACTGCATTAGTTTATTAAGACACTGCAAAAGTACGGATTTTTTTGATTTGGTCAAGAACATAATTGATTTTTTTCTTGACCGTTTGTAGAGACGTTGCGCGCAACGTCTCTACTGACGAATCAATTGTTCACAAAACGCCTCCAATTCCTCCTTTGACGACCATTCCCGCATGATGAAGAAACAGCCATTCTCAAGGTTGCTCATGATTTTCCATTCCTGAACTACCACGCCATCGATGGAAACGGCACCTCTTTTGCCAGTGAGATGCTTGGCAAATTCACGCAATAGTTGGCCTGCTTCGGGAGTCAGCCACACGATCATCGGAACGGAGCCGTTGCTTGGGTATTTGGGAGGTTTGGTTACAACCACCCCTTGCACCATCGGCTTGCCTTCCATAGCTATCGAACTGATCGCCGGACCTTCCTGGGAGTTCTTTTTCAGCAAATATAGTTGCACTCCCTTAGGATTGTTTTCGTCTTGTCTCCAGCTATGCATCGCCTCATCGCCAATTTCCATTTTTACCTCCTGCCGCCCTTCCATCAGAATATATGAATCATTATTTAAGATTTGCCGCAATTCTGGGACATCCTTTTCGGGGACGACCGTATCGGCAAAGACTTCCCAGATGGCCAGTTTCCCTTCCGTCAAATGGTCATCTGCAGCCCGTACATATTCCACGGTGCGCCACATCGGCGGCAGTTTCAAATATGTACCGACAATTGTGTAGGCCCAAATGTCGAACCCGATGAACACGACAATCATGGCAATGTAGAACCACTTTTGCTTCTTGTCGAAGTCCGATTTCTTGTCCGGCGTTTCATCAGATGCCTCAATTTGTCGTATGATTTCGTTGCAAGGTCTTGTCTTATAACGGACTTCTGCGATGCCTATAGACACAAACGCTACAATTATGAAACCTATAGCAATAGGCAATGCGGTCATATTCGGTAAAGAGATTGTCTTACCCAACAGAGCCAAAAAAATTCCAAAAGTCAAGATTAGCCCCGTGGAATAGTTGAGTATTGTAAAGACAGAGAAAAGTTTCTTGAAACTTCTGACATAATACACGAGATTGAGCAAATCATTGTTTTCCAATACTTTGTATCGAATTTTTCGGGTCATCCACAACTCTATGAAAAGACAGGTCAAACAGAATGACACCACAAACACTCGTATTGAAAGGCTATTGCCAAGGTACTCTTTGACAATCAGCAGTCCCAAAATCGCAGCCAATGGGTAAAGGATGACTTGCAACCAACGGTATCTCTTGTAGAAATCGATGCTATGCCTGATAGACGACTTCATCAGCCTGTCATTGACGATTTCCTGTTGGTCGAATTGCTGTTTCAACGTCTCGTATTGCGCTTTCAGTAGGTCGAGTTCGTTCAGATTGTTGTTTTCGTTGTTTTCCATAATGATTCCCTTTCATTCGTTTTTCGACATTTTCACCAGTTTATCCTTGATGCGCGCTAACCTCACCCCCACATTGTTGGGCGTGATGCCGATGATGGCCCCGATTTCGTCGTAAGTGATGCCTTCGAGCCAAAGCAGGATGAGGCTTCGGTCGATGAGGTCGAGGCGAGAGATGCGGTCGTAGAGTTCACGGATTTGCTGCGTCCGTGGGTCGTCGGCCTCGTAAGGGTCAATGTCGACGGTCAGCGGCACGGTCTCAATGCGGCGGCGTTCCTTCTTGTCCTGGTTGATGGCCGTGTTGAGCGCGACGCGATAGATCCAAGTCTGCGCGGTGCTTCGTCCCTCGTAGTTGTCGAAGCCGTTCCAAAGCCGGATGAGGATTTCCTGAAACAGGTCGTCGATTTCGGCCTTGTTGCGCGAGAACATGTAGCACACCGTGTAGATGGTCCGCTTGTGCTGCCGCACCAAGAGTTCAAACTGATGTTCCTTGTCGTTGTTCATAATGCGTTTTCCGTTGCAACGTTCATCATGTTAGACAACCATCGTAAGGATTTATTACAGCCTTCCCAAAAACACTATTTCAATTTCTCTTTCACAAATTCATCGAAATGCAGGATTTGTTCGCTACGTAAGCCGTTGAATAAATTTGATGGAAAGTTCAATCATGGCGGTATGTTTTTAGCAGTAATTGTTTTATTCAAGAAACGCATCAAAAATACCGCTTTTCTTGAACATATCGACCATTTGTTTTGAATTCGCATCAATTTTAGATGCCGAACTGATACTTTTTTGAAAAACGTGGTGCCTATAACCAACATAGGCGAGAACATTTCGGAAGTGCAATTATTCCTATTTTTGCAGCCAATTAACGGAATAGTAACGCATAAAAATTTGTCTGACAGCCAAAAAACAAAAAAACGCACTCCAAAATCTTGGAATGCGTTTTTATTTGGTTTGGTACAGACGTTGCGCGCAACGTCTCTACAAATAATGGCTGATTTATTCGCCCAACTTGATGCGAACGAAGTTGCACACCGTGGCTTCCTTGTCGGCGGCCTGGATGTATTCGGCGACGGTCTTGGGGTCGGCGACGAGAGAGACCTGGTTGAGCAGGCAGCTCTCCTTGAAGAACTTGTTCAGACGGCCTTTGGCGATGTTTTGGACCATGCCTTCGTTGAGGTTCACGGTTCCGGGAACGGTAGCCTTGATCTCGCGGGCCTGAGCGCCTTGCTCGGCGGTGATGTAACCCTTGGTGATGTTCGAGTCGATGTGGTCATCGCTGTCGACGTGGTTGGGGTTGATGCCAGCCTTGCGGAGGGCTTTCTCGACTTCCTTGCCGATGAGCTCTTCCTTGGTCTTGTCGACGGCAACGGCAAACTCACGGTCCTTCACCTCTTGCGGGATGGAGGCTTCGCTCACCGACAGCGGGTTCATGGCGGCGACGTGCATGCACACTTCGTGGCTCACTTCCTCAACGCCGTTGAAGACCTTGTTCATCTCGACGATGGTGGCGAGGCGGTTGCCAGGGTGGTTGTAGTTGGCCACGTATGCACCTTCGAGCACCTTGAAAGCACCCAGTTCGGTCTTCTCACCGGTGACGGCGCTCTGGTTGGCGACGAGGGCCTCGACGGTCTGGCCATTGAGTTCCATGGCCTTCAGGGCTTCGATGTCCTTCACGCGGTTGGCGACGGCCATGTCGAGCACGTCCTTCGTGAACTTCACGAAGTCGGCGTTGTTGGCCACGAAGTCGGTCTCGCAGTTCACCATGATGATGGCGGCATACTTGTGGTCCTCAGTGGCTTTCGACAGCACGCAGCCTTCGCTGGCGTTGCGGTCGGCGCGCTTGGCGGCCTTGGCCATACCCTTCTTGCGGAGGATGTCGATAGCGGCCTGGATGTCGCCATCGGTCTCGACGAGGGCCTTCTTGCAGTCCATCATGCCGGCACCCGTCATTTGTCTCAGTTCATTTACTTGAGAGGCAGTAATATTCATTGTTGTGTCCTTTCTTGATTAAATTGGTTCTTGGCGACGGGGCGGCGAGGGCGGCGGTTGTTGCGCTGACGGCGGTCGTCCCTGCTTTCCTCTTCCTCGTTGCTTTCGTTCATCTCGTCAACTTCTTCCTCTTCCTCTTCTTGGATGAGGTCCTTGTTGTTCTTGCGCTCGGTGATGCCTTCCTCGATGGCGTCGACCATCTTGCCGACGATGAGGGCGATGCTCTTAGAGGCGTCGTCGTTGGCCGGGATGGGGAAGTCGATGAGGTTGGGGTTGGTGTTGGTGTCGACGATGGCGAAGGTCGGGATGTTGAGCTTGCGGGCTTCAGCCACGGCGATGTGTTCCTTCATGATGTCGACCACGAACAGGGCCGAAGGCAGACGGCTCAGGTCGGCGATTGAACCGAGGTTCTTCTCGAGTTTCTCGCGTTCGCGTTCGATTTGCAGCTTCTCGCGCTTCGAGAGGCTCTTGTAGGCGTCGCTCTGCATCATCTTGTCGATGCCCGTCATCTTCTTGACGGCCTTGCGGATGGTGGCGAAGTTGGTCAGCATACCGCCGGGCCAACGCTCGGTCACGTAAGGCATGTTGACTTTTTGGGCGAGTTCGGCGACCACGTCCTTGGCCTGCTTCTTGGTGGCCACGAAGAGGATGCGCTTGCCCGATTTGGCCAGTTGGCAGAGGGCGTTTGCAGCCTCGTCCATCTTGGCTTGTGTCTTATAGAGGTCGATGATGTGAATGCCATTGCGCTCCATGAAAATATAAGGAGCCATGTTCGGATTCCATTTTCTCTTGAGGTGGCCGAAATGACAACCGGCATCCAACAGTTCTTCAAATGTTACTTGTGTCATGTGTTGTTTTCTTTTTTAATGTTTACTTTCACTAAATACAATCGCCGAGTAGTCTTAACGATAAGAATCTCAGCAATTTGGATACTAAACAAAATCGCTCGGCTTCTGAGGGCTTAACGTTTGCTGAATTGGAACTTCTTACGTGCACCAGGCTGACCGGGTTTCTTACGCTCGACCATACGCGGGTCGCGGCGCATCAAGCCCTTGGCCTTCAGGGTGGGACGATACTCGGGGTTGATCTCGCACAGGGCGCGGCTGATGGCGAGACGCAGGGCCTCGGCCTGGCCGTTGATGCCGCCACCGTCGAGGTTGACCTTGATGTCGTATTGGCCGAGGGTCTCGGTCAGCATCATAGGTTGTTCAACCACATAGTGGAGGATGCTCGTCGGGAAGTACTCCTTGTAGTCGCGCTTGTTCACCGTAATGTTGCCACTGCCGGCCTTCATGTAGATACGGGCCACGGCAGTCTTTCTTCTACCTAAAGCGTTGATAACTTCCATGATTAATTCTTGTATTGCTTATGAGTGTTGATTTTGAGTTCTTGGGGCTGTTGTGCCTCGTGCTTGTGTTCAGGACCTTCGTAGACGTAAAGGTTCTTGAAGATGGCGTCGCCAAGACGATTCTTCGGGAGCATGCCGCGCACGGCGTGTTCGAGGACGAAGATGGGCTTGCGCTTCAGCTGCTCGGCCACGGTGCGGGTACGTTGGCCACCCGGGTAGCCCGTGTAGCGCATGTAGTACTTCTGGGTCAGTTTGTTTCCTGTCAGCACGACTTTCTCTGCATTGATGATGATGACATTATCACCACAATCGCTGTGGGGAGTAAAGCATGCCTTCCTTTTGCCACGCAGAATCATGGCAACCTCGCTTGCCAAACGGCCGAGGATTTGTCCTTCGGCATCAACCACATACCACTTCTTGTTGGCATTCTCTTTGTTGACGCTTACTGTCTTGTAACTTAAGTAGTTCATTTTGTGTTTAATAATGTTTATCCAATTCTATAAGACACTACCCTATTTTAGGGCGTGCAAAAGTACAACTTTCTTCCTTACGCTCCAACTTTTTTTGTGCATTAATTCATGTTCGCCCATAAATCAATGCGTTAGCGCGTTCAGAAGACAGACTTTGGATGATTGAACGAGGCTGCAAAAGTACTACATTTTTGGTTACTGGCAATACTTTGAGTGATTTTTTCTATTTTTGCAGTCGCAAATTATCAACGACAATGTCCATACAAATCAACCATATCACCAAGCGTTACGGCGAGCAACTCGCCCTCAACGACGTTTCGCTCACTATTAATAAAGGTATCGTCGGTCTGCTCGGGCCCAACGGCGCGGGCAAGTCGACACTGATGAAGATCATCACCTGCTTCATCCCGCCCACCTCGGGCACGGTGAGCGTAGAAGGCCACGACGTCATGGACGACCCGATGGCCGTCAAGCGCATCGTGGGCTATTTGCCAGAACATAACCCGCTCTACCTGGACATGTACGTCCGCGAATACCTTGAGTTCGTGGCCGGCGTGCACCAGCTGAAAGGCGAAGCCGCCCACAAACGCATCGAGGCGATGATTGACGAGACGGGCCTCGGCATAGAAGCGCACAAGAAAATCGGGGCCTTGTCGAAGGGCTACCGCCAGCGCGTGGGCCTCGCCCAAGCCATGATGCACGACCCGCAGGTGCTCATCCTCGACGAACCCACCTCGGGCCTCGACCCCAACCAGCTCATCGACATCCGCAACCTCATCAGCAGCCTCGGCAAGGAGAAGACCGTGCTGCTCTCCACCCACATCATGCAGGAGGTGGAGGCCATCTGCGAACGCGCCATCATTATCAATAAAGGTGTGGTGGTGGCCGACGACAAGATCGAAAACCTGAAACAGGACAACGCGGCCAGCAACGTCGTCATCGTGGAGTTTGAGAGCGAGGTGAGCGAAAGCCTCTTGCGCAGCATCCCGATGGTGAGCAAAGTGCAGCAAGTGAAGGCCAACCACTGGATCCTTGAGCCGCAGGGCGACGCCGACATCCGCGCCAACCTGATGCGGTGGTCAGTGGAGCGTGGCCTCATCATCAAGACCTTGCAGAAAGAGGACTTGAGCATCGAGGAGGCGTTCCAGAAGCTGACAAAATAAATTTGAGCGCGATAGCATCGCGCTCAAATTTATTTTGTACCTTTGCAGCCTCAATCGTGGAAAGATTTGATTTGATTGCAACCACAAGAAAAAATGCTAAACCAATGCTTTTTCCTTCCCTTTCAGTCAACAGCTTCCCACACAAATTTATTATTAACTAACTAATAAACAATTTGTTATGGGTTATTATTTCACTTCAGAATCCGTCTCGGCAGGTCATCCCGACAAGGTTGCCGACCAAATCTCGGATGCCGTATTGGACGCGATTCTCAGCAACGATCCCACCTCGAAGGTGGCTTGTGAGACCTTAGTCACAACGGGGCTCGTCGTCGTGGCGGGCGAAATCCGCACCAACGGCTATGTCGAAATCCCCGACGTGGCTCGCAAGGTCATCGAAAAAATCGGCTACAACAAGTCGGAGTACCAATTTGACGCCCAGTCGTGCGGTGTGCTCTCTGCCCTCCACGGACAGTCGAACGACATCTTCCAAGGCGTTGGCCGCCAAAATCCTGAAGAACAAGGCGCCGGCGACCAAGGCATGATGTTCGGCTTCGCCTGCAAGGAGACCGAGAACTACATGCCGCTTACCATCGATTTGGCGCACCTCTTGTTGAAAGAGCTGGCCGCCATTCGTCGCGAAGGCAAGGTGATGACCTACCTCCGCCCCGACGCGAAGTCGCAGGTGACGGTGGAATACGGCGAAGGTTGGAAACCGCTCCGCATCGACACCATCGTCATCAGCACGCAACACGACGAGTTTGCCGACGACGAAACCATGTTGGCCAAAATCGAGGCCGACGTGCGCAACATCCTCATCCCGAGGGTGAAGAAACAGCTGCCCGAAGGCTTGCAAAAGCTTTTTGGCGACGACATGAACCTCTTCGTGAACCCGACGGGCAAGTTCGTCATCGGCGGTCCTCACGGCGACACGGGTCTGACGGGCCGCAAAATCATCGTCGACACCTACGGTGGTCGCGGTGCCCACGGCGGCGGTGCCTTCTCGGGCAAGGACAGCTCGAAGGTGGACCGCTCGGCAGCCTATGCCGCCCGCCACATCGCCAAGAACCTCGTGGCCGCCGGCATCTGCGACCAAGCCTTGGTTCAGATCGCCTACGCCATCGGCGTGGCCAAGCCTGTGGGCTTCTACGTCAACACCGACGGCACGTCGCACGTCGAGATGAGCGATGCCGAGATTGCCCTCAAGGTGAAGGACATGGTCGACTTGCGTCCCTACTTCATCGTGAAGCGCTTCGGCCTTACCAACCCCATCTTCGAGGAGACGGCTTCCTACGGTCACTTCGGTCGCAAGCCTTTCACTCGCCCCGTGGAAGTGCATTACAAGGACGAGCACACCTACGAGAAAGACGGCAAGACCTACAAGGATGTCGAGTTTTTCGGTTGGGAGAAGCTCGACTTGGTGGACGAACTGAAAGCGGCCTTCGGTCTCTAAACGCGCTAAACGAAAAAAGCCTGCGACTTTTCCCCTCTCACGGGGTAGGAAGTCGCAGGCTTTCTTATTCAAGAAGGTATCTACACATTGAGACTATTCGTCTCCGTCTTCCCCCTTGAACTGTGACATCATAAACATTGTCATAATCTCATCGGGGGTCAAGCCAAGATATTCGATGGATTTCTTGGCATCATCCACCAGATCGCTGTCGGGATAAGTGTCGATAAGCCTTTGGAAAGCCGCATGTGCCTGGGCCGTGTCGTTGAGTTGGTCATTGTAGACAAACGACCCCATCAGGAACAAGCTCCTCGGCGCCCATTCCGATTGGGGATACTTGGCCAGCAACTTGTCGCACAACTCAGCGCTCTTTTCGGCATTCTTCAGCTGCACGTTGATTTCCATGGCATGAAAGAGCCAAAGCGGTGCCGATGCGTCGTCGGGGTTCTGCTCCACAAACTGGCAGTAGGTTTCAGCCACTTTGGGGGCCACATCCAAATTCATGCTTCGGTCTTCGTTAAGCAAAGTGGCCTCAGCCTTCCTCATGTCGTCTTGCGTCAGTTTCTGTTCTTTGTTGCCGCAAGCCATCATACCGAAAGCCAGCAGGAAACAGAATGTAAGTTTCAAGGTGTTTTTCATGTATTCTCTTTTTATCTGTGTTTCTTCTTGTGTGGGAAAATCATACGATAGTCGACATCGCAACGACCGTCCATGATGGCACGCAACTTGCCTTGCAGCAAGGTCTTGCGCAAAGGAGCGATGCGGTCGACGTGGACATGGCCTTGCAGGTGGTCATACTCATGCTGGATGATGCGCGATCGGATGCCCTCAAATACTTCCTCGTGCTCTTGGAAGTTCTCGTCGAGGTATTTGATGCGGATCTTGTCGGGGCGCATCACCTCCTCATAGATGTTGGGCAGGCTGAGGCAGCCCTCCTTGAAAGGCACCTCGTCGCCAAAGGTCTCGATAAGTTCGGCGTTGATGAACACCTGTTTGAAGTCCTTTGCGTCGGGATAGTCGGGATAGAACGGGTTGCCGTCGGTGACGAACAGGCGGATGGACTTGTTGACCTGCGGAGCGGCCAAGCCGACGCCCTCAGAATGGGTCAAGGTCTCCCACATGTCGGCAATCAGCTTCTCAAGCTCGGGATAGTCGGGCGTGATGGGCTGGGCGATGGCCTTCAGCGTGGGGTGACCATATGCTACGATGGGTAATATCATTTCATTTGATAGTTTGTAGTTGTCAGTTGTTCAGTTTTCGCTTTGCGTCATCACGAGGCACGAAGCGATCCAGAGGTTGGTTTTTTACAGATTCCATATACGATTGCAGGATGATGGTGGCGGCGATGGTGTCGACGAGTTCCTTGTCCTGGCGCTTGGTTTTCTTCAATCCAGCGTCAATCATGGTTTGGTGCGCCATCACCGAGGTGAAACGTTCGTCGTAGCGCACGATTTTCATGTCGGGCAGCACCTTTCTCAGGCGGTTGACGATGGGCTCGATGTATTTGGAGCAGTCGGACGGATTGTTTTTCATGTCCTTAGGCTCGCCGATGACGATGGTCTCGACTTCCTCCTGCTTCAGGTAGTTCAGCACGAAGTCGACGAGTTTGTGCGACTCCACCGTCGTCAGCCCGTTTGCGATGATCTGCAACGGGTCGGTCACAGCGATGCCGCTGCGTTTGCGCCCAAGGTCGATAGCCATTATCCTTGCCATGTCGTTTAAATTGAAAAAGAGGCTCGTTTGGGCCTCTTTTGTTTTGGGTGGGAGATGGGATTCGAACCCACGACCCTCGGAACCACAATCCGGTACTCTAACCAGCTGAGCTACACCCACCATCTGATTTAGTAGCGCCAATCTTTCGATTTGCGGGTGCAAAAATACTACATTTTTCCGAAACAGCGACATTTTTTCGACAAAATTTTTCATTTTTTCTCTTTCCTGCCCAAAATCAGCCTCGAATTCCGTATTTTTGACGGCTCAAAAAGGGAGGACTTATGGACGAAAAGAAGCAACAGAGCCAATCACCCAAAGCGTTGGCATGGAAGCGTTTCCGAAGCAACAAGCTCGGAATGCTGTCATGTTTCTATGTCATTATTTGGGCTTTGTTGGCCTTGTTTGCCTACCTCGTCATCCCCGACAAAACACCCAACGCCAACCGCCAAATCCTCGAAATCAGCACCAAGAAACCCGGCTTCGAGGTCGACATGCTGATGGTGCCGAAGGAGACGCCACCCGAAAAGACATCGTTTTTCCGCTTCCTTTTCAACGGTCGGCCCGACGACTGCATCTACTTGCCCTTCGACAGCCTGCATATTAATAAGGAGACGACGACGGTGTTTCTGTATCAGTCGGGAGAGGCATCAAGTGTAAGGACTGAGATTGTCGACAACACTGAGCTGCTGGCAAGCGGCGTTTCGACAGGCTCAACGCCCGCAGGTTTCAACTCTGCGGAGGAAGCCAGCCAATACATCCACAGCCATTGCGTCAAGCACCGCAAGTTTTTGCTCGGCACCGACCAATTCGGGCGCGACTTCCTCAGCCGCCTCGTCTTGGGCAGTCGCATCAGCCTGACGGTGGGCTTCATCGCCGTGCTGCTCAGCCTGATGATCGGCATCGTGGTGGGCAGCTTGGGCGGTTTCTTCCGTGGCAAAGTCGACGACGCGGTGGTGTGGTTCATCAACGTGGTGTGGTCCATCCCTACCCTACTCTTGGTCATCGCCATCACCTTCGCCTTGGGCAAGGGCATCGCGCAGGTGTTCATCGCCGTTGGCCTGACGATGTGGGTGGAGGTGGCACGCATCGTGCGCGGACAGATTCTCAGCATCCGCGAGACGACTTTCGTGGAAGCAGGAAAAGCATTAGGTTTCAAGGATTTGCGCATCATCTTCAAACATATCCTGCCCAACATCCTCAATCCCATCATCGTGGTTTCGGCGGCCAACTTCGCCTCGGCCATCCTGCTTGAGGCGGGCTTGAGTTTCTTGGGCATCGGCGTGCAGCCACCCATGCCGTCGTGGGGCAGCATGATCAAGGAAAACTATGCCTTCATCATTTTGGACGCGGCCTACTTGGCCATCCTGCCCGGCATCGCCATCATGCTCTTGGTTTTGGCCTTCATGCTCATCGGGAATGCGTTGCGCGAAGCGTTGGACGTGAAAAATTAATGATGTAATTCAAAGAAAAGTTGTATCTTTGCGCCCTCAAAAGCCGACCGTATGCGGGTGTGGCGGAATTGGTAGACGCGCCAGACTTAGGATCTGGTTACGAGAGTAGTAAGGGTTCGAGTCCCTTCATCCGCACAAGTTATAGATAATCAACAATATAAAAATGAACATCACACAGAGCACGAAAGGAGACAACCTGATCTCCATCAAGATTAGCGTCGAGAAATCCGACTACCAAGAGACCGTTGAAAAGACCCTGAAAGATATGCGTCGCCGCGCCAATGTGCCCGGTTTCCGCCCCGGCATGGTGCCCATGGGCATGATCAAAAAGATGTATGGCGCCAGCGCGAAAATGGAAGCCCTCAACACGGTGGTCTCCGACAGCCTCAACAAGCATATCATGGACAACAAACTCGACCTGATCGGCTATCCGCTCAGCGACCTTGACCAGCAACAGCCTGCCGACCTCGACAAGGAAGAGGACATCGACTTCTACTTTGAGGCCGCACTGCGTCCCGAAATCAACGTCGACTACACCAACACGATGGTCGACTTCTACCATATCATCCCCACCGACGAGGAAGTGGACAAGGTGGTCGAAGACCTGCAACAGCGCAACCCCGACACCAGCCATCCTGAGACCGTGGGCGAGAACGACCGCCTCGAACTGAAGGTGCGCGAAGCCGAAGACGGCAAGGAGCTGGAAGGCGGCTTCCAAAAGGACGGCCTCTTCATCCACATGGACCAAATCAAGGACAAGGAAAGCCGTGAGATGATCGTCGGCAAGGAAGTCGGCGCCGAGTTCATCATCAACTTCGCCAAGGCCTTCGGCAGCGAAGAAGCCGTGGCCAAAGTGCTTGGCGAGGATGCCCCTGTCGACAGCGACTACAACATCATCATCGACGATGCCATCCGCGACGAGAAACCCGAACTCAACGAGGACTTCTTCGAAAAGATCTTCCCGAAGCAAGAAGTAAAAGACCTCGACACCTTCAAGCAAAAGGTGAAAGCCGAAATGGAAAAACAACACGAAGCCGAAGCCGACCCCATCCTCTTCAACAAGATGGTTGACGAATTGGTGGCCGCCGTCCACTTCGACCTGCCCGATGCCTTCCTGAAACGCTGGCTCGTCGAAAACAGCCGTGGCGAAATCAAGGCCGACGACATCGAAAAGAACTACGAGAAGGACTATGTGAAGGGCCTGCGTTGGCAACTCATCGAAGACAGCATCGTGAAAGCCAATCCCGAACTCATCATCACCGACGAGGAACTGAAGAACTATGTGCTTCGCCAGATCTTCCCCGGCATCGACTACAACACCCTTGAGGACGACATGAAAGCCAACTTGGACAAGATTGCGGCCAACTACCTGAAGGACGGCAAGCAGAACGAACAGCTGAAGAACCAATTGGCCGACGTCAAGATGACCCAGTTCCTGAAAGGCAAGATGAACATCAACTACACCGACACCACACCCGAAGACTTCGTAAAGAAGCTCGAAGAGGAAAGAAAGTCCAAATAAGGCTGATGGCCAATAGCTTATGGCCTATGGCTGCAACAGTTGAAGCAAGCCATAGGCCATTTGCCATAAGCCATAAGCAACTAAAGAACTCCTTAACCCAAAATCTATTCCAACGAAATGAACAACGAATTTTTCAAATACGCCACCAAGCACGTGGGAATCAACACCCTCGGCCTTGAGCAATACATCTCAAAGATCAACAACACGAGCTACATCTCGCCCACCGTCATCGAAGAGCGCCAGCTCAACGTGGCCCAGATGGACGTGTTCAGCCGCCTGATGATGGACCGCATCATCTTCCTCGGCACCGCCATCGACGACTATGTGGCCAACGTCATCCAGGCCCAGCTGCTCTTCCTTGAGTCGACCGACTCGAAGCGCGACATCCAGGTCTACCTCAACTCGCCTGGCGGTAGCGTGTATGCCGGCTTGGGCATCTACGACACGATGCAGTTCATCAGCCCCGATGTGGCCACCATCTGCACCGGCATGGCCGCCTCGATGGCCGCTGTGCTGATGTGCGCCGGCGCCAAAGGCAAGCGCTCGGCCCTGCCCCACTCGCGCATCATGATCCACCAGCCCATGGGCGGCGTGGAAGGCCAAGCCACCGAAATCGAGATTACGGCACGCGAGATCCAGAAGCTGAAGAAGGAACTCTACGAAATCATCGCCAAGCACTCAGGCCAGACCTACGACAAGGTGTGGGCCGACAGCGACCGCGACTATTGGATGACCGCAGCCGAGGCCAAGGAATACGGCATGATCGACGAAGTGCTCATCAAGAACAAACAGGCTTAATCCATGGCACGGAAGTCAGGTGTTTGCGCCTTCTGCGGCAGAAAAGCCAACGAAACAAGGCTGCTCATCCAAGGCATCGACGCTGAGATTTGCGATGCCTGTGCCGAACAAGCCTACGCCATCGTCAAGGAACAGTTTGGCGACGACAAGAAGCAGTTTTCCTCGTCGGGAATGACGCTGAAGAAACCCGCCGAAATCAAGGCTTTCCTTGACCAATATGTCATCGGACAAGACGAAGCAAAGCGCACTTTGGCCGTGGCGGTCTACAACCACTACAAGCGCATCAGCCAAAAGGTGGAAGCCGACGAGGTGGAAATCGAGAAGTCGAACATCATCCTCGTGGGCGAGACTGGCACGGGTAAGACCCTTCTTGCCCGCACCATCGCCAAGATGCTCAACGTGCCTTTCGCCATCGCCGATGCCACGGTGCTCACCGAGGCCGGCTACGTGGGCGAAGACGTGGAGAACATCCTCGTCCGCCTGCTGCAAGCCGCCGACTACGACGTGGCCGCCACCGAGCGCGGCATTGTCTTCATCGACGAAATCGACAAGATTGCGCGCAAGAGCGACAACCCCAGCATCACCCGCGACGTGAGCGGCGAAGGCGTGCAACAAGCCATGCTGAAGCTGCTTGAAGGCTCGGTCGTCAATGTACCGCCACAAGGCGGACGCAAACACCCCGAGCAGAAGATGATTGCCGTCAACACGAAGGACATCCTCTTCATCGCCGGCGGTGCCTTCGACGGCATCGAACGCCTCATAGCAGCCCGCAAACGCACCAACGTGATTGGCTACGGCGCCGGAGGCAACGAAGCCATCGACAAGGACAACATGCTGCAATACCTCTCGCCTGCCGACCTCAAGAAATACGGTCTCATCCCTGAAATTGTCGGACGTCTGCCCGTCATCACCCACCTCAACCCCTTGGACAAAGACGCGCTGAAACGCATCCTCACCGAGCCTAAAAACGCCTTGGTGAAACAGTTCACGAAACTCTTCGCCATGGACAAGATACACCTTGTCATCAAAGACGAAGTCTTGGACTTCATCGTGGAGAAAGCCATCGAGTTCAAGGTGGGCGCACGCGGACTGAGAAGCATCATGGAAGCCATCCTCAACGACGCCATGTTTGAGATGCCCTCGCAAATCGAGGCCACCGAATTGGTCATCGACCGCGCCTATGCCGAGCAAAAACTTGAGAAATCGGGCTTGCAAAAACTGCATGTGGGCGACTGAATATCAGAAAGATGAAAGAAAAGCATCGGGTTTTGCCCGGTGCTTTTTTGTTTTGGCACAATACTTGCATTATGGAAGACGTTAAACTAAAAAGATAGGAGACAAAACGATGAAGAGAATAGCCTTAATCGCATTGGTGGCCTTGATGAGCCTCGGCGGATACGCCCAAATGATTTCCAAGCCCAATGGCAAGAAGGTCATGACCGTCAAGAAGCCTACGGAACAGCCCAAATCGGCAGTGGTCGACTTCACGTCGCCTACCGAACCCGTAAAAGGCACCGTCGTCTATGGCCGCATCGAAGAGAACGGCGACACCACGCTGTTGGTCTACCTGCCTGAAGTCGACATCGATTTGATGCAACGCTACTTGCAAATCACCGAGACCAATAAAGGCCGTCGGCTGGCCAACAACGTGAAAAAGGTCTATCCTTATGCGAAACTTGCCGGAGCAAAAATGCAGGAATACGACTCGATATTGGCTAACATCAACGACAAAACCGAGCGCAACCGCCTGATGAAGCAAGCCGAAAAGGTAATCACCGACCAATATACTGAAGAGCTGAAAAACCTGACCATCACACAAGGCTTGATCCTTGTCCGCCTCATCGACCGCGAGACGGGCAACACCACCTACCAAGTGGTCAGAGAGCTGCGCGGCAAGGTGCGTGCCTTCTTCTACCAAGGTTTCGCGCGACTGTGGGGCTATAACCTCAAAACGGAATACGACCCACACAACAATCCCGAAGACGACGAGATTGAAACCATCATGACGCTACTCGAACGCGGCGTGATTTGATAAAACGGATCGTATTTTGGAACACGGATTGACACGGAAAAGTAGAGACGCTACAATTGCGTCTCTATTTGTTTACACCAATTCGGAAGGCGTTGCAAGTGTCTCGTCTTGTTCCTCTTCGTTGGGCAAAACCTCCTTGGCATAATCCCTGACCAAATCGAAGCCCTTGTAAAGATAAGGCACCGTCTTTTCCACATAAGGATACAAATACGACTCTTTCTTCACCTCCTCCTTGACCAGTCCAAGAAACTGCAAATTATTGAGCACCAATACAAAAGTACTGCAAAGCAGCAGTCCTTTGGCCGCGCCGAAGACAAAACCTCCCAATTTGTTGAAGAAGCCCAAATTCATCGCCTTCACCGCCTTGGTGACCAACTTCCCGATGATATTGACCAAAATGACGAGCAAGACAAACGTCAGCACGAAAGCGATGGTATTGAGGTATTTAGGATTAATTTCCATGACTTCTTGCAGGTGTGCCGCCGTAAAATCGGAAAAGTGCATGGCACCGTAGATGCCCAAGGCAAAGGCCAAAAGGGTGACCACCTCAAGAATTAGACCCTTTTTCCAGCCCCACCAACCGAAGATGAAGAGCACAATGGCGATAATGATGTCTAAGTAGTTCATTTTGAATAATAAAGAATCATTCGTTCGATGGCGCGTTGGCAGACGGGGCAAAACTCATGGCCGTTGAAGGTCTTCATCAGGCAGTCCATCTTGGGGCTGTAGACGCCTTCAGGCTCGTAGCCACCACCTTCGTAAACGCCGATGGTGTTCTCGTATTTCTTCTCGCGTGGCGTGGGGATGGGCGTTTTCTTGTCCATCATGTCCTTCCATTTCGCATCAAAGTTGACGAGTGTGGTCAGGTTGGGCTCCCAAGGCTCAAGGTCGTTGTTGTACATGTCGCCGTAGGTGTCGTCGTTGTAGTATTCATCGGCCAATCCCGCGAAGCCGTGCCCAAACTCGTGGATGATGACGTCGCTCGAAAAACCGTTGCTGGCTGCGCTCGAACAATAGAAGTTGTAGATGCCGCCACCACCATATTTCTCGGTATTCATCAGGATGTAAATCTGGTCGTAGGGCACTTGTCCGGCCAAGTCGCGGATGTCACGATTGTCGGTGCTCATGCAATAGCGCTCGCTGTCGAAAGTCCAGAAGCTGAAGCGCATTGCGGTGTTCTTGTAAATATGGTCGCCAGGCATGGTGCAGCCACTCTCTGCCGAAGGGACCATCACCCCACGGATGTTGAAGCTCTCGCGATAACGGTCGTAAGGCGCGTAGTTGAACATGCTTTCAACAAAGAAGTCACAGTCCTTGAGGAACTTACCCATCTCGGCCTGCGTGTAGCCTTCGGGAAGAATCACTATGTCAACGGCCTTGGTGATGTCTTTGTTGCCAATCCAAGCCTCGTAGACGGGCAGGTTAAGGTTGTCATAGTTGCGGATGAAATAGTCGTCGGGGCTGATGGTGAAGCGCATCCCTTCCTTGAGTTGGCCTTCCCACGTCTTGTAGCAAAGCGCGATGTCGATTTTCACCTTGGGGAAAGGCACGATGACCGATTCCTCAAAGGTCTTGGTGATTTTAAAAGCTTCGTCGGTGGTCTGCCACTCCCCATAAAGGTTCTGGTAGCCTTTGGAAAACAGCAGGTTATCCGTTCCAGCCTCGAAGACCTTGACGATATAGCTGCCAAACTCCAAGTTGTCGATGAGGTTGGTTTTTGAGCCGCTCCAATAGGGTTCGCGGATGAGTTCCTTCAAAGAGAAGGTGGTCTCGTTGTGGTTGCCCGTCAGGCAATAGTCGACGCGCAACGAGGATTCGGTGAAATACTTGTCGAATTGCGCCCAAGCCATCATCGGCATGAGGGCAAGGAATAAAAGGATGGTTTTTCTCATGACGAAAGATTTTGCACAAAAGTAGGCATTTTTTCAATACCTTTGCGACAAAATTCCAACTATGCCATCACCGCTGTTACAAGTGCGCAATCTCAAAGTCAGCTTTTTCCGCGACGGAAAATGGGCCGAAGCCGTGCATGGCATTGACCTTGACGTATTTGCGGGACGCACCTTAGGCCTTGTGGGCGAATCGGGCTCCGGCAAGTCGGTGAGTTCGTTGGCCGTGATGCGCCTGCTCAACGACAGGTTGAGCCGCATCGAGGCCGACAGCATCCAAATCGAAGACGACGAAATAAAGGACTTTTCGGAAAAACAGATGGCCGACGTGCGAGGCAAACGCATCGCGATGATTTTCCAGGAGCCGATGACATCGCTCAATCCTGTGTACAAATGTGGTTTTCAGGTGGCTGAGATGATTTTGCAGCACGAAACAGTGAGCAAGGCCGAAGCCAAAAGCCGAGTCATCAGCCTTTTCAAGCAGGTGATGCTGCCGAGACCCGAAGCCATCTACGACAGTTATCCTCACGAGCTTTCAGGCGGACAGAAACAGCGTGTGATGATCGCCATGGCCATCGCCTGCAATCCCAAGCTGCTCATCGCCGACGAGCCTACCACTGCTTTAGACGTCACCGTGCAACTTGAAATCCTCAAGCTGCTGCGCAAGCTGCAAGCCGAAACGGGTATGGGCATGATTTTCATCACCCACGACCTCGGAGTAGTAGCCGAAATTGCCGACGACGTGGCCGTGATGCACAACGGCGAAATCCTCGAACGCGGCAGTGTGGAGCAAATCCTCAACCATCCGCGTCATCCTTACACACAAGGGCTGTTGGCCTGCCGACCACCCATGGACGTGCGCCTCAAGCGGCTGCCTATCGTCAAGGAGTTTCTCGATGGCGAATGGCAAGGAGGCAAGGCGCAAATCCTGCAAGACCTGCAAATCAGCGATGCTGAACGAAAGGTTCACCTCAAACAACTCTACAGCCGCGAGCCGTTGCTGAAAGTAGAGCATTTGCAGACGTGGTATCCCCTTCGCAAAGGCGTTTTCAGCCGCGTCTATGATTATGTGAAAGCCGTCGACGATGTGACTTTGGATGTCTACGAGGGCGAGACTTTAGGTTTGGTGGGCGAGTCGGGCTGCGGCAAGACCACCTTGGGGCGAAGCATCCTGCGTTTGGCCGAGCCGACAAGCGGTAGGGTTTGGTTCGACGGCACCGAAGTGACTGCCTTAAAGGGACAAGCCTTGCGCGACTTTCGCAGGCAGGCCCAAATCGTATTCCAAGACCCCTACTCTTCGCTCAACCCACGCATGACCATCGGCGAGGCGATAGCCGAGCCCATGTTGGTTCACGGTATCCAAAACGATGCCAAGAAAGGGCACGAAATGGTCTGCAAACTTTTGGAACAAGTTGGTTTACAGGCTGAACACTACAATCGTTATCCGCACGAATTCAGTGGCGGACAGCGTCAGCGCATCTGCATCGCGCGTGCCTTGGCTGTCAATCCTCGATTGGTGATTTGCGACGAATCGGTGTCGGCATTGGATGTGAGCGTGCAAGCACAAGTACTCAACCTACTTAACAAGCTCAAGGAAGAGCGTCATCTCACTTATATCTTCATTTCACACGACTTGAGCGTAGTACGTTTCATGAGCGACCGCGTGGTGGTGATGTACAACGGCAAGCCCGTCGAGATAAACGAAGCGGATGCCCTGTTCGAGCATCCGCAGAATGATTACACCAAAAAACTGATTGCGGCGTTGCCGGGGAGAAACGCATCCGCTTCCTATTGATTGCGAATCTTATTCCCCAAAATAAAACCAAAGATACCGGTCAACAGGATGCCGATGGTGGTCTGCACCAAATTCAGCATGTCGACCAAAGGCGACACACCTTGCAGCACTTCCGAGTCCATGCCGGCCATGTTCTTCAGGCTCACGCCAAGGGCCTCAACATAATGCAGCAGCGACACCTCCTTGCTGAAGATGAAGGCGAAAAGGAGGACGGTGAAGATGTAGGTCAAAATCATCTTGAGCATACTCTCGCCATAGCCGAAAAAGAGGTCGGAGAGGCAATTGGTAAAGATGCGCCACACGTTGCCGATTTTCGTTCCCGTTTTCACTTTCGGGTCGCTAAATTCGGCCATCATGCGGCGGCGTTCCATGCGGCGGCCTTGCACGTAGGCCCAGTTGGCGTCGGCCAAGTAGCCCTTTTCGTTCCAAAGGCCGTTGAGGGTCTTGTAGATGTCCTCGGCATCGGCCCAACGTGCTTTCACGGCGGCATTGGGACTCCAGTCCGACACCTGGCGGCGGTCGTTGGTGCGCACGCCCGTACCGAAGTCGTGCCAGTCGACGAGGAACTTGGTGTAGGCTTCCTTGTCTTGTTGGATGATCTTGCCGTGGCGCAGATTGTCACAACGGATGTTGGAACCGTCGCCAAAATAGGTGTTGAAAAAGCTGCAATTGCAGAACGACGAATGTTTGAAGAGTACCACACCTTCGAGGAAACAACGGTAAAAGTCGCAGTAGTCAACGGTCGAATCCTCGAATGTGGCATTGTTGATACGGGCATAGCGGAAGTCGCTCCACGCGATGTTGGCATAACGGAAACGGCAGTTTTCCAAGGTAGCTTTCTTGAACGAAACGCTCTGCAAGGTGGGTTCATCGGAGTGGCCACTGTGGTCGAAGTCGCAACTGTCCAAAACAGCCTCGTCGAAGCGGCAATGCTTCAATGTGGCATTCTTGAAGTTGACATTCGTTAAGGTGCAGCCGCTGAAGTCGAGGCTTTCGAGGGTTTGACCACCGAAGTCAATGTCTTTCAATTCTTTATTGGCGATAAGAGCCTGTATTTCTGATGTTGTCATGTTGTTGATTTTTTTAAACGCCGTAGAGACGCGCCATGGCACGTCTCTACAAGCGAATGGTTATTTTATTCCAGCAGGACATCGGGGCCCATGTTGTAATAGATGTCAACCGGGATGCCCGAAGCGTTCACGCGGTCGAGGTCCTTTTGCAGCTCGGGACGGATGACGCAGTTCTCGCCCATCCAAGCCTTGGTGGCTTCGTAGTTGCCGTTGCCTTGGTGCTGGAGAATGTCGCCAGCGAGTTTTTCAACAGCCACCTTCATCTTCTCGAAGTCGATGGCATACTGGCCTTGTTCGTTGCGGACAAAAGCACCTTCATTCTGGAAATAGTTGAAGGTAAGCATGTTGGCCTTGCCGTGGGCGCTGGCGGCACCGAAGCGCACCGAGCGGAAGATGCCCGCCATGAAGGTGGTGTAGTTGTCTTCCATCGTGGTGGTGGTGTATTCGCCCATCTCGGCCAGCTTGGTCACAAGGTAAAGGCCCAACACGTCTGCTTTGGCTTCTTCGAGGGCATTGTATTGGTTGCCAAGGGCTTCGCGAACGGTGCCCTTGCCGTCGATGGTGTTCTTGATGCCCATGCCGTGGGCGGTCTCGTGGAACATCACGTTGGAGAAGAAGGCGTCAAACTTGATGTGCTCCATCGACTCGGGGGTCATCAGTTCCTTGGAGATAGGCTCAAGGATCTTCTCGAACTTGGCCTGCATGGCGTTCTTGAGCTGGAGTTTGCGGGTGCCGCGTTGCAGCTGCACGCGCTCGTCGTTGGGCAGGTTGATGGCGATGGTCTTGGAGTTGGCGTTGCAGTCGCCGGCGTAGTAAACCACGTCGTAGGCAGCCAGGTCGACGTCCGATCCAGGCACTTCCTTCTTATACTCGGCAGGCACGGGCAGTTGCTTCTGAAGTTCAGGCACAAACGAGGCATAGCGGGCCAACTGCTTGGTCCACTCTTGGTCCTTGATGAGGATGAAGGCTTCGTGCGAGGCCTTGATACCGTAGCGGGCATCGGTGTAGTTCTCGATGGGGCCAATCACCATGTCGATGTTGTTGTTGCGCACGTCCATCCATTGCATGTCGCTCTCAAGATAGTCGTCGGTGCGGAGGGCTTTGGCGCGGAGTTTCAGATATTCGGCAAACTCCTTGTCGCCAGCCAGCTCGGAAGCCTGATCAAGCAACGAGGCGGCCTTTTCGATTTGTTCGGCGAAGTAGTCGTGATACCACACGCACTTCAGGGCGCCGTTCTCGTCACGGCGGATCATGGTGTATTGGCTGGTCTTGTTCGGATCGTCGAAGGCGTTCCATTCCTCTTCGGTCATGTCGGCGGGATAGAACTGTGCACCAGCGGGTTTGGCACCGATGCCGTCGACGAAAGGCTTGTTGCCATCGAGGCCGTCCCAAGGGCCGTAAGCGATGGTGGCGAGTTTCTTGATGTCGGCGTTGTCGCCAATCATTTCCATGAGTTGGGCTTTGTCGCCGTAGTTCTCTTGCCAGAAGAGGCCGTCCATGATGTCGGCGGCTTCAAAGAGGAGCTTGAGCATCTCCTTTTCGTTGGCGGAGAGGTGGTCGATGTTGGTCGTCAGGGTGTACTCGGCGTACTTGTCGGCCATGTGTGTTTCTTGCTTGACAGGCTCTTGGGGCTGTTCAGGTTGTTTTTTGTTGTCGCAGGCAGTGGCAGCGATGGCCAAAGCAGCGACCAAAGTTAAAGTTTTGATTTTCATTTTAGTATGATTTAAGATTTAAAGATTTGAGATTCGAATAGGATTGCGCCGCAAAGGTAATCAAAAAGTCAGATATATGCCGCATAATTATTAATGTTTACTGCTGCGAACTGAGCAGCGGACTTTTTCTGTTCCAAACAAGCAAAAAATGAAAATTCCGTCAGTCAACTGACGGAATTTACAGTTTCTCACCCCGTAAATCAGCATCCGATGGCCCTTGAAATCACCAAACGGAGGATTTCGGAGGTGCCTTCGCCGATTTGCAGGATGCGTTGGTCGCGATAGAAGCGCTCCATGTCGAACTCCTTCAGCAGCCCGTGACCGCCCATCACCTGGACGGCATTGTCGCACACCGAGGCAGCCACTTCCGAGCAATAGAGCTTGGCCATGGCAGCTTCCTTGCCAAAGGGACGGTGCTGGTCCTTGAGCCAGCAGGCGTGATAGAGCAAATTTCTGGCCGCTTCAATCTTCACGGCCATATCGGCGAGCTTGAAGGCCACCGCCTGGAACTTGCAGACTGGCTTGCCGAACTGCACACGTTTCTTCGAGTAGGCCAAGGCCATCTCGTAGGCGCCTTGCGCACAACCCAAACCCATGGCGGCAATCGACAAGCGACCCGAATCGAGGGTGGCCAGCATGATGTGGGAACCTTCGCCCGGCTTGCCAAGCACACAGTCGTCCATGAGGCGCACATCGTTGAAGACAAGCTTGCCTGTGTTGGAGGCGCGCCACATCATCTTGTCGTGCATAGGCGTTTGAGTGAAGCCCTCCTTTTTGTTTTCCACCAACAGGGCTGTAAACTCCGGCTTGCCATCCTTCATGCCCGACACGGCTTGCACCGTGGTGCCAAGCGAAATCGGCGTGGCACTATTGGTGATGAAAATCTTGGAGCCGTTGAGGTGCCACAGCGTACCGTCATATTCGGCGGTGGTCTTGGTGCCACGCGAGTCGCTGCCCGCGTCTTCTTCGGTCAAGCCGAAGCCCCAGAGACGGTCTTTGCTGAGGCGGGGCAGATAGCGTTGCTTCTGTTCCTCGGTGCCATAATCCTTGATGGGACCGATGCCGAGCGAGTTGTCGGCGGCAATGGTGGCAGCAGTGGAGCCGTCCACACGGGCCAACTCCTCCACAGCAATGATATAACTCAGATTATCAAGCCCTTGACCTCCATATTCCTTCGGGACAGTCATACCCAAGAGACCTTGTTCGGCCATCTTGAGGGTCAGTTCCACATCGAAATGCTGGTCTTCATCATTTTGGCGAGCCACAGGTTTCACTTCCTGTTCGGCGAAGTCGCGCACACGCTGGCGCAGGGCTTCTTGTTCGGGTGTCAGGTCGAAATTCATGTATTATTCAAAATTTAAAATTCAAAGATTTAAGATTCCAACTCAATTAACTGCATTTTATTGTCCACCATCTGGCCTTCAGCGACCAAAATCTTCTTCACCTTGGCCTGCCCCGGTGCCACGATGTTGTTCTCCATCTTCATAGCTTCCACCACCATCATAATCGTTCCTTCATTCACCGTATCACCCTCCTTGACGTTGATTTTCACCACTTTGCCAGGCATGGGCGACACCAAGCGCGACCTGTCGTTGACCGACTCCTTGCAGGCATAATCCAAGGTATCGTTGAGTTGGTCGGTGCGGAAGCAGGTGAAGTTGAGACCATGGAAATTGACGATGGTCTTGTGTTCATCGTTGATGGAGCAATAGACCGTCTCGGTGCGACCGTTGAGCATGATTTTCAACTGATTATTATCGTATTGGATAAATTCCACCACGAAAGGCATCTCCCCTATCGTACCCATAATCTTCTTCGCCTCGGCAGCACGGATGCTGACGGGCACTTTTTGTCCTTCCACATCAACCGTGAGTTGCATCCTATAGCGCCAATAGCCAATCTCTTCCCACACGTTCTCCGTTGTTTGCCCAACGTGCTTCTTCCCAAAGTCATACATCAAGAATGCCGCAATTATATCATTGACATTCTGATTCTTACGTGCTTCATTTAAGGCGTTCAAAAGCGCGTCTTGATGGGTGGCACAAAACGAAGTATCCATCCTGTTTTCGATGAAATCATCGTTTTTGATCACTTCCCAAAGGTAGGCTTTGTTGGTGGTCAGGCCTTGGATGATGAACTGTTTCAACGAATTTCGTGCCGTCTCAATGGCGCCTTGCCGGTCTTTGGCGTGACAGACGAGCTTGGCAATCATCGGGTCGTAGGCTTCAGAGACGGAACAAGGTCCTTCGATGCTGCTATCAACACGGGTACCACGCACTTGTGGCTCGTGATAGGCGGTCACCTTGCCTGGCGTGGGCAGGAAACCGTTGGCGGGGTCTTCGGCATAGATGCGCAACTCGATGGCATGACCTTGGGGTTGTATCGTGTCTTGCGTCCAGCCCATCTCCTTGCCACGAGCAATGCGGATTTGTTCTTCCACTATGTCGATGCCCGTGCGCATCTCAGTGACGGGATGCTCCACTTGGATGCGGGTGTTCATCTCCAAGAAATAGAAGTTCAATCCTTTGTCAACCAAGAACTCAACGGTGCCCGCGTTGCGATAGCCGATGGCTTTGCAGAGTTTCACGGCGGTATCGCAAATCTGCTGACGTTTCTCATCAGTCAGCGTTGGCGAAGGCGACTCTTCGATGATTTTCTGGTAACGACGTTGAATGGTACATTCACGCTCGCCAAGGTGGATGACATTGCCGAAATGGTCGGCAAGCACCTGCACTTCGATATGCCGAGGATTCTCGATATATTGCTCAACGAACACAGTGCCATCGCCAAAGTACTTCTCCGCTTCGCGCGAAGCACGTTCAAGCTCCAATTGCAGGTCTGACTTTTCCCAAACAATGTGCATTCCCTTGCCTCCTCCACCTGCCGCCGCCTTAATCAATATGGGATAAGGCAATTTGTCGGCCATGTCGAGGATTTCCTCATGGCTACCCATCGCACCAAAAGTGACGGGAATACCATTCTTGACGGCTACCTTACGGGATTCGATCTTGTTGCCCATCAGCCGCATGGAATGGGCATCGGGACCAATGAAAATGAGATTGTTGGCCTCGCAAGCCTCAACAAGGGCGGGACTCTCAGAGAGGAAACCATAACCCGGATGAATGGCATCGGCACCGGCATCCAAGGCGGCATCGACAATCTTTTGGACATTAAGATAGGTGTCTTTCAGTGTGCCATTGCCCAGTGGACAGGCTTCGTCGGCCAAGCGTCGGTGCAGTGCTTCGGCATCATTGTCGGCAAATACCGCCACCGAGGCGATATGGAGCTTCCGCAGCGTCTTGATGACGCGCACGGCAATCTCGCCACGGTTGGCCACCAACACCTTGTTTATTTTCTTGCTGTTCATAACGATTCAATGAAACGCAAAAATACAAAAAGAAAGACAACCTTTGCAGATTGTCTTTCCATTTTTTTTGTTTGTTCATAGAGACGTGCCAGGGCGCGTCTCAACAGGAAATCAATAGACCAAGAACTTCACGCTGGCGTTGTTGGCACCTTGGTTGAGGCGCAAGATGTAGGAACCGGCGCTGAGGTTTTCGGCATTGAGGTTGATTTGGTGTTCGCCTTCGGTCATGCGACCCATGTTCTGGTTCATCACCATGCGGCCTGTCATGTCGAACACCTGATAGCTGACGTTGGCGCTCTCATTAAGCTCGAAGCTGACAGTGGCTTGGCTGCTGACCGGGTTGGGATACAAGCTGACAGTAACATCGCTGACAACCTCGTTGTTTTCGGGCACGCTGGCGAACTCCTTCTTGTAGTTCTCGCAGCGGAACATGCCACGGCCATAGGTAGCGGCATAGATGACACCCGTATTGTAGACACCAGGATACTCTGTGACGAAGACACCTTCCTCTGTCTCGTTCTCAATCGTCTCGGTTTCGTGGAAGAGGATTTGTTGCTTCAGTTCCATGACCGGCACTTCGCCCATCATCTTAGTCTCGGCAATCCAGTCGGGGTTGGTGATGTTCTTCGTTCTGTAGATACCACGTTCGGTGCCGATGATGACATCGCCTGTCACCATTTCAATCACAGAGGAGTAAACCGGCATCTTGGGCAGGTTGGCCTGCTTGCTCACGAAGGTCGGGGCATCAGCCATGGCGTTGGTCGAATAGAGCACAAACACATTGTCGGCACCATAGTTGCCACAAGTCACAATCACATTGTTGTTGTTACGCGGGTCGACGCTCACTGAGGTGATGCACTGGCCATCGATGGGGAGTTCGATTTCAGTGGTAGTCACAGCAAACAGCGAGTCGGTGATGGTACCAGAGGTTTCATCAACGACGGTATTGAGGCCAGAGACACGGAAGAGTCTACCACTCTTCATACCAACAAACATATTGTCGCCATCGGGAGTGATAGCCATGCTCAGCGGTTCGCCAGTGAATCCAGAATGAGCTCTGTCGGCAACCTTATACCATTGGGCTTCCACATTGAATTGGAGAGGCGTGCGCGTCATGGTAAGAACGTCGGTGAAGGCCACAAAGAAGGTGGCGGTAACGGGATCGTGCACTTCGATGGAGTCGCCAACTGCAAGATCGGAAGCAAGCGTGTAGTGGAAGGGGAAGTTGTTGGCACCCACCACCATCACATCAGTACCGCTCGGGATAACAGCGCCTGTTTCATTGAAGAACCAAGCCGTCTCGGGATTCGTTTGGTTGTCATATCTCTCATGGAGCAGGATAGGCAAGCGGAACGAAGTGGTGCTCAAGCCAAGCGATGAATGGGAAGTGAAGTTGCTCGACACCCAGTCTTCGCCAGCGGTCTCAGTACGTTGCAATCCACCGCCCTTATAGGTGACGAAGAAAGTGTTCGGGTTGAGCACAGAAATGGCGCAAGGGCCAGCGTGTGAATCATCGTTGAAGATGCCTTCGTTGGCACCCATAGGATTGATCCACAAACCAGCATTGACATCGCTGGTGTTTTCATCACCCTCAATCAACACCGTGCCATGATCAAGGCCAGCGGCAAGGATGCGGGTATCTTTGCCAGAGACGGCCACATTGAACATGCGCGAAGTGACATAATTGCGGTTGCAATTGCTGAAGGTAAACCTGCCCGTGCCCTTGAAGACACCACCATCGGTACCAATGTAGCATTCCTGGCTATTGTTGGGATTGAACACCATGGTGTGGAGACCAACATGGAGATAGTCGGGCATGTAATAATAGGAATCTGCATTGATTTGGCTGGCGAGATACAAACCACCGTTCACGGGTTTCGTAAGCGACCAGAGGTTGTAGCCAAGCACATACAAAAGGCCTTCGTTCTCAGGGTCGACAACAATGCCGTGATTATAGAGGCCAAAGCCGGCATAAAGCGTATTGCCTTGCGAAGGTGTGACGGTCGGGAAAGCGGTAGCCCAAGTTTCGCCCTTGTCTTCAGAAACGAAAACTCCGATGTGGTTACCGTTGCCATCGATGCCAGCCACATAAATCACATTGTTGTTGGAGGGGGCAATGGCGATGTCGACCAAACCGGCGGGTTTGGGCAGCAGGCTGTCGCCTTCCAACATATTGGTGCTGGTGCCGGTGTGTGAAACCATGAGGTTGATGTCCGAACCAATATAAACTTGGTTCTCGACCACGGCGACGATAGTGTTGTCGCTGCCGACTTTCACCGAAATGGCGTTGCCCGGGATGGCGTTGGTCCAATTTTGGCCTTTGTCGTTGGAGCACATCAGGCCATCGTTGGTGGCCACCAACAGCGCATTGCCAGCCACGGCGATTTCATTGATATAGAGCCAAGAATCCTCAGTCGGGGCTTTGACCAATTCAAACACATCGTCGACGAGCCTGTAAAGGCCGGTACCGACGAAGCTGTTATTGTAGCCTTGTTGATCGAGGCCATTGAACTTCACGCCATTGTTGCCGTCGCCGGTACCCACATAGATGACACCGTCGGCATCTTGAGCCATGCAGCTGACCATCAAGGCGAGGTCGCCCACCTGATGCCAGGTGATGCCGTGGTTATAGGACTTGTAGACGCCGCCACCTTTGGAGCCGATGTAAATCTGGCCATTGGTATGGCCTTCGTAAAGTCTGTTGTCGTAAAGGACAGCCGTGGTTTGGCCACCCATGTTGTCGGGGCCCATAGTGAGCCAATAGAGCGGCTTGTTGGCATCGTTCCTTGTTGCAGGAGCTTGCATTGCCTTAAGCACGTCGGCAGGATCAATCAAGCCAGTGTGTTGGTTAGCGCGAAGACTGCCCATAAAGCTCTCCGCATCGTTGTTTTGGGTGCGCGGAACATAGTGCCCACCTTGGTCAGCAACAGCCAAAGTTTGGCCTAAGACCATGATTACCAAAAGTAAACTGATAGGTAAAAATCTCTTTTTCATATCTTGAAATTTTAATTAATTCTCTAATTACAAACGTTTTGACACTTTTTCACTTTAAATATGGTCTGCAAATATAGGACATTCTTTCAAAGAAATTACATTTTTAGGAAAAAAAATTCATTTTTTTTCTCAAAAAATCATTTTATCCCCTCGAAAGGCTCAGAAAGAAAGCATTTTATCCGCTTCAAGCCAACCCAAGCTCCCATTGGCGATTCGGATCTTGTTCCAGCCGTTTGAGGTTTCCAAAATGGTCACTTTGGAGCCTTCGTGCAACACAAACAGGTCGACGCTGTTTTCGTTTGGAGTACTCTTGACGGTCGCCGTCGGTGCCATGACGATGGCCTGGTCGTGGTTGACAGCTGTCTGTTTGAGCTGGGCAGCGAAAACGATGGAGACGGCAAAAACAACGAGGAAAACGATTCCACCGAAGAAGCCCAGTTTCCGAACGCCGATGCGTCGCGAACGCAAGAACATGAACAGCGCGACCAACAAAAGGGCAAAGAACGCTATGGAGCACCACGCCCACTGGTCGCCCGACAACCTTGCCCGCGCACTTTGCCACCACCTGACATAGAAAGGCTGTGGCATGGGTTCAATCTTGTCGACAATGGCGAGATTGGCGATGGCAAGGTTGGTTTGCACGTCGTCGTTAGACGGGTCGAGCTTCAAGGCCTTCTCATAGTTGTAGATGGCCATCGGGTAGTTGTGCAGCTTGTAGTAGGCGTTGCCCATGTTGTAATAGACCGGCACCGACTCCATATCGGCGTCGATGATTTTCTGGTACATCACCACGGCGGTGTCGTAGCTGCCGGCATTGTAGGCTGCGTTGGCTTGCTCGAACCAAGTGTCGCCGATATTCTGGGCCAAAATGTTTCCCATGGCGGCGACGACACATAATATTAATAAGGTGTATCTTTTCATTTCAGTTTTTCCTTTCCTTGATTACAAGACTTTTTCGGCTTTCGAAATCACCTCGATGCCCCGTTGGTAGAGGTCCTCCATCTTGGCCTCGGCACTGCCTGGGGCAAAGCGGGCAAACTCGCAACTGTTGAGCGTATCGACAAACTGCCTCGTCAACTCGTCGGGCACGCTCTTTTCCTTCATCGTTTCGCTCACCGTTTCCATCGACAATTTCGAGCGCTCGATGCCGAGCTTGTCGGCAATATAACCCCAAAGGGCTTGCGACATCTCAACATAGAACTTCTCTTGGTCTTTGGATTTCAAGTAGTTGTAAGCACTCTTCAGCCTACCGCGAGCCACCTTGTCGGCCTTACGGTTGCGATTGGCTGCTGTGTCCTGACTCAACTGTTCGCGTTGTTTGAGGGCGATGAGGAGGATGATGAAGGCCAAAAGCAAGGCGAGAAGCAACACGAAATAGGTGGCCGAAGCGAAAAACGACGTTTGAACGGGTTTCAGCTTGGCATCGCCGCCCATGATGTGACGGATGTCGCTGCCCAAATACTTGATGTCTTCTTGGTTGGAGGCGAACACGCCGCCACCTTCGTCGCCCGTGTCCTTGCCCTTGCGGACGGTAAGTTCGTAAGGCTCTGAAAGCAACGTCTGATACGACTCGCTGTTGGGATTGAAATACGAGAATTCGACGGCGGGGATCGAGAACTTGCCGGCCCTGCGTGGGATGGCTAAAAACTCGGCCTTCTTTGTTCCCGTGATGCCTTGCGCTGTGACATCCGTCGTCATACTGATCTTGGGGTCGTAGACCTCAAAATCGGGCGGGAAGACGGGCTGAGGCATCTGGAGAAGCTCAATGTTGCCCGTGCCAGAAACGGTCAGCGTGATGGTGACGGCCTCGTTGGTACTCAGCTCCGACTTGTCGATGGATGACGTGAACTTATAGTTGCCCACGGCGCCCGCAAAGGCATCGGGTTTACCGGCCACAGGCATGTTTTTGACATCGAGGCTGAGCGTTTGCGACGTGAGTTCCTTCTTCACATTGACGATGTTTCGGTTGAAGAAGGGGTCGTTGAAGAAAGCCTCGAAGGGATCCATGCTACGGCTGTTGTTGCTCTCCGTGCGGACTTGCGCAATGCACTCCATCACCATCGGGTCGATGGAAAGGCTGCCTGAGCGCTGGGGCACAATGATGATTTTCTGTATTTCAGCTGTGGTGTATTCGATGCCGTTGACGTATTCGCTCGACTGCCTCAGGGTTCCGCTGTTGTCGGAAATGTCTTTGGTCCAGAAACCAGCATAAGCCGGCATCTTGGAGATGGAGACCGACGACACCGGCACCTTGGTGTAGAGCTTGTAGGTGAGCACGACTTGGTCACCGACATAAACCGACTTCTTTGAGGGAACGACACGGAGGAACAAGTCCTTGCCGCTGACCTGCGGGTCGCTCGTGTTTTGCTGCGACTGCCCTTGGCTTGAAGACCCGCCACCTGAGGGAGCAGAATGGCTGCCATCGTCGGGCACCACCTTGATGTCGAACGGTTCGCTGCTGATTTTGTTACCCTTAACGGTCAGCGAAGCCGAACCGACGTTGAAGGTCCCTTCCTTATACGCCTGAAGGGCAAAGGTATAGGTAACCTTCACGCTATGCGACATCGAGCCGTTGACCATCGAGAAACTGGAGCTTGACGATGTGAACGGGCCACCCAACACGGTGAAGCCGTCGAACGACGGCGCTTGGAAATTCTTTCCGTCGGCATTGGCTTCGAAAACCACCTGGAAACGCTCGCCCACCATGACCTGCTTCTTGGTCGAAACGGTCAATCGCGGATCGTCTTGCGCCCAAAGGCTTAACGGTACGGCCAACGCCATCAAAAAAACTAACCTGAATATGCTTTTCATTGTATCGATTGTTTTCGCGCTGCAAAAATACGTTTTTTATTCTCATTCTACATCGGCAGGGGTTTACACCGCCTGACGTTTTCATCACCATTTCCATTATGGCAGGGGTTTACACCGCCTGCCTAATATCTGTCGCCCCTACGGGGCTTTGTGAATTACCAATCTTTGTCTGATTTCTTCTTGGGCTGTTGGCGAACCTTTTGTTCGTTCACCTTTTCCATCGTCTTCTTCTCCTGGTTTTCAAGGGCATCGAGCATTCGCTGGGCATCCTCCTTCGACATCTGTTGCTGCTGTTGGTTTTGCTGTTGTTGCTGCTGGTCTTGATTCTGCTGCTGGTCCTGCTGTTGCTCTTGTTCTTGTTGGTCTTGTTGTTGTTGGTCTTGCTGTTGTTGCTGCTGGTCCTGGTTTTCGCCTTCCGATTTCTCGAAGATGGCGGAGACCTCAACATCGAAGTCGGGCATGGTGAAGAAATTGCCCAATGGTTGCACCTTCACAGCGGTGTCGCCCACCTGATGGATGACATATTCCTTGAACTGGTAGCCCGGCTCGGGAGCGTTGCGCAGTGTTACCGTCTCGCGGCGTGTGGCTTCGGTTTGGTCGAGCAACACATGGCCGCCTTTCAAAGTCGTGTCGGGCTGCACCTTATAATAATCGGTAGCCTCCACGAACTCGGCTTTCACCGTCACGTCGCTGTCGAGCATCTGGAACATGTTGTCGTCGCCGACGGGGGCCGACTCGGTGGCATCGCGATTGCTGACCACACGCAGGTCGCCCAATTGGAAACCTTTGTCGGGCTTCACGATGATGCCCACATTGTCGCCCTGCTTCACCAAACTGTCGGTCACTGAAATCGTGCCATTTGCCACACTATCAATGCTGACTCTCAAGGCGGTACGGAAGGTAGCCGTCACGGTCACGTCGAAATTGGGCATTTGGAACACGTCCTTGTTGACTTGCACCGTATCGTTGGGACTGCCTGTGCGATAGACCTTGAACTTGTCGAGCACAAAGTCGTTTTCGCCTTGCGCCTCCAATTTCACCTGTTGTCCTTCGATGGCGCGTTGGCGGTCGGCACGCACGCTGCCGTTCTTGATGTTCTTTTCAATCTCAACCTTGTGCGCCTTCTTGAATTCAGCCGAAACCGCCACATCGAACTTCGGCATGATGAAGCTACTACCACTCACATCAACCGTCACCTGTTGGTTGTCGGCGCGAACCACCATGTATTGCGACAAGGCATAATCCTCGTCGGGTTGCGACGTCAGGGTGATACGCTGGCCATTGAAGGCTTCCTTTTCCTTGGCCTCTACCCTGCCGTTTTCGGGCTGCACCACCCAAATCTTGCTCTTGACGAGATGGGCACGGCAGTATTCGAGGTTGTAAAGTGCATTCCCGTTGTCGGGATTCATCTTCAGCGACACCTTATATATATTATAGGCGTCGTAGAACTTGTCCTGCGCGAGAAGGCAATTACCCATGTTGAACAGCGCGTCCGACTTCAGCTTGGCATCGGGCGAAATCTCGAGCACTTTCTGGAACTCGGTGTAGGCCGTGTCATACGATTGTTTGGCATAATACACATCGCCCAAGTTGAACTGCGCCTTGGCATTGTTCGGCCTGATATTCAAGGCTTCACGATACTGACTGATTGCCTCCTCATAGTTCCCGCTTTTGTAGTGGCGGTTGCCTTTGCGGATGGCCTTTTCGTCGCTTTGTGCCGAAACCGGCAACGCGAAGCACAAAAACGCTATGATTATCAAATATTTGCTAAACCTTTTCATCTCTCTTCTCAAAAATGTTAAACTTCCTCTCCCAGCCTTTCTTGCCCGACGAAACGAAAATCTCTATCAGCAAAAACATGATGGCTGCGGCCACAAACCATTGGAACTGGTCTTCGTAATCGGTAAAGACCTTGGCATCGATTTCCGACTTGTCGAGTTTGTTGATGTCGCCATAGATTTTCTCCAGACCCACATTGGAGTTGCTGGCACGCACATAAATGCCATTGCCAGCGGCAGCAATCTTTTGCAGCATCTGCTCGTCGAGGCGGGTGATGATGGTGTTGCCGTTGCGGTCCTTGCGATAGCCTATTTGGTTGCCGTACTGGTTATACTCCGGAATCGGGGCGCCGTCGGGGAGGCCCATACCTATGGTATAGACATGCACACCTTGCTTGGCGGCCTCTTGGGCTGCCTTCACCGCTGCATCGTTTTCGTGGTCCTCGCCATCGGAAATGATGACGATGGCACGGCTATGGTTTTCATCAGGGAACGACTTGAGCGCCAAATTGATGGCTTCGGCGATGGCAGTGCCTTGCGAGGCCACAAGGCTCGTGTTGATGGTCGAAAGGAACATGCGGGCCGCCGAATAGTCGGTGGTGATGGGCAGCTGCACGAAGGCCTTGTCGGCAAAGACGATGACACCGATGCGGTCGCCTTTCATGTCGCCGATGAGCTTGTTGATGGCCTGCTTGGAGCGTTCCAAACGGCTCGGCACGATGTCCTCGGCATTCATTGAATTGGAGACATCAATGGCAAGATAAAGATCAATGCCTTCACGTTTCACTTCTTCCATCTTGCTGCCACTCTGCAAGTTGGCCAAAGCCATGATGATGCTCGAAACCATCAGCAGGAAGATGACGAACTTGAAGTTGGCGCGGCGCGTGGAATAGGTCGGCACCAATTGCTCGCGCATCCCGATTTGGGCAAAACGCTCGAAGCGCTTCTTTTGCGCGACACGGAATAAAACATAAATGATGACCAGTAACGGAATGATTAACAGTCCGTAAAGGTATTCTGGATGTTCGAATCGCAATACGTTTTCCATAGTCTCAATCCATTAAAGTCCTGAAAATCGTTTTACGCAACAGGAATTCGAGGAGCAGCAAGGCCAAAGCCCATGCCACCAGCGGGTAGAACTCCTCGTGGAGGCGGCGGAACTCGGTCACCTCGATCTTGGAGCGTTCCAGCTTGTCGATTTCCTGATAGATTTCGTCCAACTTCTGGTTGTTGTTGGCGCGAAAGTACTTGCCACCCGTCGAGTTGGCGACGGTGGCCAACAGTTTTTCATCGATTTCGACCTTCACCTGCTGGATTTGCGTGCCAAATGGTGTCTGCACAGGATAAGGTGCAGTGCCGTAAGTGCCCACGCCGATGGTATAGACACGGATGCCGTAGAGCTTGGCCATTTCGGCGGCTGTATACGGGTCGACGGAGCCAGCGTTGTTCATGCCGTCGGTGAGCAAGATGACCACTTTGGAGATGGCCTCGCTGTCCTTCAGACGACTGATGGCTGTGGCCAGACCATCGCCGATGGCGGTACCATCGTCGATGAGGCCGTTTTTCATCTCTGCCAACATATTGAGCATCACGCCGTGGTCGGTGGTCAGTGGCACTTGCGTGAAGGTCTCGCCAGAGAAGATGACCAAGCCCATGCGGTCGCCAGGACGTTCCTTGACGAAATCGGAGGCCACGTTTTTGGCAGCGGTCAAGCGGTCGGGCTTGAGATCGCGGGCCAGCATGGAGCCGGAGACGTCCATCGCCATCACAATGTCGATGCCCTCGATATTTTCGGTCGAGTTGGTCGACGAACTTTGCGGACGGGCCAAAGCCACGATGAGCAAGGCCAACGCTGCCATCTTCAAGGCGAAAAGCAAATGGCGCAAATAGGGTTTCCAACTCTTCGGCAACTCAGCGAAGTTCCTCAAATCGGAGAACTGCACTGAGGCTTCCTGTTTCTTGTGTCGCAACACATACCAAACGACAGCCAATGGTACCAATAACAAGAGCCACAACAGCTTAGGATTTGCAAATTCAATGTTTTCAAACATTTTTCACATCCTCCTTTCCCATTGTTGATGACTGCGTCTCACGGTCGGTTTGTTCCATCTGCGGGGACGCAGATGGCGACATTGTCTTCTGATAATGTGCATAACTCTCGTTGACGAACTCTGTCATATCACTCAATGCGGTGTCGCTTTCGAGAGTCGAGGCCGAATACTTGGCAAACTTCACCAAATCAGCCACTTCCATCGTGTTTTTCAGTTTGTTGTAGGTCTCTTTCGGGAAACGCAACGGCTTGATTTCGTCCAAAATGTCGTCCGTGGTCATCTCCACGGCGTTCACTCCAAACTGGCCTTCGATATATTCGCGTGCGATGTCGGTCAACGAGGAGAAATACTCCTTCACCTTGCCCGATTGCCACATCTTTTCTTCGCGTAGGCGCTTCAGTTCGTCGACGGCCTTGTCGTAAGGCGGAATGACTGGGCCTTTTATGACGTTGCCGTCCTCGTCCACCCTGGTTTTGCGACGTTTGAGGAAGAGCCAAATGCCCAATCCAAGCAGAATGGCCAACAGCACCGCCAGAATCCAGGGGAACACCTCTTTCATCGTGATTGGTGCGGCGAGTGGCTCGATGATGGGTTTGTAGGCCAAAGTCGTGTCGACCGCTATCGTTGTGGCATACAGCGTAACCGGATCAGTGAAAGCTTCCAAACGCATCGGGTCGTCGAACGACTTGGCGTATTTCAGGCCAACAGACGGCAACACGATTTGACCCGTGTCAAACGTCATCAGCGTCAGTTGTTGCTTCACGATGACGTTGCTATCGGCATCGGCGGTACGTTCCACATTGCCACGCTTGATGATGTCGATTTGCTCGGACAGCGTGTCTTGTGCAAACTCGTTCCACTCAACGAACCAACCGTATGGCACCTTAAGGCTCAAATCGAGCGTAAAAGGCTTGCCAACCTGCACTTTCGTGTCGGCCACTGTGCCTTCGACCTCGACCTGCTGGGCCAGAAGGCCGCCCATAAAGGCGAAACATGCCATCAAAAACAATATGAATCTTTTCATCTTCTTGCCTCCCTTTTCTTGAAGAGTTGCATCAAAGGCCTGACATAATCTTCATCGGTATAAATCAATGAATTATCGATGCCATGTTTGGTAAACTCGCGGTTCAGTTCCGCCGATTTGTACTGAATCATCTTTTGGTAGGCATCGTGCCAGGCGCGACTTGAAGTGTCGACCCAACGCTCCTTGCCCGTCTCCGAGTCGCGGAACTTGACCAAACCCACCTTCGGGATTTCCATCTCGCGGCGGTCGGTGATACGAAGCGCCACAAGGTCGTGCTTGTTGGCGGCAATCTGCATTTCCTTCTCGAAACTGCTGTCCGTCATGAAGTCGGAGATAAGGAAAGCCGTGGTGCGGCGCTTGATGGCCGAGGTCAGGAAACGCAAGCCCTCGCCAATATCGGTGCCGCGCTCCGTCGGCTTGAAGTCGACGATTTCACGAACGATGCGCAGGATGTGTGAGCTGCCTTTCTTGGGCGGGATGAACTTCTCGATCTTGCTGCTGAAGAAAATCACGCCAACCTTGTCGTTGTTCTGGATGGCAGAAAACGCCAAGACGGCTGCCAATTCGGCGGTCAGGTCGCGTTTCGTCTGCGTTTGCGATCCGAAGTCGTTGGAGCCTGACACGTCGATGAGCAGCATCACTGTCATCTCACGCTCTTCCTCGAAGATCTTGACGAACGGGCGGTTGAAGCGGGCGGTGACGTTCCAGTCGATGTTGCGGATGTCGTCGCCGTACTCGTATTCGCGCACCTCGCTGAAGGTCATGCCACGCCCCTTGAAGGCGCTGTGGTACTGCCCCGAGAAGATGTGGTTCGAGAGGCCCCGCGTCTTGATCTCGATCTTGCGGACTTTCTTGAATATTTCTGTTGATTCCATATTTTAAACCATCATTATTTCATTTTCGGCAGGGGTTTACACCCCGTCTGCCATTTTGTTGGCAGGGGTTTACACCGCCTGCCTACATTGCTGTCGTCCCTACGGGACTTGGTTTTACGGCACTTCAACAGTGTTCAAAATCTCGTTGATGATTTCTTCGGTGGTGATGTTTTCGGCTTCGGCCTCATAGGTCAATCCGATACGGTGGCGCAACACGTCGGGGGCCACGGCGCGGATGTCCTCGGGGATGACATAGCCACGGTGCTTGATGAAGGCGTAGGCCTTGGCTGCCAGAGCCAGGTTGATGGTGGCACGCGGCGAGCCGCCGTAGCTGATCATGTTGGCAAACTTCTTCAACTTGTAATCCGAAGGATAACGCGAGGCGAAGACGATGTCCGTGATATAATTCTCAATCTTTTCGTCGAGATAGATCTCGCGGCACACTTCGCGGGCGCGGATGATGTCTTGAGGTTTCACCACGGCGTTAATCTTGGCACCGGCATTAGCGATATTCTGACGTAGAATCAGCTTCTCCTCCTCTTTCTTGGGATAGTTGATGATCACCTTCAGCATGAAACGGTCCACCTGGGCCTCGGGCAGCGGATAGGTGCCTTCCTGCTCGATTGGGTTTTGCGTGGCCATGACCAAGAAAGGATTTGGTAGCTGGAAGGTCTCGTCGCCGATGGTCACCTGATGTTCCTGCATGGCCTCAAGCAAGGCGCTTTGCACCTTTGCGGGAGAACGGTTGATTTCATCTGCCAGCACGAAATTGGCAAAGATGGGGCCGCGACGCACCACAAATTCCTCCTTCTTTTGGCTGTAGATGAGCGTACCGATGAGGTCGGCGGGCAGCAAATCAGGAGTGAATTGGATGCGGGCGAAGTCGGCATCAATGGCACTGGCCATCGACTTGATGGCCAGCGTCTTGGCCAAGCCTGGGACGCCTTCCAGCAAGATATGTCCATTAGCCAACAGGCCGATAAGGAGTCTTTCCGTCATCTGTTTCTGTCCGACGATGACCTTGTTCATTTCGAGGTTGATAAGGTCGAGAAATTGGCTCTCACGTTGGATTTTTTCGTTTAGTTCACGAATGTCAGTTTCTATCATTGTATGTTTGTTTTTGTTGTTTGCATTGTTATGGGCGGGGGATTGAAATCCCTGTTGACATCGGGTCGTCCTTTCAGGACTTTGACGGCCCATCAAAAAGCGTGCAAAAATAGCGGTTATTTGGGTTAATAACTCCTATTTAATGGAATTATTGCGGCATAAAGACAGAAAAATCCTCCTGCTGATTGATTCCAGCAAGAGGATTTGTTTTTCGTCTCACGCAGAACCGTGGGAATCTTGGGAAATGCGGTTATTCCACCACGACCTTTCGCGTGGCTCCGCCCAATTTCACGAAATACATTCCTTGGGGCAGAGAGACGATTGTCTGTCCATCGATTTCCTTGACCAGCACAATCTGGCCGAGCAAGCTGCTTACTATCATTCTTCCGGTGCCTTCCACCGTGAAACAACCTTGGGCAGGATTGGGATAGACATCAAAAGGAGTCTCCAATCGCTCAGCAACGGCAAGCGTATTCACTTCCACCAAAATGGGGAAACCGTCGTTGATGTTGTCCACATCCAATCCCCAGACGAGTTCTCCATCACGTCCGTTGAGCACATCCACGAACTCTTGGCTGCGCATGTAGTCCTCGTCCTTCGGCTCGCCGTATTCGCTTTCGGTGCAGGTGCTGGTGAGGTAGTAGCAGTTCTCGATCTCAACACTGCCAACACCATATCCCACCAAACATCCCAAATTGTTGTCGCTCTGCACCTCGCCAATGGAATAGCAGTTGCTGATGCTACGCGTCCCACTAGCAGTTGCTCCAACTAAACCTCCAGCCGAAGTTTGGGGAGAGCTGTCACCAACAGCCGTAATACCGCCAGAGTTATAGCAGTTGCTTATGATGCCGCTTCCTTGCCAACCTCCTATAATGCCTCCAGCTGACCGGCCCGTAACGTTCCCTTCATTGTAACATTCGACGATTTCATACGCTCTAAAGGCCCCAACGATTCCTCCTGCCGACGAGGTTCCGTTCACATCTCCCACATTATAGCAATTATAGACCTTAAAGGCATTGTGTCCCACAATACCGCCACAATCAATTCCCTCAACGGTGGCACCATTCCAGCAACGAGAAACCAAAGTGTTGCTGCCATACCCCACTATACCTCCGGCATTTGTGCCCTTGATATAACCACTCGTGACAAACACATTCTCAATGACGGCAGGATGATCACTGTCTATCCCAAGTACATTGCCAAACAAGCCTGCATTAGAGCTTTCGTTATCCACATAGATATTGGAGACGCTGTGTTCTCCGCCATCAAAATGCCCTCGAAATAAGGTGTTTGGAGAAAAAGGATAACCACTTTGATCCCCCCTATCACAACCGTCTTCATTAAACCATCTATCCCCTAATCCGATGGGAATCCATTGTTGGTCCTCACTTCCATTCAAGTCGATGTCGGTGGTGAGACGGAAGTGTAGGCCGTAAGTCTCGAAACCCTTGTTGACCATATAGGCCAAATATGCCAGATGAGCTGCCGATTCAATCAAATAGGGATTGTTCTCTGTTCCTTCGCCGCGTGTCCAGAGGGCGCGGTTGCCGTCCCAAACGCTGGTTTGGGCCACAGCGGTCATGCCCGTCAGCACGAGCATCAATATTGCAATTAGCCTTTTCATCTTATTCAATTTCATTAAGTTAAACATATTATTCATTTCGCAAAACCATTGTTGAACAAATCGCGCACATGGTCAATGAACTCGCCTTTGCGCTCCATTGCCGATTGGGTGTTGTTCTTCCAAACGGTAATCATCGCATAGTCCAATTCTTTCATGCTACCGGCTGGAAAGTCGAACGGCCCGACCGAGGCCAAGCCGAGACGCTCGCCTGGCTCATTGCCACATTCTTCCTCTGTCCAATAAAGACCATTGGTGTTGTAGCCACCATTGGGAGCCACACCTCCTGTACCAATGTTTTCAGGATCGGAATCACCCGGGAACATGTAATTACAATCGGGACCCACGACATTGCCACTCCCGTAACCATCGCCTCCATACTGCATGTGCGAACCATTTTTCCAACGACCCTGAAGGTAGTTGTAATAATCCTCCGCAACCCTTGGATCGCCATTATCCTCGTTTGAATTGTTATGAAACATAAACCCCGTCATTCCCAGGCCATCAGGGCCGTTCAACACGGTGAATGCCTGCACCGGTGGGTTATCGCCGTAGGCCCACGGCTCTCCAGCACCGTCCACGGGATTTCCATTATACGCGAAACAGGAATTGCGTTGCACATCGCAGCCCACAAAGTCGTCCCAACCATAACCGATTTTCCACTCGTTCCAGAGACCCAGATAGGTGTTGTGGTAGTCGTTGGAGGATCGGTTAAAGAACTTGTAGTTCACAAACACCGTGTTGTTAAGTGCCTCATCGTTAGGCGCATCGAAGGCGTATACCATGGCATGGACTTCGAGGCCGAGTTTACCGCCCTGCGTCTCGGAATGTTCCCCAAAGCTGTCATTAAAGATGAAGAACAGGCACTGGTCGCCTTTGATGTCGGGATAGTCGCCGTCGGCTGGGTTGTAATGGCCATCGTTGTTCACATCAACAAAAGGAGCAAGGTTTTCGGCATAGCCAGCCTCGCCATGGGCAGGCCAAGTCAGAATGTCGGCGGGGGTCTGGTAACCAGAATTGCCATGATTGGCAATAAACTGGTCGATTTCGGCACGGGTGAGATTCCATACGCAATGGTACTTCAGTGCTATCATCAAATCGAGGGAGGCATCAGCGGTTTTGAGCGGGCCCGACCAATAATCGGTGATAGCACCACCGTTAGCCCCAATCACTTGTCCGTATCGCACTGCTGCAAGATGCAAGCTGTCAGCCGCATCCAAACCTCCAAACCAAAGGGAATGTTGGTAGATGGTCTGTTTTTCGCTGCCAGCAGGCACCTCCCAAGTGGTACAGTTGGGAGGAAGCGAATTGCCGTACTCGTCAAGATAAATTTGTTGTGGGACAAAGCAACTGCCGTTGCCCAAGATTGTAGCTCGCACATTGTTAGCTTCGATGTGCGAGATGGGTGGCTGCTGTGCCACCGATGCCAAGCCTGCTGCGCTTAGCATCATAAGGAGTAAACATTTCTTTTTCATGTTTTCCAATATTGAGTGAATAATTAGTGAATTGTCGTCAAATGCAGGCCAGTGTTCCCGCAGCTTCAAATAGCATGTGCAAAGATAGCGGAATATTCTGCATGCCAAACTATTCCACCACGATTTTCCGCGTGCTCGCGTTCAATTTCACGAAATAGATGCCGCGCGGCAACTCGACGTTTTCCTTGCCGTCGATTTCGCGGGTGAGGACGGTCTGGCCAAGCACATCCGTGATGGTCATTTGGCCCGTGCCTTCCACCGTGAAACGGCCTTGGGCGGGGTTGGGATAGACCTTGAAGGCTGGGCTTTCGTTTTCGCCGATGCCCACCGTTTCGCTGCTGCGGTTGGAGAGCAGGCGCGTCTCGCCGTCTTTGCTGGCCTCTACGCCTTGGATGACGATGTAGCCTTGGGCAAATTGGCTTTGCTGGCAAGTATAGCTATTGACGCTGGCGCCCACATAGTCTATGGTCGTAAGCGTTCCGTCGGTGGCGTTCCACTCGCAGATATTGTAGCCAATTAGTTCATAGCCCGTTGGGGCATTCCAGTTGACTTCGATGGTGTTGTTGATGCCCGTGAGGTAGGCCATGTGGATGGTCTCTTTTGGATAGCTCGTGATGGGGCAGGGTGTGCCGTCGATGGTGAGGGCCGTGACGGTGTAGGTTCTCGAGGCGGCGTCGCTTCCGATGTTGTCGATGAAGTAGCCGTCCGTGTAAGGCGCGGTGCCTACGACCATGCCGTCGCGTTTGATTTCCACTTGGCTGATGTACTCGGCTTGGGCTTCGGTGGTCTGCCAAGTGACCATGTTGAGGTTCGTCTCAAGGTCGCACGTGGCAAGCTCGGCTTCCACGTTGTCGCGGACGATGAAGGTGCGCGTGGCAGAGCCACACCAATGCGTAATCTCGCAAGTATAGGTGCCTGGCTCGGTGACATCGATAGTGCGCTCGGTGGAGCCAGTGGACCATTGGTAGCCATAGTTGTAGAAATACGAATCTGTGCTGTCTATGCCGACAGCCTCGATGGTCTCGATAGAGCCTTGTCGCTTCCACACATCATGAGTGAACGGAGTGGGGACACGGTTGTCGTGGTAGAAGATAATAAAGCTCCAGCCAAAACTATCACATAATCCCCAATAGTCAATTTCCCGTCGTGAACCATGTTGCCAATCAATAATAATTGGGTTTTCAAAGTGACCACCATTTCCATCAATAACCCACTCAAATTCTTCGCAACCTTCTTGGGCGTAGATGATGACTCTTTGATGGTCATCGATGCACAAGTCAAGGTCGTTTGGACGATCCTCGATGTACAGGACAATGTCTTCCTGAGCAGTGGCCAGCATGAAGTTACAGGCCAACAGAGCGATAAATAACATAAGTTTTTTCATTTTGTTTTCCTTTCTTTTAATTTGTTATTGATTGATAATTAGGTTAGTTTTCTGCCTTTTTCGCTGAAACTCCTTTCATCATCAAACAATCAAGAAACTCCGAGAAAAGAAAGAGGGCGGAATTGTCCTTGGATTTGCTTATTTCTGATGGAGGCTCTGGTAAACCGTGAGATAAATAAGTAGGAAACAATCCTCGCCCAAAGGCGAGAACTTTCGCAATCCTTATTCCCATCTCAAAATTTTACCAGAATTTCCTTCAGGAGAATAAGAGCGTCAGCTCTGTGTATGTCTATGTGTTAGTGTTCTATTCTTTCGTTTGTTGGGTTTTAACGTGCAAATATAGTGTTTTTTGTTTATCCAAATATATCGGAATGGGTACCAGTACGCATCAACAACAATGTCAGTTCAGTATCATTCTTGTCCCACACCAACAACCAATTAGGCTTGATATGACATTCCCAACGGCGGTTGTACTTTCCCGAAAGCCTATGCGGTTTGTATTGGGCTGGCAAAGCACCATCTTTTTCGAGCAGTTGCATCACAACATTGAGAGCCTCCATTTCATAGCCACGCTGTTTGCAACGCTTGAAATCTTTCTCAAAAGACTTGGTATATTTGATGGTAAACATCAATCCTTCATTAATTGGTTGAACAAATCGGCAGCGCCACTGGCTGTATAAACACGTCCATTCCTAATATCTTCTTCAGCTTCCTCAAGACCAGTTCTTTTCCTTTCGGTCACTTTATCCTTAATCAAACCCAAGCCTAAAAGGTAATTCAGAAGTTGCCTTCCCGCGTTGGTCCTCTCATTGATAGTCACTGTGTAAGTAGCCATTTCTTCTCCTTTCTATTTCAGTCTGCAATAATACGATTTTTTTTGGAAATAAATATGGTTTTTGAAAAAGATTCGCAAATCATATTTTATTACCTTTGCAATCTCAACGAATCCGAAAACAAATGATCAAGAAAATCTATAAATTCGGCGGCGCGTCGGTGAAGGATGCCGAGGCCGTGCGCAATTTGGCCCAAATCGTAGGCCAGCACAAAGACGAGGACATTTTGCTTGTGGTATCCGCCATGGGCAAGACTACCAACATGTTGGAAAAGGTCTTAGCCGACTTCCGCGAGCACGACGGCAACCTCGGCATGGAGGCCCTGCACGAGGTCATCAGCTACCACGACGGCATCATCAACGGGCTGTTTGGCGACGACGCCAACCCCGAATTTGGCGAGAACATCGCAGGACTTTTCATCGAGCTTTGGGAGAAACTGCAAAAGACCGACGCGCCCTACGACTACCAATACGACCAAACCGTTTGCTACGGCGAGCTCATCTCGACCAGCATCATTCAGGAATACCTCAGCAAATGCGAGATTCCGACACGCTGGCTCGACGCACGGAAGTATGTCATCACCGACATTGAACCCACCTTCCGCGCCGCCAACCCCGACTGGGACGAGACGCGGCTGAAAATCAGCAAGCTGAACGACGAGCATATCCGTGGCATCGTGTGCCTCACGCAGGGTTTCATCGGTGGCACTGCTGACGGCAAGCACAGCGTCACCCTTGGGCGCGAAGGCTCCGACTTCACCGCCGCCATCTTCGCCAACTGCCTCGATGCCGAGGAAGTCACCATCTGGAAGGACGTGGACGGTCTGCTCAACGCCGACCCGAAACGCTTCGCCGACACGGTCCAACTGCCGCACATCCCCTACTCCGAAGCCATCGAATTGGCCTTCTACGGCGCCACCATCATCCACCCCAAGACCATCAAACCACTGCAAAACAAGGGGATAACACTGAAAGTGCAGTCGTTCCTCCATCCCGACCACGAACCAACCCTCATCGACGGCAACCATCGCAAAAACGACGAGAGCATACCTTCTTATATTGTCAAGGATAACCAAACGCTGGTCTCCATCTCGCCCCGCGACTACTCGTTCATGGACGAGCACAACCTGAAGACCATCTTCGAAGTCTGCGCCGACCTGAACATCCACGCCAACATGATCCAGACCTCGGCCCTAATGCTTTCTTTCTGCTTCGACAGCGACAAGACCAAACTGAAACAAATGATGGCCTATCTCAAGGACAATTTCAGCATCAAGTACAACGAAGGCCTGCAATTGTTCACCATCCGCCACTATCACGAGGGCTCGGAGCATGATTTCATTGCAGGCAAAAACGTCCTCATCAAACAAAGCAGCAGGAGCACAATGCAGTTTGTTTTGAGAGCCTAAAATGTCTTTTTTTGCAAAAAAATAAGGCTTATTTATTTGTTTTTTCGTGTTTTTCCTAAATTTGCGGTCGCTATTTACGACTCAAAACTCATTTCTATATGTACAAAATCGAAAAACACCCTATTTTGGACATCCCGCAGGAAGACCTTGTGGAGTTCAAATATGAAGGCAAGACCGTCAAAGGTCAGCGCGGCAAGACCATCGCCGCCGCCCTTCACCAAGCCGGATTTCCCGTCCACAGCCACTCGCTCGACGGCCGCAACCGAAGCCTCAACTGCGGCATCGGCAAATGCGGTGCCTGCGAAATGCTGGTCGACGGCAAAATCCGCCGTATCTGCATCACCCCCGTCGACGGTGTCAAGGAAGTGCGCCGCATCGACAACGAAGCCAACATCCTGCCTGAACCTAAGGAGCACCAGCCGCGCGAGGTGAAGGTCTACAAGACCCAAGTCGCCATCATCGGCGCGGGTCCAGCGGGCCTCGCCTGCCGCGAGCAACTCAACGCCTTCGGCATCAGCAACATCGTGGTCGACAACAACGCCAGCATCGGCGGACAGTTCAACATGCAGACCCACCAGTTCTTCTTCTTCGAGAAGGAAAAGAAATTCGGCGGCATGCGTGGCTTCGACATCGCCAAGACCTTGGCGGGCGACAACCACGAAGGCATCCTCTTGAACAACACCGTTTGGGACCTGCTTGAAGGCGGTCGCGTGGCCATCAAGAACATCGTCACTGGCGAGATTGGCTACATCGATGCGCAACATCTCGTGGTCGCCACGGGTGCCGTGCCTTTCATGCCGACCTTCGAGAACGACGACGTGCCGGGCGTCTATACCGCCGCCGTGTTCCAGAAGATGATGAACCAGGAGCACACCTTATTAGGCAAAAAAGTCCTCACCGTGGGCGCAGGCAACATCGGCTACCTGACCTCCTATCAAGGCATGCAAGCCGGAGCCACTATCAAGGCCATCATCGAGGCCATGCCCCGCGAGGGCGGCTTCCCCGTACAGGCCAACCGTGTGCGCCGTCTCGGCATCCCGATCATGACCAGCTACGTCCTGGTGCGCGCCATCCCCAACGCCGACTACACGGGCATTACGGGTGCCGTCATCGCCAAATGCGAGAACTTCAAGGCCATCCCTGGCACCGAGCAAGTCATCGACGACATCGACATTATTAATATATGTACCGGCTTGATTCCCGACAACCAACTGTTGGTGAAAGGTCGCGAGGTGTTCGGCCTCAACACCTACGGCGCTGGCGATGCCATCCGCATCGGCGAAGGCACCAGCGCCGTGCTGCGCGGCAAGCAAGTGGCTTACGAAGTGGCCCAAGCCATCGGCGTGCGCTTCAACTACGACGATTATCTTGAGATTTCACGTCAATATATCGACTCGCAGCAGCATCCTGTGCGTCTCCTCGAAAAACCCAACCTGCCCACGCCTGAACGCATGATGCAGAAGGCTTTCGTGCAGGCCGACTGCCTCTACGGCTTCGCCTGCAACCCCTGCTCGTTCAGCTGCCCGCAAGGTGCCATCAGCAAGCCCTCCACCAGAAGTACGCCCACCATCGACTACAACAAGTGCATCGGCTGTATGCTGTGCGTGTCGAGCTGCCCGGGCTTGGCCATCTTCGGCTACGATGTGCAGAAATCGCTTTGCTTCCTGCCCATCGAATATGAAGCACAGGAAGGCGCAGAGGTCTATCTCGTCGACAACGACGGCCAAAAGATTGGCGAAGGCGTCATCGAGAAGATCCTCAAGAAGTCGAACAAGACCAATGTGGCTCGCGTGAAAGCCCGCTCGTCGCGTCCGTCGGGCGAGGCAAGCCGCGTGTTCGAGCTGACCGACGTGAGAGGCTTCATCCTGAAAGACCGCTACAATGCCAACAAGGAACTCACCACGCCCATTTCCCAGAAGAAACTGGCCGAAGGCGAGAGCGAGACCTACGTCTGCCACTGCGAAGACATCAAATTGGACCGCATCCTGCGCGTCATCGGCAACCGTAAGACCATCTCGGTGGACGAGCTGAAGCACATCACCCGCATGGGCATGGGTCCGTGCCGTGGCAAGCGTTGCATCCCTCGCGCCCGTCAAATCTTACGTTCCTACGGCATCGAGCTGGTAGGCGACGCCACGCCACGTGCCCCGCTGTCGAACCAAGTCAGCCTCGCCGACCTCTACAACCCGCACACCAAAGAGACCTTCATCTTCCCCGAAATGAACGGCGTGAAGAAAGAGCAAATCGAAGTGCTCATCGCGGGCGGCGGCATCGCAGGCAGTGCCTTGTTCCGTTACTTCTCGGAAGCTGGCAAGAAACCCGTCATGATCAACTACAGCCGTGGCGCTTCGTGGCGTTGCATCGGTGGCGGTCGTCCGGCCTTCTCCAACCCCGACATCGCCGACATCGCCGTGCACAACCACGAGATTTTCAAGAACATGCAGAAGGAGCACAACATCAACTACCACCTGACGCATTACGTCAACTTGGTACACGATGAAGCCACCTACAACTCGCTCGATGCCTCACGCGCATGGAGCGATGCCTACATGATTGAGCGCAAGGACTTCAAGAAAGAGATTTCGCCGCTGTGGGACGACAGCAAGGACACCTACAGCCACGCCCTCATCACCCGCGACTGCTGGCAAGCCACGCCTGGCCGCGTCATCGACTACATCCGCTGGATCGGTGTGCAGCAAGGCGGTCGCTACTTCGAGGACTGCGAGCTGCTCCATGTGCAGAAAGCCAATGGACACTACATCGCTTTGGTGCGCACCCACGAGGGCGAGTTCATCGAGTACACCTGCGACCACTTCGTCAACGCGATGGGTTGGGGTGCCGAGAAGTTCAACGACATGTTAGGTTTGGATACGGGTCTCTATCCCGTGAAGCACCAGGCCTTCATCACGCGCCGTCTGCCCATGATGGGACCCAACGGCGGCCCGCTCGACATGATCATCGACCGCCGTCACTACAAGGGCTTCAGCGCCGTCTACGGACAACAATGGGCGCACACCGGACAGATCATCGGCTGCGCCAGTCCCGACACCGACGCTTACGAGGCACGGCAGAACATCAAGTACAACAGCAAGGAGTTCTTGGAGATTGTCTCCGAGGTCTTCGCCGAGTGGATCCCCAACTTGGGCGAGGTGAGCTTCTTGGCTTGCTGGGCAGGTCGTTACACCGAGCCGCGTTACATCGTCGACCCGGAGGTCGGTATCCTCACCGGCTTGCGCGGCCACGGCTTCATGCTCGGCCAGTACTTGGCCAAGCTGTATGTGGACAAGTACCTCGGCAAGGACGTTCCTGGCTACATGAAGGATTTGGCCCTGAGTGGCAAGGGATTGAGCGAGAACGCGTTTAAGTAACCCAACCTGTAGAGACGTTGTGCGCAACGTCTTTACAAACAAAAAGCATTAAGGCTGTCGCGGGATTGCGGCAGCCTTTGTTTTTGGAAAAACCGACGTAAACCTGCCAAATCTTCAAAAATTTGATAGATTTGGCACGTTTCTGTAGGATTACATGGTTCACTATAGCCCTTTTTATATGTTATGGAATCACTTAGACAAGTTCAAACCTCTATCATTTTCTTCGCGTCAAACCCATTGGTCAAATACTCACCATGTGAGATGTAACCCAATTGGTTGGATGTGATTTTGGTTTTACCAATTTGAGCGTCGATATTCCGATGCGAGTGACCATAAATCCAATAATCAATGTCTGAATCGGCAATATAATCACCCAATTCCACCGTAAAAGCGCCGTTGATATTGCTGTCACGAAACTCTTCAGCCGTACAGAGTTGAGTTGGCACATGATGTGTCAGAACGATTTTAGTTCTTGCACTGCTTTCTTCAACTGCTTGTTTTACAAATCGGAAACAACGCTTATGTTCTTGGTTAAAGGTATCGGCACTAAGACGATGACCATTATACATTATTCGATAAAAATCGCTCACCCTATGTTCGGTCAAATAAGCGTCATAAGGCTCTATGTGCGACCAAAGCGTTGAAACAACAACATCCGTATCGTCCAAATGGACCACGCTATTGTAATAGGCATGAACATTATGGCGAATTTGTTTGCAATAGCCATCGGGCACGGTGGCGAGGTCATAATAGCCATAGAAATCGTGATTCCCGAAACACACAATCACTTGTTTGTAATGGCTTGAAGCCCAATCCCAAAAGTCATATTGAGAATAAGAATTTTGGCCAGAACCCGGCTGGTCGAGATAGGCGGAGTCGCCCGCAACGAGCAGAATATCTCCCGTCACATCCAAAGGATGTTCTTCAAGCCATTTTCTATTCTGCGGGAACTCAAGATGCAAGTCACTGACATATTGTATTCGCAGTGTTAGCGGTTTGTATTCAGCAATGCACTTCATCATCTCCAATACCATATCCGTGCGTTCAACCTCATCGGATGAGATGGCACATTCCAACTCCTCGGCGATATTCGGCCTTTTTAACATCTTAGCAATCTGCTCAGAAACAAAAGATTGGACTTGCTTGTCTTCCGCCTTGAATCTATCAAAGAAATCCGCACAGTAATTAAGGACATACACCAAATCCTCAAAGTCTTTAGCCCCGCGCCAGTCGCTGCCGCCTCTTGAAAGGAGGGCATCTATCTTTGTTGCAATGTAATACGTTGGCGAAAGCCTATAAATAGTCTTCCCTGTTGGCAAAACATAAGGTTCCCGATTGCTAAAACCAGGCTTATACCATCGATTACCAAACGACAAGACATTCTCTTCCATTGACATCACATCCACGATTTCGCCATTGAAAACCCAACGACACAGAGGGGCGTTAGGTGTTTGGTCATTCTGAAAATGCTTTTCACGAAGCAAATCCTCAAATGCAGCGTGTTCACGATATGACGTTGAATTAACGACGCAATCCACATCAATAGTCGTCCGAGGTTCGATGGCAATCGGATCCGTGGCATACGACCCAGCCATCGCTCCGCCGACATACACGAGTCTTTCGTTCAGGTCTTGCATCGCCTCTGCAATCGCTTGCAAGCGTTCATTATTGGTCTTCGGCATAACGGTCTAACCTTATTCTTAATTCTTTGATGGCAATTTCCTTTTCCCGCGCACGTCCTATGCGCAAAGTGTCTACAATCACCAGCAGTTGATACAATTCCTCATCACGCATAGCAGCTTCTGGCACAGAGGGATAAAGCGGCTCAATATGTTGGCCACGGCCAGTTCCTCTTACATAATGCCACACATAACTCTCCGTGCCATTACTGATTTCTTCACTGATGGGAGCAGCACTCACATAGGTCGGCACTCCACGACCGACACGCCCCGCCTCAACAGGAAACACATAAGCTATGCCATGAATCAAAAACTCCTGCAAAGCCAAGACATTCACCTTTTTTTTGTGGCGGTCTATCAACTGTGCTTTCTTACACCGCTCCAAACTCTTGCTCACATTTGACGCACTCATGCCCAATGAATCTGCTAATCCACGACAGGACATCGTCCTCCCTTGAGTGGTCATTTTTTTTAGTAAAACTACAATATCTTGTGGCAACATCATATTATATATCAATTATTTATAGTTAATCGTTCTCTGTTCGCGAATTGAGAACACTTGCTTTAGAAATGCAAAAATAGACATTTTTCTTGAATTTGACGCCCGTAACATAAAAAACGCCCAAGAATCGCTTCTCGGGCGTTTTTTGGAAACCAATCCGTCGATTATTTCTCTTCAGCAGGGAAAAACAGCTTCGTCCGTAGGGTGTAGCCGTTTCTCATCACGCCGTGAAGAGTGAAGGTGAGACCCGTTTCGTCCTCCTCAAATTTCATCCAGCCGCTGCTGAACGGCGATTTGTCGGGATAGTCGGTAGCCACGTTTTGTTCAAGCTGATCATCCCAATTCCAAATCTTGCCACAGACCTTCTCCGGGGAAGTGAACCACGACACCTCGCCCAAAAGCTCAAACGACAAGGTATAATCCGACATTTCGTCCAAACGGATGGTTTGGCCCACCACTTCGTAAGGAACATTCCGAAAACGGAAGATAAATGTCGGGGTGATAAATCCACCTTTGGATTCTGCACTAATGTTGAAATAGTCTTCGTATTCAGCGTAAGCCACATTCATCTCTTGTTTGTAGGTGCCAAAGACCATCTCATTCTGTGCGGGGTCAAACAGGTAAAGCGGGTCTTTCTTGCAGGACGCGAAAGAAACCACGACCAAGAGCAAGAACACTGATTTTGCAATAGTTTTCATAACATTTAAATTTTGAGTTGACAATCAATTGGTTACAAAGCCACAATCCTATCCGATAATTCGTTCCAAAGGTAGCCTATTTTGTAAGCCTCCACGCTCTCGGCAGGGACCTTGATTTCGTTGATGGGACAATTCCATAAAAAACTTGGATTTGGCACATCAACGAGGATTTCCGAAGGGGTTGGCGCATGGCAAACCAATGTGGCAAGTCCTCGACAATCATCGAAAGCATCGTAGTAGAGGCCCGTAAGTCCTGAGCCTAATTCCACGGAGGTCAGTTCAACGCAACTCCTAAAAGCCATTTTACCGATTCGGTTCACGCCGTCAGGCAGTTTGATGGTCTTGAGTTTGAGGCAGAAGTCGAAAGCGCGAGCACCCACATATTGCACGGTGCCGGGAATCTCCACCGAGCGCAACTCTTGACGGTCATAGAACGCATAGCTACCGATGCCCACAATGGTATAGGTTTGTCCGTCGTGGGAGATTTCGGAAGGGATGACCACTTCCGTGCCGCCAAAGTCGATGGGAGGCTCAATGCCGCCGAAGTATTCCGTGACGCCTACCACCTCAGCGGTGTTTTCGGAAAGCACCTTGAAATACTGCTCGGTGCCGTCGCCGTAGGCCACTTGGATATAAGTGCTTCCATCGTTGTCGCGCGAATGGGTTGCGACGACATCGGTGGGCAACGGATCCTTGCCGCAAGCCGTAAGCAGCAGCAAGACAGCCCATAACAAATTCAATTTCTTCATTTTATCTGATTTTTTATTGTTTATCAATTTGTTATTTCGTTTCGGTCTGTAGGGCTGTCGTACCACGGCAGCCGTCAGTTGTCATGGCTGCACAGGCGGCTGCCACGGTGTGACAGCCCTACAGGACCGCGATTAACGCACCACAAATTTCCGCGTCGTGCCGCCTACGGTGATGAAATACATCCCATCGGGCAGGCCGGACACGTTGATTTGTTCGGTTTCGGAGGTGATTTGGCCCGTCATTAGGGTTTGGCCCATCAGGTTGGTGATGCGATAGGTCTGGGTCGGTAGAGACGTGCCATGGCGCGTCTCTACAAAGAGGACGCCGTTGGTCGGGTTGGGATGGAAGGTAAATTGCGTCTCGTCCACAAGCATCTCGTTGACCTCGGTAGGAATGGGATTAAAATCTTCGCGCAACAACTTGATTATCTTGCCTTTGCATTCGTTATACCATAAACCCATCGCACTGCCTCCCGACAAAACTAACAAACAGCCATCATCACCGACGGGCAAAACAAATCGGGAATAGAAATTCTGGTATTCCGGTGCGTCAAATTCGATGTCGCCCAAAACCTCCAAATTCCTGTCGAAAAGGCAAATGCCCGCCGACAATTGTAATTCGCCAGATGGATACGTCTCCGTCGTAAAGGAGCCAAAAATGGTGGAGTCGTTGACGACGGCCATACTCTTGCCCTTCGAGGTAATCTCGTCGCGATAAGGCACGGTCTGATGGCAAAAGCCTTCTTCATAGCGACTTACGGTGCCGTTGGTTTCGAGATGGGCAAGACAGAGATGGAATGAGTTGATCGCGCTGTTGCTGCTGCGTGTCCCGAAAAACAGCAGTTGGTTGTCGGTCAGCCAATCGGCATAGCCTTCGTCGCCGAGGGCAAACACTTCGGGGCATTGCGGCATTTGCAGCATAAACCGAAACGAGTTTTGGTACTGGAAACCAGCATCATAACAAGCCATCCCCAAGCCGCCAAACGGTCCATCGCAAAGGAAAGCGTAACCATTGCCCGTAGGCTGCTTCATAATCCTGTTGCAATAGAACGAATGTAGAGGAAACTCAGGATGGGTGAAATCAGTTTCGCCCGGCATCACATAACGGCAAGCCAAAGTATCGGCATTGGAATTGAACCGGTATAGATAAGGGTATTGCCGCCACGAATTGCCCGTGGAGCGCCGTGTGCGAAACGCCCCGCAAGCCACCACCGTGCCATCGTCGTCGAGGAACAGGTTGGGCTCGATGTAATAGCTCACCGTGTCCTGAACGTAAGGCTTGGCTTCAACAACCGCGAGGTAAGGATCGAAGACGATGGCCCAAAGCCGCTGCCCGCCAAGCGAAAGCGGGTTGAGTGTGTCCTGCCATTGGGTCCCAACGGTGAAAAAGTTGCCGTTTTCCAATTGCACCACATCGCACATTTTCAAGGTGTTGGGGAGTTCATCGCAAATGCGTTCTGCGTGGCTTCCATCAGGAAACACTTTGATTAACAAGGTCTTCGAATCCCTGTAACGGCCTTGTCGACCAATCAGCACGGCATTGCCATTGGCATCCATCGTACCAGCGTCGATGATGGTATAAGGACTTTGGTTCGACTTGTCCAAAATGTCAATTTCCCATTGCTGAGCCACACCGTCGAGGGCTATCATAAGCAGAAAGAGGCTCGCAAATAATGTCTTCTTCATTTTATCTGATTTTTAATTGTTTATCAATCTGTTTTTCCGTTTCGGTCTGTAGGGCTGTCACACCGTGGCAGCCGCCTTGGGTTTACCATGCGCGGCTGCCGTAATACGACAGCCCTACAGGACCACGATTATCGCACCACAAATTTCCGCGTCGTGTCGCCCACGGTGATGAAATACATCCCATCGGGCAGGCCGGACACGTTGATTTGTTCGGTTTCGGAGGTGATTTGGCCGGTCATTAGGGTTTGGCCCATCAGGTTGGTGATGCGGTAGATTGCTGCTGGTAGAGACGGTGTGCACACCGTCTCTACAAAGAGGACGCCGTTGGTCGGATTAGGATAAACGGTGAAGGTCCCTGAGCCCGTCGAAGGGCCGTCTTCCTCGATGCCGTTATGGATTTCCTGATACACCTCGTCGCAATCCCTTTCTCCATATTTGAAGAACAATTCGCCGTTGCGCCAGAAGCAGCGCATGCCTCCCACACGGTAGTCTTTGCCGCGTGTCATCAGTTTTTCGGGGAAGAAACTGGTCAGGTGGCCAATGCCACACACGATGGTACCGCTGAAGAGATCTTGGTCATCGCTCACAATCAGCATTTTATACAGACTCCCTTCATATTCTTGATACTCAACAGTATCCACATGCATAAGAATGCTTTCCATCCCCACCTTTATTTCCCATTCGTCGCCTTCCTCGGCTCCGAAATCGTAAAGCGGTGTGAACTCCTCCAAACCCTCGTTCCACCAATACACCACGCCGTTTTCCTCATAGAGGTATTCGCGTGTCACATCAACGCGCGCGTCCTTGTCATATAAGGTATTTGTGCGAATAATGATGACTACTTCCTTGCCGCTGACGGTCGTGTCGGCGGCATATTCCAGATGCTGATAAGTGATGCTGCCGTTCTCGTTCTCGATTTCGTAGTACCATTCCGTTTCACCAAAGGGATAACCAACTTCAACTCCGGTAAAGACGGGGAAGCCGTCGTTGGTATTGTCAATGTCATATTCCCAACGGTGAACCATGGCAAGTACCGTAGGATATTGCTCCACCAAGGCTTCAGCGCCTGTATTCAAAGCCTCTACCAAATCGTGTCCGAATTGCAGGCTGTCGAGACTCCATTCACCAAAATAAGTGGTAGGCCAAAAAGCACAGGAATGTTGCAACGGTTCACCTTGGCTTACGCCGCCATGGTTTTCAAGATGGCCCAACCAATAGCAATCGCTGAAATGGTCTGTTTCTTGCTGATTATAAGCGATGGCTCCTTTGATTTCTTCTCTGGTAATCACCTCGCCTGCATTATACACATTCTGGATGATGCAGTTACCTATATTCTCAGCACCGCCAATAATGCCGCCTGCATATTTGGGAGCACTCACTGATCCTCTGTTGAACACATTCACAATGTATATATTGCCCGCTTCTCTTGAACCTAAAATGCCGCCAGCATCTCCTTGCTCCTCACTCTCCATCACCATATCACCGAAATTGCTACATTCAACGATACAAAGATTTCCAAAGCCCTGCCCAACATGGCCAACAATGCCGCCAACACTTTCAACGCCAATAGCGTTTGCAGGACGATGACATGTCACCCTTGAATAATTATTACATTGTTGTACAAAAGAAGGCGTACCTGAATGATTCAAATGATAACCACCAACAATGCCGCCACAACAACCAGTGCCAGACAAATCGGCAAAGTTCTGACAACCTCTTATATCACTTGCCCTACTCTCGACGCTACTATGAATAATACCGATAATTCCACCAACATGAACACCTTTAAAGCCTTCGACACTACTAATCTGTCCTGTTTCATTGTTGATACATTCCTCAACACTGCCATAGCCAACCATTCCTACAATACCGCCGACACCTCCACCACCAGGTGAAAGACCTCCAACAACTTTTTGATTGTTAGTGCAGCGCAATATCGTCGCCCACCACATTATCCCAACTATACCACCAGTTGAAGAACCTCCATGAACACAAAAACTATCGGCCAAGCCACTCATCACGCAACCATCCATCACATATTGTGCTTTCGCACGCAAATCGTTAATCTGGCCCACAACGCCACCAGCAATATGGGCTTCCACCTTCACAGCCTCTTGCACTTGACACGCCGTGATGGAGTATGTCTGATCGCTCGCTCCCTGTTCTCCGTAAGTGTAGCCCGCCAAGCCTACCAAACCACCCGCAATACCATATTGTTTGTCAGTTGAGGCGCGTCCGTCATAAATACTGCAATTAGAAATGTTGGTCAAGCCAGCATAACCCACAAGGGTGCCCACATATTTTCCATTTCCGCTGACATAACACTGCGCTAAATGGACATTGTTGATTTCGGCACCGTTGGTGCAGCCGAAGAGACCACCCACAGGCTGTGCATCGCCGTCAGTGATGGTTTGGTGCATATTCAAAATGGTTTTGGTATCACCCCAGCCATCGAAATGTCCCGTGAAAGGATGCTCGGGTGTCCCTATGGAAATCCATTGCTGAATACCGCCATCACAATTGGCCAGATTGATATTCTCCATAATCTTGTAATAGGCATCGCCACCTGTGCCATTGTTGGTTTGCTGGGCGAGTAAAGCCAACTGATTTGAAGTATAAATCTGATATGGGTTCTCTTCGGTACCGTCGCCACCTCCGTAGGATTCAGCCACAGTGCCGTCCCAGCAATAGCCTTGTTCATCACAATCGTATGCACCAAGGTGCAACACCATCTCGCCGTCAACAAGATAGCAGCGTAACCAATCCGGATATTGGCCATCATAAATATCGCCCACGCAAGCGTATGGATAAGGGAACAAACCGCTGATTTCGCCGATACCATCGATGATGGTGCCACCCCCATAATAGCCCAATTCTCCATCGTAGGATACCCGTTGAGCCCTGAACTGATGGTTATGGCCTGAATCTTCATAATAAGTGAGTTCCGTCACCGTGACTTCGTATGCGCAGGAATCAATTTCGCAAGTCCACGATTCTCCCACCTCGGCATCGAAGTCGTAAAGCGTCGTAAACCTACCTAAGGTCTGGTTGTACCAATACACCTTGCGATTGTCTTCATAGACATATTGCTCTTGTCCATTACCGCCAAGATATTGCCGTGTAATGACACTACAAGTGTGCCCTTGGATGATGGTGTCGCCCAGCACTTCCATGTGATAATAGGAAATTGGGCTGCCCATGAAGGTACTGACATTGAAATACCACTCCGCGCCTTGAGGAGCAAATTTATTAGGGATAATGTTTGCCGAGAAAATACTCTTCCAATACGAACCACGGCCTTCAAAATACAGATGGTTGTCATATCCTTTGCAAAGGAAACCATCCGAACTACCCGGAACGGGAGGGTACAGTTCAAGTTCTTCGCCAATTTCGGTAAAGGTCTCGCCATGGTCCATCGAGTAGGCCAGCACCGCGGTGTTGTTCTCGGTCTCGATGCTTTTGTACACGATGCCGTTGTCGGCAATGCCGAAGGTATTATAGGATCCAAAGGCGTAGAAACCTGGCACATGCTCGAAGCCGTCGAAATTATCGCTAACCAAAGCATTGCAAACCACATTGCCCTCGGGGTCGAATTCCATATCGTTGATGGAAACACCCTCAAAGGCAACAAGTTCCCAATTATCCATATCGGAAAGGGTGGCATGATAGACTCCGATGTTTTGACCGCTATCGCCGCCGCTATCGTGGTTAAGGCAAAAATACACATCGCCATTGCCGTTGGCCAAAAGGTCTCCGATGTATTTGTCATCCTCGACAAAAGCAGGTCGGATCGTGTCCCAAGAGGCACCACCATCAGTGGTCCAAAAGACATAATTGCTCGTCACGCCCACCAGCGTTTCATTATTTACAGCGCATATCTGTTGAGCCTCATCACCTGCAACCAACGGTGCGGCCCCAGAGGTCAGTTGCCATGTGTCGCCGTTGTCGTCGGAATAGAAAGCCCTATAGGGATAGCCTTCGAAAAGGAAGATTCTACCTTCCGGGCTAATGCTAAAGCACTTCGAATTGAAGTTGCAATTGAAGCCCGTTTCGTAACCTAACACTACTTGCCAGGTTTCGCCTTCGTCCTGCGAGCGGGTAAAACAAGGACCATTGCCGGAACCACCATAATAAGAATAGATGCTTCCGTCGGGGCTGACGCCCAGAAAAATGCCTTGCATTCCAAAAGGTTTCCAATAATTCTGTGCCTCAAGGCCGCCAAGGCAAGCCAGGCAAAGGATGATGACTGATACTAACTTTTTCATAGGTCTAATTATTTAATTGTTAATTATTTGATTTCGACTTTATTTAACTACAGATTTTACAGATTGTACCGATTTCTTCCCGTAGAATTTATGGGTCGCAGGCTCCCGATTGATACGGATAGACTGTCATAGGCGGAAATCTGTAATAATTGGACGCTTGCGTCCTGCAAATTTCTCGTCGTATATCTGTCAAATCTGTGTAATCTGTAGTTTCTCATAAGATATTATTTGTTTTGTGATTAAACCGCATTCACAATTTCCTCAAAAGTCCGTGTGTCTTCTGCAAGGTTCATCTTCATTTGCTTGATGCGGGTCTTGCGGCGGTAGTACGACTCAGTCTGGGTGTCCAAGAGGATGGAAATCACCTGGTTAGAGAATCCGTTCTTGGAGAGGCAGCAGATGCGCACGTCCCACTTGCCGAGTTTGGGATAGAGTTCCAAGAGGCGCTGCGAGAAGCCGTCGTACACCAAGTCGGTGAGGCTGATGAAGTCGGCCCAGTCGTCGTCACTGAGAGCGAAGTTCATCGTGTCGGCGGTCACCTGCTCGCCGAGGCCCTGCGCCGTAGCGTAGACCTTGTTGCGCCCCATGATCTTGCTCGTCATCAGCAGGTCTTTTTGCGAAAGCGTCTGACGGTCACGCCGCAGGTCGTCGTTGGTGCGGATGAGGTTTTCCATATCGCTCACCAACTCGTGGATGCGGTTTTGGTCGCGCTCCACCTGGCTGCGGAACTGCTCCACGGCCAACTTATGGTCGCTCACCTTCTTCCTCACAATCAGCACGATGACCAACAGCGCAATCACCGTTGCGGCGATGATGAGCCACAGCTTCAGACTGCGGTTGCGAAGCTGGCTCTCCATCTCGCTCTTTTGGGCCTTCAGTTCGTATTCGGCCTTGAGGCGTTGCAGGTTGTCGGAGGCGTGTTCCTTGTCGGCCTGCATCATGCACTCGGTGAACAGGTCTTGGTATTTCATGGCCTGCGCGAGGTTGCCCTCGTTGTAGGCGATGGCATAGAGCGTCTGGTAAACCGACTGCTTCAGCCCTGCCCTCTCGCTGCGGAGGGCGGCTTCGAGGTGGGTCTTCGCCGTGGCGTAATCATCGGTGTAGTAATAGAGCACACCGAGCGTCATATTGGCGATGTCGAGGTCGTTGCCTTCCAGTCCGCCTTGCATGGCACGGGTTACGCAGTCGATGGCCTTGGGATAGTTGCCGATGGGCAGGTAGTAGTCGCGGCCCATTTCGAGGTTGAGGTCGTTGATCATGGCCTCGTCGTTCCTAAGGGTGGCGATGCTCAAGGCCGTGTCGTAGAACTGCTTGGCTTGGGCAAACTGTTCGAGCATTTTCGCCACGCGGCCGCTGTTGCGGTAGGCGGTCATCAGGCCGACGGTGTCGCCCACCTGCTTGAAGGCGGCGATGGCTTCGCGGTGCATCGTGAGGGCATCGTCGAAGAGGCCGTGTTTGTTGTACATCGCACCGAGGTTGTCCTTGAGGTCGCCTTCGAGTTGAAGGTTCTCGGTGGTCGGTTGGCAGCCTTGCATCAGCTGTAAGGCTTGCAGGAAGTGCTCGGCGGCCTCCTCCGAGAGGCGTTGCTCGCGCAGTTCGACACCTTCTTTATACAAGGTGCGCGCCTGCTGCTGCCGCTTGGCGGGCGAGTCGCACGCTGCGAGGGCCACGCCGAGGGCGAGGGTGAAGAGGATTAGGTTTGTTGTTTTTGCTTTCATAGGCGTTTAATTTTTGACTTTAAACTTCTCTGCCGCTTCGCGTCATTGACTCCGTCGAATCTTCGATTTGCGAGGAGGAACGACGAAGCAATCCAGAGCGGTAAGCTTCATGTCTAGACTGCTTCGTTCCTCGCAGTGACGCCAAGCATGTCCGTCGATGCAAAAATATACAGAAAAAACGCTTGTCAAGAGGTTTTTGGAGAGCCTTCTGATTTTGTCCATGTGTTTTTCGGTTGTCCAAATTTATTTCATTGGAAATCAATGATATAATTTTTGCATGGACAAAATTTTGTCCCTATGAAAAATGGGCGTTTTTCGAAAAAACCGCCCCCAAAAACAACGAAATTACACAAAATGTGTAACACAAAATGTGAAATCAATAACCATTCGGCATGTTTTGCGTCATTAGGTACAAAAACAACGAAGCAGCCCAGAAAAAGCCTCTGGACTGCTTCGTTCCTCGCAGTGACGCAAAGCGACAGCTGCTTATTCCTTCTGATTGCGTTCCTTCACAATCTCTTCCTGACGGTCCTTCGGGGTCGGCATGTACTGGTGGAATTCCATCGAGTAGTTGGCGCGGCCGGAGGTGAGGTTGCGCAAGGCGGTGGCATAGCCGAACATCTCCATCAACGGGACGAAAGCATCGAGCTTTTGCGATCCCTTGCGGAAACGACGCATGGCCTCGATGCGGCCACGACGCTTGTTGAGGTCGCCGGTCACGTTGCCGATGTAGTCATCGGGCGTGTTGATTTCCACCTTCATCACAGGCTCAAGCAGCACAGGGCTGGCTTTCATGAAGGCCTGCTTGAAGCACATCTGGGCGCAGAGCTGGAAGGCCATGTCGCTGGAGTCGACGGGGTGAGAGCTGCCGTCGACGAGGACGCACTTCACGTCCACCACGGGATAGCCCGCGAATGGGCCTTTGTTCATGGCCGCGGCCAGACCTTTCTGCACCGAGGGGATGTATTCCTTCGGGATGACACCGCCCTTGGTGATGTCGACGAACTCGAAGCCGTTGCCAGGATTCGGCTCGAAACGGATGACGGTGTGGGCGAATTGGCCCTTGCCGCCGGTCTGCTTGGCGTATTTGTAGTTGCACTCGAACGGCGCGGTGATGGTCTCGCGGAACGACACCGAAGGCGCACCCACCGTCACCGGCACCTTGAACTCTTCCTTCAGGCGGTCGACGATGATTTCCAGATGCAGCTCGCCCATGCCCGCGATGATGGTCTCCTCCGTCTCCTCGTCGAAATGGGCGCGGAACGACGGATCTTCGTTGCAGAGCTTGGCCAGAGCCTCACCGAGTTTGTTGCGGTTCTTCTTGTCGTCGAGGTTCACCTTCATCTCGATAACCGCAGGCGGTATATTGATGGATTCCAGCAAGATAGGCTGATCTTCGTCGCAAAGCGTGTCGCCCGTCTTGGTGTATTTCATGCCCACGAGAGCCACGATTTCGCCCGCGCTGGCCTCGTTGATTTCCTCGCGTTCCTTCGCCTTGATGCGGAAGATACGGCCCACACGCTCACTCTTCAGTTTGTTGGTGTTGTAGACGCTCATGCCGTTGGTCAGCTTGCCGCTGAAGATGCGGATGAAGGTCTGCTGGCCCACATACGGGTCGTTGATGAGTTTGAAGGCCAGAGCCGAAAAAGGCTCATTCTCAGAGGGGTTGCGCTGATAGGTCTTCTCCTCGTTGGCGGGGTCGTGTGCGATGACGGCACCCAAGTCCTTCGGCGAAGGCAGGTAGTCGACGATGGCATCCAAAAGGAGCTGTATACCTTTGTTCTTATAGGCGGCACCACAGAGCACCGGCACCATCATCAGTTTGATGGTAGCCGTACGGATGGCGGCCATCAGCTTTTCGGTCGGGATTTCCTTGTCTTCGAGGTACAGCTCGGCGATTTCGTCGTCGAGGTCGGCCACTTTCTCGATGAGGTTGCGGCGGGCTTCCTTGGCCTGCTCCATCATGTTTTCCGGGATGGGCCCCACGATGCGTTCCTTCTCGACGAAGCGGACAGAGTTCATCTGCACCAAGTCGACCATGCCTTCGAAGGTGTTCTCCACACCGATGGGCAGATGCAGCGGCACTGCATTGGCACCCAAATACTTATGCATCTGGTTGACGACCTCTTGGAAGTCGGCACCCGTGCGGTCCATCTTGTTGACAAAGGCGATGCGTGGCACGCGGTATTTGTCGGCCTGGTTCCACACCGTCTCCGACTGCGGCTCCACGCCACCCACGGCGCAAAACACCGCCACCATGCCGTCGATGACACGCAGCGAGCGTTCCACCTCGACGGTGAAGTCGACGTGGCCGGGAGTGTCGATCAAGTTGATTTGATAGCCGTTCCAGTGCGCGGTGATGGCTGCCGAAGCGATGGTGATGCCGCGCTCCTGCTCTTGTTTCATAAAGTCCATGGTGGCTTGTCCATCATGCGTTTCACCCACCTTACGGTTGACGCCCGTGAAGAACAGGATGCGTTCCGAAACCGTAGTCTTTCCTGCATCGATATGCGCTGCGATACCGATGTTTCTCAATTTTGAAATGTTTAAACTCATTATTTTAACTGATTATCAATATCTTACAATTCAAATCTTGGTTTTCGATTTGGGGTGCAAAATTACAAAAAAAACGATAAATAAAAGGCTGAAGAACAAAAATTTGAGAAAAAGCACTGACGGGAAATATTGAAATCGTTTTTTAGTCCAATTGCCAATAAATTCGTACCTTTGCAGCCCCAAATAAATAAGGTATAAAAAACACAAGATATGAGCAAGAAAGAAGTAAAATTCAGCTTAGTTTACCGCGACATGTGGCAGTCGTCAGGCAAATATGTGCCACGCAAGGACCAATTGGAGCAAATCGCCCCCTTGATTATCGACATGGGCTGCTTCGACCGCGTGGAGACCAACGGTGGTGCCGCCGAGCAGGTCAACCTGCTTTATGGCGAGAACCCGAACCCTTCGGTGCGCGCCTTCACTGCGGCATTGCACAAGGGCGGCATCGAGTGCCACATGCTCGACCGCGCCCTCAACGCATTGAGGATGAACCCCGTGCCCGCCGACGTGCGCCAACTTATGTATAAGGTGAAGAAAGCCCAAGGCGTCGACATCACCCGTATCTTCTGCGGACTGAACGACGTGCGCAACATCATCCCGTCCATCAAATGGGCCAATGAGGCTGGCATGATCTCGCAAGCTGCCATGAGCATCACCCACTCGCAGGTGCACACCGCCGAGTATTACATGAAGATTGCCGACCAACTCATCGAAGCCGGCGCCAAGGAAATCGCCCTGAAGGACATGGCTGGTGTGGGTCGCCCCGTCAGCTTGGGCCGCATCGTAGAGCATATCAAGAAACAACACCCCGAAATCAAGGTGCAATACCACGGCCACACCACGCCGGGCCTCTCGATGGCCTCGGTGCTTGAGGTGTGCAAGGCCGGCTGCGACTACGTCGACGTGGCCATGGAGCCGCTGTCGTGGGGCACCGTCCACCCCGACGTCATCAGCGTGCAAGCCATGCTGAAGGATGCCGGATTCCTCGTCAAGGACATCGACATGAAGGCCTACATGGCCGCCCGCAGCATGACGCAATCGTTCATCGACGACTTCCTCGGCTACTGGATTGATCCGCGCAACCGCTATATCAACTCATTGATGCTGGGGAGCGGCCTTCCCGGTGGCATGATGGGCTCGCTCATGGCCGACCTCAAAGGCGCCCACGCGCTCATCAACATGAACTACAAGGCTCAAGGCAAGGCCGAACTCAGCGAAGACGAGCTGCTCGTCGAACTCTTCGACGAAGTGCAACGCATCTGGCCCATGGTCGGCAACCCGCCTTTGGTGACGCCTTTCAGCCAATACACCAAGAACATCGCCCTGAAGAACCTCATTGGACGCAGCATGGGCAAGCCCGACTTCAGCGACCTCGACGACGCCATGTGGGGCATGATCCTGGGCAAGTCGGGCCAACTGCCGGGCAAGTTAGACCCCGCCATTATCGCTTTGGCCAAGGAACAAAAGCGCGAGTTCTTCACCGGCAACCCGCAGGACAACTATCCGAACGAGCTGCCCCACTTCATCGAGATGATGAAGAAGGAAGGCTGGGACCGTGGCCAGGACGACGAGGAACTTTTCGAGTTCGCCATGCACGAGAAGCAGTACCGTGAGTACAAGTCGGGCGAGGCCAAGCGCCGCTTCAACCAAGAACTCGAGGCCAAGATGAAGGCCAAGTTCGAGAAGGCAGGCGGCGAGACCAAGATTCCGGACCTGCGTGCCTTGCGTCACCCCAACGCCGAGCCTGTCATCGCTCCCGCGAGCGGCGTGGTGATGTGGGAAGTGGACTTCGACGACAAGTCGATTGCGCCCGCCCCCGGCACCGTATATAAAGAAGGTGACCTGCTCTGCGCTATCCAAACCAATCTCGGCTTGGAGCCTGTCTATGCGCTCTGGCCAGGCAAGATCGTGGAGGCCACGGCAGACCAAGGCAAACGTGTCAGCAAAGGTGATACCATCGCGTTCATTGAAAAATAAAACCGTTATGATTGGAATAAATGTAGAGATGTCATATTATGGTGTCTCTACAGAAACCCTCCGGATTTCTGGCACGGAAATTGATTATCCCCTGCCGGTTCATTAAAATTCAGAATTCAATTCACTAAATGTTTAATTTAAAATCATCAAAAAAATGAAGAAATTATTTTTGACCTTAGCTCTTGCCTTCGTTGGCATCTTTAGCGCAAACGCTCAACTTTGGATTGGTGGTTCCACCAATGGAGCTTTCAACAAAGAAATGAACAGATTTGAGATTGCCCCAGAAATCGGCTACAGTTTCAAGGGTGCCCCGCTGACCATCGCCGTTGGTGCCCATTACGGCTTTTTGCAAGAGAAACTTACCGGAGCCGATTTAACGGCTCACTACATCACCCTTTCGCCCTATCTGCGCTACAGCGTCTGCAACATCGAGAAGTTCGGTCTTTTCTTGGATTTGACTGGCGACTTCGGTCTCAGAGATTGCGAAGGCTTCAGAGTGGGTTTGCAACCCGGTATCGCCTGGATGCCCACCAAGCACTGGACTGCCGCTTTCCGTTGGGGCTTCATTGGCTACAACAATTTGGAAGGATTTGAACTTCTGAATGGTGGCGCCAGCATCTATGGCGACAAAGGCTTCACCTTTGGCTTTGCCGCTGCCGCCCCTACGTTTGGCCTGTACTACAACTTCTAAAATCGAAATCCTTTCGAGACGCAAGGTTTTGCGTCTCTACAAAATAGGCTGCTCTTCGGGGCGGCCTTTTTTTTGTTTCGGATTTTCCCTATTTTTGCTGCGTCAATCATTAAAAACTCATTGCACATGAAAAAACTTCTCACCCTCGCCACGCTTGTCCTTTTGACCATCGGCCTCAAGGCGCAGAGCAAAAACATCGCCTACCAAGACGCCACCGTGCGTTTCACCGTCATCACCGACGGCACCATCCGAATGGAATACGCCCCCGACGGACATTTCGTCGACGAAGCCTCGCAGGTGGCCGTCGTCCGCGACTATCCCGAAGTGGATTATGTGGTCAAAGACGGCAAGACCATCGAAATCACGACTGCCAAACTGAAATTGCAATACAAGAAAGACAGCGGCGCCTTCAGTGCCGACAACCTGAGCATCAGTTCGTTGAAAGGCATCGCTCCAAGCTTCGTTTGGAAACCCGGCATGGTGCAAGAACACAACCTGAAAGGCACCTACCGCACCTTGGACAGCTTCGACGGCGAGACCTCGGTCGGCAAAGACCACAAGGCCATGCCCATCGAGGACGGCCTCTTGGCCACCGATGGCTGGACGCTCATCGACGATTCGCAGAGCTTCCTCTTCGACAACAGCGACTGGCCTTGGGTGAAGGAACGCGAGAGCCTCGACCATCAAGACTGGTACTTCATGGGCTACGGCCACAACTACAAGCAGGCCTTGAAAGACTTCACCGTGTTTGCCGGAAAGGTGCCGCTGCCACCACGCTACGCCTTCGGCTACTGGTGGTCGCGCTACTGGTCGTATAGCGACAAGGAACTCCGCGACTTGGTGCACAAGTTCGACCAATACGACATTCCCCTCGACGTGCTCGTCATCGACATGGACTGGCACTACACCGAGCCAGGCAAAGGCAACTGGACCGGCTGGACGTGGAACAAGAAACTCTTCCCCGACTACAAGCGCCTCCTCGCCGACATGGACCGTCGCGGCATTCGCACCACGCTCAACCTGCACCCCGCAGGCGGCATGGAGCCTTACGAGGAACGCTATGACGAATTAGCCGCCTACATGCATCTCGACACGACTGGCAGGCCCGCCATCCCGTGGGAAAGCTCCAACAAAAGCTTCATGTCGGGCATGTGCGACGTGGTCTTGAAGCCCATGGAACGCAACGGCATCGACTTCTGGTGGCTCGACTGGCAGCAGTGGCCCAACGACAAACGCCTCACCAACCTGAGCAACACCTGGTGGATCAACTACTGCTTTTTCTCCAACTTCGAGCGCACCCGCTCCACGCGCCCGATGCTCTACCACCGTTGGGGCGGATTGGGCAACCACCGCTACCAAATCGGCTTTTCGGGCGATGCTGTCATCTCTTGGAAGTCGCTCAACTTCCAGCCTTATTTCAACTCGACGGCCAGCAACGTGCTTTACGGCTTTTGGAGTCACGACATCGGTGGACATTGGGGCGGCACGCTCACGCCCGAACTCTACGCCCGCTGGATGCAATTCGGCGCCCTGAGTCCCATCCTTCGCAGCCACTCCACCAAAGACGCTTCGATCAAGAAAGAGCCTTGGGCCTTCCCCGACGCCTACACCGAAATCATCCGCAACACCATCCACCAGCGCCGACAGATGATCCCTTACATCTACACCATGGCCCGCAAGGCACACGACGAAGGCCTCTCGCTCTGCCGTCCGCTCTACTACGACTGGCCGGAAAGCCCCGAAGCCTACAGCTTCCGCAACGAATACATGTTCGGCGACAACATGTTGGTCGCGCCCATCACCACGCCGATGGAAGGCAACTTCTCCGAAATCGAGGTGTGGCTGCCCCAAGGCACATGGTACGAAGTGAGCACGGGAACGATGCTAAAGGGCGGGCAAGTCGTCAAGCGCCACTTCATGATTGACGAATACCCGCTGTATGTGAAAGCCGGCTCCATCATCCCGCAATACAGCGACTACCGCCAGCATGTGGACGGCATCGAATGGACGCACTTCGACCTGATGATTTACCCGGGTGCCGACGGCGACTTCACGATGTACTACGACGACGGCGACGACAAGGACTACGACGCGAACAACATGCGCGTGCGTTTCCGCGCCACGCGGCAAGGCAACGTCTACTTCGCCAACCTCTACCCCGCCGAAGGCAAGTTCATAATGGCCTCGCGCAACGTCACCTTGAAATTCGTGGCCTCCGACGTGCCCCAGCGCGTCTTCCTCAACGGCAAGGAAACCGATTGGAGCTACGACGGCGAGAGCTTCACCCTCGTGGTGCCGCTGCCCGAAGGCTACTGGGAAGAGCAGGCCAACATCCGTGTGGAATATCCGCAAACCGGCACCCTCAACCTCACCGATGGCATCATCGGCAACTACCATCGCGCTGCAAAGGCCGTCGCCGAAATCAAGAACCACAAGTCGAACATCGAGCTGAACGACGCCTTGGGCTTGTTTGGCAGCATCGGCCAACAAGTGACCTATTTCCCCAACACGCTGAAAGTGAGTGTCGAGCAGTTCCGCCAATACTTCAACGACCTTGACGGCTCATTGGAAGGCATGGGGCTGAAGGACGAGGACAAGGCTTGGTTTAAGGAGCAGGTGAGGTTTTGACCATTCATCAGCGGGGATTGAAATCGCCCGACGGCATCTCGTCACCCCTACGGGGTTCCGCCGCGCCCCCGCCCCGCCTCCAAGTCCTGAAAGGACGACCATAGTTCAACGGAGCAATTCATTCCCCGAAAAAAACGTGACCTACGACAACACCCCGACAGGCATAAAAAACACGTAGAGACGCCACACACCGCGACGTCTCTACGATTTTTATTTGCGGAATTGCAAATTCCGCCTCCCTATCCTCGCGATTGGATTATCCTCAAGGAACGGGAATTACTGCACATCCTGCACCAAGCGCACAGCATGACCCTCGTAACGGTTCCTATTATAGCAATGAGGAGTGGGGGTAGCGTTGAGGTAGAAGTAATATGCGCTTCTATCATCTTGTTTCGTAGCCGACCAATAGAAACCTATGCTGTTGAGGCTTTTGACAGAAGTCCCACTGCGGTAGCCAGCTTTGGGAAGGAAGACGCAGCCCGCTGCCTCGCAGGCAGCCCAATCCTCTTCCGAAGGGCTAGAAACGGCTGAACCACTATAATCGTCAGGATAGATAATCATGCCAATCTTGCCAGCAACCGTCGTGTCCTTTGTGTAACTATTCGTGCGGTTATTTATCAAGTAGTCCCACTCGCTTTGCGTCAGTGTGCGCCAGCCGCAATTCTCCCTGTTGCCGCCGTTGCTTATTGCGTTGTAGCCCCAGTCGGCCTTGCCTTTATCATCGCCATCACCCTGATGTCGCGCATAATCAACTCATAGACCTCTTCGGGAGTGTAAAACTCCTTATCCATGTCGTCATAGGAATTGATTTCCGTTTCGTCAAGCATAACTTCGACTTCTTCCATCGTGTAAGGTACCAAAGAGTCTTCTTCTTTCATGGCGTTTCGTTTTATGACAGGGCAAAGATACGCATCTTTTTTGGACGAGCCATAGCTTCAACGAGGTATTTTGGATATGACCAGAGGCTAAACCCGCTCATACACCGTCGCCACGCGGCTCACGTTGTAGACCTTCATCGTGATGCGGTCGCCTTTCTGCTCGGAAGGGAATCTGGTGGACACATCGATGTTGCCGAAGCCGCCAAAGGCCGCGTCGTCGGTGGTGAGAAGGATGCGGTAGTCGCCCGTTTGCCTTACGGGAAGCTCGTAGTCGGGAATGGAATGTGGCCCCCAGTTGAAGACGAAAATCAGGTTGCCACGCTCGTAGACGATGGTCTTGTTCGCCTCGTCGGCCAACAAAAGCCAAGCGGGCAAAGCCTGCATCACGACATGGCTTTTCACCAAGTCGAGCATGGCGCGGTCGAAAGCACCCATGAAGCGGTATTTCAGGTGCTCGTTGTCGACGAGCGACCACTGGCGGCGGGCGAATTGGTAGCTCCAGCCATTGCCTGCACGTGGAAAGTCGATCCATTCGGGATGGCCGAACTCGTTGCCCATGAAGTTGAGCCACGCCTCGCCGCCCAAGGTGAGCGTGAAGAGGCGGATCATCTTGTGCAAGGCGATGCCACGGTCGACGGCCATCGAAGGCGTGTCGATGCTCATCGCGCTGTACATCTCGCTGCCCATCAGCCGGAAAGCGATGGTTTGGTCGCCCACAAGCGCCTGGTCGTGACTCTCGGCGTAGGCCACCGTCTTGGTCTGCGGCAGGTGGTTAGTCATGGTGAAGAAAAACTCGTTCATGTTCCACTGTTCCTCGGGCTGGTCTTTCAGCACCTTGATCCAGAAGTCGGGTTCGCCCATGCCCAGGCGGTAGTCGAAGCCCATGCCACCGTCGGCAATCGGGTTGCAAAGGCCGGGCATTCCGCTCACGTCCTCGGCAATGGTGACGGTATTGGGATTGAGTTGGTGGCACAGCGTATTGGCCAATTGCAGATAGGTGACTGCATCGTTGTCCACATTGTCGCCGAAGTATTGCTCAGGCGCATCGAAAGTCATCCCGATGCCATGGTTGAGGTAGAGCATCGAAGTCACGCCATCGAAGCGGAAGCCGTCGAAGTGGAAATCTTCCATCCAATAACGCACATTCGAGAGCAGGAATTGCAGCGACTCCTCCTTGCCGTAGTCGAAGAGTTTGGAGTCCCAAAGGTTGTGGTTGCCGCGCTCGCCTGCATGAAGGTATTGGAAATCAGTGCCGTCGAAGAGGTTGATGCCCTCGCGGATGTTTTTCACCGTGTGGGAATGGACGAGGTCCATGATGACCAACAGGCCCATGCCGTGCGCTGTGTCGATCAGTTCCATCAAATCCTCGGGCGTACCAAACCGCGAACTCGGCGCGAAGAAATTGGAGACATGGTAGCCAAACGAACCGTAATAAGGATGCTCGGCGATGGCCATGAGCTGGATGGCGTTGTAGCCGTCCGCCTTGATGCACGGCAGGATGTTTTGGGTGAATTCCTTATAGGTCCCTACCCTTTCGGCCTCTTGCGCCATGCCTACGTGCGCCTCGTAAATCAGCAGCGGCTCGCCGTTCAGTTGCGGCACGGTGTGCTTATATATATAAGGTGTGGGCGGATTCCAGAACTGGCCGTCGTAGTCCTTGGTGCCCTCGTCCTGAATCACGCGCTTGATATACACCGGAATGCGCTCATGCTCCCCGATTTGCGACTGCACCACGACCTTCAGCTTGCTGCCGTGCGTGAGGCGATGGGCAAACTCGCTGTCGGGCAAGAAGATTTCCCAGATGCCTTTGCCGACGTTCTCCAAAGGGTATTCGTAGCGGTTCCAGCCGTTGAACTCGCCCATCAGCGAGAGGTAATGCGCGGCAGGCGCCCATTCGCGGTACCACCAGCCGTGGCGACGCTTGTCGTAGTTGAAGCCCAAGAACTGATGCGCCGTGGCGAAAGCCTTGAGGCTACCGTAACGATTGACAATATCGTGAAGCCGCCATTCGTAGCGGTTGTGGCGGTCGTCCACCGCTTGCGCGACGGGGGTGAGCCAGGGGTCGTTATTTACGAGAGGAAGCATGGTTTGTTATTTTTTGCAAAATTACCAAATTCTACTCAATTCCATGCGTTTTGGAAAACAACCTCGCCCGAATCCAAATCCACGACCTTGGTTTCAGAAGGCCCCAAATGCATTGGATGCACCTCGTTGGCGAAGTCGTTCATATCGAACTCGTTGGCCTTTCGTTTGCCCATCAAGGCCAAGGCATCGTGCGGGATTTTCACCTCCACGTCGCGGGCTTCGCCGCGGTTGAAGTTAACGACGACGAGCAGACGCTCCGTTTCGGTGTAACGCAAAAAGGCATACACAAACTGCGGGTCGAAATTGGAGTACCACGGGTTGCACCACATCAAGTCATAGAACTTGCCTTCGCCGATGGCAGAATGTTCCATTCTGAAATGCAACAGATTGCGATAGTATCCAAACAATTTCTTTTGCGCCTCATCGAAACCTCCACCATCGAATTGGCCACCGTTCATCCATTTTTGGTGCTGCGGCATGTGGCAGTAGTCGAAGATGGAAGTGCGGCCATCATCGCCGCTGTAGCCCATTTCGCCAATGGCGTTCTCGCCACTCTCTTGGCCATTGTAAACCATAAACGCCCCCGTGTTCATCAAGGCGGAAAGCGCCACGGCGGGCAAGGCCGCAAAGGCATCGCCCACGAAATGTGGCGAAGCCAAACGCTTCTCGTCGTGGTTCTCCATGAAACGCAGCATGTGCGGGTCCAAGTCGTGCAAATCTTTCCAGACTTGGGTGATTTCCTTCGCCTCGTGACCATGGCACAAAATGTTTTCCAAAGTATTGTACAGTCCCACCTTGTCATACAAATAATCAAATCCAGCTTCCAAGAATGAATCGTAAAGCGCTGGTTGGTAGATTTCTGCAATCATCAGTGGTTGGTAATCCTTGCGTAATTCGGCAATCGCCCACTGCCAAAACGCCACGGGCACCATCTCGGCCATATCCACACGAAAACCGTCCACCTGCTTGGCGCACCAAAAACGCAAAATGTCAAGCATTTTCTCCCAAGTGTCGTGCTCGTCATAGTTCAATTTCACCGTGTCGTACCAGTCGTTGAGGCTCGGGCAAGGCGAAAACACATTGTTGCCCGTGGCCTTGGCGGGATACTCTTCGTAAGGCTGTTCGCTGATGCGTCTTGGCGAAACAAAACCCTGTCCCTCGCAATAATAGAAATTACACGGGTCGAAACCTTTGTTTTGTCGCGCCAAGTGATTGGGAATGAAGTCGATAATTACTTTCATTCCATGCTGATGAATACGCTTGACCAATTGCTCAAAGTCCGCCATCGTGCCCAAATCGGGATCAACGGAATGATAATTAGTGACGGCGTATGGCGAGCCGGCGCGGCCCTTGGTAATGTCGGGATGCGTGCCCGTCGATTCGGAAGCGTGTTCCAGAATGCCAGTCAGCCAAATGTGGGTGAACCCCAAATCCTTAATCGCGTTGAGGGCGGTTTCATCGATGTCGTTAAAAGTGCCGCAGCCGTTTTCAATCTTGCTGCCGTTCATTCGGAACGCGGTTTGCTTGTTTCCGAAAAGTCGAGGGAATAGTTGGTAGATATTCATACCGCAAAATTAGAAAAATTCCACACAAATTCATCATAAATTGAAAAATGTACTACTTTTGCCCAATTATGAAAGCAAAGAAAAACGAAATACAACCTCCTTGCTGTTGGACAGTTGAAGAATTGAAAGAGCAAATTAGACTTTCTTTGAAAGACATTGAAGAAGGTAGAACTATTTCGTCTGAAGAAGCAGAATTGCATTTTACAAACTACCAATATGAAATATAACACACTAATTATCACGATTTTGGTTTTACTCTGCAAAACCCTCTCCGCCCAAGTCCAGCCCACTTGGGAATCCATTAACGAGCGCGGCTATCCGCAATGGTTCGCCGACGCCAAACTGGGCATTTTCATCCATTGGGGCGTGTATTCCGTGCCCGCCTACGCCAGTCTCGAAGGCTATGCCGAGTGGTACTATCGCGGCCTGATGACCAACGACGACCGCCGCGCCTTCCAAGAGCGCATCTACGGCAAAGACTTTCAGTATGAGGACTTTGCGCCGATGTGGAAAGCCGAGCTTTGGAACCCCGACGAGTGGGCAGAACTCTTCAAGAAATCGGGGGCGAAATATGTGCTTTTGGTCTCGAAGCACCACGACGGCTTCTGCCTCTGGCCGAGCCAATATGCGCCAGGCTGGAACTCCGTCGAGCTTGGACCGAAGCGCGACATTTGCGGCGAACTGACCGAAGCCGTGCGCAAAAAAGGCCTCAAAATGGGCTTCTATTACTCGCTGCCCGAATGGAAAAGCGACATCCACCGCTGGTATGTCGACCCCGACGAGAACATCGGCACCTACGTCGACACGCACATGATTCCGCAATTCAAGGAGTTGATAACCAAATACAAACCGACCATCCTCTTCACCGATGGCGAATGGCGCAACACGGCCGAGCAATGGCACGCCACGGAGTTGATTTCGTGGTACTATAACACGGTGGGCAAAGACGCCATCGTCAACGACCGCTGGGGCGAAGGACAACAACACGGCTTCCGCACACCTGAATACAGTGCAGGCATCACCCTCACCGACCGCCCGTGGGCCGAATGTCGCGGCTTGGGGCGCTCGTTTGGCCTCAACCGCAACGAGCCTTTGGAGAATTATATGACTTCCGACGAACTCATCCGCCATTTCTGCGTCCTCGTGGCAGCTGGCGGCGGCATGACGCTCAACGTGGGCCCCGCCGCCGACGGTAAAATCCCGCTTCTGCAACAAGAACGCCTGCTCGACCTCGGTCGTTGGCTCGACATCAACGGCGAGGCCATTTACGGCACACGGCCTTACAAGAAATTCTACGAAATGAAGCCCGTCAAAGTGGCGCGTAGCGACCAACAAATCGACTTCGACTGGAAGCGCAACGCGCCCGATCCCGCCATCAGCTGCGACCACTTCCAAGCGCATTGGCAAGGTGTGTTCCACTGCCCAGCCGACACCTATACTTTTGAAATCCAAACCGATGACCAAGCCCGACTCGTCATCGACGACAAAGAAGTCATCGACACGCAAAAGGGCAAAACCGGGAAAATGAAACTCGCCCAAGGCCAACATAGAATCGAGGTTTTCTACGAGGAAGACGACCTCGAAGCCACCATCCACCTGTTGTGGTCGTCGAAAACGATGGAAAAACAGGTGATGACCAACTTCCAGCAAGGTGCGATGCTGCCTGCCATGGGCCTGAAGGCCACCTACACCTCCGAACAACCTACGGTTTGCTACACGCAAGGCAAAAACGCCCTTTATGCCATCGCGTTGGATTATCCTGAAGACCAACTCGTTCTAAACATTGACGAACCCGCTCCGAATATGAAAGTGAGATTGTTGGGCACAGTGAAGGATTTGCCATGGAAACACAAGGACGGCCAGCTCTTCATCGACACCAGCGGACTAAAATACAGCGACTTGCACAGCACTGCGGCTTGGGTGTTCAAGATGACCTCTTCCTCATAAGGAAGTTCACAGTGAACATCCTCACAAAGGACAAATCCGAGACCAGCCTCGTCAACAAACGACTCAAAGCCGCCCGCAACTGGGCCTACCAGATGAATTTATTACTACTTTACGTTCGTCCCGAGTTTCACTTCCAAAGGTAAAAACTTGGAAGTGTCGCCGCCGTTCTTGTAAATGTCGCGGACGACACTCGACGACACGCCCACCAGCTCGCTCTCAGTAAGGAGGAAAATGGTCTCCAACTCGGGATGGAGGCGCTTGTTGGCATGGCCAATCATGTTTTCGTACTCGAAGTCGCTGCCGCAACGCAGGCCACGGATGATGGTGCGGGCGCCCACTTTCTTGCAGAAGTCAGCGGTGAGGCCTTCGTAGCTTTCCACTTTCACTTGTGGGTAGTCTTTGAAGACGGCCTCGCACCACTTGATGCGGTCTTGAAGGTCGAAAGTGGAACGCTTTTCCATGTTGATGCCGACGGCGACATAGATCTCGTCGAAGATGGGCAGTGCCCTCAAAACGATGCTGCGGTGCCCCAAGGTGATGGGGTCGAAGGAACCGGGGAATACGGCTATTTTTTTCATTAGGTATGCTTTTTCTTTGTGGAGTGCCTTGTCGTCGCTATGCGTCATTGCGAGGAGGAACGACGAAGCAAATCGAAGATTCAACGGAGTTAATCCATACGTTTGCTGGACTGCTTCGTACCTCGCAGTGACGCGAGGCGCGTCAGAGGATTGTCCAATTCAGCCTGCAAAAGTATTACTTTGTTATGATTTGGCGTAATTCTCCTCCCAAAATTTCGCTGATGGAACGGAAAGTTTCTCTCAAAAAAGTTTCAAGTTCTTCGTTTCCAATGAGTTTTATTTCCGTGATGCCTTCTTCGGTTTGTGGCTTGGGCTGGATGGCTTCGTCGGTATGCATCAGATACCAATAGGTGCGTTTCAGTTTCCATTCGTCATTTTCGAAATAACAGTGCCAAGTGGAAGGCAATTCCTTGACAATCTTCAATTTGCCGATTCCCGTTTCTTCCTCTACCTCGCGCAGGGCGGCTTGCTCGGGTGTCTCGCCTTTTTCTATATGTCCCTTGGGCAGGTCGGGGATGCCTTTGCGCATGATGCCGACAAATTTGCCGTCTTTTCCGACGATGCCACCTGCCGCTGGAGCCATCTTGAAGGTCTCTTTGAGGGCCAACGCCACGGCATTTTGGCTCACTTCGTGGATGAATGTGTCGCCCGCATCGCGTTCATTGAGCCATTCGGGCAAAAAATCGCACAAAAGTTCAGCGTCGTATCTGTCAGATTCTTGGGCGATTGCGTCGAGGTTTAAGGTGTTGCCGTCAATTTTTGGGAAAATCAATGCCTTTTTTTCATGAAAAATCTTGTACATTTGTAGCCGATTTTGAATTTCAATTTAGGCGACAAATATACAACTTTTATGAAATACGACGATTCAGCATTGACATTGGCCCAGCACCTGTTGCAAATCAAGGCCGTGAAACTCAGTCCGAAAGCCCCGTTCACTTGGGCGTCGGGACTGAAAAGCCCCATTTATTGCGACAACCGCGTGACGCTTTCCTATCCTGCCGTGCGCACCTATATCCGCCAGCAGTTTGTGGAGACCATCATGCAAAACTTCGGCAAGCCCGACGTGATTGCGGGCGTGGCCACGGGTGGCATCGCCCAAGGCGCGTTGGTGGCCCAGGAACTGGGACTACCTTTCGTGTATGTGCGCTCCGAGAAGAAGTCGCATGGGATGCAAAACCAGATTGAAGGCGTCATCAATGCGGGGCAATCGGTGGTGGTCATTGAGGATTTGGTCTCCACGGGCAAGTCGAGCCTGATGGCAGTGGATGCCTTGCGCGAAGCCGGTGCCATCGTCAAGGGCATGGTGGCCATCTTCACCTACCAGATGGAACTCGCCAAGCGTAACTTCGAGGATAAGAACTGCTGCCTCTACACCTTGTCGAACTACGAAACGCTGATTTACAAGGCGGTAGAGGAAAAATATGTCACTGAGGAAGACGTGGAATCGTTGAAGGAATGGCGCAAGGACCAACAGGCCTGGAGCGATAAGTGGAGTTGAGTTATAGGAAACAAATCTGAAACAATTCTGACAAAAGAATTTGTTTTCGATTTGCTAAGATTTGTTTCTTACAAAACGAACTTAATTTCCTTGATGTCAAAGCAATACGGTTTGTTTGTTTCGTCGACAAGCAGTAATCGTCCAAACGGGTCGATGCCAGTCATCAACAGCCGCAAGGTCTTTTCGCCAACCCAGTAATCAGCCCAAGTGCGGTAACGGAACAATCTCGACAAATAGTCCTGCTCGATGGCGGGACTGTTTTTTTTGAGCCTTTCCACTTCGGCTACGATGCTTTCCGCGATTTGTTCCAACAGCGGCTGCAATTCGTAATCCTTTCCCGTAATCTGCTTCAGCGAAATGGGATGCGTAGGCCAATCATGGAAATTCAATTGGTTGACATTCAGACCGATGCCAATGATGGAAGTGTTCATCATGTTCGCCTTTATTGTGCTGTTGATAAGGATGCCGGCAAGTTTGTGGCCATCGTAATAGATGTCGTTAGGCCACTTGATGAAGAGCTTTTCAACGGACAAAAAACTATCCAATACCTTGACGATGCCCAATGGCACCGCCTCCGACAGAAGGAACTGCCGTTCGGCAGGCATAAAACTCATGTCCAAAGCCAATGAGAAAGTGAGGTTCTTGCGAGCCTCACTTTCCCAGCCGTTGCTCCCCATGCCTTTGCCAGCGGTTTGTTCGTCGGTGCTGACCACAAGGTTGCGGATGTCGGCTTCCGGCTGCATTCGTTGCAGATAGGCGTTGGTTGAGTCGATGGTTTGCAGATGAGAAAAAACGAGCGACATAATGCTTATTTTACGACAATTCTATGAGTTTGCCCTTGTGTTTTTATGGCGTAAATACCAGAACCAAAGGGTTTTAAGTCAAGGCTGACGAAGTCTTCACCTTTGCTTTCAAAAACGCATTGCCCCAACATATTATATAAGGTAACCTTGCGTCCGCCCGTCATGATGTTGACAATGCCATCGGTAGGGTTGGGATACACTTGAATGCCGTTTTTCATGGATTCATTGACGGAGGCCGATACAAGGTTGTGTTTGCACGCTTGATAGACTTCATGCGTGTTGTAGTTCTGAATCCATGCTATGGCTGATAGGTTCTCGATACCTTGATTGTCAGTCGATTGCGAATCGAAAGTGTAGTTGAAATAGCTGTCGATCCCTACATCGCCGAGGTTGAGGCCCGTGGCATCGGTAAGGAACTCCTTCAGTACATGATGAAAATGGGTCTCGCCATTCGTGCCAGGAGGCGCATCGAAACGGGTCTCTCTTTCCACAAGAGCGACAAACAATCGTAAATCGCCACCGAGCGATGACAGAGCTTTGCCTTCGACACGAACAGTAATCTTATTGTCGACCGGATGGACTCCGGATTCGATTTGTATTTCAAAGTGTGGAGGAATGTTCAGCAATTGGTTGATAATGTTTTGATTGATTCCCGAAGGGGCTGAAAAAAAGCGGTTTCCGTCGAGGATGGCGGTGGGCACGGTGGCAACATTGTAGAATTCCGTTCTGGCATCAATGTCGGCTGCATTGGACAGATACATGGGGTCGGTCGCCAAAGGCCAACGGGTGTGGTATTTGATGACCGCCAAACGGTCGATGTTGGTTTCAATAAGGGAGTCAAAAGCCGGATTTTGCTGGGCGCACGGCATACAACCCGCGTTGGTGAAGCTTTCGACCAACATCACTCGATGGCTTTGTGCGCTGACATTCAGCCCCAAAAACATCGACACGACAAGCCCAAATCGGCGAAAAACTTTCATGGCGGCAACGAATCAATAGTGTTTTCAAGGACAAAAGTAGGCATTTTTCAAAAAATGGCAATATTTTTGTTGCGGGATTGGGAAAAGTTTCGCAATTTTGCAAGTTGAAAATCGAATATGTATCATTTAAAACAGTTTCTATGATGAAAAAATCTATTTTTACTTTGGTTTTTACGGCCATGATGGGCTGGGTTTCAGCGCAATCGCTGCAATTCGAACTCAATGGCCAAGCGCTCGCCAACGGAGAGAGGATCATTTGCACCAACATCCTCGAATGGGGCGAGCTGCAACAAGACATGCAGCTCCGTAACCTCACCGGCGAAGCCATCGAAGTGATGGTCCAAAAGGAGGAAGTCGACATCGTTGAAGGCACGGCCAACTATTTCTGCTGGGGCAGCTGCTACACTCCCGAAGTGTTCATCAGCCCGAGGCCTGTGACCCTGAATGCCGGCGCATTGAGCGGTGAGCACGACCTCTCGTTCCATCATCAGATCGACCCCGAAATGTCGGGCGACCCGAACAACTTCATCGTCGGCACCTCCGTCGTGAAGTATTACGCCTACCCCTTTGGCCAGGAGGATGACAAGGTTTGCGTCCAGATTTGGTTTGCCTACAATGCCGAGGGCATCGACGAGCAGGTTGCCTACAGCTTTGGCAACGCCTACCCGAACCCTGCCACGTCGACGGTCAACTTCGACTACAGCATCGCTGCCGGAGCCAACGCTTCGGTTGAGGTCTACAACTTGATGGGCCAGAAAGTGATGGGCCAGCAGGTGAACACCATGCAAAACCACATGGCGATTTCGGTTGCCGACCTTGCGGAAGGCATTTATTTCTGCAACCTCTTCGTCAACGGACAGGCCGTGAAGACCGAAAAGTTCATTGTGAAGAAGTGATTGTCTCTGAAAAACTGACAATAATGCCGCACTCAAAAGGTGCGGCATTATTTTTGTATAGGAGTGGACGTTAACCTTAATAACACACAAAGACCATGGAAAACAACAAGAAACTTGAAAGAGACACGCAACACAAGGTGATTGGAGGCGTGTGTGCAGGATTAGCCAGCTATTTTGGCCTCGACGTATCGTTGGTGAGGGTGCTTTTCGCACTTTTGTTCCTCTTTGCGAGCGCGGGCTTTTGGGTCTATCTCGTCCTTTGGGCCGTGATGCCAGCCGCGAGCCGCGTCCAGATTGAAAATGACGGGCAAAATGTTGCCGACCTTACCGAAACCAACCCATCCAACCCTGGCAGCAAGGGCAGCCTTGTGGCCGGCCTGATTCTCATCGGTGTGGGCGCGATAGGATTGCTGCACCGCTTCGTCCCCGAATTCAATTGGCAGACAATTTGGCCCATCGCACTGATCATCATTGGCATCCTTTTGTTGTTCCCCTCAAAATCGCAAAAGTCATGAAAAGCAGGAATTGGTTCATGGGCGTTCTTTTCATCGCCATTGGGGTGGTGGCCCTGTTGGCCACGTTGGGTGTCATTGATTTCAGCTGGCGAATGGCATGGAAGCTATGGCCCATGTTGCTGGTCATCATCGGCATCGTAATGCTTCCCGTCAAAGATTGGCTGAAGACAGTGTTGGTTGTGGCCGCGTTGGCAGTGAGTGTGATTTTGTATCAAATTTGAAGATTTTTGTCCGATTATTCGCGATAATTTATTTACTTTGCAACTCTTTAGACAAGGTATCAACGAATAACCAGATTTTCAACGATGAATAAACGACTAATTGCCAGATTGTCAATCGCAATCACACTCTTTTTCCTTACTTCAACCGCTGTTTTCGCGCAGGACAACAGCATCAAGGGTTTTGTCTACGAGGAGTCGACGGGCGAGCCTATGATGTTCACCAACGTATACTTGAAGGGCACCACCTATGGAAGCACAACCAACGAGAACGGTTTTTTCAACATCAACCGCATCCCCGACGGCCGCTATACCTTGTTGATTACGAGCGTGGGTTACGACACCATTTCGGAAGTGTTCAACCTGTCGAAAAACGAGACCGTCAATCGGAAATACTATTTGAAAGAGACCAGCCACAAGCTCGAATCGGTGACCATCACTGCCGACAAGATTGAGGCCCGTACCGAGACCAAGACGTCGGTCATCACCGTGACACCCAAGACCATCACCAAGATCCCGAGCGTGGGTGGTCAGGCCGACTTTGCGCAATATTTGCAAGTGGTGCCAGGTGTCATTTTCACCGGCGACCAAGGCGGCCAGCTCTATATCCGTGGCGGTTCGCCCATACAGAACAAGGTGCTTTTGGACGGCATGGTGGTCTATAACCCCTTCCATTCCATCGGCCTGTTCTCTGTGTTCGACACCGACATCATCCGCAACGCCGACGTATACACAGGCGGCTTCGGAGCCGAATACAGTGGACGTATCTCTTCCATCATGGACATCTCGACCCGCGACGGCAACAAGAAACGCATCTCGGGCAAGATTGGTGGCAACACGTTTGGCGCTCGGGTGATGCTCGAAGGCCCCCTGAAGAAAGCCAAGACACCGGACGAGACCTCCATCTCGTTCATCCTCTCGGCCAAGAACTCCTATCTTGAGCAGACCAGCAAGATCATATATCCGTATGCGTCCAAGGACGGGCTGCCGTTCAATTTCCAGGACATCTACGGTAAGGTCTCGCTCAACGCGCCCAACGGCAGCAAGTTCAACCTGTTCGGCTTCTCGTTCAACGACCAAGTGAACAACTACATGTCGCTGTCCGACTTCGGATGGAATTCATTCGGCGCAGGTGCCAATTTCCTCGTCATTCCTGGCAAATCGCCTGTGATGATTGAGGGTAACATTGCCTATTCAAGCTATACTTCACGGATGAAGGAGGTTGACAGCCCCGACCGTTATAGCACCATCAACGGCTTCAACATGGGCTTCGATTTCAGCCAGTTCATGGGCAAACACACGCTGAAATATGGTATTGAAATGCTTGGCTATACCACTGACTATCTTACATATAGTGTGTATGGCCACAATAAGATCGGGTCAAAGGTGAACTCTACCGAAATAGGAGCCTATGCCAAATTCAAGGCCGTGTTGGGCAATCTTTTGCTCGAACCGAGTTTCCGCTTGCAGTATTATCCTTCTGTGACGAAAGGCGGTTTATCACCCGAGCCTCGCATTGCAGCCAAATACAACGCTACCGACCGTTTCCGCCTGAAGGCAGCCGCTGGCATGTATTCGCAGAACTTTGTGGCTGCCACCAGCGATCGCGACGTGGTGAACCTGTTCTATGGTTTCCTTTCGGGTATCGACAACCTTCCGAAGACCTATGACGGGAAAGAAATCACCAGCTACCTTCAAAAGGCCAACCACTTTGTGTTGGGTGGCGAGTTCGACCTGTCGCAAAAGGCCACGTTGAACATCGAAGGCTATTGGAAAGACTTTGTGCAGCTGACCAATATCAACCGCAACAAGATTTATCCCGACGGCGTTTCCGACATCCCCGACTTGCTGAAAAAGGACTTCACCAAGGAAACGGGCGATGCCTACGGTTTCGATGTCTCGGTCAAATATGAGGACCAGCATTGGTATCTTTGGGCCGTCTATGCCTTGGGCTTCGTGACTCGCGAGTACGAGAAAGCCGTGGAAGATGGCGTTGAACTCGTTGAATATGCGCCCCATTTCGACCGTCGCCACAATATCAACGTGATCCTGACCTATACTGCGGGATCCAAGCGCCAGTGGGAGTTTAGCGGACGTTGGAACTTCGGCACGGGATTCCCCTTTACCCAAGTCCAGGGCTTCTATGAGTATTATTCCTTCCAAAACGGCATCAACTTCGACTACACCACCACCAATGGCGAGCTGGGCGTGCTTTATGGCGAACTCAACGGAGGCCGCCTGCCCACGTATCACCGCTTCGACATCGACGTGAAGCGTAAGTTCTACTTCTCAGAAAACGTGATGCTTGAGGCCAACCTCGGCGTGACCAACGTGTATAACCGCAACAACGTGTTCTATGTCAACTTGGTGACCAGCGAAGTGGCCCGTCAGCTGCCCATCCTGCCCACTTTGGGCCTGACTTTCTCGTTCTGAACCCTTACGAACCCATGAATGCTTTACCGAACCCACCTAAGGCCGCCATCCGTCCCCACGCGATGACGATGCACGGCCATACCCGAATCGACAACTATTATTGGCTCGACGAGCGCGAAAATCCAGAGGTAATCGCCTATCTTGAAGCCGAAAACCAATACGCCGATGCCTGCCTGAAACATACAGAACCGCTTCAGGAACAGCTGTTTAAGGAAATCACGGGACGCATCAAGCAAGACGACAACTCCGTACCCATCAAGATTCGTGACTATTACCACTACACGCGCTTCGAGGAAGGGAAGGAGTATCCCATCTATTGCCGCAAGAAACATAGCTTGGAAGCCGATGAGGAAATCATCCTCGACGGAAATGCCTTGGCTGAAGGCCATGCCTTTTTCGACATCGGCGAGGTCAGCCTGAGCGAGGACGATAGGTTGTTGGCCTATTCGGTCGACACCGTAAGCCGCAGGATTTACACCGTGTATGTCAAGGACTTGACGACGGGAGAATTGGTGGGCGAGCCTATCATGGGCACTTCGGGCAACGTGGTTTGGGCCTCTGACAACCAAACGCTGTTCTATGGCGTGAAGGACGAGACCTTGAGACCGTGCAAGATTATGCGCCATCCTCTTGGAACGAACCCAAAAGACGATGTGATGGTTTTTGAGGAAACCGACGAGACCTTTGTGACCTACATCAGCAAGACGAAATCAAGGAAATATCTGATAATCAATTCGGAATCAACGCTTTCTTCGGAATGTCGCATCTTGGAAAGCGACAGGCCGGAAAACGGTTTCCGCGTTTTTCAGGAACGCCAGCCCGATATGCTTTACGGCATCGACCACTACGGCGAGCATTTCTACATCCAGACTAATGCCGACGGCGCGAAGAACTACAAAATCATGCGGACTCCCATCGGGCAGACCGAAAAGCCGAATTGGGAAGAAGTTATAGCCCCGCGTGAGCAGGTGATGATTGAAGGTTTCACCATTTTCAACAAGTTTTTCGTCATCGAGGAGCGTGAGGGCGGCTTGGTGAAGATTCGCGTCAAGTCGTGGGACGGCCAGACCGACTATTACATCGACTTTGGAGAACCAGCCTACACCGCCAGTGTGGGTGCCCATCCCGATTTCGATGTCGTCACGGTGCGTTATGCCTACACCTCGATGACCACGCCATCATCGGTCTTTGAATGGGACATGGAACGATGCACAAAGACCTTGCTCAAGCAACAGGAAATTGTAGGTGGCTATAACCCAAACGATTACGTTACAGAGCGGCTGCTGGCACCTTCGCACGACGGTGTTTTGGTGCCGATTTCGATTGTGTATAAGAAAGGGTTGGACAAAAACGGGCGGAATCCGCTTGTGCTTTACGGTTATGGCTCTTACGGCTCCAGCATGGATGCGTATTTCTCGTTGGCGCGGCTGAGCCTGCTCGATCGAGGCTTCGTTTGGGCCATCGCCCACATTCGCGGCGGTGAAGAGATGGGACGACAATGGTATGAGGATGGCAAGATGCTCCACAAGAAGAATACTTTCCTCGACTTCATTGCTTGTGCGGAACACCTTATTAATATGGGCTATAGCTCGCCGCAAAAGATGGTTGCCATGGGCGGCAGTGCAGGTGGATTGCTTGTTGGAGCGGTGGTCAACATGCGCCCCGACTTGTGGAAAGGCGTCATAGCGCAAGTGCCGTTTGTCGATGTCGTCACGACGATGCTCGACGAAAGCATCCCGCTCACGACGGGTGAGTATGACGAGTGGGGCAATCCCAATGAGAAAGAATACTATGATTACATCCTTTCCTATTCGCCCTACGACAATGTGGAAGCCAAAGATTATCCTGCCATGCTGATTACCACGGGCTTGCACGACAGCCAGGTGCAGTATTGGGAGCCAGCCAAGTGGGCTGCCAAGTTGCGTGCCTTGAAGACCGACCACAATCCATTGTACCTGAAAACCGAAATGGACTATGGGCACGGCGGCGCTTCGGGACGTTTCGAAGGCTACAAGGAAGTCGCATTGGAGTATGCTTTTATGTTGGATGTGCTGGAATCCCGACATTAAGGAATGATGACCAGTATGATGGCCAAGTCGGGGAGCTTGCTTTTTGAGACTTCCAGAGACGTTTCTTCATTCTTTTCGAGCCGAAACATCGGGCAAGGTGAATTCAAACTTTAGCCCTCCGGTGGAACGATTGCTTACGCTGATGGCGCCGTTATGGAATAGCACGGCGTGTTTGACGATGGAAAGCCCCAAGCCCGTGCCGCCCCGCTGGCGTGAACGTCCCTTGTCGACGCGATAGAAACGCTCGAATAGGCGTGGGAGTTTTTCTTCATCTACGCCGCAGCCGTCGTCCTCAAAACTGATGCGGTAGAATCCGCGCTCGTGCGACAGCAGCGAGATGTAGATGTTCTGCCCACCTGAATGGGTGAGGGCGTTCTCGGTCAGGTTGCTGAATATAGAGTTGAGCAATGAAGGGTTTCCATAAACCACGATAGGCTCTTTGATGTCGAGATGTAGCTTCATGCGCTGGTCGTCGGGCAATGCCTCAAGTTCCTCGGCGATCATGTTCAACATCTCGTCGACGGCTACCTCCTCGCAGTCGATGAGTTGGCTGCCGTCTTCCATGCGGGTGATGAGTGACACGTCCGACAGCAGTCGGCGCAAACGTTCGGTGTTGGCATAGCAGTGCCCAAGCAGTTCCTGGCGTTTCTCTTCGCTCAATTCGATGCCCGATAGTAAGGTCTCAAGACATGCCTGGATGGAGGCAACAGGGGTCTTTAGCTCGTGATTGATGTTGTTGGTTAGCTGACGTTTATGTGCATAAAGTTTGACGATGTGGTCGGAAATAGCCCCAAGCTCGTCGTGGGGGAACGACTCCGTCTCGTCGAACGCTTCGCCCCGTTCGGCCTTGGCCGCAAATTGGTTCAACCGCTCAATCGTCTTTCCGATGCGCCGTGTCGCAAAGTAGGCGAGGACGCTCATCAGCAGGCTGAGGAGGAAGATGGCCCACAGGAAAGCCCAGTCGGCTTCAAGCAGTACGTGTAGCGTAGTGGAATAGGGGATAGCTGAACGCACGATGCAACGCTCGCCTTTGGTGGCGGAATAGAAGTAGAGACACCCGTTGCTGGCAGAGTGCCGGCTGATGTTTTGCCCGGAGCCATGCTTGATGGCATGAGCAATTTCGGGACGCCCGAGGTGGTTGTCGAGTGAGTCGGGCGACAGGGTGTTGTCGTAAATCACCTTTCCGCTGAAATCGATGAGCGTGATGCGCAGATCTTCCCAAGGTTGCTCATGGGTCTCGATATAGTGTACAAAGTCGGTCCCTTCGTCGACGACCTTCAGCAAGTGTTGGTTGTAGATTTGCAGCTCAGCATTGAGTACCTCCGATTTGCATTGCTTCTCGCGATAGTATTGGAACACGACGAAACAGGCGATCATGGTCCAGGAGAAGGCCAGCAACAACAAGAAAAGCCGGTTGTGGTAGGAGAGTTTAATTCTGGAAGCCATAACCAAAGCCTAAACGAGTGATGATGAATTTGCCATATTGGCCTATCTTCGAACGCAGCCGTGTGATGTTCACGTCTATGGTGCGATCGAGCACGATGACGTTGTCCCAAACGCGATGGATGATTTCGTCGCGCGAATAGATTTTTCCTGGATTGGTCATCAGGAAAGCCAAAAGCTCAAATTCGGTTTTGGTCAGGTTAACCAATTGGCCATCCACGAAGCACAGCTTGAGGTTCATGTCGAGTCGCAATCCTCCGATTTGCAGAAGGCTCCTGGTTTCCTTGTCTGTATCGTCTTGTTGTCGGGTCGTGCGGCGCAACACGCTCTTGACCCGCGCAATCACATTGCGCACGGTGTAGGGCTTCATGATGTAGTCGTCGGCACCCAATTCGAGGCCGCGAATCATGTCGTCTTCCGTGTCGCGAGCGGTGCAGAAGATGATGGGGATGGATGCGGTGGCAGGCTCTGCCTTCAGTATCTTGGCCATCTGTATGCCGCTGATTTCGCTCATCATGATGTCGAGCAGGATGAGGGCATATTGTTTGATGTCGTAGGTCAGGGCTTGTTCGGCACTGGTGGCCACGTCCACTTTATAGCCTTCGTTCTGCAAGTTAATCTTCAGCACCTCACAGAGCGTCTCTTCATCGTCGACAACAAGTATTCTTTTAGGGTCCATGATAAATGTTTTCGGGTGCAAAGTTACATAGATTCCATCAAGATGGAAACGTCAGTGGGCGGTTTTAATCGAATTGTAACAATTTGGCATCGGTTTTATTGGCTTGCCTGAAGGCGCAAAATTTTGTTATGCCCCTCAAAATGTGGCGCAGGCCGCTGATGATCTGCTCTGATTCCTGGATGAGGTTGAGATAAACGATGGTCGACTCGATGTTGACGGATTTCTTCTGCATGGCATCAATGACTTGTTTGCGGTATTCCGACAACTCGTGTTGCAGTTGTTCTGCGTTTTCGCGAATGTTCTTGGTGTTGCTTTCCTTGAAACCTATGCTTTGGAAGAGTTCGTCGGTTTGTTGGAACAGCCCTATAAGTTGTTTTTGGAAACTTATGAAGTTGGTGGCAAACTCGCGCGATACGGGTCTGAAATTGTTGCCCACATGTTCGCAGCAAGGGTCGTTGATGCGCTTCAGGCAGAAGAGCATTTGCTCAACGGAGTTGTTGGCAAGGAAGAACCAAGTGTTTTTCTCGAGCGCAACGACGGGGTCTATCTTGCGAAGCAGTAGGATATGTTGCTTGCGTGTCCGTTTCAGTTGCTTGCGGGCAGTCTCAATCTCGTGGACGGCTTGCCGCAAGGGACTATAATCTTCCTGAAGAAAAGCATTGGTGACTTTTTGATAACAGCTGCTCGTAAACTGCAGCTGTTTGGCAATGCTGTGCTGCACGAGCATCTTCAGTAGCTCCCAACGCTCGTCCATATTGTCGGTGCGGTTTAATTGCTTAAGGAGTGTGCTGTCTTCGTCGATGGCGTTATTGTCTTTGCTTTTCCTATTGCTGCGTATGAGCAGTGTTATGGCGATGGCCACGGCGAAGACCATGGCCACGAAGGAGCCGAAGTACAAGGCATTGGTGAGGAGGAAGCACAAGATGAAGGCTGCACCGGCAGTGATGAACCATCCGCCAATGACGTTCAATACGCCTGTGATGCGGAACACGGCGCTCTCACGACTCCAGGCACGGTCGGCGAGGCTTGTGCCCATGGCAACCATGAAGGTAACGTAGGTGGTGGAGAGGGGTAGCTTCATGCTGGTGCCGAAGGCAACGAGCAGGCCGGCCGTCACCAAGTTGACGGCAGCGCGGATGAGGTCGAAGGCGGCACCCTCGGGCAAGACGGATGAGTCGGCATTGAAACGTGCGTCAATCCAACGGCCAACGCGCTTTGGAATGATATGTGCGATGGCGGTGGCCATCTTTTGCGTGGTGCGAACCAAGATGCGGGCTGTCTTGCTCGAGCCGAACATCTCATCGCCTTCGTCTTGTCGCGACAAGTCGACGGAGGTCTTCACCACATTCTGCGCTTTCTTGGAGAATATCAGGGCCAACACCATCACCACACCGGCAATCGCCAGGTAGATGGTCGGCGTGTGGGCCGAATCCATCAGCGAGTTCATCATGAAGGTGTTGGGATTGCCCGTGCCGTTGGCCATGTAGTCGTTGTAGGCATCAAGGCCGGTGAGCGGCACGCCCACAAAGTTGACAAGGTCGTTGCCCGAAAAGGCCATGGCCAAGGCGAAGGTGCCTAACAGGACCACACATTTCAGCACGGGCACTTTGAGTGCGCTGAGTGCGGTCATGATGACCGAGAACACCATAACGCCGCCGCCCAAGATCCACCATGAGTTTGCATCGATGAATGTTTTCAGTTCGGGTGTCATGATGGTGGAGTTTTTCAATCCGTTGATGAGAAGGAACCAGGCGATGCTCGTCACGGCAATGCCGCCGAAAATGCCAATTTTAAGCGACGATATGAGCAGGTTGCCCATATTGCCTTTTACGTCGGTGGTCTTGCCATTCACGCGATAGGTGAAGGTGAACACCATACGGGAAATCCATTGCACCAGGGCACCAAAAACGAAGGCGATGGGCACGCTGAGGAAGATGCCGAGGATGACGCTGAGCGCCTTCTCCGTGTTGAGCAGGTCGCCCAACGACAGCGGCAAGCCGGAAGCATCGGTCGCTCCATTGGCAATCTTGACTATTGCAATGGCAAAAGTGCCACCAAGAAGCTCGAACACCATACTGACGGTAGTGGACGTGGGCATGCCCAAGGTGTTGAAGATGTCGAGCAGGATGACGTCGGCCACCATTACGGCAAGGAAGACACACATCACGTCGTAGAATGAGAAATAGGAGGGTGTCATGATGCCATGGCGAGCCACATCCATCATGCCATTGCTGACGGCCGCACCGGCGAAGACCCCAATGGCGGCTATCAAGACGATGGTTTTGAATTCCGCCACCTTGGCACCGATGGCGGAGTTCAAGAAATTCACCGCGTCGTTGCTGACTCCAACCACCAGGTCGAACATCGCAAGGACGATGAGGAACAATACGATTCCTAAAAACAAAACGTTCATCATTTTCTTCTATATTTCTTTGTAACTGTTCAATTTTTGACATTGGAGTAAGTCCCGCGTCCTGTGTCTCGCGGTCCCGCGTCTTTATCACATATATCTTTTCACTTCTTCCCCTTCAACACAAGCATAGAGCTCGATGAGATGCTTGGCGGGACTCGCTTTCAACTTGGGGATCAAGACTTCTTCCACTTGGAAGAGTCCCACCTCCGATTTCATTTGTATTTCAATCATCACCGGACAATCTTGTCCTTTCCCTATCCTGACTTTTTCGATAGAATGGGCCGAGTATTTGTGGATGTCTCCTTCGGCTGGTTTGCTGGGTATCTCCAATGGAATTCGTGAGCGACCCTTGGTCATGTCGCAGCCATCAGCGATGAGGATGATGCCTGCCTCGATGGAATGGATGGGGTGCGTGCCCATGTGTCCGATGATGCCTTCAAAGGCGACCGAACGGATAACGGTGCGGCGCACAACGTCTTTTTCGTCGGGTAGGACCTGTTTTAGTATCTCGTTAATCAAGGAATAGGCAATGATTCCAGAATACAGTTCGTGGTTTTTCCTTCCTATGGTCATGCCACTGTCGTGAAGGAGGGAGGCCAGCATCACTGCAGAGACGCTGTCGGCAAAGGTCCCGACATTTTCTTTTTCAAGGCTGGTCTCGATGCCCGCTTCATGAAGGAGGCAGAGGATTTTCAATGCATTGCGACACACGATCTTCATGTGGACGGGGCCGTGGTCGTTCAGTCCCAAGCGATTGATGGATACTGTGTTGGCGTAGTCCTGTATGGCTTTTATTTCATCATTCTCAAGCAAGATTTTTGCAAGTCTTTTTGGGAGGTCGTCGCCATCGGTGAAGCGGCTGACCATATCGTCAATAAAGCTTGTTATCTTGCTTTCGATAATCTGTTCTTTTGGTGATTTTGAATCCATGTGATTTCTATATTTGTTTTGTTTCATCTGTTTGGACTGAGGAACTGCAATGCCTGAGCATTATACGTGCGTCAAGCTGATGCCTATTATGACGAAAAGGGCAATGAGGATGATACCGCATGCCCAGTTGTAGATCTTGATGATTTTCTCTGCTTTTTCCTTATCCATTTCGGTAGGTCAACGAAGGGGATGGTTATGGTCTGCGTTGACGATGCAAAATTCCGAGAAGGATGTTACAGCGGTGTTTCAGAATTAATAAGAGGTTGTTGCAATTCAATGCCGAAATTGCGGTGAATATCGTCAATGATTGTTTGACAATACATTCCAAGCGAAATATAAATACGGGTTGTCAATGTGCCAAATGACGTTGTCAAAGATATTTATGCACGAATTTTGGCGAAAGAAAAATAGATTCCTTATTTTTGCAGGCTTAAAAGGATAATAAAACCAGGAAAAAATGAAAAGATTTGCATTGATTATAGCCGCTATATTTTTGGCTTTCAACGGTTTTGCGCAAAAGCAGCCCAAGTTTACCGTTGAGGATGCCAAACAGTTTTATCGCACCATGCAGGGCGACTACACCGTTATCGTGAACGATTCGACGACAGCGCAAGCGCACTTCACACCCATTTGGGAGAGCATGGGCGACCCGTTCCAATGGCTTTATCTGGAGGTTTCCATGAATGATAAGGTCATACTCCAGAAGATCCTCGAAATGAAACCGAAGAATGAGAAATTGTATCGTGTGTATATCCACGACTTAAAAGACCCCAAGCAGTTTGCCGGTAAATGGGCCAACCGTAACTATTTCGATGGTTTCAACACCAGCATTATCAAGAGCGGGAAAAGAGTCACTTTCGTCAAGACGCACGATTTTTCGTACCAAACGCACAATATAATGAGAATCAGCTCAATCGATTGCTTCCCGAAAGGCGATTTGCTGCACTTCAAGTTTGTGCAGGAGGACGAGCGTTTCTACATCAAGCGCGTGCCAAAGGGGACGAACAGGATCTTTGTCTACCAAGGCTTGAAGGAACTGACGGACTAAAAAACGGTTCCTTCGGTCGCCGAGTCTGTCAGGGCATTGTTATAGTCGTTTTTTGACAATATTTTCCTTGATTCTTCGTTTCAAAAACATGAAACAAAGAATAATGATTTTTGCCGTGTTGTTGCTCACATTGGGAGCGACAGCACAAAACGTGACCATCACCGGACGGAGCAACAAAACGAATACACTGACGCGGCTTTTCGTCTACGAAGATCTCATCAATGACCATGGCACATTGCTCGGCCAAGGCAAGACCGACCCACAAGGCAACTTTATCCTCGAAGGCAAGGTGGACGAGATTCTTCCCGCCCGCATCTATATCGGCCTGGACTATGTCGACCTCATCCTCTCCCCCAACGCCACCTACGACATCGAAATCATCGTGCCCGAGCAAAAGGAAAACGTCTCCTATTTCGAGAAGGAGCTGCCCACCATCCGCGTGAAACGCGCCACTGACAAGGGCGTATATCGCCAACTGGTGCTCGCCGAGGAAATTTTCAACACGTACCTCATCGAACACTTCAACCAAATCTACCGAGGCCGTCAGTTGCGCTACCTTGACTCCATCCAAAACACCATCGACCACGAAATGCCCGACCTCAAGTCGGATTATGTGAAGAATCACATCCGCTATAAGACCGCTTCCATTCGTCTGGCTATCAGCACCGATGGCGGCAAGAAGACCATTAACGACTACTACAACGGGCAACCCGTTCTTTACACCCAAAGCGCCTACATCGACCTCTTCAAGGAACTCTTCGACGGTTATTTCAACAGCACTACCTACGACAGCCATCTCCTGAACGAAGCCTTCGCCGAAGGGCCCACCGCCTTCAAGAAATACCTCGACACCGACCCGCTAATGGCTAAAAACCCACGCTTGGCCGAGCTCATCACCATCTTTAACGTGCAAAAACTATGCTACGGCGACCGACGTACCAGCCGTTTGGCCAAAGACCACCTTAATTATATAAAAGCGCAGACCAAATATGCCGAACACAAGGCCATCATCAGCAACTTCTTCGAAAAGTTCAACCGATTGGCTGCCGGAGCTACTGCCACAGTCTTTTCTTTGAAAGACCAAAACGAAAAAGACATTCAACTCACTGACTATAAGGACAAATTGGTACTTTTACAGTTTGTGGACGGCATGTCGCCTGTCGCCGACCACCAGTTCTCGGAGTTGCGCAGCTTGCACCACCAATGGCAAGACTCGGTGCAAATCCTCACCATTGCCACGCATGACAAGATGGCTTTCTTCAAGCAATATTTTGAGGAAAAGCGGCAAGACTGGCCCCTTCTCGACCTTGGCGACAACATCCTGCTGCTCGAAGCCTACAATGTGCGCACCTTCCCCGAGTACATCCTCATTACACGCGGCACCAAGATTGGCGAAGCTCCCGCACCGAGCCCAGAGCGGTATTTGGATGAACGAGTGCGACGGCTTTACGGAAAGTAAGAAACGGAAAAAATCCCTTTTTTCGCACAAAAATCACGGAAAAAGTCCCATTTTTAGGGTTAAAATAACGGAAAAAGTCCCTATTTCTTCCTGAGATAAAACTTTAGTTCTCAAGACTCCTGATTTTCCAACTCTGTCCGCAAATCATCCAAAACCTTACCGTTATAACTGAAAAACTTTGGGCCTTGATACGCTCCTGATGTGTTACGTTTTTCAGCGGGCATAAATGTCCCCACGAATGGCGATAGTTTATAGATTCTTCCTTCGTATTCAATCTGGTCATCTCCAGCGACTTTCACTTTAATGCCCGTAGGAATAAAAGTCAAAATCGCCCCAATCGGAATGTTTACCATACTGAACTTAAAACGAGGCCTTGTTTTCTTGTGAGGTTCTCCCTCCTTTGTCTCTTCACACTTTTGAACAGGTTGATTGTCCTTATAGAGAACAACTTCCGCATCATCGATTGTTGAAGCAATATCATTAAAGATATCAAGAGCTATTTGAGGAGCAACATTAAAGAACTCGCGGTTTTGGCGAATGCGCAAATCCGTAAGACGATCGATGGTTTTATGGACCAATTTCTCCACCTCATTATACTTGCAGGTTTTCATGGTCGCAAAAATCTCAAACGGCAATGGAACAGCCGTGTTGTCCAATTCCTTTGACCGCACATCGACTGGACGCGAACTCTTTCCAATCTTAACCCAATCTTCCTTGAAGCTTGGATTTGTCAAGATATACACATAACCTTGTCTTGTATCGTCTTGCATGATTGCATTGATTTAAAGGTTACAAAAATACAACTTTTTACATTATCGCAAAATGTTTTTCGCCTAAAACTGCAAGAATCGCAAAATCTTCAGGCCTTTTTTTTTCGATTATTCGGCTAAATTGATGAAAAAACTGACGCTTTAGCCAAGATATGAGACCCAGACAAACCAAATCCATATCCATTATTATTTGGCTAAAACTCGTAAAAACCCATAGTTTTAGCCACAAAATCGCGATTCGTTGGCTAAATCTATGAAAAAATCGGAGTTTTAGCTAATGAATACGGATTATTTTGTATTTTTGCCACGAAATCAATTTGGATAGTTCATGCAAAAACGAATCATCGGAAGAAAAGAAGAAATCAAGCTGTTGAACCAATATGCAGCTTCAAATAGAGCGGAATTTGTGGCACTCTACGGTCGCCGCCGCGTTGGGAAGACCTTCCTCGTCAATCAAGTGTTCAAGGGACGGCTCACATTCGCCATGACGGGCATCATGGACGGCGACAAGAACGCCCAACTTCATGCCTTTTGCGATGCTTTGGATTTGTTCGGGCACCCTATGACAAAACTTCCCAAAAACTGGTACGAGGCTTTTCAGACACTCCGCCATTTTTTGATAGAAAAAATGCAAGACGGAAAGGAATGCATCGTTTTTATCGATGAATTACCATGCTTCGAGACCCGAAAGTCGAACTTCGTCAATGCTTTGGGCTATTTTTGGAACAGTTGGGCTTCTCTGCAAGACAACCTGCTACTCATCGTATGCGGCTCGGCCACATCGTGGATGATGAAAAATGTCATTGACAACCACGGCGGACTGCACGACCGCATCACACACGAAATGCACCTCAAGGAATTCAACCTGCACGAAACAGAGGAATATCTTCAAGAGTTTGGCTTCCCTTGGGACCGGACAACGGTGTTGCAGACCTATATGGTCATGGGCGGCATACCTTATTATTTAAGCCTGCTCAACCCCACCGAAAGTCTCGCGCAAAACATCGACCACCTCTATTTCCAACACAGCGGCGAGATGCAACGCGAGTTCCACAGGCTCTATAAAACGCTGTTTTCCAGCCCCGAACCTTACATTGCCATCGTTGAAGCCTTGTTCGAGAAAAAAAAAGGCCTGACACGCGAAGAGATTGCCCAAGCTGTGGGTGTTTATGCCAATGGTAACCTAACCCAAATGCTGCAAAACCTTGTCGATTGCGACATCATCCGCTTCTACCGCGTGAAAAACAAAAGCATTGCCTCACGCAACGGGCTTTATCAATTGCTCGATTTTTATTCATTGTTTTACCTCCAGTTCATGAAAAACCGCACTACCAACGAGCTTTTCTGGTCGCAAAGCCTCAACACACCCACAATCAGCAACTGGATGGGGCTTTCTTTTGAGCGAATTTGCCTAACGCACATTCCACAAATCAAACAGGCTCTGCGTATTGGTGGAATAAAAACCGAGTATTATTCATGGCGAGGCATCGACCCCGAAACAAAAAAACAAGCTCAAATTGACCTCATCATCGACCGGGCCGACAGGATGGTCAACCTTTGCGAAGCCAAATACAGCGAAAAGCCATACGTTTTGGACAAAGACGAATACAAGAAATACACCGACCGCATGGCGCTTTTTAAGCAACAAACTTCTTTTTCGGGAGGCATCATCCCCACTTTCATTACAGCAAGCGGTATGCAACGAAACGCCTATTCAGAACACATCATTGCGCAACTCACCATGGACGACCTTTTCGAGGAAATCCGCTAAGCCACCTGTTTTTCTGACTTTTTGGCACATATTTTCCACAATTCACGGAAAAACACTACCTTTGCACGAATTTTGCGCATCGTGCAATTCGTTGAATTTTAAATCTTAAATATTGAATCTTAAATAACTGAATAAATGGGATTCCTCAAGAAACTCTTCGGCGACAAGGCCTCACGCGACAACAAGGCCCTGCAGCCCATACTCCAAAAGACCCTCAAGGCTTACGACGAAATCGTCAAACTCGACATCGACAGCCTTCGTCATAAGACCGTGGAATTCAAGGAATACATCAAGAACAAGACCGCTGCCGAGGTGGCCGAAATCGCCGAGCTGAAAGCCAAGGCCGAAGCCAACCCCGACATGGACCCCGACGAAAAGGAAAAGCTCTACAACCAAATCGACAAGCTCGAGAAACAAGAACTCGACCACATCGAGGAGGCGTTGAACGAGATCCTCCCCGAAGCATTCTCCGTGGTGAAGGCCGCTGCCAAATACTTCTGCGAGCACGAAGTGGTGGAAGTGACCGCCACCGACCTCGACCGCGAATTAGCCGCAAAATACGACCACGTCACCATCGAAGGCGACAAGGCCTACTTCAAGAACAGCTGGATGGCGGGCGGCAACATGGTGACTTGGGACATGGTGCACTACGACTGCCAAATCATCGGCGGTATCGTATTGCATCAAGGCAAGATCGCTGAGATGGCCACTGGTGAAGGTAAGACCCTCGTGGCTACGTTGCCGGTCTACCTCAATGCCTTGGCAGGCAAGGGCGTGCATGTGGTCACCGTGAACGACTACTTGGCCAAACGTGACTCCGAATGGATGGGCGCAATGTACGAGTTCCTCGGCCTCACCGTCGATTGCATCGACAAGCACGAGCCCAACTCGGCTGCACGTCGCCGCGCCTACAACTGCGACATCACCTACGGCACCAACAACGAGTTCGGTTTCGACTACCTGCGTGACAACATGACAGGCAACCCCGAAGAATTAGTGCAGCGCAAACATCACTACGCCATCGTCGACGAGGTCGACTCGGTGTTGATTGACGATGCCCGTACGCCTCTGATCATCAGCGGTCCCACCCCGCGTGGCGACCAACAGGAGTTCGACGAGCTGAAGCCCGACGTGGTGAAACTCTATGAAGCCCAAAAACGTTATGTGACCGGCATTTTGGCCGAGGCCAAGCGCATCCTTACCGACCCCAACGCCACCGAGGACGAGAAGAAACATGGCGCCGACCAACTCTTCCGTGCCTACCGTGGTCTGCCCAAGAACAACGCCCTCATCAAATTCCTCAGCGAGGAAGGCATGAAGAGCCTGATGCAGAAGACCGAGGGCTTCTACATGCAGAACCGCAACGAAAACATGCACATCATCGACGACGAGCTGTATTTCGTCATCGACGAGAAACTGAATACCGTCACCCTCACCGACAAGGGCAGCGAACAACTGGCTCAGGCCTACAACGACCCGTCGTTCTTCATCATCCCTGATGTGGGCGCCGAAATTGCCGATTTGGAGCATTCTGGCCTCAGCAACGACGAAAAGGTGTTGCGCAAGGCCGAACTGATGCGTAACTTCGCCGAAAAGTCGGAGCGTCTGCACACCGTGCAACAGCTGTTGAAAGCCTACACCTTATTTGAAAAGGACGTCGACTACGTCATCATCGACAACAAGGTCAAGATCGTGGACGAGCAGACGGGTCGTATCATGGAAGGCCGCCGCTGGAGCGACGGACTGCACCAGGCCGTGGAAGCCAAGGAAAACGTGAAGGTGGAAGCCGCCACGCAGACCTACGCCACCATCACCTTGCAGAACTACTTCCGTATGTACCACAAATTGGCCGGTATGACCGGTACCGCTGAGACTGAGGCTGGCGAGTTCTGGGACATCTACAAACTCGATGTGGTGGTCATCCCGACCAACCGTCCCATCGCTCGCATCGACCAAGAGGACATGATCTACAAGACCAAGCGCGAGAAATACAACGCCGTCATCGACGAGATCCAAAACCTGGTCAACCAAGGCCGTCCCGTGCTGGTGGGTACCACCTCGGTGGAAATCTCCGAGTTGCTCAGCCGCATGCTGACCCGCAAGGGCATCCCGCACAACGTGTTGAACGCCAAGTTGCACTTCAAGGAGGCCCAAATCGTCAAGGAAGCCGGTCAAGCGGGTACGGTGACCATCGCCACCAACATGGCTGGCCGTGGTACCGATATTAAATTAGGCCCTGGCGTGAAGGAAGCCGGCGGTTTGGCTATCATCGGCACCGAGCGTCATGAGTCGCGCCGCGTCGACCGTCAGTTGCGCGGTCGTTCAGGCCGTCAAGGCGACCCGGGTAGCTCGCAGTTCTACGTCTCGCTCGAAGACAACCTTATGCGTATGTTCGGCTCTGAGCGCATCGCGGGCATCATGGACCGCATGGGCTTGCAGGAAGGCGAAGTCATCCAACACCCGATGATCACCAAGCAAATCGAGAAGGCACAAAAGAAGGTCGAAGAGAACCACTTCGGCGTGCGTAAGCACTTGCTCGAATACGACGACGTGATGAACTCGCAGCGTGAGGTCATCTACAAGAAACGCCGTCACGCCCTGTTTGGCGAGCGCCTCAGCATCGACATCAACAACATGATGTACGACTTTGGCGAAAAACTCGTCAGCGAGTACCAAGACGCCAAGGACTACGAAGGCCTCAAGATGGAAGTGCTTTCGAGCATGGGTATCGACGTGCCTTTCAGCGAAGAAGAGTTCAATAGAGAAAAGACCGACACGCTCTCACAGAAGCTCTTCGACGCTGCTTTGGAGCACTATCGCGACAAGGCCCGCATCATTGGTGAGAAGACCCTGCCCGTCATCAAGAACGTGTATGAAACCCAGACCCACTTCGAGAACATCGCCATCCCGATCACCGACGGCAAGCGTGGCATGAACGTCATCGTCAACCTGAAGAAAGCCGTGGAGAACGGTGCCCGCGAGGTGAACCTCTGCATCGAGAAGAGCATCACCCTCGGCCTCATCGACAACGCCTGGAAGGAGCACCTCCGCGAGCTCGACGACCTGAAGGAATCGGTGCAAAACGCCACCTACGAGCAGAAAGACCCGTTGGTCATCTACAAGTTGGAATCGTTCAACCTGTTCAGGACCATGTTGGAGAAGATCAACGAAGACGTCATCTCGTTCCTGATGCGTGCCGACATCCCGACGCAAGACCCGAACACCGTGCGCGAGTCGCGCGGCCCGCAAGGCATCGACAAGTCGAAGATCCGCGAGCAGCGCCAGGACCTGCTGGCACAGTCGCACAGCGACACGCAGCAGAAGCAAGTCACCCAGCCCATCCGCGTGGAGAAGAAAGTGGGCCGCAATGACCCCTGCCCCTGCGGAAGCGGCAAGAAATACAAGAACTGCCACGGAAGGCTCGAAGGAATGGAATAAACAATCCTTTTGAACACAAATCGAGCGGAATCTAGTTTGGTTTCGCTCGGTTTTATTTTCGTGGACAGATAACCGTTTTTATTAATGAAAAAGGGCGACCGATTTGGCCGCCTTTACATAAAAACAAACCCAATTCAATGTCAATCTGACTCCAATAGTTTTGCTTTTTCCTTTTCATACTCCTCCTGGGTTAGAACCCCTTCATCCAGCAGATGCTTCAATTCCCGAAGTTTGTCTGCCTTTGATTGGCCTTCAGAGGAAGAGCCTTCTTTACTTGATTCTTTAGGGTCTGTTTTCAAATCCATCTTGGGAATAGCTTTGTAGTTAATCGTATAAAGGAAATGGTCGTAATCAATTTTTGAAACACCCTTTTCGTTTACATCCGGTTTCCACCAAGCACCTGTAATGCCATCAACGGCAACTCCCCAAGGGAGAGGAATATATGTGTTTGGGACAATGCCAGTCCAGCCGACCAATGTTCCTACAAAAGCCCAACCGCGAAAAGCCTTTTTTGTGAAATGCGTTGTTTCTGGTTCACAATTCTCTTCTTGGACTGTAATGGCCAATTTATCGGCATCCCTTCTTTTAACCAAAAAATTGGCTTCGCCTTGCCCTTTGTATTGCCCATCCACGGAAATCGTAGCATTAGGATGGCCCGGAACTTGAACTTTCGCGTTGTACTTTGCCCCACCGATAATGGTAGCACAACTTGAGAACGACAACGCGATCGCTACAGAAAACAATAAAAGCAAAACTCTCTTTTTCATATTTGTTCTTTGGCTTCCAGTTCCAAAAAAAGCGCAGGAGAATCCTCTGTTCCCCGATTGGTTCTGACAAAAGAAGCGTGGAACTGTATGCCACATTTCTAAGTCGAAGGTCCTGAGAATTACCTAAATAATGCAAACATGAGATAGCAGCCCACGCTATATGCGTTGCCACTATGCTTCTTGCACTATTTGTGTCTTTGAATTTCTCAGGTTCTCGACTTACAAGACAAGCATAACGCTTCTAACAATAAATTACAGACTGGCCGAAACCAATCCGATGGCAAAAATAGGAAAAAAGAATCATTTGCAAGCCATTTGAAGAAAAAAGTGTTTTTTTTGTCGAAACAATTCCTAATAATTGCACGAACCTGAACCTAATTCTACTCTTTTCTTGTTTTTCGTAGACATAAAACAAAGCAAAAAAGTGTCCACGAAATACAATTTTTATACTTTCGTGGACAACTTTTGAATAAAAAAGTGTCCACGAAAACAGTTTTTCGGCTCTTCGTGGACACTTTTTTACAAAATCAAAGATTATTCTGTAGCAATCTATAAAATCCGTACTTTTGTAGTCTCTTACAAATCACGAATCTTGAATTTTAAATCTTAAATTTTGAATCTGAAATGAAATACAACAGAGTACTCCTGAAACTCAGCGGCGAGGCCCTCATGGGCAGCCAACAATACGGCATTGATCCTCAACGCCTCAACGAATATGCCGACGAAATCATCGAAGCCGCACAAGCGGGCGTTCAAATCGGCATCGTCATCGGCGGCGGCAACATCTACCGTGGCCTGCAAGGTGCCTCGAAGGGCATGGACCGCATCCAAGGCGACTACATGGGTATGCTCGCCACCGTCATCAACTCGATGGCAATGCAATCAACTTTGCAGAGTAAAGGACAGAAAGCCACACTTTTGGCCGGCCTTTACATCGACCGCATCGCCGACACGATGAGCAGCGCCAAGGCCATCCGCCTGCTCGAAGAAGGTCACATCGTGGTGATGGGTGCCGGCACGGGCAATCCCTTCTTCACCACCGACACCGGCTCGGCCCTTCGTGCCGTCGAAATCAAGGCCGACATCATCCTGAAAGGCACCCGCGTGGACGGCATCTACACCGCCGACCCCGAGAAAGACCCGACGGCCACCAAGTTTGAGCACATCACCTACGACGAAGCCTACCAACGCAACCTGAAGGTGATGGACATGACTGCCTTCACCATGTGCAAGGAAAACGACATGCCAATGTACGTCTTCGACATGAACACGCGCGGCAACCTGATGAAGGTCTTGCGTGGTGAGAACATCGGAACATTGGTTACCAAGTAATAACACCGAACACGCTTTGCGTCACTGCGAGGCACGAAGCAGTCTAGAAAGCCAACCCTAGATTGCTTCGTCGTTCCTCCTCGCAATGACGTCAAGCGACAACTAAAGATGAAGAATAGAAAACATCACCTGCGCAAAATCCACAACGTGCCGAGCAAGCGGATGGATTACATCCTGCTTGGCATCATCATGCTCGTGGCAGCCGTGCTGAGGTTGTGGAAACTCGACCAAGTGCCCTTCATGCACGACGAGTTCAGCGCCTTGCTGCGCACCCGTTTCGACAACTTCAACGACTTCATCCAGCAAGGCATCATGCCCGACAGCCATCCCATCGGGGTGGAAGCGTTCCTCTGGCTTTGGGTGCGCATCTTCGGGTGGAGCGAGTTCTGGATCAAGCTGCCCTTCGTGTTGATGGGGATTGGCTCCATATACCTTATTTATATTATAGGGCGGCAGTGGTTCAACCGCAAGGTGGGACTGTTTTCGGCGGCCTTCTTCGCTGTCAGCCAGTTCACTATCTTCTACAGCCAGTTGGCGCGGCCTTATTCAGCGGGACTGTTCTTTGTTCTGCTGATGGCCTATTTCTGGTACAAGGTCGTTTTCGGGACGAAAACGACGACTCGGGATTACATCGGCTTCGCGCTCTCGGCTTGGGCCTGTTCGCTCATCCAATATTTCAGCATCGCGCAGGCTGGTTTGATTTTTCTCACTGGTCTGTTTTTCTTGCCCAAAGAACGACGTAAATCCTATTGGCTCAGCGGCATAGGTGCGGTTCTATTGTTCGCTCCCACCCTACCCATCTTTTGGCAGCAGCTCTTCGTGAGTGGCAGCATCGGGGGCTGGTTAGCGGCGCCAAAGGCCACGTTCCTCACCGATTTCATCCAATACACGATGAACTATTCGATGCTGTTCATGTTTGCCGTGGGTGTTGTCATCCTTTTGCCACTCATACTCGGCAAGCGCACCAAGCAACGCCTGCCACTGCGTTGGGCGGGCTTGGCATGGTTTGTCATCGTCTTTGCCGTGGCATTCATCTATTCGATGTTGCGCGAACCCATCATCCAATACAGCACCTTGATTTTCAGCTATCCTTTTGTCATCATCGTGGCCTTCTCGATGTTCGGGACACGCACGCTTTCGCCTTGGCAAACGGCTTTGGTGGTGGTTGTCATTCTCTTTACCGGAACCACCTCATTAATCAACGAGCGTCGGCACTACGACCTGATGTATCTCCAAGGCTTCGACCAGATTGCCGCCGAGATGAAACAAGACAAGGAGCAATATGGCGACAAGATCCAGTTCGCCACATGCACCGAGATTGGAGAAGCCGCCGAGTTCTACCAAAAGCCCTTAGGCATTGAGGAGCGCATCGTCTTCAACCGTGTTTACACCGAAGAGGGTGATTTCGTTCGCGAACCCCAATTGGGCGACTTCAACCGATGGCTCAGCGAGCACGACAAAGTCCCGATGCTCGGCTTCGGCTGGACCGACTACATCAGCCCGTCATGGGAAGCCACCGCCGTGGGGAACTATCCTTATCTTATTGAGACAAAAGACTGGTTCACTTCACGTTACCTCACCCTCAGCAAAAATCCCATCGAAGGTAGCCGATACATGCTGACGACGCTCTCGGAGGAGGCCGTTCCAATGTTAGGCAAAGAATGGGGCAAGCCCTGTTTCCTGAGCTGCGACTCGCTGCCCGACGATGTGGAGGCGCTTAGCATCGTGGCCCAAATCAATGCCTTGGACAGTATCCACAAGTGCATGGTGGTCATCGAGTTGCACGACGACGAGACCGACTCCATCGTATTGTGGCATAGCTCGTTGCCCACCGATGGCAGTTTTGCGCCAGGCCAACGCATTGTTGCCGATGCCATCATTTTCGACAACAACCTCACACCCAAAGGCAAGACCATCAAAACCTACCTCTGGAACCAAGGCTTTGGCCAGTTGACGTTGGAAAAGATGAGCTACTACACTACGAAGAAAAGCCCCGTCTTGACAGGATTATACGATCCGCTGAACTAAATTTCAAACGATTAAACGACTAAACCACACAACTTTCAACAAATCTTTTTATTTTTGCACCCAAATTTCAACGACTATGACAGAAGACTCTCAATTTGTATTGGACGAAGCCACTGAAAGCATGGACAACACCATCAAGCACCTGGAACATGAGTTTCAGGGCATCAGGGCAGGAAAAGCCAGTCCGGCCATGCTGAACGGCGTAATGGTTGAATACTATGGCACGACGGTGCCCATCGAGCAGACCGCCAACATCGGCTGCACCGACGCCCGCATGATCGTGGTGCAGCCCTTCGACAAGAGCGCACTTGGCAACATCGCCAAGGCCATCCTGAACGCCAACTTGGGCTTCAACCCCATCAACAACGGTGAAATCTTGCGTATTGCCGTTCCCGCTTTGACCGAGGAGCGCCGTCGTGACCTCGTGAAACGCACCAAGACCGCTGCCGAGGAAGCCAAAGTGGGCATCCGTGGCATCCGTCGCAACGCCAACGACGAAGCCAAGAAACTGGAGAAAGACACGATTTCGGAGGACGAGTCGAAACTCCTTCAGGAAGAGATCCAGAAACTTACGGACAAGTACATCAAGAAGATTGACGACCTCACCGAACTGAAGTCGAAAGACATCCTCACGGTGTAAAATGAAAAAAGGGGCTTAATCCCCTTTTTTCATTTTAGCACATTCTCAATCGCCATTTCAAACAGCCGTCCCAAAGAAAGGCCGAAGCATTGCGCTTGCTTGGGGATGATGCTCGCCTCCGACATGCCCGGAACGATGTTCGCCTCGATGAAGAACACGCCCTCATCGCTGACGATGTAGTCCATGCGGACGAAGCCCTTGCATTCCAATTTCTCGTACAGCATCGCCGTTGTCGCCTTTATTTCGATTTCGGTGTTTTCGTCGACTTGGGCTGGGGTGATTTCGTCGCATTTGCCAGCCGTGTATTTGGCTTCGTAGTCGAAAAACTCGTTCTTGCTGCAAATCTCGGTCAGCGGGAAGACCATCATCCTGCCCTTGTAGTCCATGGCACCGCAACCAAACTCGCGTCCGTCAACAAATTTCTCGCACATGATCTGACGGCCAGCGGCACGTGCCGTAAAAATGGCAGGTCCAAGTTCTTCCACCGTCTTCACTTTGGTCACGCCCACGCTGGAGCCGTTGCAAGTCGGCTTGACAAACAACGGCAGTCCCAGCTTCTTGATGATGGCATCGGCATCGTATTTCTCACCTTCGTTGATAAGCACTGACGGTGCCACCTTGACGCCATACGAGGCCACGATGCGCTTGCAAAAATCCTTGTGGAATGTGAGTGCACATGTGGTCAAAGGAGATGAAGTGCAAGGAATGCCCAACAATTCAAGATAGCCCGAAAGCGGACCGTTCTCGCCCGGCTCGCCGTGCACCGCATTGAAGGCCACGTCGAATTTCGTCCTGTGTCCGCCCACCGAAATGGAGAAGTCGTTCTTGTCGACATCCACTCGGGTACCATCCTTCAGAAGCCCGTACCATCCCTTTTTCGAGACGACGATAATCTTCGAATTATATAGCTCCGGGTTCAGGTTTTGCTTCACCACCTGAGCGCTTTTGACGGAAATTTCGAACTCACCCGAATCTCCGCCACAAATAATTGCCACGTTTTTCATATTTTTTGTAATTTTGTTGGTTTAAATCTTCAAACAATAAAGCACTCGAAATTGAGTTGTAAAAAACACGGCTAAAATAGTAAAAATAGGAATATGGGACGTCTACACTTTCTCAAAGAGAAGAAATTTTATCTCAACTTGCTCATCATATTGGTGCTATGCGTCGTCTTGATTTGGCTAACATTCAGGATGTTAGACAGATACACACGTCACGACAAGGTTTACACCATGCCAGATTTTGTGGGTCAAGACTACCGCGAGGTGAAGCGCGAATACGCGAAGGACTTCCATTTCATCCTCATCGACAGCGTTTATCCTAAAGGGCAGCAGCCTGGAAGCATCTACCAGCAAGACCCGCTGCCCGGCTCGAAAATCAAGAAAGGGAGAAACGTTTACGCCATCATCGTGGCCGTGACGCCAGAAAAGACCGTCATGCCCAACCTGAAAGGCATTTCGCTGCGCGAGGCCATCGGTAGGCTTGAATCGAGCGGCTTGGAGGTCGACCACTTGGACTACGTCAACTACTCGTACAAGAACAACATCATAGAGCAATACTTTCAAGGACAGCCCGTTGCCGAAGGCACTGAGTTGGTGAAAGGCAGCAAGATCGTGCTCAGCGTAGGCATCGGCGACGACAAGAGCAACGTGAAAGTCCCCAACCTCATCGGCAAGTCGGCTGAAGAAGCCAAGCGCCTGCTCAACCTGGCCAGCCTCAACCTCGGCAAGGAGAGCTGGGAAGACCGCGATAGCCTGCAATACATGTGCATCAGGCGCATGAGTCCCGGTCCCAGCTCTGAATCGGTGAAAGCCGGCACCTACGTCGATGTTTGGTACCATTCGAGCCGCACCATGGACTTCAAGAAAGAGATGAAGGAACTTCTGCGCGAAGACTCGTTGGCCAATGTCCCGCAAACCATTAAGATAGATACAGTTACAGAAACCATAGAGACCACCGACTATGAATATGAAGACGAATTTTAAGGCAATCGCCTTGGTTTTGGCCTTGGGCCTCGTTGGCAGCCAAGCCACAGCGCAAGAGATACTCACCCCATTCCGCACAGGCACAGAGAAGGCAGCGGCGAGAAGCCGTGTGGCTCCCACGCATTTCCTGCCCTTCTTCGACGACTTCAGCCGCGCCAACCTCTATCCCGACTCGACAAAATGGACCGACAACAACGTGATGGTGAACGACGGTTTTCCGCTCTGTCCGCCCAACCGCAACGGCGCCACCTTCGACGTGCTCGACGCCAACGGCAGGGTGTACAGCTATGCCATCAGCAACGCTTTCGTGGCCGAATACCTCACCTCGGCACGCATCCGATTAGACTCCATCATGGAGCCTGAGCCACGGGCCCTCACCCCTGCCGACTCGGTGTATCTGAGTTTCTACTACCAGCCCCAAGGCAACGGAAACGCCCCCGAAGAGCAGGATTCGCTCGTGCTCGAATTTGGCATGACAACAGAACGCCAAGAGTTCCTTTTCCTTGACTACCAAAACGTTTCGATTGCCGACATCTTCTTTGAGATGCAAGTCGACACGCTGTTTCCCGGCGACACGGTGTGGTCGATGGTGGGCTGCCAGCCTGGCCTTTTCGCCATCGTTACCGACACCTTGACCCCAACCACCCAAGGCGAAATGGCCATCCCTTGCGACTCGGTATTCACCACCGTGGCCGACACTACCTGGTACCACATCTGGAGCGTGCCCGGACAGCCGTTGGACAGCTTCATGCTCCACAACGGCGGGCACTATTTCGAGCAGGTGATGATCCCCATCCGCGACACGAAATATTTCCGCGACGACTTCTATTTCCGTTTCTACAACTACGCCAGCATCGTCAACTCCTCACTGCCCGCCAACCGCAGCAACGAGGACAATTGGAGCATCGACTTCGTCTACCTCAACATCAACCGAACGATTGATGACACCGACTACCCAATGCTGACCTTCTCGGGGCAACGGCCTTCGTTCTTCAACCGCTACCAGTCCATCCCCTATCGACAATACCGCGTCAACCCCAACTCGGCCATGCGCGAAAGTCTGGAACTCGACATTGCCAACTTGGACGGCATCGACCACGAGGCCACCTATTATTATAAGGTGCAGCAAATCGGCGGCAGCCAACGCTACGAGCGTCATTTGGATCCCGTCAATATCCATCCCTACCGCGAGTCGGGCTTCCTGGCCTGCCCTGAATATGGTGGCGAATCGCCCGCCTGCCCCTTCGTCGGGGAGCTGTTTGCGCTCGACATGTGGCACGACTCCGTTTCGTTCCAAATCAGCCATTACGTCTATGACTCGACGAGCAACCCGCCATTGGCCGACTCGATGGCGTATCGCATCGGCATGTACAACTACTATGCCTATGACGATGGCATCCCTGAGTTGGGCTATGGCGTCAGCAATGCTGGAGGCAAGTTTGCCGTTAGGTTCGACATCAGCGACTACGACACCATACAAGGCGTGCAACTCCTTTTCAACCATACACTTAACGATGCCAACGACAAGTATTTCGACATCGTGGTGTGGAAAGACGAAAACGGAAAGCCAGGCGAAGAAATCTACCACCTCAGCGGCCAACGCCCGCAATGGCAAGAGCAGGCCTATCGCTTCTCCTACTACAGATTCGACAAGGCTGTGACCACCGCCAACGCTTTCTACATCGGCATCGAGCAAAGCAACAGCAGCCTCATCAACATCGGCCTTGATGCCTCCATCGACAACAGCCGCTTCAACTTCGTCAACACCAACGGATCGTGGCAACCCAGCAACGCACGAGGCTCGCTGATGATACGCCCCGTGGTGGGTGCCAACTACTACATCGGCCTCGACGAGCACGAAAGCGACACCAAATTACGCCTCTACCCCAATCCGGCCAACACCACATTGCACATGGAAGGCGACTTTGCAGGCGGACAGACCAGCATCTTCGACCTCATGGGACGCAAGGTGTATGAAGGTGAGTATCAACAAGAAATATCCGTCAGTCACCTCAGCAACGGACTTTATTTCATCCAAGTCATCACTGCCGAAGGGCAAGTCATCAACCAAAAATTCATCATTGAGAAATGAACGACGACCTCATTGAAACCATAGACGACCAGTTGAATCCCGAAAGCATAGATTCCATGCCACCCTATGCGCAGCGCGGGAATGACATGCTTTCAGAAGCCGAGGAAGGCAGCGAACTCTACGAACACATCCGCATGACGGTGGATCCAGGCCAGCAGCCTGAGCGCATCGACACCTACCTGACCAACCACCTCTCCAACATCTCGCGCAACCGCGTGCAAAATGCAGCCAAGGCAGGAAACATCTTGGTGAACGAAAAGGCCGTCAAGCAAAACTACAAGGTGAAGCCAGGCGACACCATCTCCATCGTGTTCACCTATCCGCCACGCGATGCCGACATCAAGCCGGAAGATATTCCATTGAACATTGTCTACGAAGACGACGACGTCATCGTCATCAACAAGCAGGCAGGCTTGGTGGTGCACCCCGGCCACGGCAACTTCGAGCACACACTGCTTCACGGCTTGGCCTACCACTTCGAGCAAACCCACCAGAACATCGAGAACCGCTTTGGATACCTCGTCCACCGCATCGACAAGGACACCACAGGCCTGATGATCGTGGCCAAAAACGAGGCCGCACAAGCGGTATTGGCCCACCAATTCTTCGAGCACACCATACACCGCCGTTATTATGCCTTGGTATGGGGCGACTTCGACGAAGAAGAAGGTACCATCGAAGGCAACATCGGGCGCAGTGTGAACGACCGCCGCAAGATGACCGTCTACCCCAACGGCGACTACGGCAAAGACGCCATCACACATTGGAAAGTATTGGAGCGCTTTGGTTATGTGACGCTTAACGAATACCGCCTTGAGACTGGCCGCACCCACCAAATCCGTGTGCACTCGCAATACATCGGCCATCCTTTGTTCAACGATGCCATGTATGGCGGCGACGTCATCCTGAAAGGCACCACTTTCACGAAATACAAGCAGTTCATCGACAACTGCTTCAAGATCATGCCACGCCATGCCCTGCACGCCAAGGAATTGGGCTTCGTGCATCCAACCACAGGCAAGCAGATGATGTTCACGTCCGAGTTGCCCGACGACATGACGCAGGTGCTGGAGAAATGGCGCACTTATTTGAAGACCAGAAATTTGTTGGATGAGTGATGGGCTGTCACCCTTTCGGGGTTCCCTTCTGTTTCTTCTCTAAAGCCTTATCCAAATCGAGGAGGAAACTGCGAGTCTTGTCGAGCGTTTCGAGGAGGATGATGCGTTCCTCGTAGTCGCTGAAACGTTCTTTGAGGGCGGCTTTTGCCCCAGCCAAAGTGTAGCCTTTCACCTTGAGCAGCTGATAGATGACATGGACATAGCGCACGTCGCGCTCGGTAAAGAGGCGGTTACCTTTCTTGTTTTTGCGCGGACGCAACACATCGAATTCCCTTTCCCAATAACGGATCATCGAGGTGCTGACGCCAAACATGTCGGCCACTTCGCCGATGCTGTAGTAGTATTTGCTAAGGGTTTTCTCTTCCATAGTTAATCCATCGTTTGCGTTGGTAATGTCGACTGCTGCAAGATTTGTTCGTACTCATCGGGTGTCAAGTCGTTGTAGAAGAAGTTGATGGGATCTATTTGCACATCGTTTTTCAGCACTTCGTAATGCAGGTGGACTCCAGTAGCCTTGCCCGTGCTGCCGACGAGGCCTATGCGTTGCCCGCGTTTCAGCTTCTGTCCTTTCCGGACCAATGCTTTTTGCAGGTGGGCATAACGCGTCTTATAGCCAAATCCGTGGTCGATGGTCACCATGTTGCCGTAGCCCCAATGTCCTTTCTCGACATCGCACACCACGCCGTCGCCAGTGGCATAGGCCTCAGTGTTGAGCGAAGCCGAGAAGTCGATGCCACTGTGGAACTTGGAAATCTTATAGATGGGGTCGGGACGGTAGCCGAAGTATGAGGAGATATACTTGATTTCGGTTTCCTTCAGCGGGAAGATGGCAGGGATGTGCGCCAACATGTCGGACTTGTTGCGGGCCAAAGCGAACAAAGTGTCGTATGAAACAGACTGGTTGTAGAGCTGGCTGGCGATGACATCCATCTTTCGTGCCGCACTCACCACCAAGTTGGAATTCATGTAACCATGCAATCCGGCATAACGGTCGGCATCGGCGAAACCCGAACGGCGCACCGAATTGGGGATGGGGTCGGCCTCAAACATCAGGCGATACAGGTTATTGTCGCGCTGCTCCATGTCGGTCATCAGCACCTCGATGTCGTCCAAACGGTCGTTCAGGATCTCGTATTGCAGCTTCATGAACTCCAATTCACGCGCCTGGCTCTTCTCTTTCGGCGACTTGAAAAAGGTGAACAGCAGCACGGCAAAAAGGAACGTGATACCCAAAACGGCAAGCATAATCAGTGTGTAACGCAATACCTTCTTCGACCTCGGCGTTTCAAGCACCTCGAAATTCTGCGTCAACTGGTTGAATATGTAGTGTTTTTGTCGGGCCATTATCTTCTTGATTGAGCCATAAATAACGCACCAAATCAAATTCTATTGCGCAAAAATAGAATAAATAGCGTAAATTTGCACGCTTTTTTGAAGCTTTTTTCGAGGTAAAATAATATAACTCACTATAAATGAACGCATACGAGATTAGAAATAGCTTTTTGGACTTCTTCCGTTCCAAAGGGCATGAGATTGTGCCCTCGGCACCCATCGTCGTCAAGAACGACCCGACCCTGATGTTCACCAACGCTGGCATGAACCAGTTCAAGGACATCTTCTTGGGCAACCAGCCCGCCAAGTGGAACCGCGCTGCCGACACGCAGAAATGCCTGCGCGTTTCAGGCAAACACAATGACCTTGAGGAAGTGGGCCACGACACCTACCACCACACCATGTTCGAGATGTTGGGCAACTGGTCGTTTGGCGACTATTTCAAGAAAGAAGCCATCGCCTACGCTTGGGAATACCTCACCGAAGTGGTGAAAATCGACACGGACAGGCTCTATGTGACCGTCTTTGGCGGTGACGAAAAGGACGGACAAGCCGCTGACATGGAGGCATATAACTATTGGAAGGAGCACGTCAGCGAAGACCGCATCATCTACGGCAACAAGCACGACAACTTCTGGGAAATGGGCGAAACAGGTCCCTGCGGCCCCTGCTCCGAGATCCACATTGACTTGCGCGATGATGAGGCCCGCAAGCAGATTGCCGGCCGCGACCTCGTCAACAAGGACGACCCGCAAGTGATTGAAATCTGGAACCTCGTGTTCATGCAATACAACCGCATGGCCAACGGCCAATTGGTGGAACTCCCCGCCAAGCACGTCGACACGGGCATGGGTTTTGAACGCCTCGTGCGCGTCTTGCAAGGCAAGACCTCCAACTACGACACCGACGTGTTCCAGCCCATCATCCAAGAAATCGCCAAGATGTCGGGCATCGAATACGGCAAGGCCGAGAAGACCGACGTGGCCATGCGCGTCATCGCCGACCACCTGCGTGCCGTGAGCTTCGCCATCGCCGATGGACAGCTGCCGTCGAACAACGGTGCGGGCTACGTCATCCGCCGCGTGTTGCGTCGTGCTGTGCGCTATGGTTTCACTTTCCTCGGCTTCGAGGAGCCGTTTGTGTGCAACTTGCTGCCCATCCTCGTCAGCCAGATGGAACACAACTATCCCGAAATCAAGAAGCAACAAGATCTGGTCGGCAAGGTCATCCGCGAAGAGGAAGCCTCGTTCCTGCGCACCTTGGCCCAGGGCATCAAGCGTTTTGAGGGCTATGTGGAGCAACACAAGGGTCAGGACATCGACGGCAACTTCGCCTTCGAGCTGTTCGACACCTTCGGCTTCCCCATCGACCTCACCCAGCTGATGGCCTCCGAGAAAGGCCTCAACGTCGACATGGAAGGCTTCAAGGCCAACCTCGAAGAGCAGAAAAACCGCTCGCGCAAGGCTGCCGAAAAAGCCAATGGCGACTGGGTGGTGGTGAACGCCAGCGAGGAACCCACCAATTTCGTGGGCTACACCGACCTGACCTGCCAGAGCCACATCCTCCGTTTCCGCGAGGTGGTGGCCAAGAAAAAGACCCACTTCGAAATCGTCCTCGACAAGACACCATTCTATGCTGAGATGGGCGGTGAGGTAGGCGACACCGGCACTTTGACCTCTGAAAACGAGACGATTAAAATCATCAATACCGTAAAGGAAAACAACCTCGTCATCCACATCACCGAGCAGCTGCCCCAGAATCCTGAGGTGGCTTTCACCGCCACGGTGGATGCCCAACGCCGTCAGCGCATCGCCAACAACCACAGCGCGACCCACCTGATGCACGCCGCCTTGAGGCAGGTGTTAGGCTCGCACGTCGAGCAAAAAGGCTCGTTGGTCGACGACCAGCGTTTGCGCTTCGACTTCAGCCACTTCGCCAAGATGACCCCTGAGGAAATCCGACAGGTGGAAAAACTTGTGAACCAGAAGATCCGCGAGAACATCCCCAACGTGACCTACGCCGAGATGCCCATTGAAGAGGCCAAGGCCATGGGTGCCACGGCGTTGTTTGGCGAGAAATACGGCGACAAGGTGCGCGTGGTGGTCTTCGGCAAGGACTACTCGATGGAGCTTTGTGGCGGCTGCCACACCTCGGCCACGGGCAACATCGGCATGTTCAAGATCGTCAGTGAAGGCGCCATTGCTGCCGGCATCCGCCGCATCGAGGCCATCACCGGCGAGGCCGTAGAGCAATACTTGGACGAGCAATTGGACCTCATCGGTCGCCTGCGTGAGTGCGTCAAGAGTCCCGACTTGGTGAAGGCCGTCACTTCGCTCAGCGAGCAGAACTCAGCCCTGAAGAAAGAGGTGGAGCACCTGATGCAGGAGAAAGCCCAAGGCATGGCCGAACGACTCCACGAGAAAGCCGTGGACCACGAGGGCTACAAGCTCATCGTGGACACGCTGCCTTGCGGTGGCGACCAGCTGCGCAACATCGCCCTGATGCTCAAGCAGATGAATGAGAGCACCATCGCCATCCTCGGCTCGGTTGCCGAAGGCAAGCCCTCGCTCTGCCTATTGCTACCCGAATTGTTTGCCGACCAAAAAGGCTTGGATGCCACCAAGCTCATCCGCGAGGTGGCCAAGGAAATCCAAGGCGGCGGCGGCGGACAGAAGACCCTCTGCGTGGCCGGTGGGCGCAACGCTGATGGGTTGCCTAAGGCTATTCAGATGCTGCGGGAACGGATTTGAGATTTGAGGAAACAAATAATGTTTTGTTTTTGGGGAAACAAATCTGAGCAAATCTTGAATAAATCTTAGGGCTGCCACTCCGTGGCAGCCTTTTTTTCGCCGTTTGCGTCTTGCAGACGCAGTGGGGTCTGCTATGTGCTTGAAGTGCGGGAGTTCGGGGATTGAAATCGCCCGATGAATTATTGTCGCCCTTTCAGGACTTATGCGTCCCCATCCTACGCCTGCATGGAACGACAACCGCTACACCCTTGCCGTCATGGCGGACAGGGATCCGCCATCTCTTGAGCGGCAAGTGATATCTTAAATGAAACCTTTGTTCACAACTTTTTCAACTGCTCAACCAGCCAACCTAATTCCTCCTTATTAAGTCGCAAGCCTCTAACATACCACAAGGCCGGTTCCGCCCGATGCCATTTGTTTGTTCTGACAGGTTCGGGCGATTTACCATTCTCAACGAAATCCGAAAAGTCGGGCGTTTGAGGCCAATCCACAATAGTCCCATTCGCTTCAACGGCCAACTCAATATAGTCGCCATAGCCCTTCTCAAAAGGAGGTATCAGCTTGCTTGGCACATAACCACGAATTTGCCATATAGGTTGCCTATTGGCATCCAAAAGTGTATAGGTGCCTCCATCGCGCACTTTAGCCCACATCCGCAGATACTCATTTGCGTTCCACCCTATCACTTTCCGTTCTTTCAAATCTATGACAAATTCCATCAACTGGTCTTCATCGTTAAACATAGGAGGAACGAAATCGTCATCACACTCCAATTCCGTCATCAAGCCGTCATCAAAGGTTATTAGATGATCTTCCTCATTATAAGGGATTAAAATCTGAAGATAGCGGGCCTCATGTTCCAATTCGCTTTGCAAGTCTGTATTCATAGTTAGTTCTTTTTAGTGGTTGTCTCTCTTGAGTTGTGCGACATCTTCTTTAAGCTGGTCAACGAGAATCATCAACTCAACATTTTCTTTTTGTAGGTTTTCTATTTCCTGGCGTGCCGAAGAAAGAGCCTCTTTTTGTCCATTACGATAACCCTGCCTTGCTGCCGTCATCCTCTCTCGTATACCACCTTCTTTCACGAATTCCTCTTCTTTCTTCTTTTGGTAGGTCATCATCATCTTATCCACCATACGACACAAAGTAATGGCGGTATTGGCCATTTCTTCACTCGTCCAACGCTCAAAGAAAGGCTCGTAGTCTTGCAGGTGGTTGTGGCTTCGGCAATAGGAAAGCATTCCATCAAATCGTTGATGGCCTTTAGTCCATTTCACAAGTTTGTGACTAATAAGAAAATCTTCATAATCTTCTAGCAACTCTTGTATACTTGCTCGCGCCACATTCAAAAGCTTCAATTCAAGTTCCATTGAAGTCACGCCATCAGCAGATCCTTCAACTATATTCTGTTTTCCCGAACGGGCTGCTTGTATCATTTGGTCTACCGTTCTGTCGCCATATGCAGGGAGGAAACGCCTTGTAAAGACATACGTCATTTGATAAAGGACAACCGTTTTCTGATAGAACCAAAGGTTCTTCCAGTTCGTTTGCTTCCTTAGGACTGACTCAATTCTCTCAGCTATAATTTTGTAGTTCATATCAAATGCATGTAGATAAGCTAGATGTTCTAGACTTCCTATATCATCTAGAAAATCTATCAATACATCTATGAAAATGACAGTTGCAAAAATAAGAAAAAACTACAAAAAATGATAAAAATACTGAAAAAAAGGGTTTAATAGAGTGTTTCGTGCCTCGCAGTGATGCGGAGCGACGACAAGCCCAAGCCCTAAAATCGAAGATTTGCCAAAGCCCTGAAATCGAAGATTCGACGGAGTCAAAGGGCGACAATACCTCATCAAGCGATTTCAATCCCCGCGACCAACTAGTTTTTTTCGTACTTTTGCGCCAAAATCACATCCACTATGAAACTTGCAGAAGCATTAAGCATCAGGAAAGACTTGCAGAAGCGCATCCAACAACTCGGACAACGCATACAGAACAACGTGAAGGTGCAAGAAGGCGACACACCCTCTGAAGACCCCTTGGAGCTGATGAAGGAACTCAACGCCTGCCTCAAACAGCTGGAAGACCTCATCTGGCGCATCAACGCCACCAACATGCAGACCACCAACGCCGAAGGCGTCACCCTCACCCAACTCATGGCCCGCAAGGACGTGCTGACCATGCGCATCGGCAACCTGCGCAGCATCTTCGACACCGCCTCGGCGGGACAAGACCGCTACTCGCGCTCCGAAATCAAGACGGTGACCGTGGTCGACGTGAAAGCCATCGGCAAGAAGGTGGACGAATGCTCCGCCCAACTGCGCAAACTCGACATGGAAATACAAGCGCTCAACTTCCAGACCGAGCTGGTCTGAACCACAAGGCATCCGCATTTGTAGGGCGAACCGAACCCCATCATTGACCGTTGCCCGGAGCCGGCAGCACCCCGTTCACGACGAACATTCACGGCGCAGGCTCAGCACGTTGTCATCCGAATGTACGGCTTAGGCCGCACGGCGCACTACCGACCGGTTGACTACGGATGTCGGATGCCTTCTTTTGCATTGGGAACTCAACCCAAATCCTTCAAAAACGCAATCAATTTCTGCGTGGCGCGACCACGGTGGCTGATGGCGTTTTTCACCTCGTGGCCCAATTCGGCGAAGGTCTGTTCGTAGCCATCGGGCTGGAAGATGGGGTCGTAGCCGAAACCCTCAGTACCACGTTGCTCTTCGGTGATTTGTCCGTCGCAACGACCTTCGAAGAGATACGACTTCCCGTTGAGGTTCAAGGCGATGCAGGTGCGGAAAGCCGCCTTGCGGTTGGTTTGGCCGCGCATGGCGTTGAGCATCTTGTCGACGTTGTCTTGATAGCTGCAATGCTCGCCCGCATAACGTGCCGAATACACGCCAGGGGCACCACCCAAAGCCTCCACTTCGAGGCCCGTGTCGTCGGCAAAGCAGTCCACGTGGAACTTGTTGGTGACGAAATCTGCCTTGATCTTGGCGTTGCCTTCGATGGTGTCGGCGTCTTCGACAATTTCCTCGTGACAGCCTATTTCTTCAAGGCTCTTGACCTCATAAAGGCCGTCCATGATTTCGCGCATCTCGTGCAGTTTGTTCTTGTTGTTGGTGGCGAATACAATCTGTTTCATAAACTCCAGTCAATAGGTTCTATTCCGTTTTGTATCAAGTAATTGTTCGTTTGCGAGAAGTGATGGCAGCCGAAAAAGCCTCGGCTAGCTGAGAGCGGCGATGGATGCACTGATTTCAGTATCAAGTGTTTCGACGGGTCGATCAAGGCTTGTTTGGCGATGGCATAGTTGCCCCAAAGGATGAAGACGAGGTGCTCCCGTTGCTCCGACAAGGCGCGGATGGCTGCGTCGGTGAACTGTTCCCAGCCGTGGCGCGAGTGCGAGGCGGCCTGTCCGGCACGCACCGTCAGCGAGGCGTTGAGCAGCAGCACCCCTTCCCTCGCCCACTTTTCGAGGTTGCCCGAACGCGCAATAGGCACACCCAGGTCGTCGTGCAGCTCCTTGAAGATGTTTTGCAGGCTGGGCGGGAAGGGCACACCATCGGGCACCGAGAACGAAAGCCCGTGCGCCTGGCCTGGGCCGTGATACGGGTCTTGACCCAAGATGACCACCTTCACCTTGTCGAAAGGCGTGAGATTGAAGGCGTTGAAAATCAGCGGTCCAGGTGGATAGACTGCATATTGGCGTTTCTCGCTCACGAGGAACGACTTGAGGTTGGCGAAATACGGTGCCTCAAACTGCGGTCGCAGCACTTGGTACCAGCTTTCGTTGATGTTTGGCTTTTTAATTTCCATGGATTCGTTTGTTTTACGCAGGGACTCACGTCACCTGCTTACTGATGTGTCGCCCCTACGGGGCTATAAAGATGGATAAAATTTCTGCAAAGATGGCAATTTTTCCGAAAAAAATGCGTTTCTTTGCAAATCAAATTTGATCAAGATGAAGAGAAGAATTGCCATCGCACTGCTAATCGCCTTTGTTTCAGGCATTATCATGACCTCCTGCGGATCCAACAAGACCTGCCCTGCCTACGGCGAATCGTCAAAGTACGTCAAGGAAACGCGCTATTGATTATAGGTGTTGGGTGCACGGCCCTTCGACGGGCTCAGGGACCTGTGATACTTTAAAAACCCAAGGCCATGACTGCCCTCAGATGTTCCTTGTTGCGTATGCTCATGCTCACGTTTTTCGGAGCATATGTTTTTTTATTGCCTGCGCAAAACATTGACATCCAGACAGATGACAGTAAACCCATCGAAGAAAAACTGATCTACACCCGACAAAACACCTACAATGTGGCCATCCATACACGAGGCCTTGGGGCTGGATTTAAGATAGGGCGCATCCGCACCATCAATCGCACGACGAATTGGGAATTCGAGGCCGTTTCGCTGCGTTCGCTCAAAGAAATCAGGACCATAAACCTCTCCACCTACAACTCACGGGCATTCGTCTACGGCAAGCTGAACTATGCCTTCGCGCTGCGTTTTGGCTATGGCGAGGACCGTCGTATTTACGGCAAGCCCTATTGGGGCGGCATCGAGACACGATGGACCTATGAATTTGGGGCTTCGTTAGCGCTGCTCAAACCATACTATTACTTTGTGGCCACCTACGAACCCTCTGGAACGGGCAGCTACATACAGACCATCAAGGAGCAAACTTTCGAGCATGGCATCGACATCTTAGGCAGGTCGGCGTTCACTAAAGGCATCGCCGAAACCAAGTTATCGCCTGGCGTTCACGCCCGAGTGGGACTCAGTTTCGACGTCGCGAAAACGCGAACACGGGCTCAAGCCATCAATGTCGACGTCATTGCAGAGTGCTTCCCGTTGGGCGTCTCCATCGTCGACTCCGAACGCAACAAACGCTTCTTCCTCACCTTCATGCTGTCGTACAACTGGGGATCGAGGTTCAACAATTAATTATTGATATTGAGTTTGTTATGCCTTCAAAAGCAAAACGGACAAAAAAAATCCAAAAAAATTCACCGATTTTTCTTGCGGCATTCAAAAAAAGCGTATTTTTGCAGCCGTAATCGATGCCCAATGGTGTAATTGGCAACACGACTGACTCTGGATCAGTAAAGTCCAGGTTCGAACCCTGGTTGGGCAACAAAAAAAAACCGAGCGTTTTTCGTTCGGCTTTTTTCGTTTTACATTGGTTTCCAGTCACTTCCCCAGATGCATCCTAATCCGCGATGCAAGGATGTCAACCACCACAGGGCTTGAGCCACGTGGTAGGATGATGTCGGCAGTGCGCTTGGTAGGCTCGATGAACTGCTGGTGCATGGGCTTGACGAAGGTCTGATAGTGGCGCAACACGTCCTCCCACGTGCGGCCACGCTCGGCAATGTCGCGACGGATGATGCGCATCAGACGCTCGTCGCCATCGGTATCTACAAACACTTTGATATCCATGCGGTTGCGCAGCTCCTCTTGGGTCAACACCATGATGCCTTCCACGATGATGACCTCGGTGGGATGCACATAAATCACCTCTTTCGAGCGTGCACAGGTCACATAAGTGTAGATGGGCATGGGGATGGTCTCGCCACGTTTCAGCCGGTCGAGATGGTCGATGAGCAGGTCCCACTCGATGGCATCGGGATGGTCGAAGTTGATTTGCTTCTTCTCCTCAGGCGACTTGTCGCCGTTGTCGTAATAGTAAGCATCCTGCGAAATGACTGATACAGAGTTCTCTGGCAACTGCCTTACCAATTCTTTCACGACGGTGGTCTTTCCCGAACCCGAGCCGCCTGCGATTCCTATGACTAACATTTTTTTAGTTTAGAGTTTAGAGTTTAGGGTTTAGAGTTGATGGTTTTTACGGATAACCGTCAACTGATTTCGGGGCAAAGATAGTGTTTTTGTCGATTTGTTGGGTGTTTAACTGTTCAATTGTTGCGAGTTTTTGCCTATTTTTGCACGAAAATTCAAAAAAGCAAAGCAATGAACGCTATCAAAAAGACCTTAGGCGGTTTGATGCTCGCCACCGTGCTGAGCTTTTCCGCCTGCCAACAAGAAGTGAAATGGCCCGCCCTGCCCGTCGAGGAAGTCAAGGACTACTTCGCCGATGCCGCCAAGACCAAGACCATCGACACGGCCTTCTATGAAATCAAGGATGCCAAAGGCGACAAAATCGGCACAGTGCTCTACTCGTCGCCCTATTCCGACGACATCAAGGGCTTCAATGGCCCCACGCCCCTGATGATCGCCTTGGATGCCGAAGGACGCATCCAGCAAGTCGTTTTGCTGGAAAACGAAGAGACTCCCCGTTTCGCGCAGCGCGTTGTCGATGGCGGCCTCTACGAAGCCTGGAACGGCCTCACGCCTTCAGAAGCCATCGGCAAGGAAGTGGATGCCGTGAGCGGTGCCACCTACACCTCGACGGGGGTGAAGCAGAGCCTCGTCGCCCGCCTGAAAGCCTATGAAAGACAACTCAAGAAATAAAGTTATTTTCTTGGTACGGTTTTTGTAATCATCAAAGGCATTAACAACCTACAATTGACTGCCTTATGAAAAAGTTCCTGTTATCCATTTGCCTCCTGATGGCTGTTACGTTGACGGCTGAGGCTCAGATTCGTCCGCCTCGTCAGCGCCATCGTGAACCACCCAGACATATGGTTCAATCCCGTCTAAGATATGCTCCAGATTGCATCTACAGCCCCGTCGGAGAGTTCCGGTTTCACGCGATTGGCGACCTCGGCTTTTGGGACTTCGGAGCCATCTTCAGGCACGAAATCCCTTACCACTTCAGCGTGGGCGCCATGGCCGAATACCAACTCGGGCACTGCACCAGCATAGGGCTTGGCGCGGAATACTACTCAAGCTACGGCGAGCACTGCCGTTTGTTCGACAACATGCAGGAAACCTACATCCACACCATGCCCGTCTATGCCAGTTTGAAATTCGCGTTTCCACATGCGCCGGTCAGCCCCTTCATAGAAGGCCGCATCGGCTATTCGATTCCCGCTGGATATGTCACATGCAACGACCCCAATGGCGAGCATCGCTACATGTCGACGGGCTTGTACACAGGCGGCGGCATAGGCCTTAAAATCTACCGCGTCTACCTCAGCTGCGGTGTCTCCGTCATCGACGTCGTCGACTATGCCTTGGGCTTCAGCGGCGGACGTAAAGACGTGATCAGGGATTTTTACACCCGACTCTCATTCGCGTTCTGAATTGTAGAGACGTGCCGTGGCGCGTCTCTACAGTTTTATTCCCTCTACAGTTTTATTCCTCGTCATCATCGTTGATGGAGACGTTGCTCGCAACGTCCCTACCTTCCAAAACGATGACGATTTCGCCTTTTATCTCCTTCTTGGAGAAATGTTCAATCACCTCAGCCAAAGTGCCTCGGGCGTTTTCCTCATGTATCTTGGTCAGCTCGCGCGAAACACTGACTTTCCTTTCGCTGCCGCAAACCTCGGCCAGTTGCTGCAAGGTCTTCAGCAGACGGAACGGCGACTCATAGAGAATGGTCGTATAGGGGTAAGCGGCCACATCTTTCAGCTTGGTTTGGCGGCCTTTCTTATGCGGCAAAAAACCCTCAAAGATGAACTTCTCGGCCGGCAATCCTGAATTGACCAACGCGGGCACAAAAGCCGTAGGCCCAGGCAGACATTCCACCTCAATGCCCCTTTTGACACACTCGCGCACCAATAAAAACCCCGGGTCGGAGATGGCAGGCGTTCCGGCATCGGTCACCAAGGCCAAGGTCTCGCCCGCCTCGATGCGGTCGGCGATGCGTTCCACAACCTGATGCTCGTTGCGGATGTGGAAGGCCGTCATCGGCTTGCTGATGTCGAGATGGCGCAGCAAGTTGCCCGACGTTCGCGTGTCCTCGGCAAGGATGCCGTCAACCTCCTTGAGGACACGGATGGCCCGAAGGGTGATGTCTTCGAGATTGCCGATGGGTGTGGGCACAAGATAGAGCTTCGCCATAGTCATTCAAACTTTCTGGAAACCAGCTCTTTCAGCTTTAGATAGGCCTCGTTGCTGCTGTTCCACTGCAACTCGATTTTCAACTCGTTCAAGTAAATCATAGCACCGTTCAAGGTCTTGAGGTCGTTGAGGTTTTCGATGGACTTGTTGTATTTTTCCATGCTTCCGCCAAACAACTCGTTGACAAACAAAAACTTGTCGTTGATACCGATGACTGATTTCAGGTCGCGGACAGGGTTTTGCTGCAACTTGGCGGCCAACGAATGGTCCTCACGCATCATTTTTTCGCCCAAGGTCTCGCCTCCCGTCGAAAGTTCAAAGCCTGAGTCGTCGTCCTGGTCGAAAAAGCCGGCCACCGATTCCGAGTTGTGGCGTTCCATCTCCTCTTCGGCAAAGGGCATTTCATTCTCCATTTTCGGCATCTCGAAGGGATTGTCGTGCACCAATTCCTCGCCACTCACGCGGTCGCGCTCGGGAATATCCTCTTCGGGAATGGCCTCCATCACATGCACCACACGGCCTTCGTTCGTCGGTTCAGGCTCCGGCTTCGGTTCAGCCGTTGGGATTTCTTCCTGCACGGGATCCTCGAATCGGAAGAAAAAGCCATACTCGTCGCCCAAGGGTTTGTCGTCGTCGGCAGTCTCTGTAGCAGCCTCAGTAGCAAGTGCTTGGGCTGGCACTTCTGTTGCGGCTGGCGTCGCAATCACAGGCTCTTCCACAGCTACAACGGGTTCGGGTTCAGGCTCTGGTTCGGGTTCAGGTTCTAGTTCGGGCTCAAGTTCGGGTTCAAGCTCTGGTTCGAGTTCGGGTTCAAGCTCCACTTCCTCAACAGGCTCATCAAAAGGCTCAGGTTCAGCTACTGGTTGAGGCTCTTCGATAGGTTCAGGCTTATCCGTTGGCTGTTCGGTAGGCTCGTCGTGCGTCGTGCCGTCGAAGAGGCCCATGAAGGCTTCGGGGTCGAAGTCGAAATCGTCGTCCTGCATCTCATCGCCCACATTGATGGCACAAAGCATGTCGTAGAGGGTGTGCGTGCGGTTCATCAGCACGTCCAAATCGAGCAGTTCAAGCGGTTTTTCGTTCCTTATCAGGTAGTTTACTTGTTGATATAACAGACTGATTTCGTGCTTGATGGAAAGCAATCTTTCTTTTTGGCTCTCAAATTTTTCGTTCATATAGGAATTATCTTTATTTTTGCTCTCTAAGAAATCGCTAAAGTACTAATTTTATCTTTCCACTGACATGTTCCTCGAAAAAGATTCTCACAATAAATCGCAAGGCTGGATTGAAGTGATTTGCGGCTCGATGTTTTCGGGCAAGACGGAAGAACTGATCCGCAGGTTGAAACGCGCAAAAATCGCCAAGCTGAAGGTCGAAATCTTCAAGCCTGGTGTCGACACTCGCTATAGTGAGGAAGACGTGGTTTCGCACAATGCCACGGCCTTGCATTCCATCCCTGTGGAGAGTGCCAGCGAGATCCTTTTCTACGCCAACGATGTTGACGTCATTGGCATTGACGAAGCGCAATTCCTTGATGATGAGCTTCCTAACGTATGCGAGCAGTTGGCCAACCAAGGCGTTCGCGTCATCATTGCCGGCCTCGACATGGACTTCATGGGCAAACCTTTCGGCCCGATGCCCAAGCTGATGGCCATTGCCGAGGATGTCACCAAGGTTCATGCCATTTGCGTGCGATGCGGCAGTCAGGCACAATTCTCGCACCGCACCATCGCCGGCGACAAATTGGTGGTTTTGGGCGAAACGGAAAGCTATGAGCCTTTGTGCAGGGCTTGTTATCTGAAGGCGAAGGAGGAAAAGTCACTTGCCACGGCCTTGGATGACAATCAAGACGGTGTAAATCAAAATCTTAATGTCTAAGCCAAGGCTTACGTTCTCGATGTAGAGCACGTCATATTTCAGGCGTTCGATCATCTCGTCGACGTTTTCGGCGTAGCCGTATTTTACCTCGCCCCAACTGGTGATGCCAGGCTTCACTTTCAGAAGGAGGCGGTAGTAAGGCGCCTTTTCCATGATCTTGTCGATGAAATACTGACGCTCAGGACGATAGCCCACCAGCGACATGTCGCCTTTCAGCACGGTCCAGAACTGTGGGATCTCGTCGAGGCGCACCTTGCGCATGAACTTGCCGAACTTGGTGATGCGTGGGTCGTCGTCGCTCGAAAGCTGAGGCGTTCCGCTCGACTCGGCATCGACCCTCATGCTGCGGAACTTGGCCATCTTGAAGGGCTTGCCACCTTTGCCGATGCGCTCCTGCACATAAAAGACGGGACCCTTGGAGGTACTTTTCACGATGATGGCGCAAACCAAGAACACGGGCGAGAGTACGATGAGCGCCAAGGCCGAAGCCACGATGTCGAAAGCCCGCTTGACCACCCTTTGCCAGATGGGCATCAGTTCGGGCGTGACCTGCACCAAGGGGGCCTGCCAGATGGCCGACTGCTTGACACTGCCAAACACCAGGTCTTGCATGGCAGGGATGATCTTCACGTTGGCATCGGTCGTGTCGACCACAGCGAGCAACACCTTCATCGTCTCCACTTCGGAACGCTCGATGGCAATGATGACCTCTTCTACATTGTTTTCCTTGATGATGCGCTCAATGTCGTCATAGGAGCCTATATGCGGCAAAAACTCGCCCAACTTATACTCTTTCTTGTCGTACACATTGAGGAAACCTATCATGCGACGGCCCGACGGCTTCACCTCCTCCTCGATTTCCTTATAGATGGCGCAAGCATTGTCGTTGCTGCCCACAATCAGCGTGTTGAACCCGATCTTTTTGCTACGGATGCGCGAAATCACCGAAGTCGTGATGATGACCCTTGGGATGTAGGTAATCAGGAACTGTAGGGTGAACAACGCGATAAACGACTGGTAATAAGATTTATAGGAAGCCACTTCATCGTCGAGAATGACGACAAAAAACAAAACGATGACCCCCAAAAGCGTGACAAAAAACGTCTGTCCCAGCTCTTTCAGCCTCGACTTTTGGTACACCTTCTCGTAGGCACCCGTAACGGCATGGAGGATCAGCCAACAGATGGGAATGACGATGACGCCAATCCAAAAACTGGGCGTAACGAACGAATGGGTGATGCGGTCCCAATAGTTGATGTAAAGGTCTTCGTGCGCCTTGCGGAAGAAATAGAACAGCGTCCACGCCAGAATGGAAGCAATCCAATCGACGACGAAATAAAGCGTTGCCAGTCTTTTCTGATTCATAACGAACGATAAAGCAGTTTCAGGTTGTCGAAATAATAGTATCGCGGCTCGTTGATCGGTGCATATGGCGGATCATATAAGGTTGTCAAATCGGAAGTGAAGTAGATCTTGAAGTAGGATGCCCTGCTGTTGTTGTTCATTTGCGGCCCGATGTTGACGTACATCTTGTTCCACCGTTGGGGCTTTTCGTGGGTTTTGTCAGTGGGTGTCACTTTCACCAACGGCATCGTTACCAACTGGTAATCAAGATAATATTGCACGCCAACAAAGAAAGTGTCGTTGCAGTTGTAGTCCATTTCGAGCAAGCAATAAACGCCGGAATTGAAACTCTTGTAGAAATCGAATTCATCGACCGTGGCAATCATGAAGTCCAACGAATCGGGGGGCAGCTCCACCTTGCCCGACCAGAACGAGTTGGCCGAATGCCATGCATCAGCGCCTGTGCAACGCACGAGCATAGTGTCGCTCGATTCGTCGGGCAACAAGGTGTTGGTGGTCTCAAAATCCTCCATCCAAGCCACGTTGGTGCCGTCGCCAATGGGATAGTAGGTCGCCACGGGACTGAGGTTGACGATGCTGTCCTCAACGAGGTTGACGCTTTGGTAGACGCAAGGCTTGTAGAAAGGATACATGTCGCGAGCGCTCGACCTGCCGTCCACCTTGATGCCCGAATAGATGGCCACCTTGTGCGAGCCATGCTTCAACACGGGAAATGTGGCAGGCAGCTCGTAGGCACCGATGAGGTTGTCGTCGACATACACCCATGCGTCGGTGATTTTTTGCGTGTTGGCGCCATAAACGAAATAGTCCGTCAGCGAGTCGACCTGAATGGATTCGATGTGGATATAGGCCGGAACGGTTTGCGAGCCTTCAAATTTCTTGCAAGAGCTGACGGCCAACGACAAAAGGGCAAGCCCAAGCATGAAACACAGCGTAGATTTTCGAGTCATAACGATGCTATTATAAAGAGGTAACGGAAGAGATGGGCGATTATTGTAGGCCGCCCCGTTTATTTCTTCACCTTGGCGGTGGAGGCTTCAACGGCATCGATGATGCGGTAGGCCAATTTGAGCACGTTGATGCCGTCGTCGATGGTGACGGCAGGCGCGGTGTTGTGCACGATGGCGCTATAGAAGCTCTCCAACTCGGTCTTGATGGCATTGATGGGATGGATCTCGGGTCGCTCGAAGGTGATTTGCTTCTCGGAGCCGTCGCCAAGGGTGATGGTGGCCGAGAGCGGGTTGGCCTCGTCGACGTTGTCGTGGATGCGCGTGATTTCGGTCACCTTGTCCAAAAAGTCGACGGTGATGTAGGCATCGGGCTGGAAGATGCGGGTCTTGCGCATGTTCTTCAGCGAGAGGCGCGAAGCCGTCAGGTTGGCCACGGTGCCGTTCTCGAACTCGATGCGGGCATTGGTGATGTCGGGCGTGGGGCTGACGATGCTGACGCCGTTAGCGCTGACATGGCTAACCTCCGACTTGACGATGGTGAGCAAGATGTCGAGGTCGTGCACCATCAGGTCGAGCACCACGGGCACGTCGGTGCCACGCGGGTTGAACAAGGCCAAGCGATGCGCCTCCACGAAAAGCGGGCTTTTGATGAAAGGCTCAGCCGCGATGAAAGCCGGATTGAAGCGCTCCACGTGGCCAACCTGTACCTTCACGCCGGCCTCGTCGGCCAATTTCTTCAAGGCGTTGGCCTCATCGGGCGTGGCCACGATGGGCTTCTCGATAAAGACGTGCTTGCGTTTCTGTAATGCCTTTGATGCACATTCGAAATGGCGTATGGTGGGCGTGACGATGTCGACGACATCCACCGCGTCAATCAGCGCGTCGATGGATTCGAAACTCTTCACTTCCATTTCCGCCTCCACTTGTCGGGCCGTCGCCATATCGGGGTCGAAAAAGCCCACCAAGTCGTATTGCTCAATCTGTTTGATGCAGTTGAGATGGATTTTCCCAAGATGGCCTGCACCTAAGACTCCAATTTTCAGCATATTCAAAAATTTCGGCAAAAATAGTGTTTTTATTGTTCCAATGCGTCGGTTTTTAGCGTAATTTCGCGCCATGATTTCAGAAGACAACTACCGTCACAAAGGCCTGCGCAAGCAAATGGTCGACGCGTTGCGGGCGAAAGGCATCACCGACGAGGCAGTGTTGGCCGCCATCAACGAAGTGCCGCGCCATGTGTTTCTCGATTCCTCTTTTGTCGAATTAGCCTATCAAGACCAGGCCTTCCCTATCGGCTCGGGGCAGACCATCTCGCAGCCCTCCACTGTGGCTTTTCAAACGCAACTATTGGGTATAGAAAAAGGGATGAAGGTGCTTGAAATCGGGACGGGTTCGGGCTATCAAGCCTGCGTGTTGGCCGCCATGGGTGCCAAGGTGTTCAGCATCGAGCGGCAACGCAACCTCTTTTTCAAGACCAAGGAAATCCTTGAACAGCTGCCTTTTAGGGTAAAAGTCTTCCTCGGCGACGGTTACGAAGGCTTGCCTACCTACCAGCCTTTCGACCGCGTCATCATTACGGCGGGTGCACCGAGCATCCCTGCCAAGCTCGTTGAGCAAATGAAACCTGGCGGAATCATGGTCATCCCGATGGACAATGCCGAAGGCGACGGGCAAACCATGCTGAGAGTCACCAAGATGGAGGATGGTTCACTGAAAAAAGAATCTTTCGGCGACTTCAAGTTCGTGCCGATGCTGAAGGAGATTGGGAATGATTGAAATACATTCGCAATGATAAAAGTTAGTTCTTGTGGACAGCTCGTACTGATAGACCGAAACAGCGGTAGAAAATGCTCACACGATTTTCTCTCCGATCGTAGTAGAATATCCATGCCTTGCCTGGACCATCCGTATCAAGTGAACTCGACCAGTAGAAGCCAGAGAAGCCAGCACCGTTGAGAATGTCTTGGTCTTGGTAGGCAGTGGCGGGCAGGAAAAGACTATTGCCGTTGCTCGCAGTGAAGAGTCTACCATACACGCCGTTTTGGGTCATCCAAGTACTAGTGGTGTTGTCTATCAATTCTTGCCATTGGTATTTAGTAGGGGTACACCAACCATTGCCCCAGTTGGCCGTGGCAGCATCGTCCTCGGGCAAAAGAGTAGTCAGGTTATCGGTGAAACCGTTGTGACCATAGCTGGAATCGAAGCAGTATTTGGTCAACTGACTGTAGCCACCATTACTGTATTTGTATGTGTTCCAGGCATAATAGTCTTTCGGGATAGTATCGCCCCAAGCAAAATAGTCGCCATACTCTTCTGGGCTGTTTGCGCCCACGTTGCAGGTGGCCCACATGAGGCCGCTCGGTAGGTCAAGATCAACGTAAGGATGTCCGTTAAATATGCCATCACCTTGAGCAATGTCTTTTTTGCATCCAGCGGCACAAACCACCGCCACTGATAACATTATGGTCGCCATTACTTTCATTGTTATCTTCATGTTGATAAGTTTAGAATTAAGTTTTTTGTTCATTTCTTGAAAACACTCCCCAAAATAGAGCGGACTATTGATTTTCCGAGGCTGCGACCGATGGTCGTGGCCGTGGTGTTGATGGTCTTTTCCAGTGCTTTGCCTGCCGTCGATTTCTTCTTTCTGGTGGTCGTGCTTCTGGAGCTAGTGCATCTCGCGCGTTCCCGCTCCTTGGCTTCCTTGGCCTTGCGTTTCTCTTCCTCTTCGGCTTCGCGTTGGAGTCGCTTCTCCTCTTGTTTTTGTTGTTCCACAAGCATCTCGTAAGCACTTTCGCGGTCGAAGCTCTTGTCGTAGACGCCGTAGAGTCGCGAGTTGCGGATCAGCTTGCTACGCTGCTCGTCGGTGATGGCCCCGATTTGGCTGAGCGGGAAGAGAATCTTGGCGCGTTCAACGATGCAAGGTGCACCTTTTTCGTCGAGCAGTGAGACCAAAGCCTCGCCCGTACCCAATTCAAGGATGGCGGTTTCGGTGTTGAAATTCGGGTTGGCACGGAAAGTTTGTGCTGCTGCTTTCACCGCCTTTTGTTCCTTGGGCGTGTAAGCCCTCAGTCCATGTAAGATGCGGTTGCCAAGCTGACCAGCGATGGCCTCGGGGATGTCGTCGGGACTTTGGGTGACGAAATAAACGCCCACACCCTTCGAGCGCACCAGTCGGATGACTTGCTCGATCTTGTCGACCAAGGCTTTAGAGGTGTCCTTGAAGAGCATGTGAGCCTCGTCGAAGAAGAAGATAAGTTTGGGCATGGGTAGGTCGCCGACTTCGGGCAACTGGGTGTAAAGCTCGCTCAGCAGCCACAGCAGGAAAGTGGAATAAAGCTTCGGATTCAGCATCAACTTGTCGGCAGCCAGCACGTTCATCACGCCCTTTCCGTTTTCGGTTTGGAGGAAATCGAACACGTTGAAGTCAGGCTCGCCGAAGAAGATCTCGCCGCCCTCGGCCTCCAAAGCCAGCAAGGCACGTTGGATGGCACCGACGCTCACCGACGAAACGGTTCCGTATGTGGTGGTGAACTCCTTGGCGTTTTTGGCCACATAGTCGAGCATCATGCGCAAGTCCTTCATGTCGATGAGGAGCAGACCTCGGTCGTCGGCAATCTTGAAGACGATGTTGAGGATGCCCGTTTGGGTCTCATTGAGTCCAAGCAAACGCGCCAGCAGTTGCGGACCCATATCCGAAATTGTAGCTCTCAAAGGATGTCCTTGTTCGCCATACACGTCGAAAAAGCGTGTCGGGCAGCCGTGGAACTGCGGGTTTTCGATGCCGAACTCAGGGCAACGTTTCTCGATGAAGCTGCTCATCTGTCCAGGCTGGCTTATGCCCGAGAGGTCGCCTTTCATGTCGGCCATGAAGCAAGGCACACCCGCCTCGCTGAAGGTCTCGGCAAGCACCTGCAGGGTGACGGTCTTACCCGTGCCCGTGGCACCCGCAATCATGCCGTGGCGGTTGGCCATCTTGCCAATCATATTGATGTTTCCGTTGTCGCAATGCGCGATGTAGAGTTTTTTGTCGTCGGTATACATGTTAGTTTGATTTGAAATTCAATGATTTAAAGATTTAAGATTTAAAATTCAAAGATTTAAGATTCTTCTCTCAGCATTCCTCATTCAGCATTAATCTTGAAACGGATATATTTGATGGTCAACCCTTGGTCGAGCCACATCTGTTCGTAGAAGGTGCGGATGGTCTTCACTTCGAGGTTGTCGTCGTTCGCATAAAGGTCGTCGGTGGCATAAAGCAGCGGAAGACCTTGTTTTTCAACCACATCATGGAGGGTAAACTCATACATGACCGGACTGTCGGTCTTGAGGTTAAGAATGCCATCGGGGCGAACTATCTTGCGATAACGGTCGAGGAACTCGGGCGAGGTGAGGCGATGCCGTGCATTGCGTGCGCCTTCGCCAAGATGCGGGTCGGGAAAGGTGACCCAAATCTCGGCCACTTCGTCCTTGGCGAAGAAATGTTCAATTTGGTCGATGCGCGCACGGAGGAAAGCCACGTTCTTCAGCGCTTCCTCGTTCGATTGTTTCAGTCCGCGCCAAATGCGGGCGCCCTTGATGTCGACACCTATATAATTAATGTCGCGATGCGCACGGGCCAGGCCGACGGTGTATTCTCCCTTGCCGCAGCCCAACTCAAGCACGATGGGGTTGTCGTTATGGAAAAAGTCCTCGTGCCATCGGCCTTGCAGCGGAAAGCCTTCGGCCATGATGCGTTCATAGCTGTATTCGAACAAGTTAGGAAAAGTCTTGTTCTCAGCGAATCGTTCTAGTTTGTTTTTCTTTGACATTGTCGTTCCGTTTCATTTCTTAATCCACGCCTTATATTCCGTGTTGGCCCTGATTTCGCGAAGCGCTGCGGTGGCTTCCTCGTCGGTGGCGTAGCGTCCGAACGAGACGAACCACTTGCTGCCGCGCAACTCGTAGAATGCACCGCCAAATCCTTCGGCCTTCAAGGTGTTGGCCAATCGGGCAGCGTTTTCCTCCTGTCCGAAACACCCCGCAATGATGCGGATGTTGGCTTCGGGCTGTTCAACGATTGGTTGCTCACCCACAGGCTTTTCTACGGGTTCTTTTTCCTGCTCATGCACCTCCTGCACTTGCTCCTGTGTTTGCTCTTGGGCTTTTTGCCACTTCGCCTCAGCCTCCTCCACCATCCGTTCCCAGTCGACAGTATATTGCGGCAACGTATAATTCTGCGGTTCCACTACAATCTGTCGAGGCTGCCGTCCGAACCATTTCCCAAGGTCGATGACCTTGAAATAGTGCAATCCATAAACGAGAGCCGCCACAAGGCCCAACGACAGCAAAACCCACAGCCATCCCAGGCGGCGCGGCTCATCGTCGTCATCGCCATCTTTCCTGTGCACTTCCTTCTCGTCGACTGTGACAGGCGTGTTCTTGTCCTTTTGTTGCTTCTCGATCTCCACCTTGATTTCGTCTTTCGTCTTCGAGCGCAGCACGGCCTCGGGCGTGAAGTCGCACAAGCCAAAGGAATCGGCGTTGTAGTTGACCTCTTTGTCTTGATCAAAAACAAGGTCGTTGGCCCAGTCGTAATACAACACGCCAATGTTTTTCAAGGGCAGTTTCTTGCCCCCTTTCAGGCTGTTGAAGCAGTCGGAAACGAACATCGCCAAGAGCTTTCGGGCTTCGTCCTTGGGAATGTCGTTTTGCTCAGCCATATAGTTGACCACCAGCTCGTTGTCCTCCCTCAGGTTAGGGTCGAACTCGATGCTGCTCCCTGGCATGGCGAAATGGTTGGCCACGGGGTTCACCTTGGCCGACGTCGGTTTCTTGACGAAGGCGCCAAGGCCGGGCACCACCACGGTATCCCTGACAAACAAAAGGTCTGATATGGCTTCGGCAATGGAGATCATCTTTCCTTAAGTGCTTATTTCATTGTAAGACGTTCGACCTTATCCAAATCCGAAGGCGTGTCGATGGAGACATTCATCAAGTTGGTGACTGCCATGCGGATAGGGAGGCCATTCTCGAGCCAGCGAAGTTGTTCGAGCGACTCTGCCATTTCGAGTTTCGAAGGCGGCAAAGCGGCAATCCGTCTCAAGACTTCCGCCTTGTAGGCATAAATGCCGACGTGTTGATAAAAAACGCCATTTTCGAGCCATTGTTCCCGAGCCACATTGCGCATAAAAGGAATGGGGTTACGACTGAAATACAAGGCTTTGCCTTCGTTGTCCATCACCACTTTCACCGTATTGGTGCTGAACAGGGCATCCTCGTCGTCGATGCGCCTTACCAAAGAGGCTATTTGAGTCTCTTCTTCCGAGATCAAGTCGACGAGGGCGTTGATTTGCCTCGGGTCGATGAAAGGTTCGTCGCCTTGAATGTTGACAACGGCATCATATTGTGTTTCAAGCGTATCCAAAGCCTCACGGCAGCGGTCGGTGCCCGAGCGGTGGTTGGGGTCGGTGAGCACATATTGCCCGCCAAAGCCCAACACTTCGTCGGCAATGCGCATGTCGTCGGTGGCCACCACCACGGCATCGAGTTTCGATTTCCAGGCCTGTTCAACCACGCGTCGAATCATCGTTTTGCCCTTGATCATGGCCAAAGGCTTGCCTGGGAAGCGCGTAGATGCGTAACGTGCGGGTATGATTCCTAATACTTTCATAATCAAAACAATCCATTAAGTGAAGCTTCAATTCTGTCGACCACGGTGCTCAAGTCCTCGGGGTTTTCGAGTTCGAGGTTGTCGGTGTCGATGATGAGGAGTTTGCCGTCCTTGTATCCCTCAATCCACTTCTCGTAGCGTTCGTTGAGGTTGGTCAGATAGCTGATGCTGATCGACTGTTCGAACTCGCGGTTGCGCTTAGCGATGTGGCGAATCAGCGTAGGCACCGAGGCACGGAGATAAATCAGCAGGTCGGGCGGTTGCAAGAACTTGGTCATCAGCTCGAAGAGCGACTGGTAGTTCTCGAAGTCGCGGGTTTCCATCAAGCCCATCGAATAAAGGTTGGCCGCGAAGATGTGCGCATCTTCGTAGATGGTGCGGTCTTGGATGACGTCTTCGCCGCTCTTGCGGATGTCCATCACCTGACGGAAACGGCTGTTGAGGAAGAAAATCTGGATGTTGAACGACCAGCGTTGCATGTCCTCATAGAAGCTGTCGAGGTAAGGGTTGTGTTCAACTTCCTCATAATGAGGCTTCCAGTTGAAGTGCTTGGCCAACAGTCCCGTGAGGGTCGTTTTGCCTGAGCCGATGTTGCCTGCTACTGCGATGTGCATAATACTCTTTTTTTAGGATGATAAGAAGTTGCTAAAATAAGGAAAAGTCGGCAAAAGAAGGCCAATTTTTTGAGGAAAAATAACAATTCGCTGGAAATCAATCATTTTGGAGCCTTCTTCAGGAGATAGATGCCCAAGATGCAGAAAATGAAATTCGGAATCCAGGCGGCGAGGAAGGGCGAGAGGCTGCCCGAGATGGCGAACGACTTGGAAACCTGCATGAAAAGGATATAGGCGAAGGCGATGGTGATGCCGATGCCGAGGTGCATACCGATGCCGCCTCTCACCTTGCGGCTCGAAAGGGCTGCGCCGATGAGCGTCAGGATGAGGACGGCAGCCGGTGCCGACATACGGGTGTGCATTTCCACCTGATAGGCTTTCACGCCCTCCGAGCCTTTCTCCTTCATTTTGTCGATATGTTCCTGTAACTCAAAGAAATTCATTTCCTCGAAGTCCTCCTTCATCTTGTAAAGGTCGGTTGGATAGAGGTTGAAAACCGTGTCGAGGTTGCGGCCTTTCAGCAGCGATTCCTCCGTCCCGTCAATGTAACGGATGGCATACGGGTCGATCAGCCAGCTGTTTGGGCCTAAGGTGTCGTGATAAATAATGTCCGACATCACCTTGAATTTCAGTTCATTGCCATCATATTTCTCCCACGAGAACTTGTAGCCGTTCTCCTTCGCGATGTTGTAGCTCTCCACATACACAAACTCATCCTTGCCAATCTGGACATGCACATTGCGGCCCGCGCTTTGGCTCAGCTTCTCCATATACTCGTCCTTGAACTGCCGTCGAATCTCGTTAGTCTTGGGTATCAAGAAGTTGCCGAAATAAAGCGACATCACTGCAATGGTTATGGCTGCCATCATGTAGGGCACGAGGAAACGCCAAAAGCTGATGCCGCTGCTCAGTATGGCCACGATTTCGGTGCGTGCCGCCATCTTGGAGGTGAAAAACACCACCGCGATGAAGGCGAACAGGTGGATGAAGAGGTTGATATAATAAGGTATGGACATGATGTAATAGTCGACCACCACCCTTTGCCACGGTGCGTTGTGCTTCAGGAAACTGTCGATGTTTTCGGACACGTCGAAAATGATGACGACCAAAATCAGCATCGAGATGGCGAAGAAGAACGTCCCGATGTATTTCTTGAAGATATATGCGTCTATTTTTCTCATTTACAACCTTCTCGTCACTTTTTGGAGCATCACGTCGCGCCATTCGGCGAAGTCGCCGCCGATGATGTGCTTGCGGGCCTCGCGCACCAGCCAAAGGTAGAACCCGATGTTGTGGAGGCTGGCAATCATGGGGCCGAGAATCTCGCCAGCGACGAAAAGATGACGCAGATAAGCCCTCGTATATTGTGTGTCGACGAAAGTTTCGCCGTTGGGGTCGACGGGCGAGAAGTCCATCTTCCACTTCTCGTTCTTCAGGTTGATGATGCCTTCGGAGGTGAAAATCATGCCGTTGCGCCCGTTGCGGGTGGGCATCACGCAGTCGAACATGTCAACGCCACGCGAGATGCCTTCCAAGATGTTGGCCGGAGTGCCCACGCCCATCAGGTAACGCGGCTTGTCCTTGGGCAGGATGGCGTTCACCAACTCGATCATCTCATACATCGTCTCGGTAGGCTCGCCCACGGCCAGACCGCCGATGGCGTTGCCGACGGCATTTTTGGAGGCGATGTATTCCGCCGACTGTTCGCGGAGGTCGCGGTAGACGCAGCCCTGCACGATGGGAAACAGCGCCTGCTCGTAGCCATATTTCGGCTCGGTGGCCTCGAAACGGTCAATGCAGCGGTCGAGCCAGCGGTGGGTGCGTTCCATCGAGGGCTTGGCATATTGGTAGTCGGCGGTGCCAGGCGTACATTCGTCGAAGGCCATGATGATGTCGGCCCCGATGCTGCGCTGGATGTCCATCACGTTTTCGGGCGTGAACAGGTGGCGCGACCCGTCGATGTGCGACTGGAAAGTGACACCTTCTTCCTTCATCTTGCGGATGCCCGTGAGCGAAAACACTTGAAAACCACCGCTATCGGTCAAAATCGGGCGATCCCAACCATTGAACTTGTGAAGTCCACCAGCGGCCTCCAAGACTTCCAATCCTGGACGCAGATATAGGTGATAGGTGTTGCCCAAGATGATTTGGGCCTTCACCTCGTCGCGCACGTCGCGAATATGGCATGCCTTCACCGTGCCCGCAGTGCCCACTGGCATGAAAATCGGGGTCTCTATTGGGCCGTGCCCTGTGTGCAACACACCCGCTCGCGCATTGCTTTTCGCGTCGTTGGAAACTATGTCAAAATTCATCGCTCTAATTTTGCGCAAAAATACGACTTTTTTCATATCTTTGCAAAGTTAAAATCAGCCAAAGCAATGTCCATCACATTCAACTATAACAGCCTAAGTTTCATTATTTTGATTGTATTCGCCGCTTGTCTCGTCATCCAATTGGTCTACCATTGGGCAGTGTTCTCGAAGGTGGCTTTCTACAAGCGCCATGCCCGTCCTAAACTCGATGAGGAGCTTGAACCCGTCTCCATCGTGCTCTGCGCCCGCGATGCCTACCAATACCTCGTCGACCTCATTCCCGCCTTGCTCAAGCAGGACTATCCTGATTTTGAGATTGTCGTGGTCAACGACTGCTCCGACGACGAGACCGAGGAATACCTCAAAGACTTGGAACGACAAGAATCACGTGTGAAACCCGTACAACTGAAACAGCATCTTAACTTCTTCAACGGCAAGAAGTTCCCGCTCTCGATGGGTATCAAGTCGGCACAAAACGACCTCATCGTGCTGACCGACTGCAACTGCATGCCCGTCAACGACCAATGGTTGCGCAGCGTGGTGAACCGCTACAACAACCGCACCGAAATCGTCATCGGCTACAGTCCCTATGTGCAGAAGAAAAGCTCACTCAACCGCATCATGCGCTTCGATGCGCTTCAAAACGGGCTGCTCTACCTCTCAGCCGCCCTCAACCGCCATGCCTATATGGGTATCGGCAAGAACCTTTCCTACCGCAAGGAGCTGTTTTACAGGAATCAAGGCTTTATCTCGCATTATAAGACCTCGGTTGGTGACGACGACTTGTTTGTCAGCCAAGTGGCCACCAAAAAGAACACCGAAGTGTTGATTGATGCCGAAAACGGCATTCTCACCACGCCCCCAAGCACGTTCCACCTCTGGATGCGTCAGAAGAGCAGCCGCTACAGCACCGTCTCGAAATACAGTGCCCGCGCACGCATCAGCCTCAGCTTGTTCTACGGTTCGCAGCTGCTGTTTTGGGCTTCGTTCATCGCATTGCTTGCCATGTGCGCCACCCCTGCCTTCGTCATCACCAACGGCGCGGCGTTCTACATCCCGATTTTGGCGTTTTTCTTCCTCTTGCGCTTTGGCACACAGCTCTTCATCTACCACAAAGCCTCGAAGCGTTTGGGCGAGAAGGGCCTTCTTCCCGGCTTGATTGCCTACGACTTCCTGTTTGCCTTCCTCTCGCCGTGGCTGCGCTTGATGGGCAGGATGAATGTGGGGGTAGAATGATTTTTTGAAAGAATAATCGCCTACTTTTCAACAAAAAACACTATTTTCGCGGCGCAAATGTGCCTCACTGCGTATGCAATGACGGTTTTGCACCGATGCAAACAGAGTATTCATTTTTAAAGAAAGGGCAAGGCCTATGATTAACAGCCTGAAAATCGGGAACTTGACTTGGCGTCATCTCAACAACCCAACGGAAGAAGACTTTGAATTCCTTAAAGACCGGTTCCATTTCCACCCCTTAGACATCGAAGACTGCAAATCCGTCAACCAACGCCCAAAAATCGACATCTACGACGACTATTATTTCCTCATCCTGCATTTTCCCAACTTCGACCGCCAGAACAAGTTCGTGAAAATCAAGGAAGTGAAGATTTTCTGGGGCAAGGACTACATCATCTCCATTGAGAAGAACCCCTGGGGCGTGTCGCAACTCTTCGAGGAATACGAGGAACGCATCCAAAACGGCGAGGAGATGAACTTCCGAAACTCCGACATCCTGCTCTACCGCATCCTCGAAAAGCTGATGACCGAGTCGGTGTATCTGCTGCGCAAGGTCGGATTGGACGTCGAATTGATCAACCGCGAACTTCTGCAAGAAAAGCAAGTGAAGATCATCGAGCGCATCAGCGTGACGCGCAAAAACCTCATCCTCATCAACACCATCTTCAAGCCGCAGCTGAGGCTCTTCCACCTCTTCGAGACCGGCAAGGTGACGGGCTTCACCGACGATGTGGAATACATGGAAGACTACTGGGGCAACATCCTCGACTACCTGCAAAAGGTGTGGGACATGACCGAGGACTACGAGGAACTGATTGAGGGCCTTTCGATGACCTTCGACTCGATGCAGACCAACAAGACCAACGAAACGATGAAAGTGCTGACCCTGGTGTCGACCATCATCCTGCCTCTGACCTTCATCACCGGCCTTTACGGGATGAATGTCGGTCTACCGTTCCAAGACAAGGCATGGGCTTTTTGGGGCATCATGGGATTCATGGCAGTGGTGGCAACGCTGTTCTATATCTATTTCAGGCACAAAAAAATGATGTAATCAGTTGTCAGTTTGGAGTTAGCAGTTGTTCAGTTAGCAGTTCAACAAAACTGAACAACTGAACAACTGAACAATTGATAACTATCCAACTATTTCACAAGCAGCTTCTCGTATTTCACCACATTGCCATTGTTCATCAATTTCACGATGTAGCAACCTTGGGCAAGGTCGGAAGGCAACATTATGGCGAAGCCACCGACTTGGTTTCCAGTGGCTTTCAGCAGTGTGCGGCCATTCAAATCACAAATGACGACGGCATCGAAAATGTCACTATTGCCGCTCACATGCAACGTTTGTTCGCGCTCGACAGGATTGGGGAAAAGACAAACAGCTTCCACGGTTTCCTCAACGGAAGTCCAATTCGGGTCCCAAATCATGCGGGCGTATTCCGGATGATCGACGAAAGGATTGCGGTTGTGCTGGTAGTCGTTGTAGATGGCGTTGTTGCGGTCGATTTCCTTCTGGCTCACAGGGTCTTGTTCGTTCCAGCGCAGCAGCATCTGTATGGCCCACGGCTTGATTTCCGACTTCGTCGTCATGTCGCTCGTGCTCCAGCTGCCGTCTTCGGTATAGTAGCGCACGCTCATGTACATGATGGCGCGGGCGAAGTCGCCTTTGTATTCGTCGATGGGTTCAAACACGGTGCCATTGAATCCCGAAGTCTTGCAAGTGCCTAATTTCGAGCCGTTTCGCGAAGTCCACGAAGCCGAACGTACCTCGCCGAAGGCGTAGTTGCTGCGCCTACCGTTCACATAGCCGTCGGTGGGGAAGATGTGATGCAAGTCGGTGCGCGGCGTGGATTGCTCGTTGAACCAGCTCTGCGGCCATGAGTGCTCGCGGTTGTAGCAGTCGCCTTCGCTATCGTAGTTGCCGCAATTGTCTTGACCGAGATAATAGGTATAGGGCGGCGTGCCACCCGGTCGGTCGGAATACATGTCCCACACGATGCCGTTGCCTTTGTTGTCGGTGCTCCAAAAGGCATTCAGGATGTTGGAATACGAAATGGAGGCATGGCCTTTGATGATGTTGTGCAAGGCCGATTTCAGTTGGTTACCCGTCAAGCCGTTGGCGGAATTGTAGTAATTGGATGGAGCCTGCGCCGAAACCGCCAGTGCAAACGACAAACCGACAAAAAGAGCGACTATCTTTTTCATTTCCAAAATTTTAAATCTTGAATTTTAATCTTTAAATCACATCCGTAAACAAATACAAAATCGCGATGACCACCATGAACACCGCTGCAGAGAACTCGACGAAGCTCACCTTCTTGATGATTTTTGGCTCAAATGGAATCCGGATCGCGAAGAACGACCAAAGGAAACCCGCCACAATAACTGCCAACATGTACCAATTCTTGCCAAACGGCATGAAATAAGGCCCCATCAGCGACATCAGCAACGTGTTGAAACACGATATAAAGACAAGCAACGCCAATTCCGTGTCATTGCTAACCGTATAAAGCATCTTTCCCTTCAGGATCCTCATCGACTCGACGAACATCTTGACGGCTATGACGAGCATCATGGCAAAGACCATATACTTGGCGATATAGGTTATCAAGTGCGCAAAAAGACCTCCCAAAAAGGAGCCAAACATGACAAAAACTCCCTGAAAAACCCCGAAAAAGAGCGGAATGAACCATTTCTGCGAGGGCTTGTCATCAGCCTTAAGCAAGCCCAACGAATGTGTTCCTGCCGGCACAGTGAGGCAGACGATGAAAAGGATGCTGATGATGATTGCTGAAGTGGTCATTTATCAAAACAAATCAGAGTGTGTACCTGTACGAACCAATGATAACAAGTTAACTTTATCTTCCTTGGAGTATACCAACAACCAATCGGGTTGAATATGACATTCCCTACAACCTTTATATTGGCCTTTGAGCGGATGATCCAAATTGCTTTCTGGAAGAGCCACGTCCATTGCAAGCATCTTGATTACTTCGTTCAGTTTTTCTTCAGGCAAATTGCGCCTGAGAGCCAACTTCAAGTCTTTCTTGTATTGGGTGGTAAAGAAGATTTTCCTCATTCGTGAACTTTTTTCAGATAGTCTTCAAAATCCTCACACAAAACCCCCTTACCTTCTTTTGCTTCACGAATTGCCTGCAATGTCGTCGAATTCTCAGAAACTGGACGAGCAGGTTTAATCATAACTCCTAATGACTTAATCAAAGCCAAAAGAGCCTTGCCCGTACTTGTCCTTTCGTTTAATGTAATTGTATATGTAGCCATTACCGATAATATTTGCTGCAAAAATACACAAACTTTTCAAATAAAGCGCAAAGCGACAAAAAATCAGGGAAGCCCACAGTGGCAGGCTCCCCTGAATTCCATCTGGATTGCTTCGTCGTGCCTCCTCGCAATGACGCAAAGCGTGTGAACAGACAATGCACTGCAAGCATAGCGAAGCAGCCAACGGACTGCCGCATCGCGTCATTGCGAGCGAAGCGTTGCAATCCATAATCATGCACTTATCCCAGTCTCTTGAACTGGCAAGTGAAGTGGCGCATCAGCTCGGCTTCCCAAGTGATTTCGAGGCCGCGCTTGATGGTGTCGCGACGGTCGTAGACGTTCTTCAGGGCTGCGGCAATCACGTCCATGTGGTTGTTGGTGTACACACGGCGCGGAATGCAGAGACGCACGAAGTCGTTGCCACCGAAGCGGTTCTGGCGCGTGACGGGGTCACGGTCGGCAAGGACGTAGCCGATTTCGCAGGCGCGGATGCCGGCTTCGAGATAAAGCTCGCAGGTCAGCGTCTGGGCGGGGAACTCTTCCTTCGGGATCTGGGTCAGCACCTTGTCGGCATCGACGAAGATGGCGTGGCCACCGGCGGGACGCTGGTAAGGAATGCCGTACTCGTCGAGCTTGGCGGCGAGGTAGTGGACTTGCTTAATGCGGGTCTCAACCATCTCGAATTCAATGTTTTCCTTCAGACCAACGGCCAAGGCATCCATATCGCGGCCGTTCATGCCGCCGTAGGTGAGGAAGCCTTCGAAGGGGATGCAGAACAGCTTGGCGCCTTCGTACCAGTCCTTCTTGTTGGTGGCGATGAAACCGCCCATGTTGACGAGACCGTCCTTCTTGGCGCTCATCGTCATTGAATCGGCATAGCTGAACATTTCGAGGGCGATTTCCTTCAAGGTCTTGTCGGCATAACCCTCTTCGCGGGTCTTGATGAAATAGGCGTTCTCAATGAAGCGGGCGCTGTCGATGTTGACCGGCACGCCATACTTATGGCACAGTTCGCAGGTCTCGCGGATGTTCTTCATGCTCACGGGCTGGCCGCCAACGGTGTTGTTGGTCACGGTGAGGACCATGAAAGGCACGTTGCCTTTGTTCTCTTGCAGCACCTTTTCGAGCTTTTCGAGGCTGACGTTGCCTTTGAAGGGCACTTCGAGCTGGGTGTCGTAGGCCTCGGGCACGGTGACGTCGATGGCGAAGGCCTTACGGCTCTCGATGTGGCCCTTGGTGGTGTCGAAGTGGGCATTGCCGGGGACGACCATGCCAGGCTTCACCAAGTAGCTGAACAGCACATTCTCGGCTGCACGGCCTTGGTGAGTGGGGATGACGTACTCGAAACCAGTGAGTTCGGTGATGGTGTCCTTCATGTGATAGAACGAGCGGGCACCGCCGTAGCTCTCGTCGCCTTGCATCATGGCGGCCCATTGACGGTCGCTCATGGCGCCGGTGCCGCTGTCGGTCAGCAGGTCGATGTAAACATAGTCGCTCTTCAGCATGAAGACGTTCTGGTGGGCTTCGTTGAGCCACTTTTCGCGTTGTTCGCGGGTGGATTTCTTTATGGGTTCAACCATCTTGATTTTCCACGCTTCTGCAAATGGTAATTCCATGATTTTTATTGATTTAAAATTAAATATTTAAAGATTTAAGATTTTAGGATTCAAAATTGAAAGATTCGATTGGTGGGGTGTTTTTTGACGCGAGACGCGGGACTGCGAGACGCGGGACACGGGACACAGGCTTCCTTTAGAAACGGTCGCGTTCCTTGACGTTGAGGTAAACCATATTACCAAAGATGTTGGGCATATCAATAATAGGTGCTTCAAAAAACGCTTCAAAGGTAGTGATTTTTTCTTTATATCACGCAATTCTAACTGTATTTTTCATATTTTTGCTCCAAATTTGAATCATATGAAAAAACTATTTCTCTCACTTTGCGTGTGTCTGCTGACCACTTCCGCCATTGCGGGCAACATCCTCTATGAAAGCTTCGAATACGCCAACCACGACCTCGAAAAGCCGGTCGGCTGGACTTGCGATGACAACTCATGGCTCTGTGGCTACCTTGAAAAGGACCACAACCGCATCGCCCACACGGGCAATTGGTATGCCTTCACCGCCACCAACGATGCTTGGATGTTCATGCCATCCTACCTCATTGAGGAGATGCAATACCGCTTCACGCTGTGGGCCATCACCGACGGCAACTTCCAACTCGAAATATGGGCAGGCTCCGCACCCAACGCCGATGATATGCACGCCCAATTCTTTACAACGACGATCGACAAGGACGAATACGAGAAGGTGTCGGTTTATGTCGAGAACATTCCTGCCAACTGCCAATACTTCGCCATACATGCCGTGGCCATCGGGGGCACCTACCTCACCATCGACGACGTCGAACTCGACATGGTGGAGCAATACACCTTTGAGGCTGAAGCCATTACGGGCGACACTGCCATGTATCCAGGCACCGAAGGCATTTTCCACTTCCTCGTCGAAAACACAGGCTACGACCCTATCGACATCACCATGCACCCGTCGACGGAGTTCTTCACCAACTTCATTTGCCAACACAACGGCAACACCGGCATGACCATCCACACCGAGCCTGCCGAAATCGTAGAAGTCACCATGACTGGCACGTTGAGGCCCGAAATCGAGCCTGGCACCGTGGCATGGCTCGACATCCAGATGACCATTCCTTGCAACTGCAACACGGCCATGGTCACCTTCTGGGTCACGCCGCTCGACATTACTGCTGTCAACGAAAACGGCCTGAATGTCAGTGTCTATCCCAATCCTGCCACCGACTTCGTGACCATCGAAGCCGACGAACTCCAACAGGTCGTCCTGATGGACATAACAGGAAAAACCCTCAGCAGCATCGCCACCGAGGGTCGTTCCGTTCGTCTTGATGTTGGCAACTTGAAAGCCGGAGTCTATCTCATTTCTGCCAAAACTCGTTCCACTTCCTCTTTCGTGAAGTCGATCTTGAAGATGTGATCGGGTTTCAGGTAATGGATCTCATGCTCGGCGTGGAAACGTTTCTCGCCCCCACCCGTGATGTTGAGCATCACCACGTCATCGGCTTTCACCATACCTTTTTCCACCGCCTGCTGCAACGAGGCTGTGGCCACGGCTGCGGCATGATAGATGTCGATGCCCTCAGTTTCCTCAAACAAAGCCTTGGCGGCATTGGCTTCGTCGTTGCTGACGGCGAGGATGTCGCCATTGGTGTCTTTCAGAGCATCATAGAGTCCACCAGCAAGGCTGTAAGGTGGCTTTCGGTTGCTCAACACGGGTGCACATATCTCGGCGGCATCCTTGCGAGCTTGCTCGGCATCGTAGGGCAACATGGCGCGTGAGTCGGCACGCCAAGCTTCATACATCGGCACGAAGGGCTTGTTTTGCGACACAATCAGACGGGCTTTGTTGGCTCCAAAACGGCCATCCTCGATGAATCGCAGGTTGGATTCCCACGCAGCAATGGCGCCCGTGCCGCTACCCACGGCCTGGAAGTAGAAGTCGGGCGTGCGACCGATGAAAGTCGTGGCCGACATCATCGTGGTGCCCATGCCGTCGCGGCGGGCAATATTCTTGGCGCCGCCTTCGGCGAGATAGCCGTCCAATTCACATACCACATTCGAGAGGTTGATGGCATCAAAGTAGTCGCTTCCCGATTCGGTGGTGATGAGTTTCACACAGTCGTTCAAAGGCTTGTCGAACCACAAGGCTTTGATATTATCTTGAGGCACGCAAAGCAACAGTTTGATGCCATTGTCGGAACACACCTTGGCGAAGGCGCGGG
>OCTW013376853.1_pt1 | contig 193460 bp, 140 predicted proteins | sample 1539671 | NCBI WGS metagenome assembly OCTW01 (sample SAMN02144230, study PRJEB22623) | gut metagenome | biome: sheep rumen | host: Ovis aries | place: New Zealand | reverse complement strand
TTTCTTGTTATCTGCAACAAAAGAAAGACGGCGCACATCTTCCGATATACGCCGTCTTGAATTTCAATACTCGAAGACTTACTCCTCAACAGCTGCCTGCGCGGCGGCTAGACGTGCGATTGGCACACGGAATGGAGAACAACTTACATAGTTCAAGCCTGCACGATGACAGAACTTAACAGAAGATGGCTCACCACCATGCTCACCACAAATACCACACTTCAAGTTAGGATTTGCATTACGTCCCTTCTCTACTGCAGTTTCAATCAACTGACCAACACCTTCCTGATCGAGAACCTGGAATGGATCGTGCTCCAAAATCTTACCATCGATATAAGTATTCAAAATAGAAGCAACGTCATCACGGCTATAACCAAATGTCATCTGAGTCAAGTCGTTTGTACCGAAGCTAAAGTAATCAGCATACTTCGCAATCTTATCAGCAGTAAGAGCTGCACGTGGAATTTCAATCATAGTACCGAGTTTGAACTCGACTTCTACGCCTTCTTCTTCGAAAAGTGCTTTTGCTGTAGCCTTAATAACCTTCTGCTGAGATTCAAGCTCCTTGAATGTACCTACTAATGGAACCATAATCTCTGGCTTTGGATTAAAGCCTTCCTTCTTCAACTGAATAGCAGCACCGAGGATAGCCTTAGTCTGCATAGCAGTAATCTCTGGGTATGTAATACCAAGACGGCAACCACGGAGACCGAGCATAGGGTTAGACTCCTGAAGAGCCTTAACACGTGCCTGAATGAACTCCAAGCTCTTACCCATTTCATCAGCCATAGTCTGCTGACCTTTCAAATCATGAGGAACAAATTCGTGCAAAGGTGGGTCCAAAAGACGGATGTTAACATCCTTACCATCCATACACTTCAAAATGCCATAGAAGTCCTGCTTCTGAAGTGGAAGAAGTTTTGCAAGAGCTACTTCGCGACCTTCTTTACTATCAGAAAGAATCATCTCACGCATAGCCTTGATCTTATCCTTCTCAAAGAACATATGCTCTGTACGACAAAGACCGATACCTACAGCACCGAAGTTAGCAGCAACCTCTGCATCATGTGGAGTATCTGCGTTGGTACGAACAACCATCTTAGTATACTTGTCGCAAAGTGACATCAACTCAGCGAAGTCACCTGTTACCTCAGCTGCTTTTGTCTTAACTTCACCCTCAAGAACCTGACCTGTAGAACCGTTCAAAGAGATGTAATCACCCTCTTTGAAAGTCTTACCATTAACAGATACTGTACGAGCCTTATAATCGATTACCAATTCACCTGCACCTGATACACAGCACTTACCCATACCACGAGCAACAACAGCTGCGTGAGATGTCATACCACCACGTGCAGTAAGAATACCTTCTGCAGCTGTCATACCTGCAAGGTCTTCAGGAGAAGTCTCAATACGAACCATAACTACATTCTTACCATCAGCATGCCACTTAGCAGCATCTTCTGCAAAGAATACAATCTGACCACAAGCTGCACCTGGAGATGCTGGTAGACCCTGTGTAAGAACTTTAGCATTCTTCAAAGCATCCTTATCGAATACTGGGTGGAGAAGTTCATCCAACTTCTGAGCCTCACAACGCTCAATAGCTGTTTTCTCATCAATCTCACCTTCGTGGAGAAGATCCATAGCAATCTTAACCATTGCAGTACCTGTACGCTTACCGTTACGTGTCTGAAGGAACCAAAGTTTACCTTCTTGTACAGTGAACTCCATATCCTGCATGTCATGATAATGCTTCTCCAATTTTTCCTGAATACCATTAAGTTCAGCATATACCTCAGGCATAGCCTCCTCCAAAGAAGGATATTCAGAAGCACGAGTAGCTTCATCAATACCAGCAAGTTTAGCCCAACGACGTGAACCTTCAACTGTAATCTGTTGTGGTGTACGAATACCAGCTACAACATCCTCACCCTGGGCATTAATCAACCATTCACCATTAAAGATATTCTCACCAGTAGCAGCATCACGGCTGAAACATACACCAGTAGCAGATGTTTCGCCCATGTTACCGAATACCATAGCCATTACTGAAACAGCTGTACCCCATTCTTGAGGAATATCATTAAGTTTACGATAGAGAATAGCACGCTCATTCATCCAACTATCGAATACAGCACAAATAGCTCCCCACAACTGATCTTCAGGATTCTCAGGGAAGTCGTGACCTGTCTGATCCTTGATAGCCTTCTTGAAAAGAACAACAAGCTGCTTTAACTCATCAACATTCATCTCATTATCAAGAGAAATACCACGCTGAGCCTTAACCTGCTCGATGATAGCTTCGAATGGATCAATATCTTCCTTGTTAACTGGTTTCATACCAAGTACAACATCACCATACATCTGTACAAAACGACGATAGCTATCATAAGCGAAGCGCTCATTACCAGTCTTTCTTGCTACACCCTCAACAACAACATCATTCAAACCAAGGTTAAGAATTGTATCCATCATACCTGGCATAGAAGCGCGAGCACCAGAGCGAACAGAGAGGAGAAGAGCATTTTCAGGATCACCGAACTTCTTGCCCATGATATCCTCAATCTGCTTCATAGCCTTTGTGACATCATCCTTCAACAAAGCTACAACGTTTTCTTTTCCCTTTTCATAATACTCAGAACAAACTTCAGTAGTAATTGTGAAACCAGGAGGAACTGGAACACCGATAAGGTTCATTTCAGCCAAATTGGCACCCTTACCACCAAGCAGATTTCTCATATCTGCTCTACCTTCAGCCTTACCATTACCGAAGGTATAAACTCTTTTTTCACTCATAGTTGATATTAAATATATTCAAAAATTATTGATCATAACTACTTTTCTCTTGCAAATATAAAAAAAACCCATCGTTCAAACAAACTTTTACGTAAAAAATTACGGAACGTTTTCTTGATTTCAATTGTTATCGCACACAATGTAAAATACACATTACAGTTTATACAATATGAACATTTTTTCGTAACTTTGCAACACAAATTTGAAAATAAGAAAAATGAGTAGAAAAAGAAAGCCGTTACCTATTTTGGAGAATGTAACGATTACAGATATCGCTGCTGAAGGTAAGTCTTTAGCAAGAGTTAACGACATGGTTGTCTTTGTTCCATTTACGGTTCCTGGAGATGTTGTCGATTTGCAAGTTCGCAAAAAAAAGCATCATTATTGTGAAGCTGAAGTGATCAGATTTATTCAATATAGTGAAAAGCGAGAAAAGCCTTTTTGCGAACACTTTGGAATTTGCGGAGGATGTAAATGGCAAAATTTACCTTATGAGGAACAAATAAAAGCCAAACAAAAGCAGGTACAAGATCAACTCACTCGTATCGGCAAAATTGAACTCCCAGAATTCCATCCTATTATGGGGTCGCAAAAGATTAAAGAATATCGCAACAAACTAGAATTCGGATGTGCTAATAAACGTTGGTATACAAAAGAGGAAATTGCAGCTTTACCACCAAAACAGGAAGGTGAAACTGGGAGTCTAACAGAAGGTGCCATTGGGTTTCATATTACAGGAGCTTTCGACAAAATTTATCCTATCAACAAATGTTGGTTGATGGATAATTTGAATAATGAAATAAGGAATGAAATTGGCCGATATGCTACAAGCCATGACATATCTTACTATAATATCCGTGAACAACATGGCTTATTACGCGACATCATGTTCCGTAATAGCAATACAGGCGAATGGATGGTACTCATCCAATTCCATTACGATGAAGAAGGTGATCATGAGAAGGCTCTGGGTCTCCTACAACATATTGCGGACTGTTTCCCTCAAATTACTTCTTTATTATATGTGAACAACCAAAAAGGAAACGACACTTTTGGAGATTTGGATATCGAGGTTTTCAAAGGCAAAGACTATATCTATGAAACCATGGAGGACTTGAAGTTCAAAGTTGGTCCAAAAAGTTTCTACCAAACAAATACCGATCAGGCTTACCACCTTTACGAAGTAGCTCGAAATTTTGCGGAATTAAATGGAGAGGAGTTAGTTTACGACCTTTATACAGGAACAGGAACCATCGCAAACTTCGTTGCTCACCATAGTAAAAAAGTGATTGGTATCGAATATGTACCAGAAGCTATTGAGGATGCTAAAGTAAATAGTAAAATCAACGGAATTGACAACACTTTATTCTATGCTGGAGACATGAAGGATATTTTAACCGATGACTTTATTAAGCAGCATGGAAGACCTGATGTCATTATTACAGACCCACCAAGAGCCGGCATGCACCCAGATGTAATTCAGGTTATCCTTAATGCAGCTCCAAAACGCATTGTCTATGTAAGTTGCAACCCTGCTACACAGGCAAGAGACTTAGCTCTTCTTGACTGTGATTATAAAGTCATGCAAGTTCAGCCTGTTGACATGTTTCCACATACGCCACATGTAGAAAACGTCGTACAACTTTATCGAAGATAACAATTCAATAAGACTTTATAATATCTTTATTTACCCATTTTCAATGCTTTTTTTTAAAAAACTCGAAAATGGGTAATAATGTTATAAAAAAAAGCTATATTTGCAAAAAATGGTTAGTTTTTTAAAATAGATCTTGCATTTATGAGAAAAGGATTTATTACTCTTATATTAGCAATTGCCACATTAAACGCTAATGCACAAATTAAGCTCCCGGCATGGTTAAGTAACGTAAAACTATCTGGATATGCCCAGACTCAATACCAATATACCAGTCAAGAAGGTGCTAAAGCCAATAGTTTCAACCTTAGAATAATAAGGATGTCACTTGACGGTAGAATCGCTGATGATTTCTATTGGAAAATTCAATTACAAATGAACGGCAACACGTCTACCCTGACAAGTGCACCGAAAGTTGTAGATTTATTTACAGAATGGCAAAAATTCGATTTTTTCAAAGTTAAAATTGGACAATTTAAAAATCCATTTACATTTGAAAATCCAATGAATCCGATTGACCAAGGTTTTATGGGTTATGGTCAAAACGTACAGAAATTAGCAGGCTTTACAGACAGAGCTGGTGGTCACTCTAGTAATGGTAGAGATATTGGCTTGCAATTTCAGGGTGATTTCCTCAAAAATGCTAATGGAAGAAACCTATTACACTATCAAATAGGAATCTTTAACGGGCAAGGTATTAACGTAAAAGATATAGACCAGCAAAAAAATATTATTGGAGGTATATGGGCTATGCCTGTAAAAGGTATGCGAATTGGTGCCTTTGGATGGACAGGCTCATACGCAAGAAAAGGAACATGGACAGAAGATAATGTCACATTCAACGGAGTAAGAAAACTCGCTCAAAATCGTTATGCATTTTCTGCTGAGTATCTCGTAGATGATTGGACTTTCAGATCAGAATATATACATTCTACAGGCTATGCTTTTGCAAAAACTCTAACCAACACAAACGATGCTACAGCTAGTGATTGTAATTTGAGTTCAAATGGAAATAAAGCGCAAGGTGTTTATGCCTTGGTAATAGCACCAATTGTCAAGCAAAAATGTCATATAAAAGCTCGTTATGACATGTACCAGCCGAATGGAGAAATCAACAAGATGAAATCACAATATGAGTTGGGAATGGATTATGAGTTTACTCGCAATTTAGAAATCAGTGGTGAATTTGCTCACATCAATGACCGTTCATTAGCAAAGCACAACTATAACATGATCGACATCGAAGTATCATTCAGATTTTAATTCATATCACCATATAAAAAGGTGTATCAAAAATGATACACCTTTTTATACCCATCACTCTTCAAACAATAATAAATATTATTTTGTATAAGTAATAACAATTATTTTTAAGAAAAACATATGATAGAAGAAAATACCGATACCAAAGCAACCAGTCAAGAATCTACCTACCACGTTTACAATAGCAAGAACTACCAACGCAGCCACAAAGACAGCCGAGGACATCACCATCACCATCATTTGAGTGCAGCAACATTTAAAGATGAAGCTACACGCTATAAAAAGAAAAAGCGTGTTATTGCTAACACACTTTTCTTAATACTTGGTACCATTGCATTAGTTATTATCATTGCTGTGTACTGGCTATATACAAACGAATAAGACTCTGCTAAAACGAATACGAAAATCCTAAAGAGCAATATTCTTTAAATTCCCAATAGCCATAATCTGTATCACGAGTCCCGCCATCATCAAATCGTGGATACAAGAATATATTAGCAGATATATACCGATTAAACTGTAACGAAATCTGATTTTCCCATTCAAACTCCGTACGGTTATATGTAGTATAACCATACATTCTTGTTTTCCACTTCACCATATCAGATAAGGCCCACGTCAAATCAACAGTAAACTCAGAACCAAAGTCCGAAAGGCTGTGACGACCTTCATCAATACCGTTTCTTGTAGAAAGCTCCAATCGATCAACATATTTCCAGTTGAAAGCAAAAGGAGCTAAATGAATCGTACCAGTTAGTTTTTTATTCAACCAACTAACAGTATAATCCATACCGACAGACACATTTAAATTGAACGGAGACATAAAATCACTATATACAAAAGGATCATTACTCTTATAACCACGTGTGAACTGAGTATAAGCAATCAACTGCAACGTATAATACCATTTACTGGCAGCCTGTAGACCCAACTTTCCGGTATATCGTAATAAATCTTCTGAAGTTTTATATTTATGGAGAGTATCACCGCGCGAAGTCTGATAACCTAACTTCAACTCTAATTTATTATCCCACTTTACTTTTTGCTTATTATTATAATTAGCCTGCAAAGTTACACTTCCAAGCATAGAATAATTACTTTCTCCTCCTTTATACCAATTACCTGAGATATAATTTTGTAAGAATTGAAGATAATAATCGCCAGAAAAAGTCCAAAAATTTGGTTTAGTCACCCAAACATCCATAGAAATAACATCTGGTTCCATTGGAACAGGAGCGACTCTATCAATAATGTTGTGACTCGGATTTTGTACGGAATGATCATCTACCCCTTTTATAGATGTCGAAATCAACTCATTCTCGGTAAAGCGTATCAAATCTGGTCGACGGAGATAAATATTCATCAACGAATTATTCAACAATCGATTAGCTATTCCACCTTGCTGCTTTTCAAGATTTAGAATTTCTTTAGCAGGACCTTTATAAAATGTTAGTGGAGAAAACAAAATGAAATCATTTTCTACACTCAAAGGCTTTACCATTGACTGAAGAGTATCCAACCTACGCTCATAATTCTTCAACGAATCATCATATTGTCTTAAAAAAGAAAGAGACACATCATCTATATGTGTCTGTCTTGCATGCCTTTGGGCTTGACTACCCAAATTAAACATACATAGAACAATAAGGCTTATAAGTATTTTATTCATCATCATTCATAAAAAATCGGCTACAAAGGTAAGAAAAATAGTTTATAGAATACACAGATTAACACAGATTATTATTTTGATTACTTGTTTGTTTCATATTTTTGTTGTAACTTTGCAACTTGTTAATTATAAAGTAATTTAAAAATCACAATCGTGGCTGAAACAAAGTATATCTTCGTCACCGGTGGTGTAGTGTCTTCACTAGGTAAAGGTATTATCTCTGCATCCATTGGCAAATTGCTCCAGGCTAGGGGCTACAACATCACAATCCAAAAATTTGACCCATACATTAACATCGACCCAGGTACTCTGAATCCATATGAACATGGAGAGTGTTATGTTACTGTAGATGGAATGGAAACTGACTTAGACCTTGGTCATTATGAGCGATTTACAGGTATTAAAACAACAAAAGCTAATTCTTTGACAACAGGCCGTATATATAAAGCTGTCATTGACAAAGAAAGACGCGGAGATTATTTAGGAAAAACGATTCAAGTCGTACCTCACATCACTGATGAAATAAAGAGAAACGTAAAGTCTCTTGGACAAAAATATAATTATGATTTTGTTATCACTGAAATTGGTGGTACAATAGGTGACATCGAAAGTGCACCTTTCATGGAAGCTATACGACAGCTAAAATGGGAATTGGGCAAAAATGCAATTAACGTACATTTAACATACGTGCCTTACTTGAAGGCTGCAGGAGAGCTCAAGACTAAACCAACCCAACATTCTGTAAAAGAACTACAGAGCGTTGGTATTCAGCCTGACATACTTGTACTCCGCACGGAAAAACATCTACCTAATGGTATCCTTAAAAAAGTTGCAAGTTTCTGTAATGTAGATTATGATTGTGTATTCCAAAGCGAAGACCTTCCAAGCATTTACGAAGTACCTGTACATATGCAAGAGCAAGGACTCGATGCTGCTATATTAAGAAAAACAGGTATGAATGTAGGAGAAACTCCTGCATTAGGTCCGTGGAAAGCTTTCTTGGAACGCCGAAATAACTCGACTGAAACTGTTAATATAGGTCTCGTTGGCAAATACGATCTACAAGACGCATATAAAAGTATACGCGAAAGTCTATCACATGCAGGAACTTACAATGATAGAAAAGTTAATATCACTTTCATTAACTCAGAATACATTACTGAAGAAAATGTAGCTGACAAGCTAAAAGGCCAAGATGGAATTGTTGTATGTCCAGGTTTTGGGCAACGTGGTATTGAAGGCAAAATCATAGCAGCTCACTATACAAGAACTCACGACATACCTACATTCGGTATATGCCTAGGTATGCAAATGATGGTTATCGAATTTGCTCGAAACGTATTGGGTTATGCAGATGCAAATTCAAAAGAAATAGATGAAAAGACTCCACATAATGTAATTGACATTATGGAAGAACAAAAAAACATCTCAACCATGGGCGGTACAATGAGACTTGGAGCTTATGAATGTGTATTAAAACAAGGATCAAGAGTTTTTGATATTTACAAGAAAGAGCATATTCAAGAAAGACATCGCCATCGTTATGAATTTAACAATGACTATCAGAAAGAGTATGAAAAAAATGGAATGAAATGTGTAGGAAGAAATCCAGAAAGCGATTTGGTAGAAATTGTAGAAATACCAACATTGAAATGGTATATCGGAACACAATATCATCCTGAATATCAAAGCACTGTATTACATCCTCATCCTCTTTTCGTTGATTTTGTAAAGACAGCAATTGCTAACAAAAAAAAAATAAATGAACAAGAATAACATTACAGGCATAGTTCTTATTGCCCTTCTTATTATCGGTTATGGCTGGTATACTCAGCCATCAGAAGAAGAAATTAAAGCTCAACAAGAACAACTTGCAAAGCAAGAAGAAGCTAAGAAAAAGACCGAGAAGGCCTTTAAGGATGCTGAAAAAGCCAGACAAGAAGCTGCCAAAGCAAAAATTCTTGAAGATACAACAGCTTTGTTTCATTCTGCATTGAATGGTAAAGCTCAAACGGTTACATTGCATAATGATAAAATTGAGCTAACATTAAATACAAAAGGTGCAACAGTAGAAAAAGCTGTTATAAAGAACTATGTAGGTCATAACATTCAAGTAAAAGATGGTTCAAAAGATCAGGACAAAGTAACTTTGTTTGATCAAAAAGATCAAGCCCTCAAATTTATGCTTTCAGCTAAAGAGGCAAACATCGTTACTTCTGAACTATATTTTACAGCTTCTGAAGTTACAGACTCTACAGTCGTATTTACTGCAGAGGCTGCTCCCGGTAAAAACATTAAGCTGAGCTATGTATTAGGTAAAGATTATATGCTCCACATGCAGTTAAGTGTAAACGGCATGTCTGGCATTTTTGCACCTAATACAAATACAATGGATGTTGACTGGGCTGAACGCTGTCGCCAGCAAGAAAGAGGATTCTCATTCGAAAATAGATATGCTACTCTCACCTATCACAATACAGAAGGTGGAACAGATTATTTGAATGAAACAAAAGAAGCTATTGACGAAAAGATAGAAGAAAAAGTAGATTGGGTCGCTTTCAAAAATCAGTTCTTCTCATCAGTGATGATTGCCAAGAATGATTTTCAAGAGAATGCTTTAATGACAAGTATTCCACAGGACAAAGAATCAGGCTATCTAAAACAATATCAAGCTAAGTTGAAAACATTCTTTGATCCAACAGGAAAACAACCTTCAGAATTTGATTTCTACTATGGCCCAAACGATTTCCGACTTCTACAAAAGGTTGAGTCTGAAAGCAATTTTGGCAAAGACTTGGAATTACAGCGATTAGTATACTTAGGATGGCCATTATTCCGAATCATTAATCGATGGTTCACACTTTACGTATTTGATTGGCTTAGCAAGGTATTTCCAATGGGTATTGTCTTAATTCTTATCACTTTACTCTTAAAGGTTATCACCTATCCAATGGTAAAGAAAAGCTATATGAGCTCTGCTAAAATGAGAGTTCTTAAGCCTAAATTGGAAGAAGCTACCAAACAATACGATAAGCCAGAGGATCAAATGAAGAAACAGCAGGCTATGATGGCTGAATACGCAAAATACGGAGTAAGTCCATTATCAGGCTGTTTACCAATGCTCATTCAGATGCCAATTTGGATTGCTATGTTCAACTTCGTTCCTAACGCAATCCAACTCCGTGGTGAGAGTTTCTTGTGGATTAACGATTTGAGTACATACGATCCTATCTTCGAATGGGGAACCAATCTATGGATGATAGGCGACCACATCAGTTTAACCTGTATCTTATTCTGTGGTGCAAACATTCTATATAGCTGGTTTACAATGCAGCAACAAAAAGATCAAATGGTAGGCCAACAGGCAGAACAAATGAAAATGATGAGATGGATGATGCTTTTAATGCCGCTCATGTTCTTCTTCATGTTCAATGATTATAGTGCAGGTTTGAACTTCTACTATTTTGTCAGCTTGTTTTTCAGCGCAGCCATCATGTGGACACTTCGAAAAACAACAAACGACGAAAAGCTACTTCAGATTCTAGAAGCTAGATACAAAGAAAATAAAAACAATCCCCAAAAGGTATCAGGCTTAGCTGCTCGTTTACAAGCTATACAACAAGAACAGATGGAAATGCAACGCAAACGAGAAGAATTAGAACGCAAGAAAAATAGTCTAAATAAATAAAAAAAAGGGCGGACATTCTAATGCCCGCCCTTTTAATCTACTACTTCTAATTATGAACAATTTAATAACGTTGGCAGCTGCTGCAATTCTAACTTGCAGTACTGTACAAGCACAAACTATGATTGGAAAGAGTAACATAAAACTTGAGAGAGATTTAATGACCCCAGAAGCATTATGGGCTATGGGAAGAATCGGAGGAGTTACGACCTCACCAGACGGGAAAAAAATCGCCTATCAAGTAGGTTACTACAGTGTTAAAGAAAACAAAGGACACCAAATCCTTTATGTAAGCGACAGCAATGGTAAGAATAAAATACAACTTACCCAAGATGCTAAAAGTGAAAGTGATGTTGCCTGGATAGAAAATGGTAAAAGCCTAGCCTTTTTAAGAGACGGTCAAATTTGGAAAATGGACGCTGACGGCAAAAACCGTAAACAACTCTCCAATTCAAAAATTGCCATTGAAGGTTTTCGTTTCTCACCTGATGGCAAAAAAGTGTTACTTATAATGAGTATACCATATTATGGTAGCATCAAAAAAAATCCTTCAGACTTACCTCTAGCAAGTGGACGCGTTGTAACAGACCTTAATTACAGACATTGGGATCACTATGTTGAAACAATAGCACATCCCTTTGTAGCAGAATTAAAAAATGACAAAATTACAGAGGGTATAGACATTCTAAAAGGTGAACCATACGAAAGTCCATTAGCACCATTTGGCGGTATTGAACAATTTGCATGGAGTCCTGACTCAAAAAATGTAGCTTACACCTGCAGAAAGAAAGAAGGTGTAGACTATGCCATATCAACAGATGCCGATATCTATCTGTACAATATAGAAAGCGGAAAGACGATTAACCTTTGCAAACCTGCAGATTATAAGGCACCAAAAGTTGATCCTACAAAAAGTTTAAAAGACCAAGCTGTAAATCATCAAAACGGAGATTTCAATGTTGGCTACGACATCAATCCAAAGTTCTCTCCTGATGGAAACTACATCGCTTGGCAAAGTATGGAAAGAGACGGTTATGAAAGTGACCGAAATCGCCTTTGTATATATAACATTAAAAAAGGCACAAAAAAATATGTAACAGAGACATTTGATTCTAATGTCGATGATTATTGTTGGGCTAATAATTCTAAAACACTATATTTTATCGGTGTTTGGGAAGCAACCACAATGGTATACCAGACTAATTTGAATGGTGAGATAAAACAGCTCACAGATGGATGGTATGACTATGGAAGCATTCAGACTTTGGGCAACACGAATATGCTAATCGCTACACGCCACAGTATTTCTCATCCTGATGATATCTACCTTATCAAGCCTTCAGACAAAGCCAAGAAGAGCGCAGTAACTCAAATCACCAATGAGAACAAGCATATTCTTGATCAAATGCAAATGGGAAAGGTAAGCCAAAGATGGGTAGAAACAACAGATGGCAAAAAAGAGTTAGTTTGGATTATATTACCTCCTCACTTTGATGAAAACAAAAAATATCCTACTTTACTTTTCTGCGAAGGTGGTCCACAGAGCCCTGTTTCACAATTTTGGAGCTACCGTTGGAATTTCCAAATTATGGCTGCACATGGATATATTGTCGTAGCTCCAAACCGTCGTGGATTACCAGGTTTTGGACAGGCATGGAACGAAGAAGTAAGTGGTGATTGGACAGGTCAATGTATGAACGATTACCTAAGTGCCATCGATGATGCGGCAAAATTACCATATGTAGACAAAGACAGATTGGGATGTGTAGGTGCCAGTTTCGGCGGTTTCTCTGTATATTATCTTGCAGGACACCACAACAAGCGTTTCAAAGCATTTATTGCTCACGATGGAGCTTTCAATCTTGAATCTATGTACACTGACACAGAAGAGGATTGGTTTTCTAACTGGGAATATGAAGACGCTTACTGGAAAAAGAACAGATCAAAGAATGCAGAAAAAACTTATACCCAAAGTCCACATCTTTATGTAGATAAATGGGATACTCCAATTTTGTGTATTCACGGTGAAAAAGATTTCCGAATCAATTATAATCAAGGAATGGGAGCATTTAAAGCTGCTCGAATGAAAGGCATTCCAGCAGAATTGCTACTTTATCCCGACGAGAATCATTGGGTACTAAAGCCACAAAATGGAATTTTATGGCAGAGAACATTCTTTGAATGGCTTGACAAATGGTTGAAAAAATAAATTATTTAATAGACAACAAAAAAATAAAATAAAATGAGTCATCAACAAGGACATCCAAAAGGCCTATACCTGTTGTTTGCTACAGAAATGGCCGAGAGATTTAGTTACTATGGCATGCGCGCCCTCTTTACTCTTTACATGGTCGCTGCCTTATTTTCAACAACTGATGCTTTCCAGATTTATGGATCATACACCGGTCTCGTATATCTGACTCCACTAATTGGTGGCTATATTGCTGACCGTTATTGGGGAAACAACAAAAGTATAATTACTGGTGGCATTATCATGGCCATTGGCCAATTTTTGTTATTTGCAAGTGCATGTTTTGTAAAACAAAGTATTACCATTGCTCCAGAACTTGGTGGAACAATTGATCCAAATGTAGATAATTTCATGGCCAAGATGCTGATGTTCGCTGGTTTGGCAGCTCTTATCTTTGGTAATGGCTTCTTTAAACCAAACATCTCTACTATGGTAGGCGACTTGTATGAGCCAACCGATCATCGCAAAGATGCAGCATTCACTATATTCTATATGGGTATCAATGTAGGTGCATTCATCGCTCCATTTATTTGCGGAGGTGTAGGTACGGGTAGTTGGGAAGATCCTTCTAACTTTAAATGGGCTTTCTTTACAGCTGGATGTGCTATGGTACTATCTATCGTAATCTTTGCTAGTCTTAAGAATAAATATCTAAGAACACCAGAAGGTGTGTTGATAGGTAACAAACCTAAATCACAATTAGTTAAAGAAGAGGCTCTATCAAGAGGTGAAGAGATTAAAGAGGACGAAACTCCTAAAGTTAAGAATTCTATATGGCGTCCTATCTTAAGTCTTGCCTTAGCCATAGTTTGCTATATTGCTTTTGGCGGTCTTAATGCTGGTAACTTCAACGATATAATATCTGCTGCTGTTTTTGCTATTGCAATAGCAATGCCTGTATTCATTATCACAGACAAGAGCCTTACCAAAGAAGAAATGAGTCGTATTGGCGTAATTTATATTATTGCCATTTTCGTAATTTTCTTCTGGTCAGCTTTCGAGCAGGCAGGTGCATCACTCACTTATTTTGCAGAACATAATGTAGATAGAAATCTATTTGGTATTGACTTCAAGACTGCTTGGTTCCAAAGCGTTAACCCTATTTGTGTTGTATGTTTTGCTCCTCTTTTCGCCATACTTTGGGAGAAATTAGGAAAAATAGGAAAAGAGCCTGCATCTCCAATGAAACAAGCACTCGGTTTAATGCTTCTAGCAATAGGATATGCAATTATCGCTTTTGGTACAGCTGGTGTAACAGGCAACTCTAAAGTTAGTATGTTCTGGCTTATCGCAATGTATGCAATCCACACTTGTGGTGAGCTTTCTCTGTCGCCTATCGGATTGAGTATGGTAAATAAGTTATCTCCTGCACGTTTGGCTTCCTTACTCATGGGTGTATGGTTTATGAGCAATGCTGCAAGTAACATTCTTGCCGGCAAATTCTCAACCTTATTCCCTGAACCTGGTAAACCTGCCCAAAGCATACTCGGATGGGAAGTTGCAACATTGACAGATTTCTTCCTTATCTTTGTTGTAATGGCTGGTGTTGCAAGTGTTGTTCTAATTTGCCTCTGCCCTCTTTTAAAGAAGATGATGAAGGGTATAGAATAAACAGCATATACTTTCATATAAAAGGCGAATGAAAAATTTATTCATTCGCCTTTTATTATGACTTTTACAGTACGTTTAATCTTTTTGCAAAGATTAAACGTACTGTAAAAATTGAAAATCGATAAAATATGTGCCCGAAGTGCTAATATATAAGTATTGCAGAACTATTATAAAAAGTAAATTTTGGGATATCCATTTTGTTTTTATAGTTATGTTCTAATGGAAAGCCGATAAAATTGGACACCAATACAAAAAATATGAATCTAAGACAATTAACACATACTTACGCTATATATCAAACTGAGAAAAACAGCATCATTATAAACATGTAATATGTAAACAAAAAACTCATATTGTGCCACAACTAAATAATAAGTTAGAAACACAATATGAGTATAAATATGATAGAGATTTCAGACTTTTTTAATCTTTGATATTAGCCTGTTCTAGTCCATAATTATTTCTTGCATCCAATACCTTAAGGAGAATACCAAATAAGACAGCAGCAACACCAAAACCAGCAAAAGTCATCATTGGAACAACAAAAGTAGGAACCCCATTATAGGTATTATTCTCAATAATGGTTCCCATAAGCATCGGAATAAGAGTCAAACCGATATTTTGAATATAAAATATGATTGCATAAGCACTACCTAATTGCTTCATCGGAATAATTTTTGGCACAGAAGGCCACATAGCACTAGGTACTAAACTAAAGGCCACTCCCAACAAAACAACAAGTGATACAGCAAACCATGTCTGCTCAACAATAGGTAAAGCAAAGCAAACATGTACACCCGTCAAAATCAAGGAACCAATAATCATCAATGTAGCTCCCTTACCAACTTTATCATATATACTACCAAAAATAGGCGTTAAAATAATAGTACCAAATGGCATTACAGAAGGAATCCATCCTGCATAATAAGGATCAACATGGTATTTATAAATCATCACCTTAGTTGCAAACTTCAAAAAAGGGAAAATACCACCATAAAAACATAGGCACATGAATGTTATAAGCCAGAATCCTGGATTTTTAAAAATAAGGCCCAAATCACTCAAGTGGAATTTTTCATCTTCGCCAGCTTCTACAAAACTATTCGCCTGAGGATCGCTCTTATCCAGTTTAACATCCATTACATCATAAACGAGCCATAACAAAAGACCAATAACCAGCAAAACTAATCCCAAAAGCAAAGGGGCTGATAAATGAAACTTCTCGGCTAGCGGTACACTCACCCAAAAAGTCATAGCTGTACCTAAACGAGCTAAAGCTACTTGAATACCCATAGCCAAAGCTAATTCATGACCAGTAAACCATTTCGTCATAACCTTAGATATCGTAATACCTGCAATTTCTGCACCTACACCAAAAATGGCAAAACCAAGAGAAGCTATCAAAACCTGATTTTTAATAGCATGGTCAAGTCCTGTATAGCCACCTATAAGAGGAATATTAATTAAAGTTGTACCCTCTGTCGACATATACTCTATCGCATAGAACTTAATAGCAGCTCCAACTACCATTAATATACAAGATAAATTTCCTGTAAAACGAATACCCATCTTATCCAGAATGATTCCACCAAAGAATAACATTCCTAAGAAGACATTAATAAATCCATAAGATCCTGAGAATACACCGTAATCCGAACTAGGCCATCCTAAACCTCCCTCTGAAGCAGGAGTTTCAAGCATTGTCTCCAAAGGAGCCATTACATCTGTAAGGAAATAACCCATCATCATGGTGATGGATACAATAATTAATGCAGCCCAGCGTGCTTTAAAGCTATCACTAAGCCTTTCTCTTATGATTTCAGTCATAGTTTATAAAAACTCTCTCTCTTTATTATTTTATATTATTATTTTTTGTTTTTACTATATCAAACAAGTATGTTAACTTAAACACAATCTGCCCATAACGGCTAGCACTAAAATAATCACGCTTGCTAGATCCATAAATATTTCCTAGACCATAATAATAACGTGCTTCTGCTAGAAAATGCCCCACTTTGGGATGACTATACTCTATACCGCCACCTAATGCTATTCCATAATCAAACTTATTTTCAATAGCCATAGAATCCTGAGCAATCACCTGATTTGAACGTGTAGGAGTAGTATTAAGAGCATTTTCGTAAGTAAAATTAGTCTTTGTTGATTCTGAAAGGTAAAAACCAAACTGTGGTCCTAGATTAACAAAGAAATTAACTCCATTCCTTTCTCGTCCCCATGCTAAATGTGCAAAAATAGGTATCTGAATATAATTAATTGTACGGCTATATTCTTCTGCCAAACCTGTAACATTATTAATAACAAGTTGATTATTTGCATCAAGAATATCTTCCTTCCATCCCACAGAAGCATAATTGACTTCAGCATAAATAGAACAGATACTCTTAAAATACTTTTCACAAATATAACGAAAAGAAAGTCCTCCACTTACACCACCATGAAAAGCCTGAGATACTTCCGGTTGGAAAGTAATATTACTCAGTACATATCCTCCATTGACACCTATCGCAAAATCATTACGATGATCACCAACCTGAGCACGAAGCAATGTGCAACAAGTACTCAAGAAAACAAGAATAATTAAAAACTTTTTCATCTTAATAAACTATCGTTTCGATTTTGCTATCTGTATAATGAATTAATTGAAAATTTTGATTTATCATCCCCCCTCCAGGGATTCTTCCAAAATGCAAAGGTGTCTGAATAGGCTGATAAGTACTCTGAGCAGGAGAGCCGATAAAATTCTGACCAAACTTACGATATCCCCTCAAGAAATATTCTGCATGATCAAATCCTGTTATTGCAAAACGTGGAATATATTGCTGCATCATATCTGTATGAAACCAACTTTTATAAGCTTTATTAAAAGTAATAAAACGTTCTGAAGTTGGATTATAATAGTAAGTAGACGGTATATACACATCATACTTTTTGAAATTCTTTATATCGTATTTCTCATACATCAACCACTCCGTATGACCAAACATAGAGATTTTAAGATTCGGATTAGTCGAAGTCAAAAAATCTAGTTTAGTGAAAACTTCATTCAATTTAGGTGAAGAAGAAGCATTCAAAATTACAATATTAGGGCGAACTCTATCAAAAGCCTTAGCAAAAGATTCTGAAGGAGAATTAATATTTGTAAGACTATATACAATATTGTTTTTATCTAACTGTTTGCGTAATTCCTTTGTAAATTCACCCTTTGCTGTAGAAGGATCATTACAGTCTATTAAGATTGGATGGAAATTTTTAAAGCGATTTACAAATACCTCTGCAGTGGTCTGCAGCACCCGTGCTGAAGGCTGATAGATTTGAAATATCTGAGAATTGGAATTAACTTCTGAAGATTCGATAGAAAAAGGTATAACAAGTTTGATATTATAAGTTTTACAAAAACCAGACAGAGCACTTACCTGTTTGGTATAAAGTGGTCCAAAAATAATATTGCATTCCTTAGCACCTTCTTGTAAAAGAATATTTCTAATATCAGCATCTTGAGGTACATTCCATGACTTAACATCAACTGAAAGACCTTCCTGCTTAAGTTGATCAACAGCTAAAAGAAAGCCGCGATAGTACTCTACCATACGAAGGCCATCCCCATCATTATTATGCAATGGTAACATTATCCCAACTTTAACAACAGAACTCTGAGTTACTTGTTTTGTCTGTGAAGCCTTCGGCTTTTCTCCTACGTTAGGAATGTACAAAATATCTCCTTTTTTTAACGTATACCCTTCCTTAGCCATTTCAGGATTTGCTTTCACCAAATCTGGAATAGAAATACCAAACTGATTAGCAATACCATAGATGGTATCCTTCTTTTTAACTTTATACACTTCACGCCAATTGGTAGTCTGAGCCATTAAGCCAGAACTAAATATAAGGCAAAGTGCTGATACTATAAATGAAAATAAGTGTTTATTCATCATCTAAATTTTAATTCATATGCAAAAATACAAAAAATCTGTCATCTTCACCTCCACATCTCCTATCTTTTTATTAACTTTGCATAATTAAGAATTTATGAAAGTATATTTTAGACATATTATTATTCTTAGCTTTTTAATGCTAGGATCTGTTATAGCTATCCAAGCTGACACATATCCTACAGTATCACCACAAGCATCTTTTATTGGCGCAGAAGGTGACACTATTGCTAATGGGGGAAGTGGCTCTGGTCCTATTGAAGGCTTATTTTATGCAAATCCATCCAATATCGACGAGTATGATATGCACTATACATGGACTTTCTATATTGGGGATGAAACCATAGTAAGAAACGAAGAAAATACATCATTCACTTTCACTACTTCTGGTACACATACCATAGCATTACAGGCTTGGTATACTAAAGATAATGTAACAGACAGTATTTCTGTAGATCAAACTTTTACAATTACAGTTACAGAAAGCAAATTAGAAATGCCTAATGCCTTTTCGCCAAACGGAGATGGAATAAACGATATTTATCAGGCAAAACAGAATTATAAAAGCATTATAGAATTTCACGCCTACATTTTCAACCGTTGGGGCCAAAAATTATATGAGTGGGACAGTCCTGCCAAAGGACAAGGATGGGATGGTACTTACCGAGGCAAGCCTGTGAAAGACGGTGTTTACTATGTTTTAGTCAAAGCAAAAGGCGCTGATGGAACAGTATTTAATATTCGCAAAGATGTAAATATATTGAGAGGTTGGTCCTCTTCGTCTACAGAGTAATACAAATTAGGATTAGTTTAGCATCATGCAAAGAGAAGATGAAAAGATAAATGTTTGGGGTGCAAGGGTTCACAATTTAAAGAACATCGATGTTGTCATTCCTCGCAATTCACTAACAGTAATAACAGGACTTTCCGGTTCAGGAAAATCCTCTCTCGCTTTTGATACCATTTTTGCCGAAGGCCAGAGAAGATACATAGAAACTTTTTCAGCTTATGCTAGAAATTTTCTAGGAAATATGGAACGACCGGACGTGGATAAAATTACAGGGTTAAGTCCGGTAATAAGTATCGAACAGAAAACAACTAACAAAAACCCAAGATCAACAGTCGGAACAACTACAGAAATATACGATTATCTTCGACTATTATATGCTCGTGCTGGTATCGCTTACAGCTACCAAAGTGGCGAAAAAATGGTAAAATACACCGAGGAAAAGGTAATCCAGATGATTCAGACAAATTACGCTAATAAACGTATCTATATTCTTGCTCCTCTAGTACGCCAAAGAAAAGGTCACTATCGTGAACTTTTTGAAAGCATGAGACGTAAAGGGTATTTATATATGCGTGTCGATGGAGAAATACTGGAAGTTACTCGGGGTATGAAGGTTGACCGATATAAGAACCACAATATAGAAGTTGTTATCGATAAACTCGCTGTTCAAGGTAGCGACGACATACGCTTAGCTAATAGTATAAAGACTGCTATGAAGCAAGGAGAAGGCGTACTTATGATAATGGATAAAGATACTGGTTCTATCAAAAATTTCTCCAAGAGACTCATGGACCCTGCAACAGGATTAGCTTATAGTGACCCTGCCCCTAACATGTTTTCATTTAACTCTCTAGAAGGAGCATGTCACCATTGTAAGGGACTTGGAGTTATCAATGAAATTGATATAAGCAAAGTTATTCCTGATAATAAAAAAAATATTCATGACGGCGCGATTGCCCCTTTAGGCAAATATAAGAATCAGATGATCTTTTGGGAATTGGAAGCAATACTTGGTAACTATGATTGTACACTTAAAACACCTGTCAAGGATATACCTACTGAAGCTATCGATGAAATACTACATGGAAGCCTGAAGAAAATCAAAATATCAAAAGATAAAGTACATACCAATAGTGATTACTTTATAGAATTCAATGGCATCATCAAGTATTTACAGGATGTTATTGATAATGATGAAAGCTCCACTGGACAGAAATGGGCAGATCAATTTATGGCCGAAGTAGAATGCCCTGAATGCCATGGCATGCGACTCAAAAAGGAATCTTTATCATATAAAATTTGGGATAAAAATATCTCAGAAGTTGCCAATATGGACATTCTTGAGTTGAAAGACTGGCTAGAACATGTAGAAGAACACTTGGATGAACAACAAAAAAAGATTGCACACGAAATTCTCAAAGAAATTAAAACTAGAATAAATTTCTTATTGGATGTCGGTTTAGACTATCTGTCACTTAATCGACAGTCAGCAACTCTTTCCGGAGGAGAAAGTCAACGTATCAGATTGGCGACACAAATCGGATCACAGCTTGTCAACGTACTCTATATTCTTGATGAACCTAGTATTGGTCTTCATCAACGTGACAATGAGCGTCTAATAAAATCATTAAAAGAATTGAGAGATTTAGGCAATACTGTTATCGTGGTAGAGCACGATGAAGATATGATGAGAGCTGCTGATTGGATAGTCGACATTGGTCCTAAAGCCGGACGTAAAGGGGGTGAAGTAGTTTTCCAGGGAACTCCAGAAGATATGCTCAATACTCATACCATTACTGCTGATTACCTTAACAAAAATAAAAAAATAGAAATTCCATCTATCCGACGTCAAGGCAATGGCAAGGAGATTACCATATATGGTGCACATGGTAACAACCTTAAAAATGTAAATATCAGTTTTCCACTTGGTAAACTTATTGTGGTTACTGGCGTATCAGGGTCTGGAAAATCTACCTTAATCAACGAGACCTTACAACCTATTTTATCTCAGCATTTTTATCGCTCGATAAAGAAGCCAATGGCTTATAAAAAAGTTGAAGGTATCGAAAATATTGACAAGGTTGTAAATGTTGATCAAAGTCCTATTGGCAGAACTCCTCGAAGTAATCCTGCCACATACACAGGTGTATTCAGTGACATCCGTGCTTTATTTGTAGGACTACCTGAGGCTAAAATAAGAGGCTATAAACCAGGTAGATTCTCTTTTAATGTAAAAGGAGGACGTTGCGAAGCTTGTAGTGGTAACGGCTACAAGACGATTGCGATGAATTTTCTACCAGACGTTATGGTTCCATGCGAAGTGTGTCATGGCAAAAGATACAACAGAGAAACTCTTGAAGTACGTTTCAAAGGGAAAAGTATTGCAGATGTACTCGATATGACCATCAACCAAGCTGTAGAGTTTTTTGAAAATGTACCTCAAATATTACCAAAGATTAAGACTCTTCAAGACGTTGGCCTTGGTTACATCAAATTAGGACAAAGTTCTACAACACTCTCTGGAGGAGAAAGCCAGCGTGTAAAATTAGCCACAGAATTGGCTAAAAAAGATACTGGCAAAACTTTATATATTCTTGATGAACCAACAACAGGCTTACATTTTGAAGATATACGCATTTTAATGGATGTGCTTCAAAAATTAGTTGATCGAGGTAATACTGTCATCATTATTGAGCACAACCTTGATGTAATTAAGTTAGCTGATTGGATTATTGATGTTGGTCCAGAAGGGGGCAGAAATGGAGGACATATTCTTGCTACTGGAACACCGGAAGAAATATCTAAAATCGACAATGGATTTACTTCAAAATTTTTAAAACCGATATTAGAAAAAGGATCATGAATTTTAGCAGAATTAAGGTATCTTTAGTTCTATTTTTGGTCTCAATTTCTATTCAAGGCCAAAATTTACCAACTGACGGACCTCTGACAATAAACTTAAAAGTACAGGAACTTGCAGAAAAGCTATTAAAAAATAAACAGGGAAGCATTGTTGCCATAGATCCTACTACAGGTGAAATTCTCTGTATGGTGAGCAAAAACAAGGTTCAGGATAACATCAATAGAGCAATTTCTGTAGATTATTCTCCAGGTTCGACTTTTAAAGTTGCACAAGCTGCAACTTTGCTTTCACTTCGAGCGTTGGTGCCAGAACAGGAATACAATTGCAAAAAAGGATTTTGGCAGGAGAAAATACACATTGGATGTCATGACCATAAAGCTCCTCTAAAATTAGTTCAAGCAATAGGACAATCATGTAACTCATATTTCTGCAAAGCCTTTAAAGAGTTTATTGACAACAGAACATTATATCCGAGCAAAATTACTACAATTAATACTTGGAACAAATATATGCTAAGTATGGGATTAGGCAATCCTCTAGGCATAGATATGGCAGGCGAAATAGGAGGACTTATACCAGATGCAACCTACTTAAATACGACACACAAAGGAAGTTGGAATGGTACAACTATTATGTGGGTAGGGATGGGACAAGGAGAAGTTAACACTACTCCTCTTCAGCTCTGCAACTTGGCTGCTGTCATTGCTAACCGTGGCTTCTTCTATACTCCACATATACATAAGCCAACACCCGAACATCCTCTAGATAGTTCTTATACTACCAAAAGAATTTCGTTACCTGAACCAAGCGCATTTGAAAAAGTTATAGAAGGTATGCGAGCTGCTGTAATCAATGGTACATGTGTTAGCATCAGAAACCCCAATTATAAAGTCTGTGGAAAGACCGGTACAGCTGAAAATAAAGGCCACGACCACTCAGTATTCATGGGATTTGCCCCAATGGATAATCCAAAAATTGCAGTAAGCGTGTATGTCGAAAACGGAGGATGGGGAGCTGATCTTGCTGCTCCACTTGGTGGATTAATTATGGAACAATACATTCTTGGTCAATTAAGTCCTACATCTCAGAAAGTTGCTAAAAAATGGGAAAACAAAGAAATCTACATTACCCCTGTAGAGATACCATTTAACTTTGATGATCTTTAAAAACAAAATAGATACATAAAAAAATCCCGCTAGTTGAATACTAACGGGATTTTTTGTATCAAAGTTTCCCTTTACAGGGAAACCATTTATAATTACAACAATGATGCTGCATTAATCCAATCATATACACAAGAGCAAATACCAAATCCTATAATGCCGGCCGTACATAGAGCCAAAGCTAATTTTGTACTAGTTGCACTTTGGAAAGTCGGAAGTGGATTTTCGTTAGGTTTGATAAACATAGCCTTAACGATAAGCAGATAGTAATAAAGCGATATTACTGTATTAATCAAAGCAACAAACAGTACACCATATGCCCATGCACCCATAGTAGTATCAAGACTCATACCCTTAACAGCTGCCATAAAGATGAAGAACTTACTAAACATACCTGCAAATGGAGGAATTCCACCAAGTGAGAACAATGCCAAAGTCATCAACACGGCCAATTTTGGATTTGTCTTGTACAAACCATCATAACTATTCATCGTTACAACACCGTTATTATGCTCCTCTACAGAACTAATAACAGAGAATACACTCATATTAGCTACTACATAAATCAAGACATAATAGCTAAGAGCAGATGTACTCATAGCAGTATTACCAACAATAGCCAAAACAATGTAACCAGCCTGAGAAATAGAACTGAAAGCCATAAAGCGCTTCAAATCATTCTGACGGATAGCAAACAAATTAGCTACAGTGATAGAAAGAACAATAACGATAAAAAGCAATGTCTGCCAATATTCTACCATAGGAGCAAATACCTTGGTCAGGATAGCACACAATGTGAATGCTGCAGCACCCTTAGAGATAACAGACAAATAACCTGTTACCGTAGTAGGAGCACCCTGATAAGAATCAGCTGTCCAGAAGTGAAATGGTACCAAAGAAATTTTGAAACCAAGACCACTAAAGAAAAATACTAATCCCATAATAGAAAGAGGAGATACTGTTATCTTTGAGGCAACATCCTCAAAATACAAAGTACCTGTCGCAGCATATAAGAATGAAATACCAAAAAGCATAACTCCACTAGAGAATGTGGCGGTAAGCACAAACTTAGCACCTGCCTCTGCTGAATTATGACGATATTTATCAAATGCTACTAAACAAGCCATTGGCACTGATGCCATTTCAAGACCAAGGAAGAACAATAGAAAATGATTTGCACTAATCATCATGTTCATACCCAAAAGAGTTGAAATAACAAGCATATAAAACTCGCCCTCCTTAAAAGAAGTATCAGGACGAGACATCCACTCTTTACTCTGAATCAGCACTATTAAAGTACCAAGAGCTAAAATAGTCTTGATTACACCTACAGATGCATTAGTATAATACATGCCACCGAAGCAAGTTGCTGCATCGACAGGTGCGATATTAATAGCAATATGAGCCAGCATTAAAACGCAAACCAAAGGATTGAACCATGAGCGAGTATTAACCACTCCCTCCTTTTTGGCTGAACAGAAGTCTGCAATGAAAGCGATTACCAAAATAGCCATCAATGTGACTTCTGGTAACATATTTAAAAATTGACTATAATCTAAATTCATTTTTTCAAATACTTAAAGTTTGTCATTACAAAGCTGCTGTAAATGCGGCTGTATTAATATGTTCGATAAGTGGAGCTACTGCATCACTAATAATCTCGTTAGCCCATAGTGGAGCCATACCAAGACCTGCAACACAGAAAATCAAACCAGCTATGGCAAGACGCTCATCCCACGTAGCATCGTGAAGTTTATAAAACTCTGGATTTGGTACCTTCTGGAATAGAATCTTACCGACAACACGGAGAATATAAACAGCTGTAACTACGATTGAAGTACATGCAATGATGGTACAAACACGATGGAACATGTCTCCATTCTGGAATGCACCAACAAAAATTGTCATCTCTGCTACGAAACCTGAGAAACCTGGAAGACCAAGGTTAGCCAAACCTGCAATCACATAAGAAACTGAGAGGAATGGAATAATCTTCATCAAACCACCAAGCTTACGTACATCACGAGTACCTGCACGATGATAAATCATACCAATACAAGCAAAGAACAAAGCTGTCATCAAACCATGAGAAAGCATCTGAAGAACAGCACCTGTAATGGCAGTCTGAGTCATCATACACAAAGCAAACAATACCATACCACAGTGTGATACAGAAGAGTATGCATTAATATATTTCAAGTCAGTCTGTACACATGCAGAAAGAGCACCATAAACAACAGAGCATGTTGTAAGAATCAAGAAGATCCAGCCCAACTCATGAGCAGCTGCAGGCAGCAAGTACATAGCAATACGGAAACAACCATAACCACCAAGCTTCATCAATACACCTGCGTGCAACATAGATACCGCTGTAGGAGCAGAAGCATGACCGTCAGGTGACCATGTATGGAATGGGAATAAAGCACCTAGTACACCAAAACCAATAAAGAGGAATGGGAAGAAAACTTTCTGAATGTGAACAGGAATGTTATTCATTGCTGCAATTTCGGTTACCTCCATTGTAGTAGCACCACTAAAGTAGTAAATACCAAGGATACCGAAAATCAATAAACCAGAACCTCCCATCAACATCAAAGTCAACTTCATTGCAGAATATTCCTTAGGACCTGTACCCCATACACCAATCAATAAGTACATAGGGATCAACGCAACCTCATAGAACATAAACATGGTGAACATATCGGTAGAAATAAAGAAACCGAACACACCAGAACTCAATAAGGTGAACCAAAGGAAATACTCTTTCTTCATTGGTTGTAACTGCCAAGAAGCAAAAGTTCCTGTAAACACGATAATAGCAGACAAAAGAATCATCACTACAGAGATTCCGTCCACACCAACACTGTATGCGATATTCAATGGCTTAAACCAAGGAATGCTATATGTAAAGAGCATTGCATCAGTATTACCAGCATTTCGCATCTGAATAAATGTGACAGTAAGCCAAATAGCAAATACTAGAAGTACGCTGGAACCAGCTACCATCACGCCACGTACCTGATTGTCGCTCTTAGCGAACCACATGCCCAACAGCATCAGGAGTGGGATTACTACGAATAATGTCAATATACTCATTTTTCTGACTATTCAAATATTAAAGAATACAAAGTAATACCAATGTAAGTGCTACAGTACCCGTTATAAACCAAGCAGCATATTGGCGAACATCACCGCTCTGCCATGGACGTATGGTCTCGCCAGCTTCCTGAGCACCCCAAGCCATGAAGTTGAATGTTCCATCAATAACATGGCGATCAAACCACGCAATTGGTTTAGAGAAACATCTGAAGACAACTTTATGGGTAAAGAACTGCCAAGCATTATCGATATAAAAACGATTGAGTGAAGCCTTATGGAGAGTAGGCATCTGACGCTTCAACATATCTGGCACTGGGTTCTCACCACTAGCATACATCCAAGTTGCAAGACCGATACCAATGCAAGCTACTACTATAGAAATCCAAGCTACAGATGGCCAAGTCCAAATAGCAAATGTCTGAATGGCAATATCCTCTGCATGGCCATCAGCTGAAACGAAATGACCAAAAGGTATCAGACCACAGGTACAACCAACAATACAAAGGAATACCAATGGCCCCCACATAGTAGCAGGTACTTCCTGTGGCTTACGACGATGTTCAGGATCCTGCTCATAATAGCTCTTACCCCAGAAGATAACATAGTACAAACGGAACATATAGAATGCTGTCATACCTGAAACCAATGTCATAAACCAACCCAAAGCTGGTGAAAAGTGGAAACAAGCTGCTACAATTTCATCTTTAGAGAAGAAACCTGAGAATGGTGGAATACCAGATATACACAGACATGCCAACAAGAAACACCAGTTTGTGATAGGCATATATTTACGAAGACCACCCATATAATCCTTAAAGTTGCTACCAATTATAACAATAATAGCACCAGAGCAAAGGAATAATAATGCCTTAAACATGGCATGTGTAAACAAGTGGAATAATGCTGCCATATAACCGACAGACCCCTCACCTTCTACAGCAGTACATACACCAAGCGCAACAAGCATATATGCTATCTGCGAAATGGTTGAAAAAGCAAGACCTCGTTTAATATCACGCTGGGTACAAGCAACAGCTGCAGCATAGAATGCTGTAAAAGCTGCAATGTAAGCAATCCAATGCAGCTGCTCAAGAGCACCAAACTCCACATAGATTGGGAAAAGAGAAGCTACCTGATATACACCTGCAACAACCATAGTTGCAGCATGAATCAAAGCTGATACTGGAGTTGGACCCTCCATTGCATCAGGCAACCAAATATGCAATGGGAACATTGCTGACTTACCTGCACCACCTATGAACATTAAGAATAAAGAGGTAGGAATAACCCAAGTTAAAGCTGGATTATTTGCAAGTTCTGCCAAACGACCGCTCAAGCCTGGGGTTACGTTCAAATCATAGTTGAATGTTCCAACATAGAAACTAAAGAACAAAATACCGATCAGGAAGAACAAGTCTGCAAAACGGGTTGTAATGAAGGCCTTCTTAGAAGCATGTACTGCAGCATGCTTTGGATAGTAGAAACCTATCAAAAGATAAGAGCAGACACCCACTAATTCCCAGAACATATACATCTGGAAAATATTAGTAGCAACTACGAGACCAAGCATACTCATGGTAAAGAGAGAGAGAAAAGCGTAAAAACGCTGAAAACCCTTCTCATAACCCTCAACCTCATAGTTCTCGTCACGCTCTGCCATATAGCCAAGTGAGTAAATATGAACCATGAAACTTACTGTAGTAATAACGACAAGCATCATTACACTGATCGGTGTAAGACGGAAACCGATATTAAAGGTAAGCAGTTCGGTAAACTTAAGCCACGTAAAATTGAAAACAGTAACCGTAGGATAGAGTCCATCAGCACCACGACCTATAGCAAAAAAGTATTCATAAGCAGTATATAAAGACATTGCAAACAAAACACCAAGCACGGAGGTACCAATGGTAAAGGCTACCTTTTCTTTCATCTTCATACCGCATAAACCAAGCACTAAGAAGCTCAGGAACGGTAAAAGAAGTATTAAAAATGAATAACTATATTCCATTGTTTTCTTTAGAATTTCATATTTTCAATACTGTTCACCTGATCACTGTGATAGTTGCGGTAAACATTAATAATTATAGCAAGAGCTACAGCTGTTTCTGCAGCACTGACTCCAATAGAGAACAACGTGAAGAAGAGACCTTCAAACTGTCCTGGGAAGAGAATACGATTGAATACTGCAAAGTTCATATCGGCAGAGTTCAACACTAACTCAATAGAGATGAGCATTGCAACAAGGTTACGACGGGTTACGAAACCATATACACCAATAAAGAACAATAATGTACTAAGTACTAAGAAACATTGATATGGAATCATTTCTTATCCTCCTTTCTTGCAATCATAATACCACCGATGATACAAGCCAACAGAAATACAGAGATAAACTCAAAAGGAAGTACGTACTGATACTTCTCACTTCCAAGAAGATGATTGCCGATAACATCCATGCTTACCTCTTTATCAGCCATCTGAGCTGCACAATCGATAAATTTATTTTTCAAAAGAACTACACCTACAGTAGCAATACCTAGAACAGCAACCAAAATGCCATTAATCATACGAGAACCTTTGATTTGCTCTACTAGCCCCTGAAGAGTGCGCTTAGATACCAACTGAATAGCAAAGATATACATCATTGTAATACCTCCAGCATAAATAGATAGCTGAGCTGCACCCAAGAAGGTGTAATCAAGCAGGAAATATATACCTGCGATACCAAAGAGAACGAAGAGCAGGAATGTAGCAGCTCGCATAATTCTCTTGGTCATAACACACATAATAGCTGAGCCGAGAATAACAACAGCCAAAATGCAAAATACAACTAAATTTGCCATTTCTGTTACTTCCTCCTACTTTGTTTTAGTATTAAACTTGCCGATTGTGAGTGGAGCGCCACCATCTATAATGTTTGGCAGACTTCCACCTGTATAAACCTCCTTGTCCAAATGAAGGGCAAGTTTAGAACGGTCGAATACAGAATTTTCAAAATCGTTAGTAAACTCGATTGCATCAAAATTACATGCATTAACACAAAGCTGACAAAACATACAGTCACCCAAGTCATACAGATAATCATCAAGAACCTTCTTCTTTTTACCAGTTTCAGGATCTTCCTGCATATGTGCAGTAATCTTGATAGTTTCATTAGGACATGCCTTTTCACACATAGTACAAGCGGTACATTTGTAGTCACCTACTTTCAAGCCACGCGCTTGAAGTTTTGGATCCTGCAAATCTGCGTCAGTCACACGCTTAAAAACGAGACGACCGCGATGACGCTTGCTCACGTGGAGTGTAGTCAGTCGATTCTCTGGATATTGCTCTGTACTCTTTGGTGTAAAGTACTCCTTAAGAGTAATCTTCAAACCTGTGGCAAGAGTCTTCATACCTGCAGCAATACCCTGAAAATATGATTTATCTTTATTTTCCATTTCTATACCTTATTATATTATTGTATGCACCAACCCAATGCAACACATACAGTCATCAATACCAAATTAAGCAATGATAGTGGCATAAGATACTTCCACTCCAACTTCAAAATCTGGTCTACGCGCAAGCGTGGGAAAGTCCAACGAATCCACATCAGCAACCATACCACAGCAAAGGTCTTACCCAAGAACCAAACAATACCAGGAATCATATCCATGATACCATTGAAAGCATCAAGACCTGAAATATGGAAAGGCATCCAACCACCAAGGAATACAGTAGAAGCGATACCAGAGATTACAAAGAGATTCAAATACTCAGCCAAGTAATAGAAACCGAATCCCATACCAGAATATTCTGTATGATAACCAGCAGTCAACTCACTCTCAGCCTCAGCCATATCGAAAGGACCACGATTTGCTTCTGCGTTACCTGCTACTAGGAATATAAGAAAAGCAATGATTGCAGGAATAGCAGAAACATGACTTGGGAAAATCAACCAAGCATCATTTTGAGCCTCTACAATACCACTTACCTGCATGGTTCCTGTTAACACTACAGCTGAAATAAGGCTCAAACCTAATGACATTTCATATGAAATCATCTGAAGAGCACCACGCATAGCAGAGATGACAGAATATTTATTGTTACTTGCCCAACCTGCAACAAAGATTCCTAGTACTCCAATAGAAGAAATGGCTGTAATCAGGAATACTCCAACATTAAAGTCAAGTACATGTGCCCCCTTGTTCCAAGGCATGAAAGAGAATGTACCTACAGAAGCTATAATCACTAGGAAAGGAGCAATGCAATACAATAACTTATCTGCTTTATCAACAGCAAAGATCTCCTTAATCAACATCTTTACTACATCGGCAAATACCTGAAAAATACCCCATGGACCTACACGCATAGGACCAAGACGGCATTGGAAATATGCACAGACTTTACGCTCCATGAATATCAATACGATAGCCAATAAAGCATATGCAGTAAGGATGAATACACCTACAAGCACACATTCAATTAAAATCGACAAAAAATCTCCCAAGCCAAATGTTTGGCGAAGAAGTGTGTCGAACCATGTTGTTACTATACTAAAATCAAACATATTCTTTATCTTTTAGTTTTTCTATTATTTTTTGAATTTAGTATTAACGATCCAAATCAGGAATTACGAAGTCGATAGATGCACCTGTTGCAATTAAGTCAGCAATCTTCTGACCCTTCAACATCTTATCAAATGCACCTGCCAATGAAAGACCCATTGGACGCATCTTGACACGATATGGACTCTTATCGCCACGACTGTCAAGATATACACCGAACTCACCTGCTCCACCCTCTACAGAGAAGAACCACTGCCCTTCAGGAACCTTAATGATAGGTTTCTGCTTGATATAGTATTCACCCTCTGGAATGTTATCTATGAGCTGTTCGATAATATCGAGACTCTGATAAATTTCATTGATGTGAATCATATAACGATCCATGGAGTCGCAGTTACTACCTACAACGTCATTCCATTGTACCTTATCATACATATCATAAGGATGATTCTTACGAACATCATTATGCCAACCTGATGCACGACCTGCAGGACCAGTAACACCATAGTTAATACAGTCTTCCTGATTCATATAACCTACACCTTCAAGACGCTGGTGTGTAATGACATTATCACCAAACACATCCAGATATTCCTTGACCATAGGACGCATATACTTACAGAAAGCTTTAGTATTTTCTACGAAATTAGGATCTATATCATCCTGAAGTCCACCTATTCTGTAATAGTTTTGGATAAGACGACCACCTGTTGTCTCTTCCATTACATTAAGCAGATGTTCACGATCACGCATACAGTACAAGAATGCTGTCAGAGCGCTCAAGTCCTGTGCACAAGTACCAAGGAACAACAAGTGGTTATCAATACGCTGAAGCTCATCCATTATTGTTCGAATGTACTTAATGCGATCATTGAGTTCGATACCCATAGCTTCCTCGATTACTCCTACAAGTGCATGACGATGATGCATCGCACATAGGTAGTTCAGACGATCTGTCAATGCCAAAGTCTGAGGATAAGTCATGTTCTCCATCATCTTCTCGATACCACGGTGAATATAACCTAAATGTGGATATACATTTTTGATAGTTTCACCATCAACGATAGTCTGTAGACGAAGCACACCATGAGTAGATGGGTGGTTAGGACCAAAGTTCATCACGAAATCATCATCATCAAAAAGACGATGCTTGGTCTCAACGAGATTACCATTTTTATCCAAATTCCATTCTGAGGTATAGTCACTCTCTGGCTCATCGGTCATAGGGAACGGATTAGCCTCAGGGCTCATATCAAAGTCTTTACGCAAAGGATAGCCCTGAAAATCGTTACGCATAAAAAGGCGTCGCATATCAGGGTGACCTAAAAACTTAATACCCAAGAAGTCAAAAACCTCACGTTCTAGAAGATCAGCACCATGCCAAAGCTTTAATACAGAAGGGATTACATATTCCTCACCAACCTGCTTTGCCAACTGCTTTACAGAAGTACGCTCATGAGTCTGTGTATTTTCGAGGATATAGATACATCCAAGACCTTCTTCAGCACCAAAATCTTCACCGATAATAGTAACCAGGTAATCGAAATGCTTTTCATTTTTCAATTTTGCCATTTCTGAGGCAAAATTGTCAAAGCCGAATTCTTTATTTTCTAGTTTCATGTTCGCTTACCTTAATTAATTATTTGTTTCAGTAGATTGTTCCTTATTCAACTGGTCGATTTCTTTTGCAAGATTTTCAACCTCTTCCTGGCTTGGCTGACCAGTAACAATGATTGGTTCCTTGTTACCAATTTTAGCATTAGAGAAATTCTCGTTGCTCAAACCATGAAGACCACCATTACTCAAAGAAGCTTCCTTCTCTTCGCTGGTCATCTTATGGTTAGCACCACCAAAGAATTTTTCGACCTTAATCTTGCGTTGCAATTGCATCATACCATAGATGATTGCCTCTGGACGAGGAGGGCATCCTGGAATATAAACATCAACCGGTACCAACTCGTTGATTCCACGAACTACATTATAGCTCTTCTTAAAAGGTCCACCACTAATGGTACAGCCACCTACAGCAACGACATACTTAGGCTCTGCCATTTCATCGTACAAACGTTTGAAAACAGGTGCCATCTTATTGGTAATAGTACCTGCACACATAATCAAGTCAGCCTGACGTGGAGAGTTACGGGTTACCTCCCAGCCAAAACGTGACATGTCATAGCGAGCACAACCAATAGCCATAAACTCGATACCACAACAAGAAGTACCAAAAGTTAAAGACCAAGGTGAGTTACTACGACCCCAGTTAATTGCAGCATCTAACGATCCCAATACTACATTTGCACCACCCTCATTGAGTTCTGCGGCAATTTTCTCTAACGAGTCATTGTCCTTGAAATCCTCATAAGGCACACTCTTAATAGAGGCTCTTTTTCTTACTTCCATTCCAATGCTCCTTTCCGCCAAGCATAAGCTAAGCCAAATACTAATACGAGCAGGAAGAAGCCAATGCTAACAAGAGCCATTGCTCCAAACTGCTTTACGACTACTGCCCAAGGATAAAGAAAAACGGTCTCGATGTCGAACATCAGGAAAAGGATAGCAAACAAGTAATAACCTACGTGCATTGGTAACCAAGAGCTACCACGCGTAGGAATACCACATTCAAAAGCTTCACCTTTTACCGGATTATAAGAACGAGGACCGATTAACTTAGCAATGACAAATGCTGCCAATACCAAGGTTACAGCCGTCAACAAAACGGTAATAAACAAAGTAAAATACATAAAATTTATAACGTTATTATATTGTATACTGCTTATAGCGAACAGAGGCCAATCTGTCCAAAGCGATGCAAAGGTAACAATATTTTTTTGATTGCTGCCCTATACACAAAAAAAGTTGTCTTCCTAAATAAAAAAAGAAAGAATTATAAGCTGCTTACAATAAGCCAACACCCTTATTTCGACTATTATTAAGCACCGTGATAGCTTATCAAGCCATCAATTGGACTAGAAATTACTTCTCCCATTTCATAACCTTCTTCACGAGCTACTTTTGAAAGAATATCAACAAAACTTCCAGCAATCCCCCCTACAAACCCGACACGGATTTTATGAATTTGAAGATACGATTTATACTGTATAATATTACGTCTAAAGAAATTTCGAAAGTTTTCTTCTACTAATTCTCTTAGTTCCTGTCTATCAATATGTTTAGCGATAAACTTTGCAATAGAAGCTAAAAAACGATTAGCAAGAGGCTGAGCATAAACACGATTAATAATCTCGGCATAAGTAAGTTTCGAATCATTCAGAAACTCCTCTTTGATTTCTTCCGACAAAAAACCTTTAAAAATACCATTTAAGAATAGTTTACCTAAAACAGCTCCACTACCCTCATCCCCAAGAATATAACCTAAAGGCGGTGTGTTCATGACTATTTGTTCTCCATCATAACAACAACTATTTGCTCCAGTACCCAAGATACAGGCTATACCCTTTTGATGTCCACAAACTGCACGAGCCGCTGCCAGTAAATCACCATTTACCTCTATATTCATGACATCAGAGAAAACAGTTTGAAGAGCCCTCTTCACTTTTTCTGATTTTTGAGGAGTACACCCACTACCATAAAAGAAGATCTTATCTATTTTCACAGTATGGAGCACAGGAAGTAATTCGTCCTGTAAAACTCGCATAATATTATCTTCATCCTGATGAAAAGGATTAATACCCTGAGTATTTACTTTCTTGAGAACATTGGTTCCATCTATAAGAGCCCAATCTGTCTTAGTACTACCACTATCAGCTATTAAAATCATACTTGATGTTTATTGGTTCGACAAAAGTACAAAGTTTTTTTCAAGTTACAAAAGTTTTTAATTACCTTTGCACACATAATTTAGAGAATTATGAAAAAAAGAATATTTGTAATTTTAATACTTTTAATAGCATTTATATTACCAAGCAATGCCGTCTTGAAAGAAGATAGCATTACGACGACCCTTTACATCTTGCGTTCAGAACTTACCAATGCTCATCTTGAAATGGAGAAACAGGCCAAACAGACCAAAGATTCTCAAAAACAACTCTTTGAGCAGATTACACAAATTTTGAATCAGGCAAATCAGAATGCCTTGATGCTGTATTCTCAGAAAGATGGCTATATTTTCGATCTAGCCTACGCATGTCATGAAGCAACTGAACAGTTTAACAAATTCAAGACACAGAGTAAGCCTTTTCAAAAAATACTTCGCAAAAACAATATCGAAGTTGCAAGATATGATTCTCTCATCAATTACCTTCAAAAAATGCCTAAACAATATCTTGATGAAAGAAGTCAGATTAACCGAAATGTGTGTCTCACACTAGCTGTTAACATCCGCCGACAACTAAAAGAGACGGAAGAACAGCTTCAACAAGATCAACGCATTTATGATATGATAGAAAGTCGCTTACAAAGCTTAAATGACTATGCAGACATTCGTTATCAAGAAATACAGAATAATATTTTCAATAACCTTGCAGACAATTATTTCAGTATTCTTCGTAGCTTTAACCGCGAAATGTACCAAACTGAAAATACGGTAAAAGAAAAATATAAGCCAACACCAAATTCTATTTCACAATGGGATTCAAAGTATATTGGTTTTCTCTTTATTATACTTATCACCTGGTCATTCATTTCGATATTTATTAATATTATTTTCTTCAGATTTATATTTACCTGGCTAATCAAGAAGAGCAATTTTACCAAGATACGTGATCGTTTCTTAGCCAAGCGAACACCTATCATTATGGCCATGACCGTTGTGACATTCGGAATTTTCCTTGGTATTATCCGAACGTCTTTTGCTCAAAACTTCTTCACCATGGCTAGTGGTTTGCTCATGCAGTATACTTGGCTACTAGGTGTAATTTTGATATCACTTCTTTTCCGAGTCGAGTCTGACAAGATTAAGAGTGCTTTCTTGATATATGCTCCTCTCATAGTTGTAGGCTTCATCGTCATTATTTTCCGTGTGATTTTGATTCCTAACACATTAGTAAACTTGATTTTCCCTCCTATTCTGCTGTTCAATTTAATATGGCAAGCTTACGTTATCTACAAAAAGCACTATAGAGTACCAAGAAGCGATATGTTTTTTTCATATATTTCGCTTACTATTTTTGTTGCATCTGTAATTCTTTCGTGGTCGGGTTATACTCTCGGCTCCGTACAATTACTTATATGGTGGGTGATGATGCTTACGTGTATCCTTACTCTCAACTGCTTGTCTCAATGGCTCAAAAGTTGGGGAGAAGCCAAAGAAATGGAAAAGAAACCCGTTCAAAAGAATTGGTTCTTCCGCTTAATATATAAAGTAGTCTTACCTTGTTGTGGAGTTTTCTCATTCATCGTTTCTATCTACTGGGCAGCAGAAGTATTCAATTTAAGTGATACAGTATGGGAAATTTTCAAATATCATATTGTTGACTCCAAAGAGATTTCTTTCAGTCTTTATGGCATATGCATGGTTATCAATTTGTGGTTTATCTTTAACTATATCGTCAAGGTAGCCAACGAAATCATGGAAGCGAGATTTAAGGCAAAAGACCCAACGACTGCAGCCAGTCGTACTGTTATGACAAGAAACGTTACTCAGGCATTAGTATGGGCTATATGGCTGCTTGGAAGTTTACATATACTGCATGTCAGTTGGACATGGTTTGTTGTCGTGTCTGGTGGTTTATCAACTGGTATTGGTTTTGCCATGAAAGATATCCTCGAAAATATCTACTATGGTATATCGCTGATGGCTGGTCGTATCAAAATTGGCGACTACATTGTCTGCGATGGTATCCGTGGACGTGTAAGCAGTATTAATTATACCTCTACCATGCTCGAGGCTCTCGATGGTAGTATCATAGCTTTCCAGAACAGCCAACTGTTCACTAAGAACTATAAGAATCTTACTCGTAACCATGGTTATGAGTTGGATACACTTGAGGTTGGTGTAGCGTACGGTTCTAACATTTCAGAGGTTAAGAAACTTTTGAAAGAAAACGTCAGCAAACTTGACTGTGTATACAAGAAAAAACCTGTTACAGTTCTACTCAAAAGCTTTGATGACAGTTGTATTACACTTAAGATACTCGTATGGGTAAACGTATTGACTAAAGCTCTCGATGATGGTGAAATTATGGAATGTATCTACAAGACACTCAATGACAACAACATAGAGATACCATTCCCACAACGCGAAATTACCATCAAAAGTATTACATCTGCTAACGTAAAAGAATTGGAAGAAAATACAACATCAGAAAACAAATAAAAAAATGGAAAACGTCTTTATTTGTGGCCCATGTGTCATTGAGTCAATGGAATTACTTGACACCGTGGCTAAAGAATTAGTTAGACTCAACAAAAAATATGGTATAAATATCATATTCAAGGCCTCATTCGATAAAGCTAATCGCACTTCTATTCATTCTTTCAGAGGTCCGGGAATGGAAAAAGGTCTACAGATGCTTAACGAAATAAAGACAAAATATGGACTCCGACTGTTGACCGATATTCACGAAAGTTATCAAGCTGAGCCAGTGGGTAAAGTTGTCGACGTAATACAAATTCCAGCTTTCCTTTGCCGACAGACAGATCTACTGGTAGCAGCTGCCAAAACTGGTAAGATTGTAAATATCAAAAAAGCTCAGTTTCTCAGCGGACAGGACATGAAATATCCAGTAGAAAAGGCTAAGGAAAGTGGTGCTCAAGAAGTATGGCTTACTGAACGAGGCAATACTTTTGGATACAACAATTTGGTTGTGGATTTCCGCAATATTCCTGATATGCTAGAAATAGTTCCAACCGTTATCATGGACTGTACACATAGTGTTCAACGCCCAGGAGCTGGTGACGGAAAAACTTCTGGAGACCGTCGCTTTGTACCATCTATGGCCTTAGCAGCTAAAGCATTTGGAGCAACAGGATATTTCTTTGAAGTGCATCCCAACCCAGATTTGGGTTTGAGCGATGGACCAAATATGCTGCCACTAGACCAACTGGACTCTCTTATCAACAAAATACTTAAAAAGTAGCTTTAAAACGAAGACCCTAAAAGGTAAAGTAAACTTCGTAAAATCAAAGGAAATGGAGAATAAACAAGATAATCAAGAGGTAGAAGAAAGAATTCGTAGATCGCGTCAATATGGCGAACTCTGTTTACGCAATGAAGCCAAGGCCATACTCGATTTGATTCCTCAGATGGATGACGAGTTTGTTAAAGCCGTTGAAATGATGTATCATTGCAATGGCAAAATCATCGTGACAGGTGTAGGTAAGAGTGGTAATGTGGGCGCTAAGATTGCTGCTACATTAGCATCTACAGGAACTCCTGCATTTTTCATTAATCCACTTGATGTATATCACGGTGACCTAGGAGTCATGACTGCAGATGATGTCGTTTTGGCCTTAAGCAACTCTGGCCAAACTGACGAATTATTGCGATTTATCCCAATGGTTCTCCACATGAATATACCTATCATATCCATGACTGGCAATAAAAATTCGCTCTTGGCAAAATACAGCAATGCCCATATTATGGTACATGTAGAGCGAGAAGCCTGTCCGCTTAACTTGGCTCCAACAAGTAGCACAACTGCGGCTTTGGCTATGGGCGACGCACTTGCTATCGCCTTGATGGAAGTACGCAACTTCAAACCTAGAGATTTTGCGCAGTTCCACCCAGGTGGCGAACTAGGCAAACGTCTATTGACTACAGCAGGCGATGTCATGAAAACAGATAACCTACCTATTATTCCACAAGACATGCATTTGGGTGAAGCTATAATTAAAGTCAGTAAAGGACAGTTAGGACTCGGTGTATCCTTAGTAAACGACAAGATCGCAGGAATAATAACCGATGGTGACATTCGTAGAGCAATGGAACGTTGGCAAGCCGAATTCTTTGATCATACTGTCAACGAGATTATGACCATCCATCCAAAACAAGTATATACCTCTACTAAGATATCAGAGGTACAACGAATCATGCAGGAGCATCGTATTCATACCGTTTTGGTTACAGATAAAGAAAAACATCTGCTGGGAATCGTAGATCATTATGCATGCATGATCTAAATACGAAAACGTTTTAGGCGAATAAATTTTCGGAACGAAAAAAACAAAAATGAAGCATATAAAACAAATTATAATTGCGCTCCTCATACTTTGGGTAAACCTCACAGCTCATGCACAATCGTCAGATTCACTGATTGTGGCACAATTAAGATCCAAGGGGATAACCTTTTCTCATGATAATTCAATTACCCTTCTGACTAATGGACAAAGGAAATTTGATGATATGTTTTCGGCTATTCGACAGGCCAAAAGTACAGTACATCTAGAATATTTCAACTTCAGAAATGATTCGATTACACGTAAATTGATTTCTATTCTTGGCCAAAAGGTAAAAGAAGGAGTTAAAGTTCGTGCCCTCTTTGATGGATTTGGTAACTCTTCTAATAATATGCCACTCAAAGAAAAGCATATTAAAGCCATTCGAGAAATGGGCATCGAGATAAAAGAATTTAATCCTGTTAAATTCCCCTGGATAGACGACATTTTTAATCGTGACCACCGCAAAATAGTTATTATTGATGGCAAGATTGCCTATACAGGTGGAATGAATGTAGCTGATTATTATATAAAAGGAACAGAAGTAGTTGGTGGATGGTATGATATGCACTGCCGTATTGATGGCAGCGAGGTAAACACTCTTCAGAAAATATTCTTGAAGATGTGGAAAAAAGTAACCCATCAAAATATACACTCTACAGAATTCTGGAGAGCCAAAAAAGCTGATTACTTTCAGGGATTACGTCCAGATACAACAGCGACAGCTTACCATAAGATGGTGGGTATCATAAATCGTGAACCACATATCAGCAATGATATTATACGATACTTTTATGTTAATGCTATCAATGACGCTAAAGATAGTATCAAGCTGATTAATCCGTACTTCACTTTAAGTCATAAACTTATCAAGGCTATAAAGAATGCAGCAAAAAGAGGGGTTAAGGTTCAGATTATGCTTTCTACAAAGAGTGATGTACCACTGACTCCTGACTGTGGATTCTATAATGCACATAAATTCATGAAAGCGGGCTGTGAGGTATACATGTTTACCAAAGGTTTTCATCACACCAAGATTATTATGGTAGATGGAAAATTTTGTACCGTAGGCAGTGCTAATCTGAACTCTCGAAGTTTAAGATGGGACTACGAGGAAAATGCTGTTATTATAGACAAGAATACAACCAAAGAGTTAGACACCCTCTTCGAAAACTATAAGAAGGACAGTTTCTTACTTACACCGAAGAGCTGGAAAGAATGGCGCACACCAAGTCAAAGACATCTTGGATGGTGGGCTCACTTACTTGCACCATTCCTCTAATATGAGATTATAAAATAAAACTCTACAATATGGAGCATCAATTTACAGGAAGACCATCAATAGCAATTATTGATAATAATACTTTAGCTAGCATGGGTCTAAAGAAAATCCTTCAAGACGTAATGCCTATCATGACTATCGAAACATATATAAGTTTCGAAGAGATGATTCAGGCTGGCGCTGACCGCTTTTTCCACTATTTCGTTTCCACAAACATTGTACTAGAAAATCGTGATTTCTTTACTCAGCATGCTCATAAAACTATCGTGCTTACATTACAAAGCGATGCCGAAATGAGTGGCTTTAAAACGCTTTGTGTAAACGTACCCGAAAAAGAACTTACTATGAATCTGCTCAGATTAGAGCAAAGAGGACACGCAGGAGGCAAGAATCTGCCAAAAATGCCCAAGGTGTTACGTAAACAGTTGCTATCCGACCGAGAAATAGAAGTTCTGTCTTTAGTGGCGCAAGGGCATATTAACAAAGAAATTGCCGAAAAACTTAATATCGGCCTTACCACAGTAATAACACACCGCAAAAATATTCAGGAGAAATTAGGTATGAAAAGCGTATCTGCACTCACCATATATGCTGTAATGCACGGTTACGTAGATATCAATAAGATATAACAACGCTGTAATCAAATCATATTTGTTTCTTATTGCGTAGTTCTAACACATTTTTGAATTTGTATAATATAAACCGTCTTGTGGTTTGCTTTTTGCTGCTGTAATAACAGAATGCTTCAAATATGCATTTACTGCATTCCATAATTGTCTAAATATCAACAATTTACCAATTTTCAGCTTTATTGATTTAAAAATGCTTGACCTAAGTATAGCTTTTACGCATCAAAAGTATAATGGTTATACTACAAAAGCATAATGGTTATACTGCAAAAGTATAATGGTTATACTGCAAAACCATAGTGTTTGGCTGCTCAAATGTATGCTTTTGCCCAACATTAACTATGGTTTTACAGAAAATAAGGGTAAAATGTGGTAGCGAAATACCAAAGAGTCTGTCTAAGAGTTGAAAATTTCGAGCTAGATGATGATTTCTAAGCGAAGCTATCTACAACTTCACATTAGAAATATCTATCAGATTATTGACAATAGCATAAATCGTCAGACCAGCAGGAGAATGAATCTGAAGTTTTTTGGCGATATTACGACGATGAGTAATAACAGTATTGATAGAGATACAAAGATGATCACCTATTTCTTTATTTGTCATACCCTGTACCAATGCCACAATAACATCCTTTTCTCGCTCACTAAGAGCTTCGTCTGAATGGGGAGACTTATTGAGCATATTAGAAATCTGATTGGTTACATTTTCTTGCTTGCTCTGCTTCTCCAATCTTCTAATAGCTGGAATAAAAATTTCATCCTCTACACTGGCATGCAAATTCAACCACTCTTCATTATTGTAAATGTCATAAAGAGTAGCAGCCAACTGGTTATTATGTAGACCGTCGGAAGGTAAATATTTAATAATAATATTTTTCAATTCTTTCAGCTGTGTATCCGTTTGTCCGTGATGCTTTGAGAATGTATCAATATCGTAATTATCATATGTTCTACCTTGCAACAATCCCTCTACATAAGGAAAGACATTCTTTTCCTCATAACGCATATGCTTGGTGATAGAATGAGCATATTCTTCGTACAACTTTAAAATCAAACGCGCAAGATTATCATGTTCATCCAAAGCACCTTCTAACTCTTTACGAATAAATGGTAACTGAAAATCAAGATAATAAGCATGGGAAGCCTTAAGATATTGCAATAAAGTAGGTATGGAAAGTTTATCATAATCATCAAAAAGCTGATAACCGTTGATAGTGAAATTAACAACAGCTAAAAAAGTGTATGTATCCACTTTTTGATTTTCACAAACCTCTCGAACCGTTTTATCTCCAAAGCCCAAGCTTATACCAAAACTACCCAGACTCTGTAATATATTGTAATTATCTCTGATGATAGAAATCATTTTATCATCAGCTTCATATACTTTTTGATTTTTCATATCTTTCAACACATGCCTAAAGGCTACAATTCATCATCACATTATCAAAGCGCAAATATAATATTTATTTTCGACATAGACAATACCTAAAAATAATGATAATCGGAAGAAATTTGATAAAACAATTACCTACCCGTACCTATGCATAGCTATGCATACCTCCTAAAATATAGTTCACTCCAAAATAGGTCATTAGGATACTCAAAAAGGCTAAGACCATAAATATATGATACGACAGTGGCTTTTGCAAAGCTTTCACACTCTTAGAATGGAGTGCTATAGCATAAATCATCAGAGTTATCAGTGCCCATGTCTCTTTAGGATCCCAACTCCAATAGGTACCCCAACTCACATTCGCCCAAATAGCACCTATAAAGATACCAAGCCCTAAAGTCGTAATGGCTGGATATAAGAATATCTGTGACAAAACCTGCAGTACCTTCATTTGCCGTTCGATAGTATTCTTCGTTTCTCGCTTTACCGAAGCTATCACATGCAACAATATGGCAAGTAGCCCACATATACAAATAATAGCAAGAAAAGCATAACTCATCATAATAACACTGACATGAACACTCAATAGCGGAGAATTTAGTACAGGCATCATTTGACCTATAGCCGGATCCATCTGACTGATATGACTAACCAAAAGGAAGAATCCACTAAGCATAAATCCGAATGTCGTAATCAACATGCGAAGAGAATGAAGGCGAATAGCCATCAGCATCGTAATGAGCATCGAAAACCAAGCAATAGATAACATCGACTCATACCCATTGCTCAAAGGCACATTTCCACTAATAATCCATCGCAATACTAAAGAAAAGGTTAATACCATAAAAGATAACCCCAACACAATTATCATACCTGATTCTATCACGGAATAATGCAGACCCAACCAGCACATATTACGAGACAGTAACTGTCTGATTACACCAAACAATCCTAAAAATCCAATAGTAAGATTGAACATAAACAGTATCGTTGCAATAGGTATCTGATTGTATATTCGTTCAGCTTTTACCTGAGTAATAGTAGGAAGACTTGTACCTGCATGATGCTTTTGATAAGCCAAGATTTCATTCACTTGCTGTAAAACATTTGTATTATTACCGATAAGTGCAGAACCATACAAGTGACGAAAACTCTTTCGCATGTAGCGGTAATCTCGAGAAGATACATATTTAGGATAAGCTATTTCCTGATGCGAGAACCACTCCGTTTTACCATTATGTGTTATAGGATACAACTTCAGAATATTACCCATCTTCAATTCTACGATAAGTTGAACCTTTTCATCTAACTTAATAGCCTGATCATGCAAAGCATCATGATGATTATCTCGGTATGACTCTTCTACCAAACGACGAAGAACATAACCCGAAGAAGGAAATAAATCAGCAATAGAAACATAACTATCCAATCCTAACTCGCGTTTCAGTTCTCCACCTTTCACTTTGATAATTTTTTCTTTCTGCCACTGGTCACCCCAAAAAATAAAACCGGTAAATATCTGTTCAGGCGTACATCCCTTATAGGAGCGTTTACCGGATATTTTCTTAGTAAAATCGTAAGCAAACGTCTGCATTTGACACACACGATTATTATACAATACATACATCTCACCTACTCTACTTGCTACCTCTTTAGGAAAAACAGTTGTAGTTGAAGCAGAGCTAGGAAGAATTGAGGCATTTAAAAGGAGAAGCACGAGAAAGGCACCTCTCTGAATAAGTGGACTCCGAAGCAATTCACGAAATCGCCCTTTGGGATCTATTAACATCGCTATTAAAGAAAAAAACAGTAAAGCATAACCTACATAAGTTACAGGTATGCCAAAAGGATCACTATTAACCCGTAAAATACTACCTTTACCATCAGCATCATACGAACTTTGGTATAATCTAACCCTTTGATAGCTCATAATATGATTCATCGATACAGTTCCCGCCACTCTTTCATCTCCATCTATGAGCGTTATTTGAGATGAATAATCTGCTACAGCCGATGTACCATCATGATAAGATATACCAAAGTGATTCAACTGAATGGAAAACGGAAGTTGACGTGCTGATAAGTTATGCATATCATCACCCATCGGAAGATATTCATTTGTAGTTTGACCCAATCTAAGATGCACAGCTCCCTGATAAGAAGTAAGATGAGTGAGTAGTGCACCTAAGAGGATAACAACAAATGAAAGATGAAGCAAAACTATATTCCATTTTCGTAACTTACTTTGAATAATATAAACCAAACCTACTGCTACCAGCATAGCCCATAGCACACTAAACCACCACGAACCATAAATGGATGAAACCACAAAAGGTGTACCTTTATATTTTTCGATTACTGTAGCCATCGCCATGACAAGAATCAAAAGAACATATATACAAAAAAGGATTTTCTTCAATTTCATATTCTCTCAACAAACTATAAACTATCCCTGATTTTCGATTACGAAAACCAGGGATAAAAAACTAGATGGATCTTAAAAATTTAACCACAGCATCTCTATCAGCTTTTGGTAAATTATAGAATTTTAAAGCAGCATTATATGCATGACTATTTTTACTGTAACCATGCCACATAATCGCTTCTATCTCATTACGCGCACGACAGTCGTGCAAACGGTCTTCTGCACCCGTATTAATGAGTGACAAACCTCTACCCCATAAAGGTGTGGTACGACACCAACTGCCATGAATATCATTCTTCATATATAGTTTATGTTGAATCATATCACTATAGGGATGAATGGTCTGATGAGGATATCGAGGAAGATTGCGTTCACCTATCAAACCTGGTTTCCAATAGTTATCATCACCTGTTTTCCAAGTAGGACGATGACAATTAGCACAACCGATTTCGTTAAAGACTTCCTTACCACGCTGTACCTCAGCATCATTCAAATTTCGAGCACGAGGTATCGCAAGTCCACGATGCCAAACCATAAAGTTATAAAACTGCTCATCAGTCTGATCTGCTGTAAAATTGTGCCATTGATTATCAAACTGATTAGTCGACGGACTTAACAGATGAAGAACTGCATCTGCAATGCCTTCCTCTGTACCATCTGCATAATAAGGAGATGTTGGGTCTGCTTTAATTTTTGCAATAACCTCCTTATTCTTACTCATAGCACTAGCCCAAGCATCAGTAGTATACAGATAAGGACGATCAGAACGACTAACATTAGTGATGTTCCATATAGCATTAGCACCAGGACCATCCTGCAATGAACCACGAGTCAATGCATATGTAAAGCGCTTCACCAATTTAGCATCTGCAGCAGACGTATTATCCGCATATCTACCTGTAGCAGCTAACTTACCATTAGCCACACTATACCATGCACCAGCTGCAAAATCATCGGCATCAGAATCCCAGAATGAAGCATTCACATACTCAGAAACATCCTTGCCTGTACGCTTATAATAACTTGCAGTTTTGGCATATTGAGCCTTAATGGAATCATTAGGAATGGCATCGAGCAATCCAGTACCAATTACACCTATAGTCGACTCCAGACGAACTGCATAATTCGTAGGAACGGGATCTGTGTTGAAAGCCGATGAAGCTATCGTCACTTCAGGATAGATCAGATCATACGTCTCACCATCAGGGAATTGCATCGGAATTCCACTTTCCATAGCAGTAACATGATTCCAAGTAATATTAATTCCATCTTCACTGATTGGAGGAAGAAATGGTGTTACGGCTTGTGTCTGAGGCATACCGGTTACCTCTGAGATATACGGTCCATCATTAGAACCTTCTGATGTAGGATGATAAACTACCAAAAGATAGCCATTACCATTGCCATAACCCGTAGTATACTGGGCCATTCGCTTGCCATGGCCATACTCTGGATGACAATCGAAACATGAACTACGAACAGAAGCAGGACCTAAACCTTTGAAAGGAGCAGTAGACTGTGAATAATTACGCTCGAACATCTGCTCTCCTGAAAAAAAGGCATTAAAAAGATCCTGGTCAGCATCAACCGCTGGTGTCTGGTCTGAATAGGCATTTGATCCCGTATTCTCTGTTGTTCCTAGCTGCCCACCTGGATACCACTCGTCAGCAGTAAAGTTGCCTACGGCCTGTCCTACATAACTAGCCTCTGGCTGTTCGTTAGTAGCTATTGTTGTATCATCATCACTACAAGATACAAAATTAGCCGCTAACAAGACACTGGCCAGAGATGGAATAAAATAATGTTTTTGCATATATTGTATAATTAATAAGAATTTAAATCTTCTTATTCAGTAGCCTGCTTCTGCACCCATGCTCCTGCACTATTCAAGGCTTCATCCAAAGCCTGAATCTTGTCGATACAAGTTTTAACTTGAGCATCACCAGGAGCATCGATAAAGGCCTTTCCACTATTCTTTGCTGTTTCCAAAGAAGCAATAGCCTCATTAAGAGCTGTATTCAAAGTCTCGTAACCTGAATAATTCTTGTTCTTCATGAAAGCCATAAGAGAATTAGATTCAGGAGTAGATGAATTGTCATCACGATTACCATATAGAGAATGCTTGATACTGTAGATATTATCCTGATAATCCTGGAAAGAACGCTTGCTATAAGGAGATTCGATATAATCAGCAGCGTCCTCTGCTTCTCCCTGACCCGTTGCAACGCGATAAGCCTGACCTAACTTCTGAGTGTAAACTTCCTGACAAATATTTGAACAACCACCAACATAGATATTAGAAAGTGTTTCCTGCCAGGTAGTAAACAAGCCAACTGAGGTAGTAGCACCAATAACAGCCTCGCCATAGCTTACACCTTTACTGGTTAAACCTGCAAAGCGAGTTCCTTCTACTACCCAACTTGCTGTATTGATAACATTAAGAATAGATGAACTAGCACTAGAACCTATCCAACCATATGCCAGTAAAGAAGTCATATTACGAAGGTCACCAGAAACTGCAGCAGCAAAAGCACACTCATCAAGCGTTTTTACTGTTGTCAAACCTGTCTCTGTTTCATAATCAGCTGTCAAAGCTGCCAAAGTACGGTTGGCACCATTACGAAAGAGGATAAATTCCAAACCATGGAAGCCTAACACAGAACCAAAATCTTTATTCTGTTTATATACATACTTATCTGGCTGAGAACCATTAATACCCGCAATTATTGAAGCATTATTCAAAGCTTCAACTAGCTGTGAGTGGTCAAGTGGCCATGAATCGATATGTGGATCGATATCATTATCAGTCGCTGCACCATAGAGGAATGATTCACTCTGCTCCCAATATTTACGGGCGTTCTTAAAAGCTTCACAAGCGGCATCAATATCACTTTGTGTTAATGTTCCTGCCTTACGCTTGGTATAAAGATTCTGACATGCATCATACAATGTCTGCGTATTCTCTGCAAGATCACTATAAGTTGGTCGAACAATATTATCAACATAATTAGCTACAATAGAGCTCATTACAGTGCTTGTATTGCTACTACCATTCCCATTGGTATCGTCATCGCTACTACATGAAGTGACACCCAAAGCCAACACACTTGCCATGGCAAAAGCCAAGACATTCTTAAAAGTTTTTTTCATTGTTATACTATTATTGAAGTGATTAAACAGTTACTATTTAAAGGAAAAAGCCCTCATAAGTTACACCAATATTGATACTAGGTTCATCATTATACCCTGATTTTAAATTGCGATAATGATACTCTCCTTTAATACAAATTTGTGGCAGAGGATAATAATTAACACCTGCAGCTATAATGTTACGATTAGTCCACTGTTTGCTGGTAGCATGAACATATGAATCATAATACTCGTAATGACCAAAAATATAAAGTTTTTGCTTATCTGCACGAAGTTTGGCTATCTGAGAAAATATATCATAACCAACTTCTATCATTGAAGCTACTGCATGACTACCAAAATATTTGCCATTACCCGATTCATACGGCTTTACATTCGATGTATTAGGATATACATAACTCGTTATCTTATCTGCATCGCTGACATAACCATAGTCTATGTTGCCTCGTGCTATCCAATTATATTTATTATAGGTAAAATCAAAAGCACCTAACCACACATTCCCTTTGATTTTTTTCGCCTCACCATATTCCATATCATGAGGCACAGAATTATGCATAGACTGACCATAATAACCACTAATTCCTAAGCGAAGACCTGGTACTGAATAATTGTCAAGTCTAACAGATACTGCATATTTATTAGCAACATCAAACTCGAATGGAGATTTCGCACCACCTTGAATCCAATTACTACGACTAAAATGATATGCATCTAAACCGGCTAGCAACTGTGTTTCATAACGAAATTTTCCGACTTTACCCCAAAGAGATACACCTGTCTGATGCCAAGTACAAGGTAATATTGTACTTTCACCTTCAGGCCTGTAAACAGTAAAGAAACTTAAAGGTTCATGATGAGCATTCGTTAATCCAAAAGGCACAACTATGTGTCCCATACGAAGATTAAAAGCACGCGAAAAAGTCTTCTGTAACCAGAACTGTTCCAATTCTACTTCTCCACCTCTCTCTGTTTCGTTTTCATATTCTATAGCTTCATCTGCTTCATATTCAATAGAACTGCCAGATCCGCCATGCTCAAATTCAATTTCGCTACCAAACTTCCAACCTTTACCAAAGTCATAACTCAAATATATAACAGCATGCGGAATATCAAAACGACCATGACTTGGATCATTTTTATACTTCTCTGGCTGATTGTAACGATTACCATTATCACTATAGTAGTTACGAGAATAAGTTACCTCACCATATCCACCAATGCTGAGCTTGTTTCCACTAACATGATTCATTACAGAATCTGCTGCATTTACCTGAGCATTTGCATGTAAAGAAAAACCGACACACAGAATACTCGTAAAAAGTTTTAATTGATATTTATTCATGATTACTAGCAATAATACCTTTTCTCAAAAAAGTATGAAGTTGATGATTCACATTATCGAATGCAAAGGTACCTTTGCTTAATAAATCTTACAATACTCAAAAATTATGAAATATTTACATATAAAAAATCATCATTTCTAGGTACGGAAAAGAAAAAAAATTAATAAATAATGCTATCTTAGCCGTTTGTGATACGTTTACATCCCCTTTTATGAGTAATACAAAAAGATGTAACCATCATTAATAAGGATGACTAAAAATTAACAGAAAAATATTGATTTGCAGGTCAAATTCATTTTTACTAATTTTGCAATAACCAACAAATATGAATAAGCATAAGGTAATAATTCAATAAAAAAAATGAATAAGAAAATACAGTTTGTAAATGGTGATGTTGACATCAAAATTTTTGCATTTACAAGTGAGAATGACTTCGATGAATATATGTGTATGTTTACGATTACAAATACCAAGCTCACATTTAATCAACAAGTTACACAGCTACTAGAAAATTATAAAAAATTGACGACACAAGGGTATAGTAAGGAATTACCAAACTTACATCAAGCTGAAATCTGTTTCAAAAGATATTACCTCAGTGATATATCCAATCAAATAGATGAATTGAAATCAATTACAGGTCAAGAAGATTTTCCCGTTTCTATCGTTCAACAAGCTCCATTAAAAGGATGCAAAATTTGCATGTGGACATACATGATGACTAATATTCAAAAGGTACAAATCTCTAAAAATACCTACATGATATCACATCATGGATATGATGAAATCTGGACTACTCAAAATACTGCAGAGGGAGCAAATTCCTACATACAAACTAAAAAAATATTTAAGGAATATGCTAAGACTTTGAGAAAACATAAATGCACATTAGCAAACGATTGTATACGTACCTGGCTTTATGTAAATGATATCGATAATCAATATGCAGGAGTAGTGAAAGCAAGAAACGAAGTTTTCGATGAAGAAGGATTAACTGAAAATACTCATTATATCGCTTCTACAGGAATCGGAGGAAGAGATACTTGTTCTGATATATATTGTAAACTAAACGCATTAAGCATTCGAGGGCTGAACCCAAATCAAAAACATCACCTTTATGCACTCGATTATCTTAACCGTACGAGCGAATATGGTGTACGGTTTGAAAGAGGTACGTATATAGATTATTGTCAACGAAGAAAAGTTTTTATCTCAGGAACTGCTAGCATAGACCATCAAGGAAACATACTGCACATTGGTGACATTAAAGGACAAGTGAATAGAATGCTTGAAAACATAAACGCACTATTACATGAAGCTCAATGTAATTTCAATGATATTGCTGAAATGACCGTCTATTTAAGGGATATCGCTGATTACACTGTTGTCAAAGAGATGCTAATCGAAAAACTACCTGACACACCACTTATCATCGTACATGCACCCGTTTGCAGACCTGGTTGGTTAATTGAATCTGAATGCTTAGCATTAAAAAACATATAAAATAAAAAGGAGCCGTTTTTCAATTAGCAAACGGCTCCTTTTCATTTTATATATGTTATAGCAACTTATTTTGCATAAGCAACACTGCGTGTTTCACGAATAACGGTAATTTTTACCTGACCAGGATATGTCATTTCATTCTGAATCTTTGTTGCTATTTCACCAGAAAGCTTTTCGCTCTCTGCGTCATCCATCTTATCAGCACCTACGATAACACGAAGTTCACGACCTGCCTGAATAGCATAAGTCTTCGTTACCCCAGGATAACTCATAGCGATAGCCTCCAGATCATTCAAACGCTTAATATAAGCTTCTACAATTTCACGACGAGCACCAGGACGAGCACCAGAAATAGCATCACAAACCTGAACTATCGGTGCCAATAATGTCTTCATTTCAACCTCGTCATGATGAGCTGCAATCGCATTACAGATATCTGCCTTTTCACCAAATTTCTCTGCAATCTTAGCACCATACAAAGCATGAGGCAATTCACTTTCCTCATCAGGTACCTTACCGATATCATGAAGCAAACCTGCACGCTTAGCTTTTTTAGGGTTGAGTCCAAGTTCAGATGCCATTACAGCACAAAGGTTAGCAGTTTCTCTAGCATGCTGCAACAAATTCTGACCGTAAGAACTACGATATTTCATTTTACCTACAATACGAATCAACTCCGGATGCAAGCCATGAATACCCAAATCTATTGCAGTACGCTTACCAGTTTCGATTATTTCATTCTCTAACTGCTTTCTAACTTTAGCAACCACCTCTTCAATACGAGCTGGATGAATACGTCCATCAGCGACCAACTGATGAAGAGCCAAACGACAAACTTCACGACGAATTGGATCAAACGCAGAAATAACAATAGCTTCAGGTGTATCATCAACAACAATTTCTACACCTGTTGCAGCCTCGAGAGCACGAATATTACGACCTTCACGACCAATAATACGACCCTTTACTTCATCATTATCAATATGGAAAACACTAACAGAATTCTCTATCGCAGTTTCTGTTGCTACACGTTGAATTGTCTGAATAACGATTTTTTTAGCCTGTGCGTTTGCATTTAATTTAGCCTCGTCCATCACTTCATTGACATAACTTGCTGCATCCAATTTAGCCTGATCTCTAAGACTATCTACCAAACGTTTCTTTGCCTCATCAGCACTAAGACCTGAAAGTTCTTCCAACTTTGCTCTCTCTTGCTCCTGCATTTTATCCAGTTCTTGCTGCTTGACAGAAAGCAACTTTTTCTCATTTTCAAGACGCTGCATACTCTGATCAAGCTCCATCTTACGATGTCCAAGAGTTTCCTGACGCTGGTTCAAAGAAATTTCACGTTGTTTAAGTTTGTTTTCTGTCTGTTGGATTCGAGAATTACGCTGTTGAACAGCTTTTTCTAATTCAGCCTTTTTATTCAAGAATTTCTCTTTTACTTCGAGCAACTTCTTCTCTTTAACAACTTCAGCCTCCTTATTTGCAGCAGCTACCATTTCGTTATACTTACCTGTGATAACATAACGAAAAATTGCGTAGCCACATGCCCCACCAACAATGAGTCCGACAATGACTCCTATAATTAATGCCATAATATTACTAATTTATATAATCTGTTTTTTAATATCTCATGTAGTATTATAGCCACTGTAAAAATCGATTTATGGATAGAAAAAAGACTAATTCAAGGCCTCCTCTATTTCAGAAGTGAGCTTACCAAGAATATCCTGGTATATCGAAGTATCATTGCGTCCTGCCTCTTTTTCATATCGCAATGCAATATCAATAAGAGCCATATACAACAATTCCTTATCACTTTTACGACCTTTGAAAATATCTGCGTATGTATTCACAGTATCAGTAATAAGTTTTGCAGCCTTACGATAATACTCTTCATCGTCGCGAACGACATTCACGGCGATTTCTGTATCATATACATGCAATCTTATCTTTAATTTTTCTTTACTTTCTTCAGCCATCGCTCCGATTATTTATCACTCAGCAGCGTAATACATTTATTAACGTCTCTTATCATCTTGGCAATTCTTTTCTGAGCGCCCTCCATATCACCATCAGTAATAGTGAGCATCTTTGCCATTTTGAGACTATTGTAATTCGCTTCACTCTGACGCAACCTTTCTTCCAATTCTAATATTTTGGAATCACGTTCATCTACCATCGCATATAACTCCAAATTCTCCTTTTTAATGTCTTTATATTGGAGAATCATCTGTCTGACACGAGTAGAAAACGTATTTATAGTTTTTTCATCAGCCTTCATAACGATTACAATTTGGCTACAAATATAATTTTTTTTATTGAAAAGACCAAACTTTTTCGATTATTTCATAGCCTTCTGAGCCTTTTCCAAATCTTCTTCAGATGGCTTTGGCTCTTTTTTTGCCAACATAATCAACTGAAATACGAATTCTGAAATCCACTTTTGGCTGAAACCTAAACGCTGATTATATTTCCTTACAGCACCTACGGCCTTAACCACACTTATATCGGTCCAGTTATTTTTTGTAAAGATATCGTTTACTTGTTGTTCGGTCATCGAATAAAGAGCCTTTTTAAAGAGAGAAGGTAAACGAAGCTTAAATTTCATCAGATTTCCCATCAACATCATCATGTCCTGAGTAAAATTCTGGAACTGAATCAAATATACGTTTACATCCTGTATATGCTTACAATTTTTACGAATACTTCCATCAATTTCCTTAAAAAAGCCATCGCTAGTACCATAAATTTCCTGCATCATTTTTTTACAACGATTCTTCTCACCAAGACCCAATTTGTTATTTTGAGTCGGAACACGAAGAGTCGTTTTGAATGTTCTCAAATCAGGCAATGCTGCCAGATTAGTTATATTAAGATTTGCAGCAAGAGATGCTTGAAAATAGACTCTGACAAGAGTCATAAAATCTTCCATACCACCAACTTTTTGTTGGTTATCTTTCTTTCCAAATATCTTAGAAAAAATACTCATATCTGTCTTTTATTTTATATTATTTTACACTTTTTCGAACGCAAAGTTACTGTTTTTATATGAGAAAAACAAAATATAGGTAAACATTTTCTAAAAAGACGTTTCTATATCACGAAAAAATATTATCTTTGTAATCATAATATAAAAAGAAAAATATTCCTGTAATTTGAACGACGATATATATGAAAGGAATTGTATTAGCAGGCGGATCAGGCACACGTCTCTATCCTATCACTAAAGGAATCTCTAAGCAACTGATTCCCATATTTGACAAACCAATGATTTACTACCCAATATCAGTTTTAATGTTGGCTGGTATACGCGAAATATTAATCATTTCTACTCCACATGACATCTCTGGTTTTGAAAGATTATTAGGAGATGGGCATGAAATCGGCGTTCATTTTGAATATGCTATACAGCCTTCTCCTGATGGTTTAGCACAAGCATTTATTATTGGAGAAAAATTTATTGGTAATGATAATGTTTGTTTAGTATTAGGTGACAACATTTTTTACGGTGCAGGCTTTTCTAGCCTATTACAAGAAAGTGTTAAAGCATGCAACGATGGTAAAGCTACTGTTTTTGGCTATTACGTCAATGACCCAGAAAGATATGGCGTCGCAGAATTCGACAAAGAAGGCAACTGCCTGAGCATTGAAGAAAAGCCCCAAAATCCTAAGAGTAATTATGCTGTTGTCGGTCTGTACTTTTATCCTAATTCCGTTATAAAAATAGCTAAAGATATCAAACCAAGTGCTAGAGGAGAATTAGAAATCACGAGTGTTAACCAGGCATACCTTACAGCAAAAAAACTAAAAGTACAAACTTTGCAACGTGGTTTTGCTTGGCTAGATACTGGTACTCATGACAGTCTTAGTGAAGCTAGTACATTTATCGAAGTAATAGAGAAAAGACAAGGGCTCAAAATTGCCTGTCTAGAAGAAATCGCATTTAAAAAAGGCTGGATTAATACTAGCCAACTCTTAGATGCAGCAAAACCAATGCTAAAGAATGAATACGGAAAGTATCTATTGAAATTGGTTGAAACCGAATCAAAATAACGAAGAAGAATAATAATGGCAGATAATTCAAGCAATGCACAGTTAGAAGCACTGAAAGAAGAGGTAGAAAAGTCAACATTTGACTTTTCACAAATCTATGCTATGCTCATTCTAAACTGGCGATGGTTCTTGATTTCCTTTGTAATTTGTGTAGGAAGTGCACTCATCTATTTACGTTTTCTTACTCCTGTTTATCAATCTACAGCCAAATTATTGATTAAAGATGAGGGTAACCGAGGAGGAAGCTCATTACAGAACTCAACTAACCTGGGAACCATTTCTACAACGAATGGCTTTGATAATGAGATAGAAATTATTACCTCTCATACACTTGCTATGGAAGTTGTTACTGACCTAAAACTATATACTAACTATTATAGAAAAGGCAAAGTTAAGGCAAAACTCATATATAAGACTCAGCCTTTTAATGTAGATATGGACATTGACAAAGTAAAGAAATTAAATGTCCCTATCAGTATTCGTGTAGAACGAATTATGAAAGGATACAGAGTAAATGTAAATTATAGAGTGCCGTTGGCTGAAAATGAGTCTTCACCATCCTATAGTATTGATAAAACTATAAGGGCTTTACCTACAACCATTCCAACTCGTGCAGGTAACATTTATATGACAAAAAATCCATTAAGCATGGAGCCAATGAAACTTGGTGAAGTCTATAATGTATCTATAACATCACCTAAAATGGCTGCATATGGTTACGTTGGATCTTTAAAGGCATCTCAGAACTCCAAGACTACATCTATTGCCCGTTTAACTATAAGCGATATTAATGTTCAACGCAGCCTTGATTATCTTAACCAGTTGGTTATCTGTTATAATCGACAGGCTAATGAGGACAAAAATGAAATAGCCTTACGCACCGAACAGTTTATCAATAGCCGTTTGGAAATCATTAATAATGAATTAGGGCAAACAGAAGGTTCTTTAGAAAAATTCAAAAAGAGCAACAAAATGGTAGAGTTGAACATGAATGCAAATCAAGCTCTGAGTAATGCAGGTGCATTCGAGCAGAAATTAGCAGAATCTGAGACTCAAATTTCTCTTTTAAAATCAATGATAAATTGGCTCAACTCACCTAAAAATAAATATCAGGCTCTCCCTACAAATGTAGGATTGCAGGACGCAACTGCCATTTCGCTTATTAACCGGTACAATGAAATTGTACTCAACCGTAATCGATTATTAAGAAGTGCAAGTGAAAGTTCTCCTACAGTAACTCCGTTGACAGCTCAATTAAATGAATTTATTTATTCTATAAAACGAGCTTTGAATCAATCACTTAATAGCCTCACCATTCAAAAAAATGATATAAGTAGCCAGTTTAATAAATATCAGACAAAAGTAAGCGAGACCCCTACTCAAGAGAAGGCTTTAACACAGATCGGTAGGCAGCAAGAAGTAAAATCAAGTTTGTATATCATGCTACTCCAGAAACGTGAGGAGAATTCTATCTCACTTGCAGCAACTGCGGACAAGGGTAAATTAATTGATATGCCACAGTTTATTGGCAAGATTAGTCCAAACACCAATAACATAATAATGATGGCTTTTCTTATTTCTATCGGTGTTCCTGCTGTAATTTTATTCCTAATTCAGTTCTTCCATTTCAAGATTGAAGGTCATCAGGATGTAGCTAAACTGACGAAACTTCCAATTCTGGCAGATGTACCTATCGCTAGTGAAAGTGCTAAAACACGTGCAGATATAGTTGTACATGAAAATCAAAACAACTTAATGGAAGAAATTTTCCGAAGCATGCGTACCAACCTTCAGTTCATGATGAAGAAAGAAGATAAAGTCATCATGTTTACATCAACCACATCTGGCGAAGGCAAAACTTTTACTGCAGCAAACCTTGCTATCAGTTTTGCTTTACTAGAAAAGAAAGTTATCATGCTCGGTTTGGATATTCGTAAACCTCGATTAGCTGAATTATTCGAGATTGATGATCACGAACATGGTATTACTAACATATTAGTCAGAGACGAAGCAGAATGGGATGCCATAGAAAAGCAGATTCTATCGTCACAGATCAACAATAATTTAGACTTACTGATGGCAGGACCTACTCCACCTAACCCTACTGAGTTATTGGCGAGAGAATCTTTAGATGCCATTATCAATACTCTAAAAGAGCATTACGACTATATTATTATTGACACAGCTCCAGTTGGTTTGGTTACAGATACGTTACAAATTAGCCGTGTCTGCAATACAACAGTATATATGTGCCGTGCAGAATATACACCAAAATCAAGTTTCAACATGATAAATTCTCTGGCGAGAACGGGGAAACTGCCTAATGTAAGCATTGTCATCAATGGTATCGACATGTCAAAGAAAACAAATAGTTATTATTATGGCTACGGTAATTATGGCCAATATAGCAACTACGGAAGGTATGGAAATTTTGGTAACTATGGCAATTACGGAGATTATACCAACAGTCAATATGGTAATCTAGATGATGACTCTTTTAAAAAATAACAAATAGTATATGACTATAGCTGTAGATTTTGACGGAACAATCGTCGAAAATAAGTACCCCAAAATCGGTGAAGAACGCCCATTCGCTATTGAAACATTAAAAATGCTTATTCAAGAGCAGCACAAACTTATCCTTTGGACCGTTAGAGAAGGAAAGTCGTTGGAAGAAGCCGTGGAATGGTGCAGACAAAGAGGGATAGAGTTTTATGCTGTCAATAAAGACTATCCTGAGGAAAAAGATGATTCATCCAATCGCTTTTATTCTCGAAAGATTAAGGCGGACATATTTATAGATGATAGAAATATAGGAGGCTTACCGGATTGGGGACAGATTTATAGTATAATCCATGATGGTATTTCATACCGAAAAATAATACAAAATACTTTAGGATACATCCAAGAAGAATATAGACCAAAGAAAAAACATTGGTGGCAAATTGGATAAAATAAAAAGAGCCTTGAAATTTTTACAACTTCAAGGCTCTTAATATCTTCGTGGGTATTTCACGCCAAATCAAAGCTCTTGTTTCCTTGGGCGCTAAAGAATAAAACAATCGATATAAGTGAATCTTAGAAGATAAGGATTCGCAGAAATAGGCAAATCCCGACCGCACAGCATGTTTTCTGAAATAAACGCCCATATTTCCACGCAAAAAAATTTCAGCCATAATGGGCTCTACAAACCGATAATCATTTGCATCAACAGGAATTGGAAATTCATTTTCTTGTAATCTCAAAGTCTGAATACATACCGCACCAAAAGCAGAGAATGCTTTTGTAAAACCAAGCTTATCCAAATGGCTTTTAAGAAGATGTTTGTCTAATCCATTACTAAAATGGTAATGACATAACACTGCCATGTCACACAAATGACGAATTCCAATGCCAACTTCTAAAAAATGATGATAAAGATGAAGAAATGTATAGAGAATTTCAAATTCTGGAGCTAAAACCGGAACAGAAATTCCATTCATTTTTCTGCGCACTATCTTTGTACATTTAACAATAGTATCAAATTCTTTTTGTACCCTATTAGAAGCAAAATGTAAAAGCAGATAATGCATTTCAAAAATGACATGATTATGGATAAATTCAAGATGCTTATTAGCATCACCTTCTTCATATTTTACATTCCATTCTTGCTGTAATAATGTCTTGGCTCTTTCAAAATCTTCCGGCATCACATAAAAGTCAATATCTCCTCCTATTCGAAGATGTCGTATTGGATATAAACATTCTATGGTTTGACCTTTGACTACTACAAAACGAATCTGATAAAAATCTAATAAGTCAACTAAAGCTGAAAGTCCTGCATCAATTTTCGAATTCAACTGTTTATTCTCATGATCAAATCGCAAAGTCTCTAAAGCATTATCTCTTTCTAGTACAACAGCATTCGTTTCATCTAAAATCGAATTTGACACCAAACCTCTCACTGCCTGTTGATCAGCCATCTGCATTAATGCTCGATATCGTACATTATCTAGAGAACCAAAATGGGAATGCTGATTCCATAAAGAAACTTGAATAAGCCTCAAAAAAAGCTCACGCTGACTCATGCCTTCTTCTCAAGAATAGAATAAAAAGAGTTTATTGAAGAAAATTCAGGTACTATACTCTTCATTTTCTTAACACATGCCATATCATCAAACGTATGAGATATTTTAATAAGATCATCTATCTCTTTGGATACATCCTTATACTCATATTCACGTACCTTTGCGATCTTAATCTTATCATTAAACGAAGGTAATGTATTTTCTTTAGAAGACAACGTTTCCTCGTATAGTTTTTCACCTGGACGAAGTCCTGTAAAAATAATAGGTATATTTTCTGCTCCTGACAAACTAATCATCCTACGAGCCAAATCTACAATTTTAACAGGCTCTCCCATATCAAAAACTAGAATTTGACCACCCTTACCACGCGTACCTGCTTCAAGTACAAGTTGACAAGCTTCTGATATAAGCATAAAAAATCTGATAATATTAGGATCTGTAACCGTAACTGGCCCCCCTTGTTGAATTTGTTTTTTAAACAACGGAATAACAGATCCATTAGAACCTAACACATTGCCAAATCGAGTAGTTACAAATTCAGTAGAAGAAACTTTATTGTAAGATTGCGTATAAATTTCACAAATACGCTTACTACATCCCATCACATTTGTTGGATTAACTGCCTTATCTGTAGAAATCATCACAAACTTTTTTACTCCATATTTTACACTTAAATCAGCTATTATTTTTGTACCTCCCACATTATTTTGTACACAAATACATGGATTATCTTCCATCATTGGAACATGCTTATACGCAGCAGCATGAAAAACATAATCTGGTCTGAAAGAGGCAAAAATAGACTCCATACGTTCTTGATTACATATAGAAGTTACTACCGTTTTAGCCTTAACATGAGGAAAACGATGATTCATCATTAGACGAATATCGTGCTGAGGTGTTTCCGCCTGATCTATCAGCATCAGTTCCGCAGGCTTGAATTTAGCGATTTGTCTAACTATCTCACTACCTATACTGCCAGCACTACCTGTTACCAGAATTTTTTTATCTTGCAACATCAGCCCTATGCTTTTTAAATCCACATGTATCTGAGCTCTCGGTAACAAATCTTCAATGCTAACCTCTTTCAAGTCTGATACATTTACTGAACCTTTTGTCCAAATATCTCCATCCTTAGGAGCCATATAAATTGTAACCCCCGCATTGATTAGAATATCCTGTACTTTTTGATCATCACGAAACTTATGATTTTGCAAAGGCGAAACTAATACGGTTTGAATATTTTCATCCTTTAGATATTTAATTAATCCATCACCTGGATGAAAAACAGGCTCACCCATCAGCATTTCTGCCTCATTGTTAGGGTCTTGTGAGATGAATCCCTTCAAGAGATATTTCATTGGTTTTTCTGACCGTATCGATTTTGCAACACCAACACCACCACCTTGAATACCATAAATCATGGTACGAGTAGCGTTAGCATCTCTGAAAGACACATCATAGAGATTTTTAATCAAGACACGGGCCAAAACCATTCCCATCATAGCAACCACATACATAGCCGCTATTTGACGACCTTGCAGACGAATAAAATCTAAATTCCAACTATAAACAAAATAATGCATGACCTCAGCAATGGTTAGTGATACTAACATAGCATCCACTAAAAGTCTAAGTTCTGCAAAAGATGTGTATCGAATAATGCCGGAATAAGTATGGAATAATTTAAAACCTATCAAATTAAAGCACATATAGATGCCAATAGTTTTAGATAATAAGACTATATTACCTAAAGTAACAGCACCACTATTGTACATCCAAAAAACAAATAGACCGGATATATAGCAAATTGACAAATCCATAATCAGTATACACCAATATGGAAGTGCATTTTTGCTTAAATACCAAGAAGCTATTTTATCGAATAATTTCATAGACAATTTTTAATTTCTTCAATAACACGTTTAGCATCTTCATCTGTCACATAAGGTCCAGATGGTAAACATAACCCTTTAGGGAAAATACGTGAACTAACACCATTTCCATAAAATGGTGCATCTTTATAAATTGGCTGTGTATGCATTGGCTTCCAAAGAGGACGTGTTTCGATATTAACAGAAGCTAAATGATTTTGAATTTTCATCACCTCAGAAGAAGGTTCACCAGGACAGTCATCTACAACATTTTTTAAAAAAATGGTATTTAGCCAATAATTAGAATCCATATAACTCTCGGGAGAAACTTTAATGACTGCTTCATCAAGACTTTTAAAGCCTTCGACATAGACATCTTTCAAATGACGATGATGCGCTAAATGCTCATCAACTATCGTCATCTGACCTCGACCTATACCCGCACAGATATTACTCATACGATAATTATAGCCGATTTCGGTATGAAGATAATATGGCTTAGGTTGACGAGCTTGTGTAGCAAAATATAATACACGATCTGCTGTTTTCTGATCAGGACAAATCAAAGCACCACCTCCGGAGGTTGTAATCATCTTATTACCATTAAAACTCATAATACCGAAAGTGCCAAATGTACCGCATACTTGTCCCTTGTAAGTTGAGCCAAAAGCTTCTGCTGCATCCTCAATAACAGGAATTTCATAACGATTGGCGATATCCATAATCTCATCGATATAAGCAGGCATACCATATAAATAAACAGGGATAATAGCCTTTGGCTTCTTACCCGTTTTTTTTATTCTATCTTTTATAGCATCTTCTAGAAGATTGGGATCCATATTCCAAGTTTTTTCTTCAGAATCGATAAAGATAGGCGTTGCACCTTGATATACGACAGGATTGGCAGATGCATCAAATGTAAACGATTGACAGATTACTTCATCACCATGCCCTACTCCTAAAGCCACTAAAGCCAAATGTATAGCAGATGTTCCAGATGACAAAGCTACAACAGAATGCTTTCCACCGATGAACTTTTCCAAATCGTCTTCGAAACCATCTACGTTTGGTCCCAAAGGAACTACCCAATTGGTATCAAACGCTTCTTGAATATATTTCATTTCATTGCCAGACATGTGAGCCAGACATAATAAAACTTTTTTGCTTTCCATATAGATGTCCTTTCTGCTATTTACTTCTTCGTTAATATTCCTCTATGCTATAATTAAACAAACGAGCAAGTTTATAAATAAACCAAGAATTAATAATTCTATTCATATTATTGACTTTCCGACGACATCGCTGAGTTCTTTCCCACCTAAAAACTGGATAAAAATCTTGTTTCTTACACTGATGTCTCAAACGCTTAAATTCACTATGCGAATAATTAGCAACTAGCATTTGATTTACCACCATAACCTTGTCCCTATTTATATGATCGATACAAAGATTATAAGCTACAGGATTATTTTTAATATTATACCGCAACATGTAACTAAACATATGCGAATTTGCTTTTAATCCGTCGCGTACTAGTTTACGTGCCACTTCGACCTTTTTATTCTTTCGATAATCATATAGATCTTCACCTACCCAATAAGAATCGCGATTAACACATATAATTTGACTATTGGCCATGATAGCATGACTAACAAACAAAGGATCTTCAAAATAGATGTAGTCATGCATGAAAACATGGTGTTTATTCAAGAATTCTACTCTAAAAATAAATCCACGTGATGTTCTAGGCAATCCAAAATGATTCACATAATGTCGCCCCGTTCCAAGGAAGTCCTTATTGCAATCATAACGAATAATATCTATATATTGATGTTGACTTGCAACATGAAGCGCATAATGGAGTCCGTTGCTAATAAGCCTATCACAAGCATATACCACCATTACCCATTTACCTGTAGCAAGAGCTAAACCATAATTGATAGCTTCGGCTTTTCCTGCATGTTGCGGATGTACAGAAATATAATTTGAATTCTTAGCCGCAATCTCATCACATATTTTAGGCGAACCGTCTTGTGAACCATCGTCAACTAAAATCACCTCATAGCTATCATCAGGCATTCCCTGATTTTCAATAGTTGCGACACACTCTCGCAGATTCAATTCCTCATTATATACAGGTATGACAATAGACAGATTGATACCTGTAGCCTCATCTGCCATAATGATATCGTTCACATGTATTTTCTGTTGTTTCATGTACCTATCAGATATTTTCACCATTGTATATCATCCTCTTGCCCAATACTGTACAGATTATTATCTGCATATCAGTCCAAAAAGAATAATGGCGTAAATAATATAAATTCAACTTAACTTTATCTGGATAAATGACTTCATCGTTATATCGATGAGGATCATCTACTTGACTCAGCAATTCTTCCTCATTACGATATTTCAAACTTGCAGGTCCAGTTATCCCTGGTTTTAATTTTAATATATCTCTTTCCTCACCCTGTAGTGCATCTGCATATCCTGGCACATCAGGACGAGGACCGACAAAACTCATGTCACCGATTAGAACATTCCATAATTCTGGAAGTTCATCTATCTTATATCTACGAAGCTTCAACCCTAAAGGAGTTATTCTACTTTGCTCTTCAGAAGCTATCGACGTTGCACCACCCTTACTTGCAGTAGCCGCCTCTTTCTTGATTGTCATAGAACGGAATTTATAAACCGTGAACAATTTTCCATACTGCCCTACACGCTTCTGCTTGAACAATACAGGTCCTGGCATTTTGATCTTAATCAAAATAGCAACAATCAACAACACAGGACATAATAAAACTAGCCCTATAAGTGACATTATTTTATCAAAAAACCACTTTATGACCATTTTTGGGCAAATACTGTACATAATAATCTCCACTAGGAAGGGTATCTAATATGATTACATCATTAACCGCTTGAGCAGATTTCAGCGATGCCAAATTATTAGGAGAAATAGTACCAAAAGTTCTCAATCCTAGATATTGAGCTATTTCTGTAGCTTTAGCATTCATTTTTTTACTTATTCCTTTACCTCTCCAACGATAGTCTACCATATATCCTCTAAAACACTTTCCCCACCAGAAACTTCGCATCATAAGATAACCAACGATTTCCTGTGTATCATACTTTCTAACTATAAAAGCGAGAAAAGAATGATCGCTAGCTAATACTTTTAAATCTTTAACCTCAAACCCATGAGGTTTGAAATAATCGAATGATTCCGTAGGTTGGGAGTCAAACCATTGACTCATTTCTTTGCAATTATCAGAGGTCATTTGCTCCATTTGGAACTCACCTTCATCATTTAGGAGGCCTATCATATTCTTCAACTTCTTTCCATAACGAAGTAAGAAAAGAAGAGAATTGAATAACCCGATTATAAACCATAACCAAGGCAACTTATCACGTAATATATGAGCTAACTTATAAAGCAATTCTACTAGTTATTATTAAGACCTACCAATTCTAAATACAAATTCAATATCTCTTTCCAAACATCTTTCTGTTCATATCGCGAAGTAATCATTCCACGTGCATTTCGCCCCATACGCTTAACCTCTTCGGGATGTTCCATGAACCACTTCATCGTTTCGTACAAAGCATTTTCCATTAAACTGTCCATTTTTCCCTGTTGAGCATAAGGTGCTCTGATAATTTTACCATTCAAATTATCCTTAATTATCTCATTACATCCATTAATATTTGTAACAATACAAGGAATATCAAGAGCACCCGCCTGTATAGGAACATTGGGAAATCCTTCACGATAGCTTGGGAACACCAAAGCATCAGCAGCAGCGAGATAGGGTCTCACATCTTCCTGCCATCCCACAAATTTCACATGTTCAGAGTTCCGCAAAAAATCTTCATTATCGCCATATAGAGGATTACCTTTCTCAAAAGAGCCGACTAATAACAGTTTAACCTGTTTGCTTCGTTTTTCGCTTATCAATTTTTTCATGGCCTCAGCCAACTCATTCATACCTTTATCTCTGACTATTCTACCAACAAAGATAAACACGAAATCATCGTCTGTAAATCCTAATGCACTTCTGAAGTTTTCTTCTAAACACTTTCTAGAAAAATAAGAAGTATCTATACCATTAATATTTCCGTAATGAAGCACACGTAATCGCTTATTCGTGATATGATCTGCATGCAACGTATGTAAAACTCCATGTCCTTCTGGTATTACCTGAGTTGCACAAAAGCAAGAGATTCGCTCCATGGTTTTCAAAATAAATCTGAAAAAACCAGTTGTGCCCTGATAACGAAGTCCAGTTACCAGATAAATACGATTAGGAACACCAGCAAACAATCCTGCTAATAAAGCCAACAGAGACCCCTTTGGGGTATTACAATGCAATATATCCGGTCTCTCTTTTCTGAAGAAGAAGAAAAGTGCAATAAGTGAACGCAAATCCTTTAAAAGTGAAACTTCACGTTCCATGGGGATGTTAACCATTCTAACACCTTCCCTTTTTCTCACCTTGTCCAACAATCCTGTATCCGATGCCACTCCTATAACATCAAAAACAGAGGACATATATTTTAACTGTCCAGGAATTAACTTATCTAAAGATAAATCTACTGTCGTGAGGCGAATTAACTTTTTCTTCATAATAGATGACGACTTCAAATTCAAACGTATTGCAAATATACGTAAAATTACTTGAAGATACTCTATAATTCGACAAGTTTCTGATAAACTTTTTGATATTGAACTATCATTTGATGCATATCAAACTGCCGTGCACGCTCATAACACCGTTTAGCTATCTGCTTATAGTAATCAGGGGCATTTGCTAAACGTTCTATTGCCTGTGCAAGCTGTTCATCATTACCCTCTTGAAACAATATTCCCCAATGTTCGGTAACTTCACGAAGTCCATTTACATCAGAAGCTACAAATGGCTTACTGGCACTCATACCTTCTATATTACTCAAAGACAAGCCTTCCCAATGTGAAGACATTACAATAATATCAGCAGCTTGAAGCAACTGAGGTATATCTGTACGTAAACCTAAAAATCTAACATACTGCGATACTTTCAAACTTGTAGCTAACGCTTCTACAATTCGTTTTCTTACTCCAACACCTGCAAACCAAACTTCATAATCTCCTCGTTTTAATCGAGCCAAAGCCTTTACTAAAGTGTCCTGATCTTTCTGGTCTCTAAAACCGGCAACCATCAATAATGCTTTTCGATTCTGTTTTAATCGGACCATCTCCAAATCCGGCTGTGCTTCATGAATAGATTTTACATCTACACCATTCGGTATAGTAACTATTTTTTTATACAGAAAAGATGACTTATTTTCCCAGGTACTTCCCAAATATTGTCGTAATAAATGCTCTGCTATAACGCTAATACAAACTATAGTGTCGTATCTATGATACATCCACCTATCTATGATGCGAAGCGCTGTGTAATTACGCTTACGATTGGTAGTATTATGCTCTGTTGTCACTAATTTCTGTCGACTAAACAGATTGGCTAAACAAGCAAAGAGTTGGGGTGAAGAATTATGCGTATGTACAATATCAAAATGCCTCATGAGCTGATGCAAGTGAAAAATATGCATTAGGCTATATGAGGAAAAACCCAATATATGAACTTTACAAGGAGCACTTTGTAATAATGGAGAATTTTCTCCATCAAGTACAGCAATTTCAACATCAAAACCTCTTTCGATTAAGCCTCTAGAGAGTTGTATGACTATCTGCTCTGCTCCTCCTACACGAAGTGAGGTTATTACCTGCAAAACTTTGATGCTTTTCGTCATATCACATTAATCGTATATCTTATTAAATTCAATAAGCCACGCATTTTATACTTCCAAGGTATATCAAGCTGTAACAATTCACGATAATAAATTCGAGAGGCTTTAGGACTTTCTCTGCGTATTTTTACTATTTTAGAAGTTAACCCTCCTTCAAGATAATCTCGTATATAGATTACTTCATTAAAAAATCTCAGTTTATATTTTCTCGCAATCCTATGCCAAACTAATGCTTCAGGGCAGAACTTTTCACCAGGAATTTCTGGAAAAGGAAATTCTCGGAATACACTTGTTCGAAATACCTCGCACAAATCACCAGTAATGTGATACTTATAACGAGCGTCTACTTCATTACAATCCAAATATCCATCATTAGGCAACGAGGATATTAATTTTCCATTACGATGGGCCATAACACCGCATACACCACCAAAAGAGGAATCATCCTTAACGGTATCATAGACCTCTGCTATTTTTTGCAAAGCATCACTCATTAACTCATCATCCGAATCGAGCATGACTATAAGTTCACCTTTCGCATTTTTTACACCAACATTCAAGGCCGTATGCTTTCCTCCATTCTTTTTTTTATAATACCGAATTGGAAAAGAAGAATACTTCTGCATTTCTCCTGCAACAACTTCTGTATCATCTTGGCTACCATCATCTATAATCAGCCACTCAAAATCAATATAAGTTTGTTTACTGAGAGATTGGTATGCATCATTCAATAAAGAAGCACGATTATAAGTAGGAGTTAAGACCGATATCAACATAAATTAGTTATATTATTGAAAATGAATAGGTGCCCTGTACATCTTTTCATCATCATATTTCCGATCATATTCATATTCCTCGTGAATTTTATCACCTTCACGAAAACCATCAGAAAAAAAGGTTTTATACGGATAAAGCAATACTCCCCATGCAAAGACAATACGCTGAAACAAAAAGAATCCAACAACTATCAATACATAAGCATATTGTCTATTATTAGGTGTATGAGTACATACAAAGGTAACCGTGGATATCACACCAATCATGAAATACCAACTCATACGACCTCCATTTTCTGATTTGATAAAGAAGAGCAAGATCGCACAAAAGACCAATGCCATATTTAATAATACTATATACTTTTTCTCATTAGGAATTTCGATGTATCGAGACAATATGATATATAAAAAGAAGACTGCTTCTAACAAATATGGCAAACGGAATCCTGTTTCTGTAGCTGGATTATTTTTTCGTTCCGGATCGGCCTCTCCGTACGCATTAAAAATAGCAGTTCCTAATCCTGATATACCAAAAAGGAAGCACAACACCATAACTATAACTATTTGAGTCACTGAATATTTCCTAATGGGAACAAAGTACATCGGAAGCAAGACTACTGCTGAGTTATGGCACCGAAAAGCGATATACCAACAAATCAAAAAGGGAATCGGTTGACGATTAATAATAAAGCGAACACACATCCATCCTATCGCAGCTCCCATTACTTGACGCAAATAGGTAAAAGTAAAAAAGAACCAAAGACTCAAAAAGAGCATAATCGCAAAGGGATAGTCTGAACAATATTTTCGAATAGAATCAAAAATAAAGACATATAAAATCATCGTATATATCATAATAAAGATATACCGATTTTCTGTAATATGTGCAATGGCTATATTAATCCATATATAAGCTGTTTCTTTCGGCCATTGCTGGAAAATATAGGCCATGTGAATATTCATACCTCTTGACAACGTATTAGCAACATCATCAAAAAGTTCAGCATATATATAACGATCATATCCTCCTAACATATCACCAAATCCAACAAAACATGCCAAAAAAAGCATAAAAATGATCAGAATTGGCATTTGAACAGAAGTTACTCCATTCTTACGATTCACTTCATTAAATAAGTATAAGAATACTGACGCAAAAAAGATTATAAAATAAATAATCATTTATTAACTCCAAAAATTATGGCAAAAAATTAAGATACTGTGAAATATATGCGCTCAAAAGGACACTTCCCTATTTTAGCAGCATATTCTGGGAAAGCACTCGGCCACATACCAGGACCTACTATATTATAAACTTTTTGAGCTCCTGCTATTAAATAATAATCTAGAAACATTTTCAGATTATCACTTTCTTTTGTTTGACTTGTTGTACCAATATGCTTAATATCTCCGGGTATTACATATGTATCGGGCAAATGATGCTTAACAAACTGGGTAAAATGATTGCTGTCCGTAGCTAACATCACGCGACAATCTGAATGTTGTTCCCGCACATGCCTAAATTGAATCAAAGCTTGTTCTTTTAATTTTCGTTGCTGTTTTTCTTCCAATGTCGGGTTGATAGCATATTCTACCTGGTCTCCCAATAAATTTAAAAAACGAAAATGGATAACAATATATTGCTGTCCAATTTCTTCTTTGTAGGCATCCAAATACTTTTGTAAATATGGTGTCGGCTTAAAGAGTTCATGATATAACTGTCCCCAATCAAAATTCAAATGATACTTCTTATTGATATAATCTAATGAGTTATATCCATAATAAAAATGTGCATCACAATTACGATTCTTGAATAATCGTCTAGGGTTAGCATATTCACCATACAAAAACAGCGGGCGAGAATCAGGATAATGATAGCATATATCTGTTGGCTCTATTCGCCAATCATAAAGATTTGGCTCTAGATACTTATCCAAACGAAAAGGAGAACAGAAGCATATTTTGAAAGGCTTATGTAAAACTTTGGATGCGGCATAAATAGAAATTGCACCTTTTAATCGATCAAACATTCCGCCATGAGGAAATCTGCCATCTGCCATAAATACCATCCGACCATTTTCTTCTCGTCCTTCTTTACTCTTTTCGCGATAATACTTAATTATGAGTTTAGGCTCTCGAATTAAAATGTCGAGTAAATATACTAATACTTCTAGTAACATAGTTGATTAAATCTATAATTTTTTCAACAAGACCAGCAGGTTGAACAAAAACTTATGATTTGCTATTTTCAAAAATAGATTATACTTCCATTTCCCTGTATCACCAATGGGATAGATTCCTGCACTTTGAAGTTGGGATATCACTTGATTCACATCTTCCTTGTTCCACTGTAACGGTAGTATACAGTATAACAAACCGGCTGCAGAAGTATTAAGAATACGGGAAAAAGGCTTAAATATCTTTTGCTCGCGATATTGCGCTATAAAGTTTTTAAATAACGTAAGCACCAATATCGAACTTTTAACATGTTGGAGATTGTTCTCTTTCGTATTTTCACGCATCACGCTATGTTCATTGTCTGTACAATACTGATAAGCCAAGATATTAGTTTCATGCAGCTCGTTTACATGAGGATAAATTTCAAGTAGAAAAAGCCAATCTTCTTGAGAAAACAATTTACTATTAAATCGAATATTATGGTCTTCGATAACTTGTCGCTTTATAATTTTAGCCCATAGATAGCCATTAGGCTCTCTTTGAAGTAAATAGTTTACACCATTTCCTTGAAACAAATGGTCTGAATATGGAAGAATAAGTTTGTCTCTACTAAAACGCAATGTAAGAAAATCTATTATCTTATGCTTTCTTAGATACTCCTTAATCAAAATAAGACTATCTGGACATATATAGTCATCGGCATCAACAAACCAAAGATATTCACCTTTAGCATATTGCAGCAAGACATTACGCGTCGCAGCAACTCCTTCGTTATTTTTACTGAAAACCCGCAATTCGGGATATTTTTCTTTATACTTTAAAGCTATTTCTAAAGAACGATCCTTTGATCCATCATCAACAACAATAACTTCAACATCCGATATATCTTGTCCGAAAATAGAATCAAGACATCTTGGCAACCACTCCTCTGCCTGATAAACGGCAATCAATATTGAAAGTAACATGATTACAAAAATGAAGATTAATCAGGACAAATTTGATGAAACAATTTTATCCATTTTGCTTTTATCTTATCTAATCGATATCGATTTGAAGATTCCAAAGAATGGGCAGCCATTCGCTTTCTTAACTTTTCGTCTTCAATAAGTTCACAGATGAAGTCGGATAAACTACGGATATCTCCTACCTGGGATACTAAAAAACCATTATAACCGTCCTGGATAATCTCAGAAACTCCCTGATTACAAGCAAATGACACTAATGGCAATCCACACGCAGAAGCTTCTATTAGTGCTAAAGGAAAGCCTTCGGAACGGGAACTCATTATAAACACAGAATGAGAAGCATATTCCTTTTCTATATGAGAAGAATTTCCGCATAGGTGTATGACATCCCGCAAACCAAGACTATCTATTCTATGTTGCAACACTTCACGCTCATCACCTTCGCCATATATATCCAATACCCAGTCTTTATACTTTTGATTGACTAATTTCCAAGCATCAATGAGATAATCGAAACCTTTTTCCCAAGTTAACCTGCCTACAGCAATAGCACGTTTTATCTCACATGAAGAAATGAGACATGAATCAATAGTTATAGGGTTATTGATAGAAGTGGTTTGTCTGCAATACTTCTTCCATATTATTTCATCAGATTTAGACAAAACAACAATTTTATCGAATTTGCGTGCATAATAAATTCGCTTCCACGTTTGAAGATAATAAATAATCCAAAATTTTATTCCGGAATAATGCTCACTCCAAATCATTTTAGACACATCAAAAGCAAAATGAAACCACATTATCTTTCTACTTCCATCTTGTATTTGAGGAAGAAAATACATGTCAAGACCAGCCAAAGATATGACGATATCCTGATGATGATCAACCAGATAAGCACTTAGTAACTTTTTATAGTTCTTTTTTCTATCTGTATCAGGTACCCCTAGTTCTACTATCTGAATAGTATCATGGAGTTTGAACACAAGAGGTTTCTGCTTTTGATTAGCTATAATAATTGTTATATCATAGGTATCACAAAGCATATTTGCACAAACCGAGAGAATACGTTCCATTCCTCCTCGATTATAAAAGCCCTCAATGCAATAAGCTAGTTTCATTTGTTTTCTTAAAATAATAAAGACAAAATATTAATTGAAATTTTGCCTAATCTTGCTTTCCTAGATTTACAACATCCATGTAAAGGTAATACCTTATAGCGTTTTGATTCCTTTACAAACTGTATAAAATCATTAAAAGAAATATCCTTATTACATGCAAGTTTATAAAACTCTGACAAATACATAGAATTAACTAATTTCTGAAAAAAAATGCTTAAAGCAACTGAAATGTGTCGGGACTGAGAAAAGGTATATAAGTCAGAGCAGATGACCACATTTGAAAAAGCAGACTTCATCAGTTTTTCTCTATTTATCTTTCTATCAGTAGATTGAGAATTATAATAATATGTATAAGCCCAAACGTTTTTAAACATTATACGACCTGCCAATGCACACAATTTCCAACAAAAGTCAGAATCTTCGTGAATAATACCTTTTATAAATCTTATATTGGAGTGCTCAACAAAACTACGATTAAAAATTTTTGCACAAACAGATGAAGGATAATAACCATGCAACAATAAATATTCGCCAGAAAAGACTTCCTCCTCTGAAAAGTTCCATGTTCTAAGTTCAGTAGGCAAACTACCATCAGGGCGCATAACCTTCATTTGCATCATATAAATATCCAATTGCTCCTCTTGACATTTCTTTATAGCCTCTGCCATTTGCCCTGATTGTAGATAATCATCGGAGTCAACAAAGATCAAATAATCACCTTGCGCACGTGAAATGCCTATATTTCTTGCAACACTTTGTCCTTCATTTTCTTTATCTATTAAGATTATATTTGCATGTTCTTTTGATAAAATACATGCCTGTTGGTAGGATTGGTCTATAGAACCATCATTTATAATGATAACTTCAAAATCCGAATCTAAAATATTCTGCTGATACAAAGACTCGACACATCGCCGAATATAATTTTCAGCATTATACATCGGAATAATCACAGATAATAACATAAGCGATTATTGATTAGAATATTCGTCAATTGCCTTACGCAAGGCTTTTATATAGCCTCGTCCATATCTCAAATCGGGTTCCATATAATTACCCTCTCCCCATTCATTCCATGATTTCAAAATTAACATCTGATCAGACTCCGGCTTATCTTTTATAGCATCTAAAGCCTCTTTTACATGTTTATAGAAAAACTCTGGCTCTGAATTATAATATATCGTACTCGCTCCTGTTTTCCCACTACGCGGACTATGATCCCAATTCGGAAAGATTTCTGGTATTACTCCTATTTCCTTGTCTTTTGGAAGAATAAATTTTTTATATTTTTTTCTATAATCTAATGCACCCTTTGGTATTCCGCGAAATTTTTGATTCCACAGTCTTCCCAGACGAATAAGACATTGTTTGATAAAAGGCATTTGGTTATATTCATCATATAAGACATTAAGTATACGATTTACCGTAATCGCATCATATCCTTTTTTTCTATACTGATCTAGAGTAGCCGATTCAGACCAGACATTTGCCACAATATATAGGTCTTGAAATCCTGCTTCTTTAGCCCAGCGTCTAAAATTTTTGAGATAATCTACTGGCACTTCGTCTGGTCTAAATATAAACAAAAATGGCTTGCCATCAACTTTATAATATCGATGATCACGAAAAGCTTTAAGCAGAAATTCAAAATGCATTCTTGCATCTTCTTCACCAGGATATTCTTGTTTCATAAGAAGTTTATCTGGCGAACTTTTATCCCAGGTTTTAGCATACCAACTATGATTTGCCCACGCTAAAGCAAAAGGGAAATCTGGATGTCCAGAATCAAGAACTTCTTGAAAGACATCCGATAACAAACGTTTTCCATTCCCAAACCAATAATGCCAATATAAAAAAGCTGTCACACCTGCTTCTTTTGCAAGCTCGACTTGCTTTTCTCTAACCTCAGACAACCTTAGATCATAAAATCCAAGTTCAGAGGGAACTTTGGGCTGATAATGCCCTTTAAATAGCGGCTTGGCTGATGCAACATTTGTCCATTCTGTAAAACCTTTACCCCACCATTCATCATTTTCTATTGTCGGGTAAAACTGTGGTAAATACAATGCTAAAATTTTAGGATTCATAAATTACTTTTTATAGTTAAGTATCTTTTCTTTAGCGAAGTTCTGAATCCAAGATCGTTCATGATGGTTTAATGCGAACAGCCAAATAGAGACGAGCGAACATAAAACAGAAAAGATACATACAAAAATAAAATTATATAATTCTTGCCCAATGAGACCATTTAGCAAGAGCGGAATAATAGGTGCAGTAACAGTTACCCCTATTATTGGTAAAATAACCTCACGAATATACCGCGAGTACTGATGGTGTATTAAAGGTAAAACTATCCAAACCCGGATAAAAATTTCTAATATTTCTGATATCAGTAGAATAACAAACACCCAGTAAGAATCTGCTTGTAAATATTTAAAAACAAGATATGATATTGGTATTACAAGAAGCTGAATTACATTATCATAAATTTGATATTTTTTGAGCTGACCTGTTGCTAGTACTGATACCCATAAAGGATTAGATAAGGTTGTCAATATAGAATATATTAGAATAATTCTAAGGTATACTACAGTATGTTCTGGTACATGATTTAACCAAAATTTCAATATAACAGGTGCTTCTACCAAAACTGGTATGCTCATTACCAACATCAATAAATAAGAGAATTTACTACTCATATTCAAAAGCTCATGCATCCGCAGAAAATTGCTTTGCGCATAACTTTTTGTTATCTGTGGATTTATGGCCGTTTGGAAATTAGTAACAAATTGGGCCATTACTCCCTGCACTTGAAGGGCAATTCCACGAGCTGCATTAACGATAGGACCAAAAAAGACATTTAATATAAGATTAATTCCTTGAGTATTCAAAATCCACGCAAAATTTCCACTTAAAGTCCAACCGGAAATTGATAAAATATCCTTAATCTGCTCTTTATTTATACGTGGTTTGGCATGTACTTCAGGAAAACGTTTATTACAATAGACTACATATATTATTCTATCAATTATACACACACCTACCATTAACATACCATAAATAATCAATTTGTCATACGGTATTATGGATAACGAGAAACATATCAATAATTTCAAAATGACATCCATTAATGATATATAAGCAAATGCAGACATCCGCTCGTGAGCTATTATAGCTGAATTATATGGCACACATATAAAATTTAAGACTGTTGTGAATATCGTAAATTGAAGTACCCAAAACGCAGCATCCATTCTATCTGCAGGTATCGACATCTTATGATATAAGAACCATAGACCTATAGTTTCACCCAACAAAACGACGAAAAAACACATGATATAATAAACAACTTTCAAATTTCCAAAAGCTGCTTTAATCTGCCTTATATCCCCTTTACCAATGGCCACAGTTATCGTTCGAGAAGTAGCATTGCTTAATGAAGAAGAAATGATACCAAACATCGCAATAATTCCACCTACCGCATTATATATACCAAAATCAGATACACCCAGTGTATTCAAAATCACACGAGAAGTATAAAGACCGATCATCATCATTAAAATTGCTCGGCCATAAAGCATAAGTGTATTTCTTGCTATAGTCCTATTGTTTGTTTTCTCCATTATTTTCTATTTCCAATAGGCTTTAAAAGAATGATTCGCGACCTGTTGGTCTTTCGGTGGCAACTGCATATAATTACCATAGTGTTTTTTTAAATAACTATCATAATCAGCAATACACTGATACTGTCTGTTTTCAAATGGTAATTCTACATAATGCTTGAAAACATCAGCAAACATTAATTCTTTTTCACCATAACGTCCTACAATAGCTCCTGCAAATTTTGATGTATTAAAGTTATACTTTTGTTGAAAAGCATCATAGTCTTTTACTATTGATTTTCGAGAACGATATAAGCATTTCTTAATTATATTCTTTAACATATTCGAAATCCAATTACCTCTAGTTGTTCGAATACTTACTGATATTTCACACTTCAGTTTATTAAGCTTTTCAAGGTAAAGAGGTAATTCTTCTGGTGCGGGGAGACCATCAATAGGGAAAATATCTATAAACACGCTGTACGTTATGGTATATTCTTGAACGATTGTACGTGTATCTATTAACTTTGCAAAAGAGAAACCACATGTATCATCTGTTCTATAATCATATAGTTTATAGTATTCATGCTTGAAATAACGCATAAATTTTTCATAATCAGGTCGTGGCATCATAATGTCTATGTCGTCATCCCAAGGAATATATCCGTGATGACGAACTGCACCTAAAAGAGTTCCACCTCCCAAGGAATAACGAAGATGGTTCAAACGGCAATAATTATCCACAGCATCAAGCATTGCCAATTGAACTTCGTGTAGCTCTTGTAATGTCATTTCTTTCATGATTCAAAACTATTAAGAGTGCGTATTAGTCCTTCTTTCAAATTAACCTGAGGTAAAAATCCAAGTTTTGCTATTTTACTATTGTCTAATGCTACTCGTGGATAATTACAATATCCCGCCTTCGGTTTATCTTTAGAAAAAATAACCTGGATATCATCCTTTGAAATTTCACAAATCATCTGGGCCACCTGGTATATAGGATAAGGTTCCGTTTCATTTGACAGGTTATACGCTTCACCAGCTTGACCATCAAAGGCTAATTTGAATAGAGCTATTGTTGCATCGCTTAGATACAAAAAAGCACGAACAGCCTCGCCACTACTATTTAAAACGATATTTTCATGGCGAACAGCATTGCCTATAAAATCTGCCATCACTCTTCCATCATTGACAATCTTCATACCAGGCCCATAGCTATGAGCTATACGTGCTATGGTCGTATCTACGCCATACTGTAAAAAATAACTTCGGATAATAGTTTCTGCTGCACGTTTACTTTCAGGATAGCACGAACGATTATCTAAAGGATCAAGACTACCAAAAGAATTCTCAGACAGACTATCTTCATCTACCTTGCCATATACCTCACGAGTTGAGGCAAAAATGACTTTACATCTTTCATTTTTACGGGCCAGTTCCATAATATTAAAAGTACCCTCCAAATTAGACCGAAGAATATCTACTGGTTGGTGATTAATATAATATGGACTTGCATTACCTGCAAAGTGAAATATATAATCTACTCTATCCATATACTTTATTGGGGCACATATATCTTGATGGACTATTTCAAAATAATCTTTATCTAAGAATTCTTCAAATAAGCAGTTAGTCTTATCTATACTTCTGGTTAATGCTAATACGCGGATATTTTGATGAAAATGTTCTATATGATATAATAAAGTATAAGTAATATAAGTAGCGAGCATACCATTAACCCCCGTTACTAATATTGTCTTATTCTCTAACTTTTTAAAATTCAGAATAGAAGATGATGCGATTTCCTCTAAGTCTTTCTGAACTATCGGATGTAGATAACTAAACATAAAACGAAATTAAAATCCAAAAATTTGTTGGTTTTCATGAACCTCTACCATGGCACGAAACACAAAAAAATCTGTTGGTGTCGTAATCTTGATATTTTCCATAGGACCAATAATGGTTGACATGCTATAACCATAATAGCTCATCATGGTACAGCTGTCAATAAAATCATGTTTGCCTTCTTTGCGAGCTTGAAGATGAGCATGATAAATATCTTTCAAAATAAAGCTTTGTGGAGCTCTAGCAATCAAAGAATCTTTACGACTAGGAATGAGCATAGAATCATCCGATTGTTTCACCACTAAAGTTTCTGTAGCAGGAATACACGTAATACAAGAACGTGTTTTTTGCACTTGTAGAATATTGTCTGTTATCGTCTTTTCTGTTATTAAAGGTCGTACACCATCATGAATCATCACAATACTATCTTCTGGGAAATGCTTATATGCTGATTGCAATCCATTAAAGATAGAATCCTGACCAGTTTCACCACCAGGGACAACTTCGATTACCTTGGTAATTTCAAATTTCTTCAGCATTTTCTTTAAGAAGGGTATCCAGCTTTCAATACATACGACAATTATGCCATCTACATCTGGATGCACATCAAATAATTCCAAGGTATAGATAATAATCGGTTTACCATGAAGCTCCAGAAATTGTTTTGGACGAGAAACCGTATTCATACGTTTTCCTGCTCCTCCCGCAAATATTACAGCTACATTTTTCATTAAGCGATTCCTCCGTATATTTCGTCCTTTCCTAAGATATTCCTAATTGTCTTAGACATTGCTATCTTACGATACAATAACAGTAACAAGTATTTAGGATGATAAGCTGACATACGATATGGTGTTATGTAATCATGTCCTATAAAATTAAATTTCTTGGCAACACGATGATATAAACCAGGTAACTGTTTTAATTTTTGATCTACAGCAAGGATATCTTTGCGATACTTAAAGCCATCAATCAACATATACATATAGAAATAGCGAAGGTACCGCTCTTCTACAACATTTTTTAGAATAGGAAACATTGGGAGTGTGTAATCTACTGTAAGATAGTCATCGACTAAATCATTTACAATGATTTTAAACGAGTCGAAATTTCTTCGTAAACCTACTGCACTTGTTGACTGTTCGTCTTTTCCGATATAATATACATAAAATGGCTCATCGATAAATCTTACAATCTGCACATGTTTCATTGGGAAATAACAAAACTCACTATCTGTGTAGAATATATTCTCATGCCAATGAAAATGAATATCTCTAAGCAACTGAGTGCGATAAGTCATACTCATTACCACCATGTTATATGTTAAATTTGGTATCTGCCACAATCCCTTCGAACTATCAACATCAATATTTACAGGAACCTGAGGTGGCAAAGGATAATGTATCGACTTTGAATCACCCTCATAATATTTTATTTTTTCTGTAACAATCAGATCGGCCTTCGTTTCTTTAATCGCCAATAGTAATTGTACCAGTCCCCTCATCTTTACGGTATCATCAGAATCTAATGTTCTGAAATATTTTCCTTGAGCCATCGATAAGCCGATATTCATACAAGAACCATAATTACCATTTTCTTTATCTATCACACGGAATGTGCATGGGTATGCCCTCTCATAAGAATGAGCTATTTCAGACGTATGATCCGTTGATCCGTCGTTGACAACTAATACTTCTAACTCATCCATGTATTTCTGCTCTAAAACCAAAGAATCTAGACAGCGTGCGATATCGTTCTCGGCATTATAAGCTGGCACTACAATTGTTAGGAGTTTTGAATAATCTATATTCATATTGATGCTAATTGATAATGTTTTAATGACAAAGATTCACTCCAGAAGGAGGCTGGACTACACCTTCTTTTTTTTGTAACTCTTCATTTATTTCTGTTCCATACCAATCAATTTCAGCGTCAGATGCAATATCGCATACAGCACTCGAATAGCAAGTAACCAATCGTCGTGGTTTCCATCCCTGCCATGTCAGGAGCTGGGTTGGTATTGGCTTGTTATATATCATAATATGCGGGAATAACGAACGATAATCAAACTGATCCCGATAATGCACTTTTAACATAATCTGATCAGCAGGATAATTGCTCACTATTTTTTGATAGATTTGGGTATGAATTTCCGTAGAAACCATATCTTTATACAAAGATTGAGTCAGTATTACGATTGGCTTACTATTCAACTTTTGTATATCTTCCTCCTTTAAATCAAAAATTTGATTGATTATCGCTTGTTTCTCTGCAGGAGAATTGCGCCAAATCTTTTGAATATTTATAATCTCTCGCTGTTTGTCTTGAATATAAGGAGCAGGATCATCAACCGTAAGTATTATCTTCTTGATAAAAGGAGAATTTCCCCATTTATAAAGATAGCCTTTTCCAAAAAGATAATTTCTAAACTTGATATTTTTACTGGCTGGTTTCTCTTTTTTATCAGCGCCCTTAGAATATCTCACGGAAAAATTCATGGGACTATCCTCAAACAATGTAAATTCTCGCCCGCAAATATAAGGCGATAGATAAAGGTGATCTTGAGCAAAAACAGCTTCGTCTCCTTCAAATTTTGGGACATAATAATCATAGGTTCTTCTGCAATACCATGCTTCTATCCTACTTCGGAATTTTCCATGCGTATGATTCACTAGATACTGATAGATTTTTCCTTGATACTTTTGATTATTAACTATAATTGCCTGACCTATAAGTTTGTCGGAAATACTATCTGGCATACTACCTTGGTCTATGATAAATAGAGTTTGTCTGATTTCATCTTCTGAAGAGTACAGCAGATACAACATCAGTACATATATGGTAGCAACATAACATACCCGATTATAATCTTTCTTTTTATATTTCATAATACCAACTGCTTATGGTATGTCATAGAAATCTTTATAATTTAGATTTCTAACATGAGCTAATATCTTTTTTGTTGTTTTATAGTATAACTCTGCAGAGTTTGAACGATAATATGGAGTATCTATTTGTTTGTTTTTGTGCTGAATAACAAACATCAGAGCTTCCTTGATTAGAGACGTCTGACAGGCTACATCTATGATACTATTGCCTTTAACCCTTCCTGTTTGTCGATTACCTATGTTTATGGTATAGCTGCCTAGAGATGGAACCTCTATAATTCCTGAACTTGAATTTCCAACCAATGCTAACGACTTTTTGACAAGTTCATGATAAGCATCAGGATGAAGATTTTCTACATACATTGCTTTTTTATGCGCCTTGCAAAAAGTTTTTATCTCCTGACGAATCTGATCTGAACCAGTATCAGCATTAGAACCTATAAAATAAAAATCGTATCTATCGATATAGCTCTCTACTGCTGATAAGACTTGTTGTACCTGTTTCCATGGAGACTGCTCATTGAGCGTTTCTGGATGAAACAGTACTGTAAAACAAGTCTTAGGCTCAATTTTCTTAATGATATCAGGGATGTTAGCCTCATCTATAAACAAACAATTCTCCGCACCAAGAGCACCTAGATTAAAAACGGTAGAAGGAGATTCACCCAGCTGAATGACCCGTTTTCGATACTCCTCTGTAGAAGTAAAATGATAACGGCTCATCTTGGTAATACTATGACGAATGAATTCATCATAATTGGCCAAAGTAACTTCCCCTCCATGAATATGCAATATAGGCTGATGATGCATAGCTGCTGCTATTGCTACAGAGAATATTTCATATCGATCACCCAATATGATAACCAAATCATATTGGTGATTCTGGAAATAATCACCAAAGGCTTCAAGAACATCGGCCATCACATGTGTTGTATCACTCAATTTTTCATTCCTAAGATGTACTTGATAGGCATAATCTATCTTAAATCCATCCTGAATGATAAGATCTTCTGCATGTCCATACTTTTCTGATAGCAGAGCTCCAGTAGCAAGAATGGCAAAATCAATATTCTCATCTAAGTTTAAAAGAGCTATATAACGACGCACGATGCCGTAATCTGCTCTCGAACCTGCTACAAAACAAACTTTATATTTTTCCATGCAATCTCTTGTTCATAATGATTTTTGCCAACTCATAATCGAGCGCATGATCTATATCCACACTATCCACATCACTCATCATATAAGCAATACTTCGAGCTCCAAAAAAATGTTTCTGCTTCAGATAAGCTTCTGGTTTGGCCATAAAGAAGGCTCCATTCGGAGAGTAATCATGGTAAGCCTGTCGACGATAATTCGAAAAATCTTTATCAAAATATTTTAACGACATATCGTCATCTATCATATTCACTAAATCCTTTACATGTTCAGCTTGCTTCACCGAAACAAGAAAGTCAAAATCATCCCAATTAGATTCAAATAATGAAACAGCTTCATGAATATGCTTCACTGTACGCATTGGTGATGTCGGCTGAAGCAAAACAAGTTCATCTGGCATATTGACCTGTCGGTGTAATACATCAGCGATCACCTCAAAAGAAGTGGCGGTATCCGATGCTAATTCTGCACTACGCATAATGACTGATGAACCATATCGTCTAGCGATATCTGCATAATGTTCTGAATCAGTAGACACAATCACTTGATCAAAAAGCCCACTTTCAATGGCTGGTTCTATCGAATAGGCCATCAACGGTTTCCCGCAAAGATCAATGATGTTTTTATCTTTGAGCCCCTTACTCCCAGAACGAGCTGGGATTAATGCCATTCTTTTCATTTCATCTTCCTTTCTATGAGACTTTTTAGCAGTTCGTATCCTTGAGTACTTAGATGCAAGCCATCTACGACATACTCAACCTTAATATCCCCACGCTGATCTTGGAAAGCCTCATTAGTAATCAGTTCTACACCCTTTGGCAAATGTTGACGGATCACACGGTTAACACGTTCTATTTTTGAATTATCACGATCAAGTCTTCCCCGAACGGGTAAAATCTCTACCAGTATGATATGAGCATCCGGTCGAGCATGCTGTATTGTGTTAATAATAGTGTTGATATCATCACAGATTTCATGGTCTGCCAATGGATATATGATATCATTAGTACCTAAAATGAGTACATATTCTTTCTGTGACAAATCCAGCAAACCTGGTTTCAGTATCATATCGATATATTGGCGAGTAGATATGCCATTGATACCTGCATTTTTCACAACTCTTGTTCCGAGATGTTCAATAGACCACTTATCAAATTGAGAATGTCCTATCAAACAGATTTTTTCAGGATCATCATCCTGTAGAATATATTTTTTTTCATCAATTCTCGCCTGTATAGTGTTAACAAGACCTGCTAGCTTTTTCTTTTTTTCCGAGATTAGTATATGCGGATCTATTTCGTTTGACATTACCTGTTCACTCATACTAATAAGTTCGTCTTCTTCAAAATTACGGATTGCTTGTGTTCCAAGTACGTCAAACCAATGCATCGGACTGATGCCATTACCTGGTCGCTTGCAAGTTATATTATCTTCAGACAATACTTCACCCTTCTTGATTGCCTTTCTGGCTACAATAGACTTGCGTGCAATCGTTATATTTTTGCGTTCTGACTCCGTAACCTTCTTTCCACCCTCACCTTTGATAATCTCAATTCTACGAACATTATCTACCAATGCCTTCATTTCTTGTGGTGTAGCAGAAGCTTTATGATCAGGTCCAACCATATTTTTATCAAGCGTAAAATGCTTCTCTATAAGCACGATATCTTTCATAACAGCTCCTATAGCAGCCACATATCCTACTGAATGATCAGAAAAACCGATACGAATGTCAGGAAACTCTTCATGAAGCGCATCTATAGCACTTAAATTTACATCCTCATCAGGTGTAGGATATTCTGTATTACAATGCAGAATTATCAGTTCTTCCCGACTTCCGAAACGAGTCAATAGATTCACGGCTGTCTTAATCTCTTCAATCGTAGCCATACCTGTCGAGAGTATCATCTGTTTATTTTTGCATTTGATTTGCGCAATTCTATCTAAATAGGGTAAATTGGTGATTTCACCAGAAGGAATTTTCCAAATATTCTGACCTTCCTTTTCTAGGAATTCTATCGATTCCAAGTCAAAAGGAGTAGAAAATGTTTCAAGATTCAAACTTTTGGCATAATCTCGCAACTGAATAAAGTCATTGTGAGATAGTTCTAGCTCACGCGTCATTTCCAACTGATTACCTTCCGCACCTGTCGTTATCTTTTGATAGTCTGCCTTTGGTGCGAACTTGGAAATAAGCTCAGATGAATTAAATGTTTGAAACTTAACGGCGTCAACTCCACAAGCCTTAGCCTCTTTTACCATTTTCTTAGCAAGAGCAGGGTCTCCATTATGGTTGCAACCGATTTCAGCGATAATAAACGTATGATGTGCACTCATAGATGATGCAATAAGTCTTTGTTTTTATAATGCATTATATTTTTGCCGAGTAGAAGAGATTTCTTTTGCAGGCACACCCACCACGGTTGTTTTAGGATATATATCATGCAAAACCACAGCACCAGAACCGATCAATGACCAAGCTCCGATAGTCAACTGTCCATTAACCACAGATGAACTACCAACGAAACATCCTTCTTCAGCGACAACGTCACCGTTCAATGTAGCATTCGTTGAAATATTCACATGATTGTGTATGATGCATCCATGTTCCACAAGAGCACGGGTATTGATGACACAATTATTTTCCACCGAGCTGCCATGATTAAGTATTGCCAACTTTCCTATAAAACATCCCTCACCAATTGTTGCACTATGTGATACTAAAGCCGTTCGGTCTATAACATTAATCAGCGAGAGACCTGCTGTTTTCAGCTGGTCATACCATAGTTTCCGCTTGGCGTTATTGCCGATAGCAATGAAATATACATAATGAGAAGGTTGGTCTACATCACTGATATCATTTCCAAGCACCTTATATCCTTGATGCTCAGCACCTACCGGTTTGATATCATCCAAGAATCCAACCATGCGAAAATTAGTATCGTCATAGGAGTCAAGTACCGACTTGGCGTAGCCACCAGCTCCCACAATAATCAAATCTTTCATAGATTTTTACTTGATGAGTATTTAATTCAATCTAAGATGTAAATGCCTTTCTGTATAAAATAACAGAATGACACAGAACGTATTTTTCATCGTATCCAGCATTTTTAGCTACCTAATATGCAAATAAAAATATAACAGATAAATGCACAAAAAAAACCCTTCCCATCATAACGACATTTTAAGCGAATATAATAGGTGCAAGGACTGACTAAATCCCTAACTATCAAAGGGTTTCCACATAAAGTCTTTCGACCGCAGATACAAAAATCAATAGTTTCTTATATGATTGTAAAATTTTACAAGGCAAATATAAGAAAAAAACATCAATTTCCGAAGGGATTATGAGCAAATTATTTCGCAAATTTAGCCTTTAACTCATTGAATTTCAGATAAGCTAAAGCCAAATAATAACTATAGGCTACATAGCGATTGAATCGAGTATTAGGAACTATTTTAAAATGTTGCTTTTGAGGAATATCACGATAAACTTTTTTGGTATCTTGATAAAGTTTTAAATTACAAGACAAAACGGCATCGTATAACAACTGAAAGGCATAACGATCGAGATAATGCTCAGCTAAGTCTACATAACGATGTCCCTTGTCATATAAAAATTGATATAGTTGATAAAGAGATTGAAAATCTTGCAAATGTCTAATACGTTGTTTATCAACACTTTCCTCATTCATATATGATTGTTCGTTAGTACAATCATAATGATAAATACGTTGATGTAGGCAAATACTTGAATGCGCATAATATACAAGTTGAGGCACCACTTGCCAGTCCTCACCGATATTCGTTCCTTCCAAGGCTTTTATACCATGTTCCGTATATAAGGATCTACGTATTAGTCGCGACCATATGACATGTTGCAACGTAGGTTTGATATAAGCTAATATTTCGTCTTCTTTTGTATCAAATTCATTTACGTTTACTGTCTCTATATGATCGGGAAAATGACGCCAAGAATTACCTGTAACGATATCTGCATTAGTCATCACTTGCTTTTGTACAAGCCACTCAATAGCTTGTGGTTCCATCCAGTCATCCGAATCTACATGCACTACAAACTCACCTCTTGCGGCAGCTACCGCAGTATTACGTGCTGCAGCCAACCCGCGATTACGCTCATGGCGTAATATCTTAATTTGTCCGTTTCTTTCTGGATAATCTAATATGATTTTTTTTAATAATCCAATACTATTATCTGGCGAACAATCATCCACAAAAATATATTCTAAATTATGGTAAGTCTGATTAAAAAGACTTCTTCCGCAACGTTCGATATAGTTTTCTACTCGAAACACAGGTATCAAAATAGATACGAGATAAGGCTCTTGTAACATGGGGCGTTATTATTTATTTTCGCTTAACATCTTGCCTCAATATCTTGGTTTTAAATTCATATTTAGGCAGCCAGTAGAAATAGTAAATCCAAGTATACCACTTGGGATATTTTAAACGCAGGCGTTCATCTTCGGGAAGCCAACTTCCTTCAAAATGGTGAATAGCCACCGTTTTATCTGAGAATTGAGAAGGCTTATTGTCCCAGCACAACGGACAGAATACTGTTTTAGGATACACTGTCATTTCATGTGTTATATCTTGGTGTGTATTATCTGCACGCAAACCATACGCCATAAAATACTTCGTTAAGCGCTTTACATTAGTCAGCAAATTCTTTCGACCATCCGGCAATATGAACTGACTATGTAGGTATACTTCTAAATTGTCTTTAACCCAGGTCGTCCCCTTTTCACTTGCCAAAATAGCTGTACCGAGCTCATTTCTGCTCTCATAGCCACAGAAGCCTACATGATACAAGAAAGAATCTAATGGCTTCTTGAGTTCCACATCAATATCCATATAAATTCCTCCTTCATAATAAAGAGCATAAAGCCTCACCACATCAGAAACAAAGGCATAAAACTTATGATCATAAGCCTCCCTTACATAAGGACAAAAATCCAAATCAAAGTTTGATTCGTTCCATTCCTTGATCACATAGTCCGGACACATTTTCTTCCATGTCCGAATACACTTTTTAACAGAACGAGGCAAAGCTTTTCCACCAAACCAGCAATAATGTATGACCTTAGGTATCATATGAATATATCTAATATGTTATTGCAAATATAATTAAAAAACTATAACTTCAATACTTTAATCACAAAAAGTTTACCTAAAAAGATACAACCACATATCATAAACCCCAAAAAGCTGATTGAAAAGAAACTCATACCCTAGAGAAACTAAAAAATTTGACAAGAATCGTGTTGAGGATAGGGTATTTGAAATTAAGTATGCCAGAATATCTCAAATACGCAATTCTTGCAGCATATTATTATTCGCTTGAATATGTATTTACCCATCACTGACGATGCCTTTGCGTGAAACTTTTTAACGTTAATATTTTATTTTACAAACCACTCCACATAGACTGTAAAAATCGGCAGACATTCGATAATTATTGCTGTGGCCAAATAATCATAATTAAGAAATATTAACCACAAATAATTATAATAAGGTGAATTTCTTTGTATTTTTGCAGCAAGATTAAACTTATTAATAAGTAGTATACATATTAAAGATTTACTTTTTATACATGAAGAAGAGTTATTTTGTGGATGGAGCTATGGCTTTAGCCTTGGCCTGCACATTAGTAGGATGCTCTAAAGACGACTTAAGTAGTGGTGAAGTTTCAACTAATTCAAGCATTGATGCAGCTTCAGATCAGAATTGGCAAATGCTCAATACTGGCAAAGTTAATATTGGTATTAACAAAGATGCTGGTGAAAGTTATAGTGTTAAATTATACGCAAACGATCCGTTCGTAAATAATGAAGGTACAGTTCTAGCAGAAGGTACTGTAACAAGTGGTAATACCTTTACTTCTACATTCACATATCCAACAGCCGATACCACTTTCTATGCGGCTTACAAGGATAGTAAAGGTTATACTTACGTTAAAGCCGTACGTGTAGACAATAATGCTATCACCACCTCATTTGGTACGGAAAGCAGCGCTAATGCTAAAAGTAATATTTCAAGAGCAACATCATCATCAGAAATATTACCAGGTGTTGAAACTCCTAATTTTGCATCTTATAAGACAGGTACCGTTGAATTAACCAATAGCAACGCAACTGTAGACTCGGATGGCGACGCTAACTATACTACTAAAATTAAGATTTCTAGTGGTAAATCTTGGTCTGGTGCAATTGATATTCTTGGCAAACAAGGTGATCACGCTCGAACATTATACATTGAAGGTACTTGGAACTTAGGTAGCGCATCTCAGCAATTAGGTAGCAACGGTGTTATCGTTGTTGCTAATGGTGGCGAAATTGTAATTCCTTCCGGAGCTACTCTTCAAGGTTATGGAGAAGCAAGAATCTACGTTGCTCCAGGTGGCAAGATTTCTGGTAACGGTAATCTTACTTTTGCTAATGGAACTAATTATAGCTACAATGCAGGTGATATTTCTGTAACAACAATCAATAACAATGGTGGACAGTTCTATAACTATGGCACAATGACTTCTGCCAACTTAGAAGGCAGTTCTACAGGTAGCATTTTCGAAAACCATGGTAAGATGTTTATAGAGAACTGTGGTAACGATGCATGGAATTCAGAAATCAGAAATGCTTGCTGGTTGGAATGCACCAATATGAAAGCTGTGAACCTATATCTTGGTCCAAATTCATATACACATGGAGAGAGCCTTGAAATGGGTAGTGGTACAGCAAATATCAGTAGCAATGCCATTCTTGATATGACAGGTAATATCAGCCTTACCAATACGACAATATCGGGCCCAACCTCAGAAGATTTTGCTTTGATACAATTTGGAACTATTTCCAATTGCAGCGGAAGTTTAGTAAAAAATAACGTTCATATCAGTGTAGAAGAAGGTAAAACTGATACTCCATATACACCATATTGGAATTTTACTAGTGTCTTTAATCACTATTCTTGGTCAACTGAAGTTATTGGTACTGGTAATGCAGATATCATACAGAAGGGTCAGGCACAAGTTGTTATTCCTGGTGGTGAGTACTCTGATGGCAACTGTTCTGTAGGCTATAACTACAATTCCAACAAGAATGAAGCAGACTATACCCCTGCTACAGAAATTGAGGAAAACAAGCAGACTTATACCTATGCATTCGAGGATACTCAAAACAACACGGATTACGACTTGAACGATGTTGTTATTACCATCAAGAATAACGAACAGAATTCAAACAAGCTGGATATTTCCCTTGTTGCCTTAGGCGGTACAAAGTTTGTTAAAATGTACTTAGGTGGCAATGTTCTTTTCAATGATAAAGAGTTACATTCGGTCTTCGGTGTAAGTCAGAATGTCATGGTCAACACGGGTGCAGAAGGCGGTGTAACGAAATCTGCTGTAACTACAACTATTGACAAGCCTAGTAATTTCGATTTTTCAAACCCAGGTTTAGTGCTATACGCATCAACTACAGGTAACATTACTTTGGCTACACAAGGACAAGACCCACATGCTATCGCAGTTCCTGGAATATGGGCATGGCCTTTGGAAAAAATTATCATCACTAAAGCTTATGCTAACTTTGAAACATTTGCAAAAGATGGAAGTCATCAGACAGCTAAAGACTGGTACAACTATCCAACGACTGGCAAAGTATATACAGAATAAGTTTAATTTCAAAATATACTAAAAAAATCAGCACCTATTTATATGTGAAGTATAAATAGGTGCATTTTTTTTACTATCTTTGCCAACAAGTTAAAATCGACTTATGAAAAAGAAATATAACATAGCTGTAGCTGGTACAGGCTACGTGGGCTTAAGCATCGCAACCTTATTAAGCCAGCACCAACACGTGGTAGCTGTTGATGTCGTTCCACAAAAGGTGGAAATGCTGAAAAGACACATCTCACCTATTCAGGATGAATATATCGAGAAATACTTAGCAGAAAAAGATTTGGATATCGATTTCACAACTGATGGTTCTGTCGCCTATAAGGATGCAGATTTCGTTGTTATCGCAACTCCAACTAATTATGATTCTGAAAAAAACTATTTCGACACACAGCATGTAGAAGAGGTTATCGAATTGGTGATGGATGTTAATCCGAATGCTATTATGGTCATCAAATCAACAATACCTGTAGGATACACCGAGAACATCCGTAAAAAATACAATTCAGACAATATCATCTTTGCACCAGAATTTCTGCGTGAAAGTAAGGCGCTATACGACAATCTTTATCCTAGCCGCATTATCATAGGTCGACCTGAAGGTGACGAAAGGATAAATAATGTAGCTCATATCTTTGGCAAACTTTTGAAAGAGGGAGCCATCAAAGAGGATATTGAGACCTTATATATGGGGCTTACTGAAGCAGAAGCCGTAAAACTATTTGCAAATACATATTTGGCTCTTCGAGTTAGTTATTTCAATGAACTCGACACCTATGCTGAAGTAAAAGGCTTGGATACGACGAGTATTATTCAGGGGGTATGCCTTGATCCACGAATTGGAAGTTTTTATAATAACCCTTCATTTGGATATGGTGGTTACTGCTTGCCTAAAGATACCAAGCAACTATTAGCCAACTATAGTGACGTGCCAGAAAATCTGATTCAAGCTATCGTAGACAGTAACCGCACTCGTAAAGATTTTATCGCCGACCAAGTTCTTCATATGGCCGGATATTATGACTATTACCATCGAGGTGATTATGATATCAATGAAGAAAAACATTGTATCATCGGTGTGTATCGACTTACTATGAAAAGTAATAGCGACAACTTTAGACAGAGCAGTATCCAAGGGGTAATGAAACGTATCAAGGCCAAAGGTGCTGAGGTAATCGTCTATGAACCAACTCTGAAAAATGGAGAAACCTTCTTTGGGAGTAAAATTGTTAACGACCTGAAAGTATTCAAATCTCATTCACAAGCCATTATTGCTAATCGCTATGACAAAGTACTCGACGATGTCAAAGAAAAAGTTTATACTCGCGATATTTTCAGAAGAGATTAAAACAATATAAAAATAGCAGAATTTCAAAAGATTCTGCTATTTTTATATTGTTAATAAACAAAAGTAAGTATTTTTATCAAAAAAATTACGATTTATTTGTTTAGTTTGATAAAATTACCTAATTTTGCAACCAACACAGACAGACTAGCAAAGGGGTGCTCGGAGAATTCTCCAGCTGAGAACAGACCCTACCATAACCTGATACGGGTAATGCCGTCGAAGGGATTGCGTAGTTATACTTTCATATTTTTCGACATAGCATCCCCCCTCTTTTTCATAAAACTTCAAAGAAAATTTGATTACACAAGTAGTAATATATATAAGCTAATTCAAACCAAGATCACATACCTTACTGAACTTCTATATATATAGATCTATCCCATGAAAACACGAAAGCAGGGGGCTATTCGTGCATCGGATTGCCATATACTTTAAATGCATATTCTACAAAAGGCAACGAAGCACGCTCTCCCTGCTATTTTTATTATTCCACACGATACTTATCGAAGTCACGATTGCCATTCAAGAAATCCTTAATCAACATTCGCTTCTTTCCAGGCATTTGTAACTCTAATATTTCTAACCAGCTATCAGCAGTAGCAACATATAGGTGAGATTTATCCACCTTAATTGTTCCCACAGGATCATGAACAGGCTGACCAGTCTTTGCAGTTTTAAAAATTTTCAAAACCAAAGCTTTAGCATCCTCATTAGACACCTCTTTCAGATTAGTCCAAGTACCAGGATATGGAGAAAGACCACGTATGAAATCATAAATACGCTTAGCAGGCTGATTCCAATTGATTTCACAAGTCTCCTTAAAGATCTTAGGAGCATGCTTCAATTCAATTTCGCCTTCAGCAGGCTGTGGCATAGACTCAATTTCACCATTGCAAGCTATTATCTGATCAATCGTTTCAATAGCAATATCCGCACCTAAATGCATCAAACCATCATAAACATATTCCACATCAGCCTGATCAGGAATAGGAAAATGTTTTTGCATAATGATGCGCCCAGTATCTATGTCATGATCCAAGAAGAATGTTGTAACACCAGTCTCTGTCTCACCGTTAATTACAGCCCAATTAATCGGAGCTGCCCCACGATACTGAGGCAATAAAGCTGCATGCACATTAAAAGTACCCAATCGAGGCATACCCCACACTATCTCTGGTAACATACGGAATGCGACGACAACTTGGAGATCAGCCTTATACGAACGAAGTTCTTCTACAAAAGCAGGATCTTTCATCTTCACAGGTTGCAATACGGGTAATCCTACACTAAGTGCATACTGTTTTACCTGAGAAGCCTGCAATACATCCTGATGGCGACCAACAGGCTTATCTGGCTGTGTTACTACAGCCACCACATTATACCCTCCCTCTACGAGAGCTCGAAGAGATTCCACCGCAAATTCCGGTGTTCCCATAAAAACGATACGTAAATCTTCTTTAGTCATAGAACGCAAAGTTATTAAAATTTTGACTTATATTACCGATTAAGGTATAAAAAACAAGAAAAATTTCTCATTTTTTGGAATTTTAGAAAAATTTAGCTACATTTGCTAATCTGATATAATAAAATAATATGACGCAAGAAGAAGATATTAAAAACGCCGTCGCTGTAATGCGTAAAGGCGGTGTTATTCTCTATCCAACAGATACTGTTTGGGGTATTGGCTGTGACGCAACAAATGCAGAAGCTGTTGCAAAGGTATATAAGATAAAAAAAAGGGATGATTCTAAAGCTCTCATTTGCTTAGTCGATAGCGACAATCGTCTCCAACGCTATTTCAGAGACATTCCTAACGTCGCATGGGATTTATTTGAATCGATTTCAGAAAATACGAAACCTACTACTGTTATTCTTGACAATGCGAATGGCGTTGCCAGCAACTTGGTAGCAGAAGACGGAAGTCTTGCTGTTCGTATCACGAAGGAAAAATTTAGTCACGAACTCTGCTACCGATTCCAAAAACCAATAGTAAGCACAAGTGCTAATATCAGCGGACAGCCTGCTGCGTCTAACTATCGTGACATTGATCCTGTTTTGCTCGAAGCTGTAGACTATGTTTGCGCATCTCGTCGCAATGAACATAAGCCACATACTCCTAGCAGTATTGTGAAGCTGTCACAAAACGGAGAAATCCAGATTATCAGAAAATAGTAATTTATTATATTTTGCCAACTAGTAAGAGAAAGAGATTACGTGGAAGAGATTAAAGATAATAGTTTAAGCGGAAAAATTATAACTTGGAGACAGGAGCATATTACCGACAGACAGATGACACTTATTTTGTCTTTCGTCATCGGTTTTTTAGCTTCCGTAGCTGCTTATATTCTTCATTCTATTACCCACGAGATTCGACACCTGCTGACAGCTAACTTTAGTGAAGATTCTTTCAACTGGCTTTACCTTTTATTTCCAGTTATAGGTATTTACCTTACATCACTTTTCATTAAATATGTTGTAAGGGATAATATATCACATGGTATCACACGAGTACTTTATGCAATGTCGACCAAGCGTGCCCGACTAAAAGCTCATAACTGCTGGTCGTCTGTTATAGCTTCAGGCATCACCATTGGATTTGGTGGTTCCGTAGGAGCCGAGGCTCCTATTGTTCTCACCGGATCTGCTATCGGTAGTACTCTTGGTCAATTGTGTAAGTTAGACAACAAGACTCTAATGCTTCTGGTTGGATGTGGTGCAAGCGCTGCTATTGCCGGTATCTTCAAAACACCAATAGCCGGATTAGTATTTACATTGGAAATTCTAATGGTAGACTTGAATATGGCCTCACTATTGCCTATTCTAATTAGCTGCGTAACAGCCACACTGTTTTCTTATGTGTTTGTTGGCACAGAGTCTCTCTTCGATTTTACCTTGAATAATCCTTGGGAAATGAATCGTACACCAGCATGTATTCTCTTGGGTATCTGCTGTGGATTTGTTGGCTTATATTTTATGCGTGCCATGTCTTCGTGTGAAGGCATGTTTGCAAAAATGAGCAATCGACCATATCTTAAACTAGCATGTGGCGGATTACTCCTAAGCAGCTTAATTTTCTTTTTCCCATCACTCTATGGTGAAGGATATAGTGACATCAATATATTTCTCTCAGGCAATACTGCAGCAGATTGGGGAACAATAATGAATGGGAGTTTATTCGCTGGCCATAGCAATCTGCTCTTATTATATGTAGGTATCGTATGCTTTACAAAAGTCTTCGCCACATCAGCAACAAATGGTAGTGGTGGCTGTGGTGGTACCTTTGCTCCTTCCCTTTTCATTGGAGGATTCTTTGGTTTCTTCTTTTCGCACTTGTGGAACACAGAACAATTTGGTGTTTATATTCCAGAAAAGAACTTTACTCTAATGGGCATGGCAGGTGTTATGACTGCCGTAATGCACGCACCCCTTACTGGAATATTTCTGATTGCCGAATTAACAGGTGGCTATCAGCTTTTCATTCCACTAATGATTGTCTGCATTTCAGCCTATCTTACTACCAACATTTTTGAGACCCATAGTATTTATGCTCTCCGCCTTGCACGTGAAGGTAAATTACTGACTCATCATACAGACCAGGCTGCCCTTACTCTGATGAGTATGCACAGTGTTATCGAGAAAGACTATAGCTATGTTGGTCCAGACTTACCCATGGGCAAATTGGTCAATGCCATTAGTCGAAGTCATACCAACTTTTTGCCTGTACTTGATCAAGACAAGACCTTACTTGGTATCATCGATGTGGCTCAGTTGCGCCATATTATCTTCCGCACAGAACTCTATCAGAAATTTACTGTGCGACAATTAATGATGGAACCTGCAGCAACACTCCACGAACACGAAGCAATGACCGATGTCATGAAACAGTTTGATGCAACCGATGCCCAACAATTACCAGTAGTAGATAATGACGAGAAACTTATTGGCTATATCAGCCGTATGCGCATGTATTCAATGTATCGAAAAATTATCACAGACCTTTCGGCAGAATAAAGAAAATATATCATATTACTAAGGCTTGGTAACATCATTACCAAAAAAATTGGGCATACCATTACGGCATGCCCAATTTCTATAGTATATGATTTACGCATTATATATCCCAACCCACAGCAGAAGCGCCAAGAACAGCAGCACTGCTACCATCAAGGGTAGAAATAAGGAACTTCGCTTTACCCTTGAAAATCTTCATGACATGCTCATCATATGATCGCTTAACATGATTCATAAGGAGATCGCCAGCTTTGGTCAAACCACCAAAGAATACGAAAGCCTCAGGACTACAAAAAGCAGCAAAGTCAGCACAAGCCTCACCAAGCATGTTACCAGTGAACTCATATACACGCAATGCTAAAGCATCACCCTTAGCAGCTGCCAAACTAACCTCAAGACTGGTAATATTCTCTGGCTTTAAAGCACGAAGCAATGAATCTTCATCACTGTTGGCCAAAAATTCACGAGCAGTACGCGCTACACCAGTAGCAGAACAATAGGCCTCGAGACAACCGGTATGGCCACAGCCGCAAGTACGACCCTCTTTACCACGAACCATAGTAACATGGCCCAACTCGCCAGCAAAACCATCACAACCATACACCAACTGACCATTGATGACAATACCAGAACCAACACCTGTACCTAATGTTATATCAATAAAGTTTTTCATGCCACGAGCTACGCCATAAGTCATTTCACCTAAAGCAGCAGCATTTGCATCGTTAGTCAATGCTACAGGAAGACCACCTAAAGCCTTAGAGAAGAGATCTGCTAAAGGAACGATACCATCGTGTGCCCACTCCAAATTTGGAGCAAATTCAATTGTACCTTTATAATAATTACCGTTTGGAGCACCAATACCCATTGCCTTAATGGTGTCCATACCACCAACAGAATCAATAATCGGCATAAGAGCCTCTATACTTGCTTTTACATAATCATTTACATCTTTAAAGCCTTGTGTCTTAATTGCTGTAGTTGCCTTAATCTCGCCACGAGCGTCTACGATTCCAAAGACTGAGTTTGTACCACCCAGATCCAAGCCGATTACATACGGCTTCATAGATTGTTCATTCATCAATTACAAATTTATTAGTTAGAATTATATAAAGCAAAGATAAATAAAAAAAAGGAAAAGAAACAAGAAGATTTCGCTATTTTTTCAAATAACCACTGCGTTATTGTCGCATATCAATTAAATTTTGTAATTTTGCAAATTGAAAAAATATAAATATGCCATTTCAATTTCATATAGATATTCTGGAACTGATTATTAAAGGCATCATTATAGGTGTCGCCGCTTCAGCTCCAATGGGACCTGTTGGCATTCTTTGTGTTCAACGAACCCAGAAAAAAGGCCGTTGGTTCGGTTTCGTAACCGGCATCGGTGCCGCAGCAAGCGATCTCCTTTATGCCCTTTTAACAGGTGCAGGAATGAGTTTCGTAGTCGATCTTATTAATAACCCGGTTAATAAATTCTATCTTCAGTTAGTAGGTGGAATCATGCTCCTTGTGTTTGGACTGCTCAGTTTCTTCAGCAATCCTTTAAAAAAAGCACATCAAGGAGGTCAAAAAAAACTGGGTACACTGTGGCATAATGGTGTAACCGGATTTTTAATCACGCTATCCAATCCTCTGATTATGCTTCTATTTATGGCGCTTTTTGCTCAGTTTAATTTTGTGCACCCTCATGAACCTTCACTCATGATCTTAGGGTATGCAGCCATGCTTTTCGGAGCTTTGCTATGGTGGTATGGATTAACATGGCTTATCGATAAGATTCGTACAAAGTTCGACCAGACAGGTGTGATTATCATCAACCGCATTATTGGTAGTTGTGTCATCATTTTCAGTATCGTATCTCTAGTAGGTACAATATTTAATATTTATCTGTTCCCAACTAGTATTTAACACGTTTTTAAAAGGAAATATATGTTTATTGCTCAAGAATTAAGAAAGAAATCTATTGCAGAGTATATGCTCTACATGTGGCAAATCGAAGATACCATACGTGCGATGGGATGCAGTCTGCCAGTGATAAAGAAAATGTATATTTCGAAATTCACAAACCTTACCGAAGAGCAGATGGATGAAGAAATCGACTGGTTCGGTAACCTCATCCGCATGATGAACGAGGAAGGTAAACGTGATTTCGGACACCTAAACGTGAATAATGTGATCATGCAGGATATTATCGACTTGCACAATCGTATGTTGCAGTCTACACGATTCCCTGTTTACAACGCTGAATACTATAAGGTGTTACCATACATCGTGGAATTAAGACACAAGGGCGAAGAGGATGTAAACGAAATCGAAACTTGCTTTAATGCTCTCTATGGTAAAATGATGTTGCAGCTCCAGAAAAAAAGTATTTCGCCAGAAACAGAACATGCCTTCCAAGAGATTACACTCTTCATCGGCATGCTAAGCGATTATTATATTAAGGACAACACTGAAGGTCTTGACTTTGGTGACAATGAATAAACACATAAAAGTAGTCAAAAAATGAATATATTAGTAACAGGCGCCAACGGACAGTTGGGTAACGAAATCAGATTAGTAAGCCAACAATCAACTCAAGATCATTATATCTTTACAGATGTAATAGCATTGGAAGGTGTTGAAACAACTATTCTCGACATCACAAAGTTGGAAGATGTTCGAAAAATTGTAAAAGAACAGGATGTAAAATGCATCATCAACTGTGCAGCCTGGACTAATGTAGACAAAGCTGAGACTGCTGGTGATATTGTTGAGACTCTCAATGCTACAGCTCCAGAAAATCTGGCCAAGGCAATGAAGGAAGTTGATGGGGAACTGGTACATATTAGTACCGACTACGTATTCGGTGGTGATCCTTATAATACGCCATGCAAGGAAGACCAGAAAGGTACCCCTACAGGTGTATACGGCATGACTAAACTACATGGAGAACAGAAAATTCAGGCCTCGGGCGTAAATTATCTTATCATCCGTACAGCATGGCTTTATAGTGAATTTGGTCACAACTTCGTAAAGACTATGCTTAACCTTACCGCAAGCAAACCACAACTGAAAGTGGTATTCGACCAGACAGGTACACCAACATACGCTGGTGATTTAGCTACAGCAATCTTTGATATTATCGAAAATAGAAAATATGAAGGTAATACTGGTGTATATCATTATAGCAATGAAGGCGTATGCAGCTGGTATGACTTTACTGTAAAGATTGCCGAACTAGCAGGTAATACAAACTGCGATATCCAACCTTGTCACAGCAACGAGTTTCCGAGTCCAGTGACACGTCCGGCCTACTCTGTACTTGATAAGACCAAAATAAAAGAAACATTTGGCATTCACGTGCCATACTGGGTAGATTCACTGAAAACCTGTATGCGTAACATGAATGTAATCAAAGCATAATATTAAAACCGTAAAAAGAGAGGCGCGAGCCCCCGTATTTAGTATGACTGAAATAGAAAGACGTCGCACCTTTGCGATTATATCACACCCGGATGCGGGTAAGACAACTTTAACCGAAAAGTTCTTGCTCTTCGGTGGACAAATTCAAGTAGCTGGTGCTGTAAAGAACAACAAGATTAAGAAAACGGCTACTTCAGACTGGATGGATATAGAGAAACAACGTGGTATCTCCGTATCTACCTCTGTCATGGAGTTCGATTACAACGGCTATAAGGTTAATATTCTGGATACTCCTGGTCACCAAGACTTCGCTGAAGATACTTATCGTACTCTTACTGCTGTAGATTCTGCTATCATCGTGGTAGACTCTGCTAAAGGTGTGGAGGCTCAAACGCGTAAATTGATGGAGGTTTGCCGTATGCGCAATACTCCTGTGATTATATTTATAAACAAGATGGACCGTGAAGGACGCGATCCTTTCGACTTGTTGGATGAACTAGAAGAAGAACTGAACATCCATGTTCGTCCGCTCAGCTGGCCTATCAACCAAGGTCAGCGTTTCAAAGGTGTATACAATATCTACGAACAGAAACTAAACTTGTTTACACCTAACAAACAGCGAGTAACTGAAAAGGTAGAAATTGATATTAACAGCAATAACCTTGACGAGCAAGTAGGTACAGAAAATGCCAGCCAACTTCGTGACGATCTTGAACTTGTAAATGGAGTATATCCGGAATTTGATATCGAAAGCTATCGTAATGCTGAAGTTGCACCTGTATTCTTTGGATCTGCACTTAATAACTTCGGTGTACAAGAGCTACTCGATTGTTTCGTACAGATAGCACCAAGTCCAAAGCCAACCAAGGCAGAAGAACGAATGGTAGAACCAACAGAACCTAAGTTCACTGGTTTCATCTTTAAGATTACTGCTAATATTGACCCTAATCACCGTAGCTGTATTGCATTCTGCAAAGTTTGCTCGGGTAAGTTCGTTCGTAATGCCCCTTATCACCATATCCGTCTGGATAAGACGGTACGATTCAGCAGTCCTACTCAGTTTATGGCTCAACGCAAGAGTACCGTAGACGAAGCATACCCTGGTGATATTGTAGGTTTACCGGATAATGGCATTTTCAAAATTGGTGATACATTGACTGAAGGCGAGAATATTCACTTCCGTGGTCTTCCTTCTTTCTCTCCTCTTTTGTTTAAATACATCGAAAATGACGACCCTATGAAGAGCAAACAGTTCCAAAAGGGTATTGAACAGTTGATGAATGAGGGTGTAGCCCAAATGTTTGTTAATCAGTTTAATAATCGTCGAATCATTGGTACAGTAGGTCAGTTGCAGTTTGAGGTTATCCAGTATCGTCTGGAGCATGAATACAATGCTAAGTGTCGCTGGGAACCTGTTCACTTGCACAAAGCGTGCTGGATAGAAAGTGACGATGAACAGGAGCTAGAGAATTTCAAGAAGCGTAAGTACCAATATATGGCTAAGGATATCGAAGGCCGTGATGTATTCTTGGCTGACTCAGGCTACGTTCTGAGCATGGCAGAACAGGATTTCAAGCATATTAAATTCCACTTTACCTCAGAATTCTAATCGATGAAAATCGACTAAGCATAATCGAAAACGCCATCATACTATTATAAGTAAGATGGCGTTTTTTATTGACGACTTTAAAAATCTGCAATTATGCCTCCAGCCAGTTATTAATCATACGCTTACCTTCTGGTGTAAGAACAGATTCTGGATGGAACTGAATACCATGAATATTATAGTGCTTATGCTTAAGTCCCATAATTTCTCCATCATCACTTACAGCAGTAATTTCTAGAGAATCAGGAAAATCCTCCTTGTCAACCACCCAACTATGATAACGGCCTATCTTAAAATGACGGTCAATTCCCTTAAAGATCACATCATTATCATAATGCACGCAATCTGTAGCTACACCATGATACACTTCCTTCAGATTAATAAGTTTTCCACCAAAAGCCTCCCCTATAGCTTGATGTCCAAGACAAACACCTAACATAGGTTTAAGACCTGCATAAGAATGAATTACATCAAGCAACAAGCCAGCCTCTGAAGGAATACCAGGACCAGGACTCAATATAATCTTATCAAACGGTTCCAACTGATTCAAGGTAAACTGATCATTACGGAATACCGTAACATCAACTCCCATCTCACGAACAAGATGAACCAAATTATATGTAAACGAATCGTAATTATCGATAATAACAACTTTCATATTTCTTTTACTTTATTGAGGAATCAGAGGTTTTCTGCCATATGAATAGCTTTAACCAAAGCGCCCAACTTATTATTACTTTCTTCCAACTCGTAATCGTCATTACTCTTCACGGTAATACCACTACCTGCCTGAAACCAAAGTTCATTGTTACGACTTATAAATGTGCGGATAACAATAGCCTGATTCAAATCACCATTGAGTCCGATAAAACCAATACATCCACCATATGCTCCACGATTATGAGGCTCCATCTCACTAATTAACTGCATGGCACGAACCTTAGGGGCACCACTCAGCGTACCAGCTGGGAATGTATCAATAAACTCCTTGATACGATCAGCGCCCTCATTCAGTTCACCACTGACACGGCTAACCAAGTGGATAACATGACTATAAAACTGCATGTCCTTATAGAAATCTACCTTAACATTATGACAGTTACGACTTAAGTCATTTCTAGCCAAATCCACCAACATAACGTGTTCAGCATTCTCTTTCGGGTCATTACGCAAGAATTCAGCATTCTTACGATCCTGTTCTGGATTACCAGTACGCTTGGTCGTTCCCGCTATCGGATCAATAAAAGCACGATTGCCTACAATTCGATTATGTGTTTCTGGTGAAGAACCGAATATACGGAAACCACCGAAATCAAAATAGAACAAATATGGACTTGGATTAATACTACGAAGCGCACGATAAAGTTTAAAATCATCACCTTCAAACTTTTGAACAAAACGACGACTGATAACAATCTGAAAGACATCACCACGTTGACAATGCTTGACACATCGTCGGATATTCGCCTTATGTTCTTCGTCTGTCAGTGTAGAAGTTGTATCACCAACAGGATGAAAATCATAAGGTTTAACTGACGCACGATTCATATTCTTCTCCAAAGCTATCAATGTCTCCTCGCCCACAGACTGATGCCCTTGCGGAACAAGCGTGATCAACTGCAAAGTATTATCATAATGATCAAAAACAATAAGGTCTTGATACAAAATATACATCAAGTCAGCAGCATCATTTTTACTCATCGTAGTATCCTTAACTGGAATATCCTCAAAGTAACGAATGGCATTAGAAGACGTATACCCATATAAGCCCATATAACTAGCACCTTCTCCTATTACTGCAAAATGACTGATAAAATCATTAACAGCAGCAGCAACCTTTTCCTTAGCATTACCTTTAATAATAGAATCATGAGAATTCGGAGAATACCCCGCAATCTCTTCGGTTTCAACTGTACCATCAGGATAAGTCTTAGTAATAATACCATGACCCACTTGTATATTTGCAATCGGATGAATACCAATAAAAGAGCGCGAGTTATCATTACCATGATAATCAGAACTCTCCATCAGAGCAGATTGTGGATATAAGTCACGAAGACGCATATACACACCTACAGGAGTATAAAGATCACCAAGAATTTTCTTGGTAACAGTCGTATATTCAAATTGCTTCATACCTTTCATTATTAAAAATTACCATATTCCTTAGCCAATGGCTTATTATTGAGATAAGTCTCAACATCTTTGTCACCACGACCAGAAACAGTAAGTACAACAACATCCTCAGGCTTAAATTTCAACTTCTTTAAAGCGGCAATGGCATGGGCACTCTCAATAGCAGGAATAATACCCTCCATACGAGTTAACTCATAACCTGCATAAATAGCCTCATCGTCATTTACAGCCAACACTTGCTCACGACCCTTAGATGCCAAATCGGCATGCATAGGACCAATACCTGGATAATCCAAACCAGCTGATATCGTGAAGGCTTCCTGAATCTGACCATCTTCGGTCTGCATGACAAGTGTACGAGAACCATGAACGATACCTTCTGTACCTACCTGGATGGTTGCTGCTGTATGATCGGTATCAATACCTTGACCTCCAGCTTCAGCCAAAACAATCTTCACACGCTCATCATCTATATAATGATAGATAGTACCAGCAGCATTTGAACCTCCGCCTACACAAGCGATAAGATAGTCTGGATAATCACGTCCAATCTTTTCCTGTAATTGCTGTTTTAACTCCCTACTGATAACACTCTGCATCTTAGCAACGATATCAGGATAAGGGTGAGGTCCCATAGTACTACCTACGATATAGAAAGTATCCTCTGGATGACAGCACCAGTCACGAATAGCTTCAGAACAAGCATCGCTTAATGTCATGTTTCCAGTAGTTACCGGATGAACTGTAGCACCAAGCATCTTCATACGTTCCACATTCGTATGCTGACGCTCCACGTCTGTTTTGCCCATAAAGATTTCACACTGCATATTCATCAAGGCACAAACGGTAGCAGTAGCAACACCATGCTGACCAGCACCTGTCTCAGCTATGATACGAGTTTTACCCATCTTCTTGGCCATCAGAATCTGCCCTACGGTGTTATTGATTTTATGAGCACCTGTATGGTTCAAGTCTTCACGCTTCAAATAGAGCTGACAGTTATACTTCTCACTCATACGCTTTGCATAATAAAGAGGAGAAGGACGACCTACATAATCTCTTAACAAAGCATAATACTCATCTTGAAACTCCTTAGACTGAATAATAGGCAAATACTGAGCCTGCAAATCATGAACACATTTATACAAGATTTCTGGAACATAAGCACCACCAAACTGTCCAAAGAATCCTTTTTCGTCTACACTATATTTTTTAGTCATCTTATTTTCTCCTTATTTCTTTAAAGCTTCATACAACAAATCTATCGCCTTATCAGGATTCTTTGTTTCATTCAAAAGCGCAACAAACTTAGACCCGATAATAGCGCCAGCAGCATTATCCTGAGCACTTTCAAGGGTCTGCTTATTACTGATACCAAAACCTATCATACGAGGATTTTTCAAATTCATGGCATTGATATGGTTAAAATAAGCTACTTTCGCTTCATTAAAGTTACTCTGTGCACCTGTAATGCTGGCAGAGCTTACCATATAGATAAAACCATCGGTATTATCATCGATAAAACGAATACGCTCATCGCTAGTTTCAGGAGTAATCATCATGATGACACGAATATCATACTTATCAGCAATCGGCTTAACTACCTTTTGATAGTCATCAAATGGTAGGTCTGGTATAATAGCACCTGAAGCCCCACATTCAACACAACTTTGGAAGAATTTCTCAAAACCATAGTGCATGATAACATTAAGATAACCCATCATAACCAGCGGAATATGAACTTCATTCTTAATCGCTTTCAACTGGTCGAATAATTTTTGAAGGGTCATGCCATTCTTTAAGGCTACTGTACCTGCAGCCTGTATAACAGGGCCATCTGCCAAGGGATCACTGAAAGGAATTCCTACTTCTATCATATCGATACCACGACGTTCTAAGGTCTTAATAATTTCGCCTGTACCCTCCAGCGTAGGACATCCTGCACAGAAATAGAGCGATAGTAACTTGCGGTCTTGACGCTCACTGAAAAGTTGATTAATTTTGTTCATATCTAGTTTCTTATTTTTTCAATAAATTCTTGTAATTGCTTGATATTTTTCAAGGCTGGTTCAGTTTCAAAGCAACTGTTTACATCTATGCCTGCCCACTTGGGATGATGAAACGATTTGAGCTGCGGCACATCGTCCGGCCCAATACCACCACTCAAAAGGAATGGAGTATCACCTTGATAAGCCTGAAGTACACTCCAATCAAACTGATGTCCACTACCTCCCACTGTAATACATTTCGTATCAAAAAGAAAGAGATCAACATGTCCTTCATAAGCTTTACATTTCATAATATCTGCAACATTAGATACAGAAATGGCTTTTATAATCTTGAGCCCAGGATGAATATCAGGATCTACCGAACGACGGAGATTATCTATCATGACAGGAGACTCATTTCCATGCAACTGTACATAATCAAGATCATAATTATAAATTTTTGTTATGATATTTTGCGGCATATCGTCTACAAAAACACCTACTTTCTTAATATGTTTCGGAAATATGAAATTAGGCTTTCCACCTTGATCAACAGCATAGACAAGACGCTCAGGACTATAATCGGGTATGATACCTGCACGACTACTGAGCATGCTGACGTAACGTTTACTCTTCGGATAGAAGATAAAGCCCATCAAATTGATATCCAACTGCGATACCTCACGAATATTTTCGGCTTCACGCATACCACAAACCTTGATAATCATATCGAAATTATTTTGCTAGTTCAGAAATAAACTGTTGAAGAGCCATACCAGGATTATCTTCTTTCATAAAATGTTCACCCATCAAAAAGCCACGGAAACCTACCTCGCGTAACTGCTTGACCGTTTCGACTTTTCCTATACCACTCTCGCTAACCTTACACACATCTGCAGGAAGTTTCTCTGCCAAACGGAAACTGTTTTCTACTTGGGTTACAAAACTACCTAAATTGCGATTATTAATACCATACATATCTGGACCGAGTTCGGCATATTCAAAATCACGGTCATTGTGCATTTCTAACAGCACCTCCAAACCTAATTCATGTGCCAACTTCAACAGATGTGCACATTCTTCCTTACATAAGTCTGCAGCAATCAACAAAACTGCAGAAGCTCCACAATAACGAGCCTGAAAAAGCTGATACTCATCAATCACAAAATTCTTATATAATATAGGTATGGTGACCCCATTCGCACGAGCCTGTTGAATATACTCATCATAACCACCAAAATACTCGGTATCAGTAAGAATGCTGAGAGCAGATGCACCAGCCTCTTGATAAGCCTTGGTTACAACCTCAGCTTTGGCATCACGATGAATCCAACCTTTACTTGGACTTTTACGCTTAAACTCTGCAATAATTCCAGAATCAGACTTCATCAATGCTTGACGCATAGAGGGTACCGATGTGTCGAGCATATTCTCTACCATCGGATAAAGCTTACTAGGAGACATAAAAGCCTTGCGCTCTTCGATTTCTATACGCTTATGTGCAACAATTTCTTCTAAAATATCAGCCATGACAAACTAGGAATTGATTTCAACAAACTTTTTAAATGTAGCTAAAGCCCTACCACTATCAATACTTTCACGAGCTATTTCAATACACTCTTCGATAGATTTCTGTCCCTTCTCTAATACCTGAATAGCAAAAGCAGCATTAGCTAATACGATATTCTTTTGAGCAGGAAGAGCCTTATTTGCCAAAACATTATCAAAAATTTCTGCAGCTTCTTCTTCAGTGGCACCACCTTTCAATTCTTCTGGTTTGGCTATTTCGAAACCAAGATCAGATGGTTTGAATATCTTTTCATAGTTATTTGTTGTCACCTTGAAATCACCAGTCAAACTGATTTCATCATAACCATCAATGCTATTGACAATACCAAAATCAATACCAATCTTTTGATAAACTTGTTTATACAGACGCATCCGATCTAAATTAGCAACTCCAAGAAGCTGACAAGAAGGCTGTGCTGGATTCACTAAAGGACCGAGCAGATTAAATACAGTAGGGAACTGAAGAGCTTTACGAATAGGCGCAACAAACTTCATAGCACTCGCAAAAAGCTGAGCATGAAGATAAACGATACCAGCCTCATTAATAGAACGATTTAAAGTATCCAAGTCTGCTGTAAAGTTTACACCATGATTTTTGATGACATTAGAAGCACCACTAACAGAAGTAGCAGCATAATTACCATGCTTAGCCACCTTATAGCCTGCACCAGCAATTACAAAACAAGAAGTAGTAGAAATATTGAAAGTATTCTTACGGTCACCACCTGTACCTACGACATCGATATAACGATCACAATCAAGTAACGCAGGAACACCAGTTGCCAAAATTCCATCACGAAAACCTAAAAGTTCATCAACTGATACACCTCTCATTTGTAGACCAGTTAGCAGAGCTGTAATTTGTTCTTCTGGAATTTCACCTTGAGTAATAGCAACAATAATCTGCTTCGTTTCCTCACGAGTCAACTCCTCATGATTTAGCATTCTATTCAAAATTTCTTTCATTCCCATTGTATTAGTCTCCTATATTTTTATGTTGTTATAATCTTGAAAAGTGATAAAAAAGAAAAGAGGCCTGTCGTAAGAACGGCAGGCCTCTTTGTGTTATTTTCTAAGTTCAGATATCCACATGGCTTAGCGACTCACGACTTATTTAAATCTTGAGCAACGCCACCACCAAATGTTAAATACTGAATTCATCATTTCTTGCTATTTTGTTTAATTTTTACTTTTGCAAAGATACGGTCTTTTTTGAAACTACCAAAAGATTTAAAGAAAAAAAGAACAAAAAGTTTTAACCTGCTTATATTTCTTGAGTAAATATATCGTTTTGACATCATTCACATTATTATAATAACGAAAAGAAATATTTCAAATTTATCTCCTTATACATCATCCACTTACCTCTATAAACATCTTAACTGACGAAGTACACGATTTAACCAATACGAAATCATCTAAAAATTAAAATACGATCAACAAAAAACGAATTCTAATACAAAAGGAAACAGTTTTTGCATTTTATTGTATTTTGAGTGTTAAAAAATTTGGAGAAAACAAACTTTTCTTTTACCTTTGCCATTATAAACCTCATTTATGAACAACAAAATTTAGAGCCTATTGATTTAATTCTACCTCAAAAACTCAAAACAATAAAGCAAATGAAAAATCTATCTGATATGACCGACGAAGAGTTGGCCCTATCCTACATCAACGGAAATAATAAGGCTTTTGATTTGTTGTTAACACGCAACCAAACCAAAATATTTTCATATATCATGTTCGTTGTTCACGACCATGACTTGGCTGATGACATCTTTCAAGAAACCTTTATGAAAGTCGTTACTCGATTACAGCAGGGAAAATATATTAACAATGGAAAATTCTCTGCTTGGTGCACACGTATCGCCCATAATATTATTATGGATTGGTATCGTGAACAAAAAAGCAACAAAGTAATAGAATCGGGACAAGAAAATGATCTGTCAAATATAGGTTCAGAGAATACCATCGTAACCAATATAGAAAACGAATACGTCAACAGCCAAGTACTAAGAGACGTTAAAAACATGATGAACCAACTTCCAGCAAGCCAGCGTGAAGTAGTCTACATGCGTTATTATCAGGAATTATCGTTTAAGGAAATTGCTGAAATAACAAATGTCAGCATCAATACCAGTCTGGGACGTATGCGTTATGCTATCCTTAACCTCCGCCGTATGGCAAAGGATAATGACATACAGTTACAACTCCTTTAAATGATGTATTACATCTTCTGGGGTTTGAGCCTTAAAGACATAACTACCACTGACAAGCACATCAGCTCCAGCTTTTACTAGACGAGGAGCCGTCTCGCCATTGACCCCACCGTCAATTTCAATTAGGGCCTTACTACCACTTTTATCTATAAGTTCACGAAGTCGTTTTAATTTACCTATGGTATTTTCGATAAATTTCTGTCCACCAAAACCAGGATTGACACTCATCAATAATACCAAATCCACATCAGTAATAATATCTTCTAAGACTGATACAGGAGTGGCTGGATTCAAAGTTACACCAGCTTTCATACCAGCATCATGAATCTGCTGAATAGTACGATGCAAATGTGTACAAGCTTCATAATGCACATTCATCAACATAGCACCGCTTTTAGCAACTTGATCAATATAATTTTCAGGATGTACGATCATCAAATGCACATCCAGCGGTTTTTGACAATACTTTCCTACAGCTTCAAGGACAGGGAATCCGAAACTGATATTAGGTACGAATACCCCATCCATAATGTCCATATGAAGCCAATCGGCCTCACTGCGATTGATCATTTCCACATCGCTTTTCAAATCAAGAAAGTTGGCAGAAAGCAATGATGGAGAAACAATTGTTTTCATTTATTCTTCTTTTTCTTAATTATTTAATTCAAACATGATACTCTTTCGCCGTTGTTCATACGCACAACGCGATAAGTATGAGCAAACTGCTTAATTATCCTAATTGTAAGATCAGAAGGTTTCATTTCATCAAGAGTAAACTTCTTCATAGGCAATTATTATTATCCAAGTAACATTCTTTTTATAGATAACGCAATACAAAAGCAAATATTACTTTTAAATCAAACTTTTTGGAGAATACAATCGAAAGAGGTTGGCGCAGGATGCACCAACCTCGGAAAAGGGGATTTCAAAAAATGTGAAATCACCTAAATATTTCGCAAATATAAACTATAATTTATAAAAAAGCAAGTCTTTATCCTAAAAAAACATTTTTTTAACATTGATAGCGCACACAATATCTCCAGCTTTACGTTACTATAATAGCCCCGAGAAAGACTTCATCAAAAACTGGTTTTCCGCCATTTGATAAAAATTCCTATAAAAGCGATGATTTGTACAAAACTATTTCGATAAATAATCGTATATTTGGGGACTATTTTGAAACTAATAACTCAAAACAATAAAGTAAGTAAAAAATGAAGAAATCTTTATGGACTCTTCTATTTGCCCTACTTCTTCCAGCCAGCATGTTTGCTTCAGGATGGAACGAACAGGAGTACAAGCAGATAGAACAAAGTGTGAAGTTACCACAAATCAAAGGTAAGGATTATGTAGTAACCAAGTATGGAGCCTCAGAAAAGGCATCGGCTGCCGCTAATCAAAAGGCCATCAATCGTGTTATCGCAATGGCTTCAAAAAAAGGTGGCGGTAATGTTATCATTCCTAAAGGAACTTACTCTACAGGCGCAATTACTATGTTGAGCCATGTAAACTTGGTTGTAGAAGAAGGTGCTACGCTGCACTTCGCTTTCGAACCAAAACTATATCCTCTTGTACGTACTTCATGGGAAGGTTTGGCATGCTGGAACTATTCTCCATGTATCTATGCCTACAAAGCTACAGACATTGCCATCACAGGTAAAGGTACTATCGATGGTGGTGGTTCTAACGATACTTGGTGGCCTATGAACGGTAATCCAAAATTCGGATACAAACCTGGTATTACCAAAGAATCTCAGAAATTAGGTTCCAGAGCAAAACTCATGAAGATGGCTGAGAATGATGTTCCTTTCGATGAACGTAAGTTTGGTATGGGTCAGGGACTTCGTCCTCAGCTCATCAACTTTGTACGTTCTGAGAATATTCTCATCAAGGATGTCACTCTGCTCCGCTCTCCATTCTGGGTTATCCATCCTCTTTTGTGTAAAAATATCACAGTAGACGGTGTTCAGATTTGGAACGAAGGTCCTAATGGTGATGGTTGCGATCCTGAGGCTTGTGAGAATGTCATTATTCAGAATACCCTCTTCCATACAGGAGATGATTGCATCGCTATCAAGAGTGGACGTAATAACGATGGCCGTTTCTGGGGTAAACCAAGCAAGAATATCATTATCCGCAACTGTAAAATGGAAGACGGTCATGGCGGTGTCGTAATCGGCTCCGAAATTTCTGGCGGTTGCGAAAATGTATATGCCGAAAACTGCTACATGGACTCTCCTAATTTGGAACGTGTACTTCGTATCAAGACGAACAATTGTCGTGGTGGCTTAATACAAAATATCAACATGCGCAATGTGAAGGTGGGTCAGTGTAAAGAAGCTGTTTTAAAAATCAATCTTGATTACGAAAACAATGAAGATTGCTATCGTGGCTTCGAACCTACTGTTCGTAACGTAAACATGGAGAACGTTACTTGCGAAAAAAGCGAGTACGGTGTACTCATGATTGGATTGGATAACGTGGATAACATCTACGATATCAACCTCAAGAACTGTACATTCAATGGTGTTACCAAACAACCTATTAAGGTTACAGGAAGAACCAAAGATGTACATTACGATAATGTATTCATCAACAACAGTCTAGTACTGAACAAAGGTGAACAGCCTTACAAGAGTTACGCACAGTGGCTTACATACAGCGAAATGAAGCGTGTGCCTCACTCATATCTCCTTGATTTCTCTAAGAAGCCAAAATGGAGCTATGTAATGGGTATTGAAATGGAAGGTATGCTCGATACCTATCTGAAATATGGTGGTGAAGACATCATCAACTATCTCAAGGAATATCCTGAGACCATGATTGATGAAAAAGGAAATGTCATTGGCTATGCGTATGAAGATTTCAATCTAGACAATATCCGTACAGCCAAATATATTCTTCGTATGCAGAACCTTTTCCCTCGCAAGGGAAACGAAAAAGCACTAAAGACTTTCTTCAAACAATTGCAGAACCAACCTCGTACCAAAGAAGGGGTATACTGGCATAAAGCCATCTATGCGAACCAGGTATGGCTCGATGGTATCTTCATGGGATTACCTTTCTACTGTAATTATGCTGTACAGACCCTGAAACCTAAGAAAGCAAAAAAATATCTTGATGATGCTGTAGACCAGATGATTAAGACCGACAAGCGCACTTATGATGAGAAAACGGGGCTTTGGAAACACGCTTGGGACGAGACTCATTCTCAATTCTGGGCTGACAAAGAAAACGGAAAGAGCAAGCATACTTGGGCTCGTGCCTTAGGATGGTATGTAATGGCTATGGCTGAATGCCTCGATGCAATGCCAGAAAATTACGAGCGCCGTGGTGAGGTTATCAACCTTCTGAAAAAGGCTATGGATGCTGTTATCAAGAATCAGGATAAGACTACTGGTGTATGGTATGATGTCATGGATGTAAAGAGTGACAAGAATTACTTGGAATCTACAGCTTCTAGCATGTTCGCATACGTTCTCTTAAAAGGCTACAATAAGGGCTATCTTGGAGAAAAATACAAGAATGCTGGTATCAAAGCTTACAACGGCATCATCAATCAGTTTATTCAGGTTAATGCAGATAAGACCATCAGCCTTACTAAATGCTGTAGCGTAAGTGGCCTTGGCCCTGGTCCTGGTCCATATGTAAAGAAGCCAAACTACAAACGTGATGGTAGCTTCGAATATTACATCAGTGAACCTATTCGTGATAACGACGCTAAAGGTGTTGGTCCTTTCATTTGGGCAACCCTTGAATTGGAGAAGATCCAAACTAGCAAATAAAAAAAGATTTTTAAAATTTTAATGAACAAATGCAATTAAAATCAATATTGACTATGGCTGCCGTTGCTGCAAGTACGGCGGCCATGGCTCAAGCACCAGCTTTCCCAGGAGCAGAAGGACACGGAAGATACGTAACTGGTGGACGTGGTGGAAAAGTGATTCATGTAACTAACCTTAATGATAAAGGCGAAGGCTCTTTCCGTGCAGCTGTTACTACAAGTGGTAAAAAAATTATTGTCTTTGATGTAGCAGGTGTTATCCCCTTGGCATCTGACGTAAAAATATCTGCTAACACGACCATTCTTGGCCAGACTGCACCTTATCCTGGTATTACTCTAAGATATTATACCGTTACTTTAGGAGGCAACAACACAATAGTTCGTTTCCTTCGCTTTCGTCGTGGACAAGAGAAAAATGTCAATGATGGAGCCGACACTTTTTGGGGACGTAACCTGACAGGAGCTATTATAGATCACTGTTCTATGAGTTGGAGTATTGACGAAATCGGTTCTTTCTACGACAACAACAACTTCACCATGCAATGGTGTGTCTATGGAGAAAGTCTAAATAATGCCGGCCATGATAAAGGAGCACACGGCTATGGTGGTATCTGGGGTGGTAAACTAGCCAGCTTCCACCACAATATGATAGCTCACACCAGTAACCGAGCTCCACGCTTTAACGGAGCACGCTATAACTGGACTGGTTATACCAGCAATTCCTCATACAATGATTACAAATGGGAAAATGCTGTACAAGCTGAAAATGTAGACTTCCGCAACTGTCTTATCTTTGATTGGGGAAGTGGTGGATGCTATGGTGGGCCTGGTGGTGGTTACATCAACATGGTGAACAACTATTATAAATCTACTCCTGAAACAAATAACAAAAACCGTATTACCCAAGTTTCTATCGCTAACAGCACGACTTCTTCTGATGAAAATGCATTCATGGATATGACAAGTCGCTACTTCATCAGTGGTAACTATGTAAATGGATATGGAGCAAACTATGACTGGAGTGGTGTAAAATACGACAGTGGTATTCCAACCATCAATGGTGAGTATTACACCCTCGATTCTCTTTATGCTTACGGTAAAGCAGTAGAACATGTCAATAATTCCAAAGGAATTCCATGTGTAAAGATTAAACTCGACGAAGCCAAGGCGCCAATCGGAGAGGTTACTACCCATTCTGCAGAAAATGCATATCAGAAAATTCTTACTTACGGTGGCGCATCACTTTTCCGTGATGATGTAGATGCTCGTTACATGACAGAAACACAAAACGGTTCTTCTACTTATACAGGATCGGTTACTAAAGTAAAAGGACGTATCGATGTCGTTGCTGATTGCGATGGTTACACTGAGAAGAATTTCCCTACAGGTGAACGTGAAAAAGGGTTTGACACTGATAACGACGGTATGCCGGATGTATGGGAAAATGCAAATGGCCTCAACCCAAATGATGCTTCTGATGCACTGACTTATACGCTAGATTCAAAAGGATATTACACCAATCTGGAAGTATATGCCAACGCTTTGGTTGAAGATATTATGAAGGGGGAAAATACCGATGCTGAGTCTTCTGTGGATGAATACTACCCTACTGTCAACAAGGTAGAAGGTATCGACTATTACACCGGACGCGAAGTTGAACGAGTAGATCCTGCTGATACTTCTGTCGTTATCGATGGTGCTAAGGGCAGTATTACATGGCCTTTAACATCTGGCAATATCGAAACAGCAACAATAGCTGACAATATTACCGCCGGAATTCAAACAACGAGTATGTCACTCGGTAGTGGTATTACTTTGAATTCTACTAAAAATGTCAATGGTACAACAGAAACTTTGTTTCAAGCTGAAACTATAGAGACAGGTGCTACAGAAAATAATTATGCCGCATTCACGATAACACCTAAAGAAGGCTTCAGTTTCCAACCTACCAATATTGCTTTTAGAGCTTCTAAGATTGGTACAAACAAAGGAACATTGAAAATCGCATATCTCGAAGCTGATGGTACCGAAACAGATATCGCTACCATCGAGCCAAACAGAAACGAGGAGGCAAGTAGCTGGTATACTGATTTTGACCAGACAATTCTGTGTAATGCTAACGAAAAAGCACACCAGTTCAAATTCTATTTCTACAATTTGGGAAATCTTAAAGATGACAATAGTATAAACTACAAACAAATCGGTCTAAGCAACCTTGTCATTACAGGTACGGTAGTGAATACGACCACGGGTATTTCTCAGCAAGTATCTGTCTCTACTAGTCCTATTCAGACCATATATTATAATATGAGCGGACAAAGAATCAGCGCTCCTGTAACTGGACAAATTACAATTGCCAAAACCCTATATGAGAATGGAACTGTAAAAACCAGAAAGATTATCCAGTAAGAAGTTTATACAAAAATAAGAGTATAACAAACTTAAACTTTTTTTATAGTAAAAGGCCTCGACATGTTTCGAGGCCTTTTTTATAATACATCACTCAATGTCAAACCACACAAATACATCTCATCTTGCAAAATAGCAAGCAGCTACAATATGATTTTTTGCATAATATTATAGGATATTTTATCCAATAAAATGAATATAGGTAAAAAGCTGAAGCATATTTGAAATTTAATTTTACCTTTGCAAGGAACAAGAATAAATGTAAGTTAAGAAACAACAAACAAATCAAAAGGAAGACCTAAAAGGAATACCTAATAAAATAATTTAATATTTTTTTAACTAACCTCTGTAATAATGAAAAAAAGTTTACTTAGAACAGGCATGTTATGTCTAATGATGCTTTTTGCCCTTATCGCAAGAGCCCAAGACATAACAGCATTATGGGATTTTAAAAATGGAAATCCTTCGACCCTGAAATCACTCAGCATTGAGAAAACTACAGGAACTGTAGCATCAACCATTCCTGGTATCGAACTCTATGTCGATGCTACCAATGGTAAATTAAAACAACGTGATTCAGATGCTCAGTTCAACAACGGAACAATTATCCGAGTTCCTGTAAAATCTACTAAAGACGTCGTCACGGTAACAAGTTACAGCACGAACTACACAATAGGTGGCGTAGCTGCTGACAACAAAACCAGTGACCACAAAGCAACTTCAGCCGAAGTTGTTGCAGGCTATGTAGATATTGTTGCTACAGGTAGTGAATACCTCTACTCTATCCAAGTAGTTCAAGCAGGAACCCTACAAGAGAAGCTTTTGTATTCTACAACCTTCACAGACTGGACTAGTGCTAAAGCTAATGCAACAGAAGCTATCAGCGTAACACAAAATACCAAGTACAGCCACGAAACTTTAAACTTCTCTGTTTTCAATACACAGATTAGCAATTATAATGCTAATAGTAGCAAATTTTCTAACTGGACTGGTGGCTATCTAATGGCCAATAAATCAGCTGATCCATACATTCTAACATCTACTTTATCAAACATAAGCAAAGTTCACTTTATCCACGGAGCAACAGGTAGCAACCGTGGTTGGAAACTAGAAGCAAAAGGTGATGGCGACGAAGACTGGGTTGTACTCAGTTCGTCTGTAGCTAATCCACAAACTGGCGCAGAAGTTACCGTAAATGTAAACAAGACAAACTGCCAGTTACGATTCACCAACTTGAATACAAGTCAGAATGCATATCTTTTCCAGTTGGATATCTATGGCAACGTAGATATGAGTAAGACCCCTGCACTAGGATCTCTGGAAGTAAATGGTACTAAATACATGGCGGCAGATATCTTCAACGAAATATCTGATAATATACAGGCTGCAACTATCGAAATCTCTAAAACAGAGACTGCTATCTCCGAAAATAATCCTATTACAAATATAGTAGCTGATAATGGTGAAATCGGCACTGTTACATATAGCACAAAGAATGACACAACAGTAGTTACAATCCCTGTAACAGCTAACAATCAGACCATAAATTATATTGCTAACATCGTATTAAAACCAGACTTTATCCTGACTTATTACAATACCGATGGCTCTGTTATTGGTACACAGAATGTAGAAAAAGATGCTACTATCAGCACCTTCAAATACGAAGAAAAAGATGTTATAGTAGCCGACGGATCTAAGTTCCGTGGCTGGTTTGTTCATGCAAATGGTTCTGGCAATCGCAAGTATACCACAGAAGAAACCATCACAGGTAACACTGCACTCTATGCAGTAGCAACAGAAGTTGAGACCTATAGCACCAACAAGCGCTATACCTTTACCCTTAACGATCAGTATTTCTATGCAGAAGATCACGAAGCATTCGATTCAAAAGGCAATGGCAAGTTCCACGATAGTACACATGGTTGGACTTTCTCAACTAACGATGAAGTAAAGATTCTCGTAGGCGGCAACGCATACATTATACCTTCTCTCTGTCAATATAGCAGTGGAACCATCACAATCAGTAATTCTAAGGGTGAAGTGATCAGCACTTTAGATGCTAAAGCTACAAAGGACGGTGCTACGGCATCTTACTACTATGAAGGTACTGCAGATGAACTTACCCTTACTTTCAGCGGTAGCATCTATTTACACAAGCTTACAGTAGCCAACGTTGCATCAGCACCAGTTGCTAAGAACGAAGCTGGTTATTATGTAGTAGCTAAAGGTGATGCTGGTAACTTACTGACAACCATCGAAGTAGCCAATGCTAACGCTAGCAGCGATGCACGCACATATATATTCGTACCAAAGGGTACATACGACCTTGGTGAAACCGTTCTTACTCCAATCTCTGGTAACAACATTTCTATCATCGGCGAAGATGCAAACTCAACCATCATCGTTAATGCTCCACAGGTAAAGAACGAGGGTATTGGTACTACTGCCACATTCCTGATTACAGGTAGCAACACATACATCCAAGACGTAACCCTTCAGAACGCTCTCGATTACTATTCAAGCGGTGCTGCTGGTCGTGCAGTTGTTATCCAGGATAAAGGTAATCGCACTATCTGCAAGAATGTGAAAATGCTTTCTTACCAGGATACTTATTATAGTAATGCGGATGGACAATATTACTTCGAAGGAGGTGAAATTCACGGTACAGTAGACTATCTCTGTGGTAGCGGTGATGTATTCTACAACAAGGTAAAACTTGTTAATGAATCTCGCGCTAAAGACAGCAAATATGGTGAAGACGTGATTGCAGCACCTTACCCAGGTGAAAGTTGCAAGTATGGATATGTATTTGATAGCTGTACCATTGTAAACAACGCAGCCTCTTTCAGCCTAGGCCGTTCTTGGGGTGGAAATTCTAAGTTGACATACTTGAACACGATCATCGAACAGCCTTCAGAAATAAAATCTACACGATTCACACCAGATGGTATGAACACTGTAGCTTACCAGTTTAAAGAGTACAACTCTATGGATACAGAAGGTAACATTGTTACCCCTGCAACAAACGTTGTATATTTCAAAAAGGATGCAAATACCAATACGCATAACACAACCATGTCTGCAGACTCTGCTGCTCTGTTCAGCATAGCAAACATATTCGGCACATGGGCACCAGACCAGCTCGCAGCTCAGGTTACAGTAAGCAATGCAAAAGTAATAGGCAATACCCTTACATGGGATGCTATCGAAAACTCTCCAGCTTATGCGGTATATGCGAACGGTGAATTCATTGGTATAACAAACACCAATTCTTACACTATCGACGATGATACTCAGAAGTATTCTGTAAAGGCCGCTAACACGATGGGTGGTTTCGGCAAAGCCGTTGAGTTGAACAGCACTTCAACAGGAATCATCAACATCAATGAAAGCGCTACAGAAGTTGCTTCAGAGGAATACTTCACAGCTGATGGAATACAAATCGCTACACCTAAAAGAGGTGTAAACATTATCGTAAAACATCTCGCTAATGGTGATACTAAAACCAGCAAATATATTGTAAAATAAGCATAACAATCTTTCAAAAATAGCAGATTTCAGATTTGAAATCTGCCATTTTTGTTTTTTAACATACAACTTAAAACACTAAAAATCAGTCAGTTGATAATTTTTCATGTAAGATTGTCAATTCTTAACTACATCTATTATAATAAATATAGTATTTTTGCTCCACTAAATCAATAGGAATTATATATTTTTTACTAATCTAATAAAATAAAATGTATGTCTGGTAATTTGAATTACGTTCGAATTGCGCTCGTATCATCCATGCTCACAGTAGCTGGAAATGTATGCGCGCAGACAGTCAAAGGTAACGTTAAGGACAATACAGGTGAGCCAATCATTGGTGCTACTGTCATTGAAGACGGTGCCAGTGGTAACGGTGCAGTCACCGATATTGACGGAAACTTTACCATCAATCTGAAAGGAAAAAGCAACAAGGTAAAAATTTCATACGTCGGTATGAAAACTAAAACAATCAATGTTGCAGGTAAGAGTAACATCGATGTCAAACTCGAGGATGACGCACAGAACCTGAACGACGTTGTCGTTATCGGTTACGGTACAGTACGCAAGAAGGACTTGACCGGTTCTGTTTCTTCTATCAGTGCTGATGACATTGCAGGTGTTCCTGTATCAAATGTTGGTGAAGCTATGACTGGTAAATTGGCTGGTGTAAACATCACAACAACAGAAGGTTCTCCTGATGCAGATGTTAAGATTCGTGTCCGTGGTGGTGGTTCTTTGTCACAGGATAACTCTCCACTCTACATCGTTGACGGATTCCCAGTTTCTTCTATCAGCGATATCGCTCCTTCTGAAATCGAAAGCATCGACGTATTGAAAGATGCTTCTTCTACAGCCATCTATGGTGCCCGTGGTGCTAATGGTGTTGTTATCATTACAACCAAGAGTGGTAAAGAAGGTAAAGTTCAGGTTAACTTCAATGCTTCTTTAGGCTTCAAGAAATTGACCAAAGAGTTGAAGGTTATGGATCCTTACAACTATGCTTTATACCAATACGAGATGGATGCTACCGAATATGGTAACTATCAGGATATGGATATATGGAAGTCTGTAAAAGGCACTAACTATCAGGATGAAATTTTTGGTCGTACTGGTGTTCAGCGTCAGTATAATACAAATATCAGTGGTGGTTCAAAGGACTTGAAATATAACATCGGTTTCGCTCACAACGATGAGGATGCTATCATGAAAGGGTCTGGCTACTCTAAGAATAACGTAAATGCCAAAATCAACTCTAACTTGAACAAGTGGTTGAGTTTGGATTTCAACGCACGTTTGCAGTACACCAAAATTGATGGTCTTAGTGGTGGTGCAGATACCAACGAAAGTAATGCTGCTAACAGTGTCGTTGCCAACACATTGCGTTGGCGACCAATAGAGCCGCTTTCAGCTTCAAATGATGATGAGAATAGTTCTACCTCTACACAACGTAGCCCTATTCAGCGTATTGATGCAACCTACAAACAGAAGACTCGTTTCCGTCAGAACTACAATGCCGGTTTGAACTGGAAACCTTGGAAGAACTGGACTTTCCGTTCCGAACTTGGTTATAGCTGGAGCTATGATAAGACCGATAATGTTTGGGCAAGTGATGCTGTTACCAATTCTAAATATGGTAACAATGGTTTACCACAGCTTCGTTACGAAAGAGATGATACTAAAACATTCCGCAACGCAAATACCGTAACTTACGACAACAAGAAATTGTTTGGCGGACGTGACCATATCAACGTATTGTTGGGTCAGGAATGGAGTATCGAAAAGGAAACAGAACGTTACAACACTTCTGTAGCTTTCCCAGCCTCATTCTCCATCGAAGATGTCTTGGCTAACCCAGGTTTCGGTACTGCACTTTCTAATGAAGGTACTATTGCAGCAGACAACAATATGGCTTCATTCTTCGGCCGTGTAAACTACACTTTGGCTGAGAAATATTTGGCAACCTTCACCCTCCGTGCCGATGGTTCTTCTAAATTCGGTGATGGTCATCAGTGGGGTGTATTCCCATCTTTGGCATTAGCTTGGCGTATGTCAGACGAGGAGTGGTTGAAGAATGTAAAATGGTTGTCAAACTTGAAAGCTCGTTTGAGTTTCGGTACTGCAGGTAATAACCGTATTCCTTCAGGTTTGCTTACAACGACCTACTCTGTTGCTGAAGCAAGTAGCAAACATGCTGCTTTCGACGAAACAGCTGCTACTCAGTTGGAACGTAAAACCTATCTATACAACCCAGATTTGAAGTGGGAAACAACCATCACTCGTAACTTCGGTATCGATTATGGTTTCTGGAAAGGACGTATCAATGGTACATTAGATTTCTACTGGAATACTACTAAAGACCTATTGATGAAAGTTGAGATTCCTTCTTCGACTGGTTACAGCTACCAGTACCAGAACTTTGGTAAGACCGAAAATATCGGTGTAGAACTTGCTTTGAATGCAGCTCTTGTTCAGAAGAAGAAATTCAACTTAGACGCAACCTTCAATATTTCTTATAACAAGAATAAGATTAAAGAGTTGAACACTCAGAATCCTTGGCAGAGCAGTAACTTTGCAGGTTCTACCTTTACTCCATACAACGACTTTAGAGTAGAAGAAGGTGGTAGCCTTGGTGAAGTTTGGGGTTACGAGAACAATGGTTTCTATACCGTATACGATTCTGAGTTAAATCCTAATGGTGAGTTGGTACTCAATGGTACAAGTTGGGTACTTCGTGATGGCATCAAGGATAACAGCTATAGCCTTACTGGTGGTCAGTTGTATCCAGGTGGTATCAAATTCACAGTTGATGAGAATGGTGATCCTATCAAGAAGAAATTGGGCAACACCGTACCTAAGGTTACTGGTGGTTTTGGCTTGAATGGTAACTGGGGTAATTTCGACTTCAATTTATATTTTAACTATTCATTGGGCAACAAGGTAGTTAATGGTACTAAGTTGGCTAATTCTTTCTTTAGCAATACCTCAAAGAACTACAATCTGATAGCAGATTTCAATCTTGAGAACCGCTATTCATGGATTGATCCAGAAACAGGTGACAACCTAGTTAAGTCACTTAGCGCAGATTTCATTGCAGCTCACGGTGGTGCAGAAGCTATCATGAGAAGACTTTGTGAAATCAATGCAGGTGCTAACATCTGGAATCCTGTTGCCGTGACCAAGTCACCTATCACCAGCTATGCAGTAGAAGACGCTTCTTTCTTACGTCTAAATACTGTAACAGTAGGTTACACCCTCCCAAAGACATGGCTTAAGAATATCTTTATTAATAATGTACGCGTATACTTCTCTGCATACAACGTCTTCTGCATCACAGGATATGATGGCTATGACCCAGAAGTAGATACCAGCAGCAAGAAGAACCCAATGACACCAGGTATCGACTATGCCGCTTATCCAAAGAGTCGTACATTCGTGGGTGGTATTAACGTAACATTCTAAAAAAGAAACCAAACAATGAAAAAAAGTATAACAATATGTGCACTTGCTGCCGGTGCTCTTGCTTTGAGTTCTTGTTCAGACTTCTTGGACCAGAATTCACCATCTGAATTGAGTCAGGAGCACGTATTCAACAATGAATATTATACAAGTGCAGTTATCAACCAAATTTATGGTGATTTAACCAACGACCGTACCTATTCTCAGGACTGGGCCATCCTTTACGGACTGGGCACAGACTGCGAACTTGTAGATGGTATTGGTTCTACAGCTACAGCTGCCAGCGAACGTGGTTATTTCAACTACAACTTCGATGGTGAATATTCTAACACCAACGATATGTGGACCAAGATGTATGCCACTATTGAAGATGCGAACTTAGCTGTAGAAGGTATCGAGAATAGTCCAATCAAGAACAACAAAAATATGCAAATATACTTGGCTGAGGCAAAATGTCTTCGTGCCATGGTATACCTTGACTTGATTCGTGCGTTCGGTGATATCCCGATGAAGTTTGAAACATCAAAGTCTGATTTGAGTAATGCTTACCAAGGCAAGACCGATCGTGACGTTATCCTCGATTCACTTATCAACCAGGTAGAAAGTTCTATCGATGCTCTTCCATGGGCAGGTATGAGCAACTATACTACAGAGCATGTCACTAAAGGTTATGCTCATGCTTTGGTTGCTCAGTTGGCTATGACTCGTGCTGGATATGCTATACGTGAACAGGCTAAATCAGGTTACGAGACAGCTTCATACTCAGATCCAACCTACCCTACACAGCGTCCAGACGCAGAAACACGTAAAGCTCTTTACGAGAAGGCTTTGAATCATCTTTCTGTTATCATTAACAGTGGCGTACACAAGTTGAATCCTTCTTTTGAAAACGAGTGGTATCTTCTCAATCAGCTTACTTTAGATACACAGTATAAGGAAAACCTCTTTGAAATTCCTATGCAGCAAAATGTAAGTGGCGAATTGGGATATACAGCAGGTTATCGTTTGAACGGTGTAACTACTCAGTATGGTTTCACCAATTCATCTGGTAAATTGAAGTTGACAGCTTCTTTGTTTTATTCTTATGATTCTACCGATGTTCGTCGCGACATCACCTGTGCAACTACACAGATCGTTGCAGAGAAGCGTGTTCACTCTGATACTACAAAGGTTACTATGGCAGATGGTTCAGTTGAAGAAAAAATCGAAAAGACTACTGATACACAGTGTGCTGTTGAATCAGCATTAGGTAATGCTCCATTCGGTCTGTACTGCGGTAAGTGGGACCCACGTATGGAGAATGCTAACTGGTTAGATCAAAATATCAAGGCTTCTGCTAAGCATCTTACTGGTATTAACGTGGTTAAAGTACGCTATTCGCAGATTTTGCTTTGGTATGCTGAAATCATGAACGAACTGGTTGGCCCTGACGCTTACTATAATGGTAGCGCTAACTTGACTGCAAGAGAAGCCCTTGCATTAGTACACAAACGTGCAAGCAAGAACCTTGCTGTAGCTAACGAGTACATCAACAACATCCCAGCAAACAAGGAGGATTTCTTCAATGCTATCGTTCAGGAAAATGCTTGGGAGCTCGCTGGTGAGGGTGCCCGTAAATGGGACTTGATTCGTTGGAATCTCCTTGCTCAGAAGATCTATGAAATGAAGCAGGACTATCTGAATAACATTGTAAGTGTTAAACCAGAGAAGGTTTACTTCAACTATGTTAAGGGTACAACCTATCCAGAAACCAAAATTGATATGAGCAGCATCACTTGGTATGGTCTACCAGAAGGCAAGACCAGCAAGGATTACGATGGTAGCTTCACCGGTTTTGGTAAATTAGATACGAAGCAAACAGAAACCAACCTGAACTCTATTGCAGGTGGCCTCGTAGGTACAGATGCTAAGGTGTTCGGTCATGGCGCTGTTATCAACCGCTATTTGATTCCAATTGGCAGCAAGATTATCGATGCTTCGAACTCTTACCTCCAGAACTCTTATAATTTCAAGAACTAATCGTACGAAACAATGATGAATTCAATCAAAAATATCATTCGTACCTCTGCAATGATGTGTATGGGCGTTGTCGCCCTCACATCTTGTACAGATGGTAACGATTGGAGTATTGATAGTGCATTCGACCGTTTGTTTAGCGTAGGTCAGGATGATATCAAAGTTACTCCAGCAGCAACAACTGCCGAAGTAGAATTCTCAACCGTAAAGGATGCAGAATACTATGTTATCGAAGTAGATACTGACAGTTTATTCGCAACACAGTCTGATCTTTACAGAACCTATCAAGTAAAGGAGACCCCTGCAACAATCGATGAGTTGGAGAGTGCAACTAAATACTTCATTCGTATTAAGGCTATGTCTTCAGCTAAGGCAGAATCAAAGTGGACATTAAGCAGTAAGTCTTTCAAGACTGAAGCTGAAAATATCTTCTTTGACATCGATGTTGATAACGATATCACAGCAACAACAGCAACTTTGAAGTGGCCTGCAAACAGTAAAGTTACTTCTCTTACATATGGTGATGAAGTGATTACCTTGACAACAGAGCAGATTTCTACTGGTAGCATTACCTTAACAGGTCTTACCCCTGAGACAAGCTACACTGTACGTTTGTTCAATGGAGAGAAGCAAAGAGGTGAGGCTAAAATCAAGACTGCTATCGACCTCGGAGGTGCTACACTGGTTAAGGCTGGTGAAAGTTTAGAAGCTGCTATTGAAGCTGCAGAAGATGGTGCTACTCTTGCTTTGATGCCAGGTACTTATGTAATAGCTAACGAAGAGGGATTGGCTTCTTCTACCACAATCAGCAAGAACATCTCTATCAAGTCTGTAAAGAGTGGTGACCGTGCTATCATCAAGGGTGGTTTCGATTTGACCAACAATGCTAGCCTTCTTCTCTCTCAGGTTGTTCTCGATGGTGACAACCAGGGTGTATATCCTGTTCGTGTCAACGAAGCTGGTACATACCAAAATATTACTATCGATGACTGCGAGTTGAGAAACTTCAAGAAAGATCTTCTCTATATCAATGTTAAAGCTTATGTAGGTACTATTACCATCAACAACAGTGTGATTCATGGCTTTAGCACTTCTTCAGAATTCATTGATATCAGAACAGCTGGTGTTAAGAACATAAAATTAACCAACTCTACATGGTATGACAACGGTATGAAGGACTTCTTACGCATTGATAATGCTTCAGCTAATTTCACAGACTGGGCTACTTCAACCAATATTACCATCAACCACAACACCTTCGATGGTATTGGTTCTTCAGCTAAAGGTTATCTCTATGTACGCTATCCTGCAGTTATCTCATTCACAAACAACATCATGAGCAACTGTAAGTGTTACTGGGCAAGCCAAAAGACGACAGCTGTACCAACCTTCAACAATAACAACTACTATAATTCTGAATTAATGGTTACAGAGTCTACATCAAGCAAGTTCTTTGATGAAAGCGGTACAAAAGAGAATCCTCAGTATACAAGCGAGACTGATTTCACTGTTGGTAACGCATCTGTAAAAGCTGCTAACCAGGGTGACCCAAGATGGATTCAGTAATCTAGACATACAATATACTCTATAAAAAAAGGTTCGCTCGATATGAGCGAACCTTTTTTATATGGAGTTAATAAGATTATCAATCTGCTAATTTCTCTTCTTGACGAGTTGCTTTTTTAGAAGAAGCCTTTTTGGTAGCAGACTTCTTTTCTACTGTTTTCTTCGAACCAGTTAGACGCTCACGCAACTTTGCTGCTTCAGCTTCCAACTTATCTATTTTGGCCTGTAAACGCGTAATTTCAAGATCCTTAGTTTCTATCTCCTTATCTTGATTTGTAATCGTGGTAAGCAAGCTATTGAGTTCCTCGTTGTCAATATCCTCAGGATATAAACTGTTCACACGATTGATGAAGTCGCCAAGAATATTCATATAGTTCGTAAAGGCATCAAAAGGACCATTATAAATACCTCTGTCAAGACCAACATTGCTTGGCTTAGTGGTCATAAAACGGAAGTTATTAGAAGCCTGCAAATAGTCCCAGTCCTGATTGATACGAGGATCATTACAAATATGAACACGCTCAGCTACACTGTATAATTTTTCAAATGCTTCTCGCTGCATGGCATTACCTAACCAGCAACTCACATCACGCTCCTCGTCTACCCAACTTAAAGTATCAGGTACACTCAGCACATCAACGACCTTCACCTTCTGACAAAGTTCACTTGGTGTTGAGAATGTTATACCTTTGGCCTTAGCACAAGCTGGCAAAGCTTTCAAAAATTCTAGAATATTACTCTCTAAAGGTTGAGCTATACCCAACGCTGTCAGTTCCATGAATATATTAATAATTTCTTCTTCCTTAGGAAGAGAAGCGATCTTATTAATATAGGTATCTGCAAAAAGTGGATATTGATCCCAATTGGAATCATTAAAACGTAAAGAGATATCATCAGAGAGTTCTACATCACGAAGCAATAACTTTAATTTATGAGCCTGAGCGCAACTATATAGATAATGTGGAGACTTCCAACCCAACACGTGTTTAGCACCCTCTGTGAGCATACCTTTAAAGCCCATCTGTGATGCCTGGCTACCAATATCATCACTATATATCAATGATGAGTTGCGGAGCACTTTTGGCTCTTGTCCAAAATACTCTTTAATCTTTTCAGCCTGACGTCTTACCTCATTGGCAAAACCATCAGGAGTAATCAAAGATGCAAGACCATGAGAATATGGCTCTGCTAAGAACTCTACACATCCTGTTTTACTCAAATCCTGCAACTTGCGGAGTACTTCCGGAGCGTGCAATTCCAACTGCTCCATACCCACACCACTCAACGAGAAAGCTACCTTAAAATAATTACCATTTTCCTGAATCATCTGCTCGATAGCATTCAGAGCTGGCATATAACTATGGTCACGGATATAAGAGATAGAATTATCATTCTCATAATCGTCATAGTAATAATGATCGGTACCTATATCGAAAAAACGATACCGTTTTAGATGAGTTATCTGATGTATTTCGAAATAAAGACAAATCGTTTTCATGTGTTTTTAACTTTGATTTTGATTATTTGTAAACTTCAGTATCAATTACTTCCAACCTAAAGTTCGCATATACAACTCACGAATCCATGTACCTACCTTTTCCCAAGTTATCTGATCCACTTCGTTCTTCCCTTCTTCAGAGAGATACTTAAAGAGACTCTCATTGTTACAGATACTGTACATGTAATCTGCCATCGCATTAATATCCCAGTAATCCACTTTAATACAATTACTCAGAATCTCAGCACAACCACTCTGTTTAGATATGATAGATGGCGTACCACACTGCATGGCCTCCAAAGGAGAAATACCAAACGGTTCACTTACTGACGGCATAACATATACATCAGAGGCCTTCAAACATTCATATACTTGTTTGCCTCGCATAAATCCAGGAAAATGGAAACGATCAGCAATACCTCGTTCGGCTACCATATTGATACACTGCTCCATCATATCACCAGAACCTGCCATACAGAAACGAATATTATGAGTACGATGAAGCACCAAATTAGCGGCTTCGATAAAATACTCAGGGCCCTTCTGCATCGTCAGACGACCTAAGAAAGTTACCACTTTTTCCTTATCTGTATGATTTGGACGTGGAATATCTTGCAGTTCCTGAGCCAATGGATATACGGCATTATGTACCGTAAAACACTTACGAGGATCTTGGTGATACTGATGGATAACCGTCTGTCGCGTCAACTCAGATACACACATAATACAGTCTGCATGGTCCATTCCATCTTTCTCGATACCATATACCACAGGATTTACGTGACCACGACTACGGTCGAAATCTGTAGCATGCACATGAATACATAATGGCTTTCCTGTAACCTGCTTAGCATGAATGCCAGCAGGGAATGTCAACCAGTCATGTGCATGAATGATATCAAAATCAAAGCTGCGCGCTACGACTCCAGCGATGACAGAATAGTTATTAATCTCCTCATTCAAATTAGATGGATAACCTCCAGCAAACTCCATACACCCCAAATCATTGACATGCATGTAGTTAAAGTCACCATAAATATGATCACGCAATCTGTAATACAATTCCGGATCCATAATATTGCCTACTCTATCCTTGACATAATCATAATTTACATCACGATAGGCAATAGGCACACAATTCATCGCCACAATATTGGCATAAGTACGGTCTTCATCTCCAAAAGGGTGTGGCAAACATAAAATAGTCTCGATATCACCCTGCGCATGAAGACCTTCTGATATACCAAAATTAGCAGTTGCAAGTCCACCAAAAACATGAGGGGGATACTCCCAGCCAAACATTAAAACTTTCATATAGCCTCCTCCTGATTATAGTCGATATTTTTCTAATAATTGTGAAGCCTCTAATATCTCTGCTACATTTGCAGCAAAAGAGATGGCTCCTCTACTCTTGAATGGTGGGTTACCATCATACAATTCACTGATTGTACCCACACAGTGCTGAATCATTTCGTCTTCGAAACCCACCATCTGGCGTTCTAAGAAACTCAGACGAGACTGCTTGTATAGTTTCAAACAAGCCTTGGCATAAAAACCAAACAACCATGGCCATGCAGTACCCTGATGATAGGCTAAGTCGCGCTGACTCTGAGGACCAGCATAGATTGGGCGATAACCATCACTCTTTGGAGACAAGCTACGCAACCCCTTTGGAGTAAGCAATTCTCGGGTCACCATATCTAAAATATTCTTCTGCTGTTCATTGGTCAAAGGAGAATAGTCAAAGGCAACAGGGAAAAGCATATTTGGGCGAACACTCCAATCTACTTTCTCACCATCCACATAATCAAAGAGATAACCACACTGATTCAGGAATGTACTACCAAAAGACACTTTACATCTCTCAGCAAGACCTGCCAATTTAGCACGGGCTTCTTCATCTTCATTATATTCGGCCAATTCTGCACAGAAGCAAAGGGCATTATACCATAAAGCATTCACTTCTACGATGTAGCCATTACGTGGAACAACAGGGCGACCTCCTGATACAGAGTTCATCCAAGTCATCGGTGTCTGATCACCACCTTCTACACACAACAGTCCATTCTCCATAAACTTCACATATGGATGTCTGTTCTCTAGATAGAAGTCAATGATAGCACGGGCCAGTTCCTTATATTTCTTTAAAAAGATATCTCTGCCTAAATCGTAAGCAAACTGTTGTAAGCTCCAAATAGCCCAAAGCAATACATCAGGTTTGTCCATTTCATAAATCTTAACCGATAAAGGGCGACCCTCGATAAAATCCATGATACCCTTAGCTGCAGTATCCATGACTTTCTCAAAGTAATCATGCTCTTCTATACCTAAAGTCAAACCAGGTAAAGCGATAAATGTATCACGGGCTCTTACTTTAAACCAAGGATAGCCCGCTAACAGATAAGTTTCACCACTAACTTTATCCTCTAAATGAAATTGGTGAGCGGCATTGATCAAACAATGGAAAAAATTATCACGAGGACTTCTTATTTTCTTTTCCTCATCAAACATTTTCTTGAGTTTGCTCGATTTTATCTCAGAAGTTGAAGCTGAGAATACGATAGATTCACCTTTACGGATATTCATTTCAAAATAGCCCGGCACATAGAGGTCTTCATTAAAATAATAACCTCTTTCTTGCTCCTTGGGATATTCCACTCCACGATACCAATCAGGCTGGAATACAAACTCATTCTTCTTGTTAAACTGCATGTAAAGTTCAGGATAACCTGGATACATACATGTCTTAATACCATTGTCTACTTCCGAATACTCACGATTTGCATAGCCATTTTCATGTGTAAATTCGCGTACACTTCTGAAAGCCAGGAAAGGACGGAAACGTAAAGTTGTTGAAGAATGAGCATCGAGTAAAGTATATTTCAACAGAATGCGATCTTCATAATGTTGAAAAAGAACTTCCTTTTTCAATAGGACACCACCCACTCTGTATATTGTAGTAGGCACGGTATCGCAATCAAATTCCTTGATATACTTATGCCCATTAGGACTAAAGTGATTGCCTTGATACTTATGCAGGCCAAGATTAAACTCAGCGCCATGCTGAATAACTGTAACATCTAATGAAGAAAGCAAGACATGATTATCTTCATCCAGTTCTGGTATCGGAACCACAAGAAGACCGTGATACTTTCTGATATTGCAGTCTACGATAGTCGTGCACGAGTATGCTCCCGAACGATTGGTACGAAGCACCTCCTTCGGCAACGATTCTTGCAAATTAGTCATCAAAGCTTTTTCAAAACGCAGATAACTCATAGACTTATATTAAGGTTACTAATTTATGTTGATTTTTCTAGAATGTATGATGTGAGTAAAGTTGCATGAGCAGCTACATCAACTCTAATTGCATTCAAAGTTAATATTTTTTTTACTCATAACAAAGTAAAAAAAAGATTATTTTCAAAATCGAATTCAGAAATTTACGAATAAAACATATTTTTAGCAAAAAATAGATGCATTTCATTTATTTTATGTACTTTTGCATACAGAAAGGTAAAAAAGATCTGTACATGGCGGCTAAAATAAACCAAGAAAAAGGCAAAGTAATTGAAGATATCGTGTCTCAATGGGGCACTTTATCAGCAGAACATTTGGCTCTTCTTAAAGATAATCTAACGATTACTCACTACAAGAAAAACGATATTATTTATAAAGATTTTGAAAATCCGAAGAATACTTTTTGCCTCATTAGTGGAAAAGTAAAAATTTTTAAAGACGGTATAGGTAGAAATCAAATTGTTAGGGCTATCAAACCTATTGAATTCTTTGGTTATCGTGCGCATTTCGCTCAAGAAGATTATCGAACTTCTGCCATGGCTATAGAGGGGTGTACGATTGCTTCCTTTCCGATTACAATACTGGAAAAATTGATAGAAGAAAATCATCAGATTTGCCTGTACCTTATACATAGTCTTGCACGAGAATTGGGCAATTCTGACGAACGAACTGTTAATCTTACTCAAAAACATATTCGAGGAAGACTGGCTGAAGCTCTTATCTTTTTGAAAGACAATTACGGATTGGAAGAAGATGGCTATACGCTCAGCATATACTTGAGTCGAGAAGATCTGGCTAGCATGTCAAATATGACTACCAGTAATGCTATTCGTACATTGTCGGCATTCGCTACCGAGCAACTCATCGCTATTGATGGTCGAAAAATAAAAATCATCAAAGAAGAGGAATTACGAAAGATATCAACTATGGGTTAACAACCAATAGTATGAGAATACATGATAAAAATCATCAATTTCCTTATTCAGGTATAAGGAAATTGATGATTTCTTGTTCTACGGTTATTTTATAAGAACCTACGGGTGTCTTCATAAGTCTACCATCAATACTGACAAGTGCTTGATTGGAATTAACCACATCTACCTCTCTTGTACGATAAGGGTGTACACTCTTATGATTCAAAAATTTATTTTTTACTAAGAGATAAAAGCCCTCAAACAGTTGGGTCACTTTTGGCTGATATACTACTGACACATCAAGTAGACCGTTATAAGGCACTGCATTAGGAGTTTGACCATAGCCTGAACTATTACCAATACAAACTGTCATTACACGCCTTTTGATCTCGTCCATATTAATCTTCAAATGCATTTTATAATCCAACCGCTGGAATGTCATCAGAAGAAAGGAGAAAAAGAATGACAATGTACGTGATCCCATAAATATATGGCGGGTACGGTTACGAAGGTCGGTCACTGTAGAAAGCAGACCGATATTGACACAATTTAAGAAATAACGGTGACAGTTATCATGATCACGATTTACATATCTGATACACCCTAGATCTACTTTTCGAATACGTCCGGCTTTCAACCACTTGATGGTCTGTTCATAATCTACTTCGTCAAACCCCCAAAAATGTGCAAAATCATTCATCGTACCATTAGGTATCACTCCTAAGGCAACAGAATCTCTTACCTGAGCATCGACAGACATCAGACAGTTTACCGCATCATTCAATGCAGAATCACCCCCCACGATGATAATCGTTTTATACGAATTATTAATCATCATCTTAACCAGACGATCTACACTGTCTGTATTTTCACTCTGAACATAGTCGAAGTCGATGGCGTTATCATGAAGGCAATCTTTTATTTTTTTCCATCGTTTATGATTACGATAACCTCCTTTTGGACAATATATTACGCCCCATTTATTTTCCGTTATTGCCATATTGCATGAGTCGTTTTATTTCATTGACTTTATCTTCTATTGGTAGCAAAGCATCTATCCAATGTATGGTAAATCCTCTGCGTTCCATTCCTCTAAACCAAGTCATCTGTCGCTTGGCAAATTGATGAATGGCAATTTCAAGTTGTCGGAACATCTCTTTGTAAGATAATTTCCCGATAATATATTCTGTAATATATTTATATTCAAGGCCATAGTAGATTAAATCTTCTGCAAGTATTCCTCTCTCCAATAAACCTTTGATTTCATCTACCATTCCATGTTCCAAACGGTCTTTTAATCTTCTTGTAATTTTTTCTCTTCTTGCATCCCGGTCTATATTCACACCGATTACCAGTGAATCAATAGAAGGAAATTCTCTTTCCGGAGTAGGATGTTCCAGATTATAAGTTTCGATTTCAATAGCTCGAATAGCTCTCTGTACACTGTCTACATCTGTCTTATTGTGCATATTACTCCCTGTTTTAGTCTTCAGTGCACGTAGTTGTTCTGTCAGCTCCTCTAAAGACTTATCTGCAAGTGCATCTCGCAAAGCCTGATTCTGTGGCACAGGCGATAACATATACCCTTTCAATACAGACTCAATATACAGTCCTGTACCTCCGCAAAGTATCGGAGTAGCCTTTCTCGCCAAAATATTTTCATAGGCCTTCAGAAAATCTGCTTGATAGCGAAAAAGATTATATTTCGTACCAGGCTCACATATATCAATAAGATGATAAGGCACCAAATGCCCATCGATAGTATAATCTTCCAGATCCTTGCCTGTACCGATATCCATACCTCGATATACCTGCCGACTGTCTGCACTGATGATTTCACCACCAATGTCATGTGCCAAGGCTGCAGCCAAAGAAGTTTTTCCACTAGCCGTAGGACCAAGAATAGTAATCATTTTAGATGTTTCCAAATCGTCTTGCATAGAATACTGCTTCATATTCTCATCTCTCATTCCGCAAATATAATCAATTTTTAGTACACCTGCAAAAAAGAGTATAAAAAAACCGCTCAGCCATAAAGCTGAGCGGCTATATGATGTATAATCAAGTGCTAAACTTGGATTAAGCCAACTCTGCGAAGTACTTGATTGTACGAACCATCTGAGAAGTATAAGAGTTCTCATTGTCGTACCAAGAAACTACCTGTACCTGGTATGTATCATCATCGATCTTAGATACCATAGTCTGAGTAGCGTCGAAGAGTGAACCGAAACGCATACCAATGATATCAGAAGAAACAATCAGATCCTCGTTGTAACCGAAAGACTCAGTAGCAGCAGCCTTCATTGCAGCGTTGATACCCTCAACAGTTACATCCTTACCCTTAACAACAGCGATCAAGATAGTAGTAGAACCTGTTGGAGTTGGAACACGCTGTGCTGAACCGATCAACTTACCGTTCAATTCAGGAATAACGAGACCGATAGCCTTAGCAGCACCAGTTGAGTTAGGAACGATGTTGCAAGCACCTGCACGTGAACGACGGAGGTCACCCTTACGCTGTGGACCGTCAAGAATCATCTGGTCACCTGTATAAGCGTGGATTGTAGACATAATACCGCTCTGGATTGGAGCATATGCGTTCAAAGCAGCAGCCATAGGAGCCAAGCAGTTAGTTGTACAAGAAGCAGCAGAAATAATGTTATCGTTAGCTGTCAAAGTCTTGTGGTTTACATTGTAAACGATTGTTGGAAGATCGTTACCAGCTGGAGCAGAGATAACTACCTTCTTAGCACCTGCTGCAAGGTGAGCAGAAGCCTTCTCCTTAGATGTATAGAAACCTGTACATTCGAGAACTACGTCTACCTTGTTAGCAGCCCATGGGCAGTTAGCAGCGTCCTTCTCTGCAGAGATCTTAATCTCCTTACCGTCAACGATGATAGAGTTTTCTGTTGCCTCTACAGTGTGCTTAGCTTCACCGTATTTACCAGCGAAACCACCCTGAGCAGTATCATACTTCAAAAGGTGAGCAAGCATCTTAGGGCTTGTCAAGTCGTTGATTGCTACAACTTCATAACCTTCAGCCTCAAACATCTGACGGAATGCGAGACGGCCGATACGACCGAAACCATTAATAGCTACATTTACCATTTCTTTTTATTTTTATTAAAGGTTTAAAAATATATCAAATCTTTTTGCCTTATTACAGTGCACCTTATATTATATACGAAAATACGTCTTAAGATAACACTATATCAGCATTTTTTTATTTTAACGGTAGCAAAGATACAATTTTTTTTCTATATTTGCATGGAGAATTCTCATTAAATTATCCAAAAAGATGGGTTTCTAACTTCTTTTTATGGCATTTTTTAATAGAAAGGTAGCTGACTGTTAAGTCTATGTTGCAAAACACGATTTCAAGTTTTTAAAATAAAAAAGTTATGGGAAAATTAATTCAAGAGTTTAAAGACTTTGCCGTAAAAGGTAATGCCGTGGATATGGCTGTCGGTGTTATCATCGGTGGTGCTTTCGGCAAGATTGTTACGAGTATTGTAGATGATATCATTATGCCTCCTATCGGATGGCTTATCGGTGGTGTAAACTTTAGCGACCTGAAGGTTACATTGCCTCAAGTTGAAATTCCAGGATTGGAAAAGTTAGCTCCTGCTACTATCAACTATGGCAATTTTATCCAGACTCTTATTGACTTTGTTATTATTGCCTTATGTGTTTTCCTTCTCGTTAAGGGCATAACTAAACTAACTCGCAAGAAGAAGGAAGAAGAGGCTGCAACTCCTCCTACTCCGCCAGAGCCTACTAAGGAAGAGTTACTACTCACTGAAATCAGAGATTTACTGAAGAATAAATAGGGAGACCCTCCCCGCCCTCCCTGCAAGGGAGGGTGAACAACTCTGCATATGTCGGGGGGATTTCTAGGGGATATAAATATAAACAGGGGAGACCCTCCCCGCCCTCCCTGCAAGGGAGGGTGAACAACTCTGCGTATGTCGGGGGGTATTTCTAGGGGATATAAATATAAACAGAACAGCCGATGCCATTAGCATCGGCTGTTCTGTTTATATTTACCCCCTCCTTTTCTGTATGAACTCCCTCCCTTACAGGGAGGGCTGGAGTGGGTCTCCAGGTTTCCTTATTCCCACTCAATGGTCGAAGGTGGTTTTGATGAGATATCATAACAAACGCGGTTTACGCCTTTTACCTTATTGATAATCTCATTGCTCACCTTAGCCATAAAATCGTATGGCAGATGTGCCCAGTCAGCAGTCATTGCATCTGTACTGGTAACAGCACGAAGTGCTACTGGATGCTCATAAGTACGCTCGTCACCCATCACTCCCACACTACGTATAGTAGAGAGTAACACGGTACCGGCCTGCCAAATATGATCATACAGACTAGTTCCATCAGGCATAGTATAATTATGCATATTCTCGATATAGATATCGTCTGCATCCTGAAGGATACGCACTTTCTCACGAGTAACATCACCTAAAATACGTACAGCAAGACCTGGACCAGGGAATGGATGACGCTTAATTAAGCGCTCTGGCATACCTAGCTCATAACCTACACGACGAACTTCATCTTTGAAGAGCCACTTCAGAGGTTCACAAAGCTGCAAGTGCATATCCTTAGGCAGACCACCTACATTATGGTGACTCTTGATGACCATACCGGTTATACTCAAACTCTCAATACGGTCTGGATAGATCGTACCTTGAGCTAACCATTTAGCATCAGTAATCTTTTTAGCTTCTGCATTAAATACCTCAACGAAGTCACGACCAATAATCTTACGTTTTTGCTCTGGATCAGTTACACCTTCAAGATCCTTGAAGAACTTCTCACTAGCATCAACACCGATTACATTAAGGCCAAGACCATTGTAAGCTTCCATTACCTTCTTGAACTCATCTTTACGAAGCATACCATGATCTACAAAGATACAGGTAAGATTCTTGCCAATAGCCTTGTTCAACAAGGTAGCACAAACAGAAGAGTCTACACCACCTGAGAGTCCGAGAATTACACGGTCATTACCCACCTGTTCCTTCAGTTGTTGTACAGTAGTTTCCACGAAAGAAGCAGCACTCCATTCCTGACGACTACCACAGACATCAACAACAAAATTCTTCAGCAATTGTGTACCCTGAGTAGAATGGAAAACCTCTGGATGGAACTGTACACACCATACACGTTTATCTTCATTGGCATAGGCAGCATATTTTACATCATTAGTAGATGCCGTAACACGATACCCTTCAGGAATAGCTGTGATGGTATCACCATGGCTCATCCATACCTGAGAACCTTTTTCAAAGCCCTTGAAGATAGCTGTTTCAGTGTCAATAGTTTCCAGATTAGCACGGCCATACTCACGTGTACCCGTTTGCTCAACCTTTCCACCTTGTGCATAAGAAATAAACTGTGCACCATAGCAGATACCTAATACTGGATATTTACCGATAAACTGATTCAAGTCTACCTTGAATGCCTCCTTATCATGTACAGAATAAGGACTACCACTAAGGATGACGCCGATTACACCTTCGTCATCTTTTGGAAATTTGTTGTACGGTAAAATCTCGCAGAAGGTGTCAAGTTCACGGACACGACGACCAATAAGCTGTGTAGTCTGAGATCCGAAATCGAGGATAATAATCTTCTGTTGCATTTTATAAATATGTTATTTATTGGGATTATAACGTATTCAGAAAGTCTTCTGCCTGCTTCAAAGTATCCTGTTTGCCCACGTCCATCAATCGGAGGTCATTTTTTACATAACCTCTGATGACAGCCTTGTCACAGTTTTGCAGATAGAAGTCCATAATTGGGAATTTCTCCGGATAGCTTTCCATCAACGAGAAAAGGCGAGGAGAAAAAGTATGTATGCCACTGAAAGCATACAGTTGATAGTGAAGTGTAGAAAGCGGCGAGTTTGTTGGTGTAGAAGTATGTATCGCTGATAGCTGAGCTTTGAGGGATTCAACGTTTTCTGCTATCTCCGTTTTGACTTCTTCAAACGGACTCTTCACTTCTCCGGTTTCTATATTCACCCATCCGACGAGAAGCATGTCATTATTGAAGACCAAATAGCGTTTGGTTTTACGCCAACTCATTAATAATGTAGCATCTGCCTGAATATGAGGAACACCACACTCCTGACACATGATGCGAGGATTTAAGTGATAGAACTTCTTCAAGTCGACATTACTCAATATGTCTACATTATGAATAAGGATAGGTGTTAAAGGACTAAACAGCTTGCGAGCATGAAGTATGCCACCTCCCGTCTCTAATAATTCGGCCGTCTCATCACTGATACGGATATCCATGCCGAAATTATCATTTTCTTTCAGATAATCAACAATCATATCTGAAAAATGATGAACATTAATAATAATACGGGTAACGCCAGCTGCTTTAAGTTTGAAAATGACACGACGCAAAAGCGGTTCTCCTCCTACCCTTACCAATGCCTTTGGCATATGATCCGTAAGAGGTTTCAATCGGGTACCTAACCCAGCCGCAAAAATCATTGCTTGCATCATCTTCTACTTTTTAATGCGTGCAAATTTAATCATTTTTCATGAGACTACCAAAAGATAACCCGCGATTATTGTTCGCGGGCTGGTAATATCTGGTGAATATGCTGTTCACGATGGGTAATCTCTACTTCGATACCAAACTTCTCGTGGATATGTTCGGCTAGATGTTGACAGCTATATACACTTCGATGTTGTCCTCCGGTACAACCAAAACAGAACATCAAACTGGTAAAGCCTCGTTGTATATAGCGCTCCACATGATGATCGGCCAATTGATATACGCTCTTCAGGAATGTCAGAATCTCACCATCATCTTCAAGGAATCGAATAACAGGTTCGTCTAGACCTGTAAGCTTTTTATAAGGTTCGTAACGACCTGGGTTATGCGTACTTCTACAGTCGAAGACATAGCCACCACCATTTCCTGATGGGTCTTCTGGTATACCTTTGTGGAATGAGAAGCTATAGACGTGCACGACCAATGGACCTTTACCTTCGTATTTTGAAAAAGTTGCTGGTCCATCTTGTGGATGAGCTTGATAAATATTGTTATCTGCCACCTTATAACCATCTGCACGAGTCAACGCAGGCTGTTCTATTCGTGCAAACTGAGGTAGTTCTGTTAATCGACGCAACATATCCATCATATATGGATAAGGGAACACTTTATCACCCAGTGCTATTAAATCACGAAGATTCTGAATAGCAGGCGGAATAGAATCGATAAAATGTTTTTTACGCTCAAAATAGCCTCTGAAACCATATGCTCCTAAAACTTGAAGGGTACGGAAGAGCACAAATAGAGAGAGTCGGCGTACGAAGTGGCGCTCACTTGGCACTTCGATATAATTCTTCAGACTATTGTAATATTCCATAATCAGCTGGCGACGCATCTTAAAAGAATAATGTGCGGAAGCCTGCCATAAGAATGAAGCCAGATCATAATAAAATGGTCCTTTTCGCCCTCCTTGATAGTCAATAAAGTACGGATTCCCTTCTGAATCCAACATTATATTGCGTGCCTGGAAATCACGATACAAGAAACATTCCATCTTCTCTGATGTCAAGTCTTTGGCAAACAGACGAAAGTTTGCTTCAAGCTTTAATTCATGAAAATCTAAATCTGTGGGTTTCAAGAAACAATACTTGAAATAATTCAAGTCAAAAAGTACTCCAGCCTCATCAAATTCTGGTTGTGGATAACAATTACTCCAGTCTAATTCGCGTGCACCACGAATCTGAATATTGGGTAATTCACGGATGGTCTTCAATAGAAGTTCATATTCTTTCTGATTATATCTGCCTCCTGCTTCTCTACCACCACGAATGGCGTCGAAAAGGGATACCCCACCTAAATCTGTCTGGATATAACGAAGTTCATCCGCACTAACTGCGAGAATCTTTGGTACAGGCAGTTGGCGCTTGGTAAAATGACGGGTAAGATAAACAAATGCATGATCTTCATCACGACTCGTGCCCACAACACCGATAACCGAGTGGCCATCATCATCAAACATACGATAATACTGGCGATTACTACCCTGACCAGCTAGTTGTTCTACACGAGCAGGTTTCTTACCACTCCATTGCTCAAATAATTCAACAAGTTTTTCCATCTTTCCTTCTTATTCCTCCCTGTTTTTTTCTTCGTCTTTTTTTCTACGTTTTTCTGCCAATTTCTGATCAGCAACCTGTGCATAATGATCACCAACCAACAATAATAACAGAATACCTACAGTTATCAACAAGGGGTGAACCAGATGAAGAACGAAACTCGTAATAAAGTAAATCAAACCAATGACAAAAGCAAAGCCGATAAACTTTTTCCAGTCGATATCAATTTTCTGTTTCATATGGTTGCAAAGATACAAAAAAAAATCGGATGTCGTCACGACAACCGATTTTCAAAAACAAACTACTTAAAAACTAATCTACTAAAACAAATCAAAAAAATATCTTTATTCGGAAAATTCCGATACTTTCTTTACTTATTACACTGCAAAGATAAATGTTTTAAAAATAACCACAAAACATTTTTGCAAAAAAAATGTTCTACCCATTATAAAAATAATAAAAAAGGGACAGATCTTTAAGACCCATCCCTATTTTTGTTATCTATGGTTTACAATTATAGGCTTACATCATGCCTGGAGCAGCTGGACTCATTGGAGCAGGATCTGCTGCAGGTTTGTCTACCAATACACACTCTGTTGTCAAGAACAAGCCTGCGATAGATGCAGCATTCTCGAGAGCGACACGCTCTACCTTAGCAGGGTCAACGATACCAGCGGCACGAAGATCCTCGTAGATATCCTTACGAGCATTGTAACCGAAGTCACCTTCACCCTCTTTTACTTTGTTTACGACTACAGAAGGCTCACCACCTGCATTACGTACAATCTGGCGAAGTGGCTCCTCAATAGCACGCTCAACAATCTTGATACCAGTTGTCTCGTCAGCAGTTTCACCTTTAAGACCCTTCAAAGCTTCGAGTGCACGGATGTAAGTAGAACCACCACCTACAACAACACCCTCTTCGATAGCAGCACGAGTAGCACACAAAGCATCGTCTACACGATCCTTCTTCTCTTTCATCTCTACCTCAGAGTTAGCACCTACATAAAGAACTGCTACACCACCAGCCAATTTAGCCAGACGCTCCTGTAGTTTCTCTTTATCGTATGAACTCTTAGTATTTGCGATTTCGTTCTTAATCTGAGCTACACGATCAGCAATATTTTCTTTCTGACCTGCACCATTAACGATGGTAGTATTGTCCTTATTAACAACTACCTTCTCAGCAGAGCCCATCATCTCGAGAGTAGCCTGCTCAAGTTTCAAGCCCTTCTCTTCGCTGATAACAACACCACCAGTCAATACAGCGATATCCTCAAGCATTGCTTTACGACGATCACCGAAACCTGGAGCCTTAACAGCACAAATCTTCAAGCCACCACGAAGACGGTTTACTACCAATGTTGTCAATGCTTCAGAGTCAACATCCTCAGCGATAACCAACAAAGGACGACCGCTCTCTGCTGCAGGCTGAAGTACTGGCAAGAATTCTTTCAAGTTACTGATCTTCTTGTCATAGATAAGAATGTATGGATTATCCATTACACACTCCATCTTGTCAGCATCTGTCATGAAGTATGGAGAAAGGTAACCACGATCGAACTGCATACCTTCTACTACACCGATATTGGTATCACGGCTCTTACTCTCCTCGATAGTAATCACACCATCTTTAGAAACTTTACGCATAGCATCAGCGAGCAATTTACCAATTTCAGGATCATTGTTAGCAGAAACAGTAGCAACCTGCTCTATCTTATCATAGTTATCACCTACTTGCTCAGCATGATTCTTGATATAATCTACGACAGCCTTAACAGCTTTATCGATACCACGTTTCAAGTCCATTGGGTTTGCACCTGCAGTAACATTTTTCAGACCTTCAGTTACGATAGCCTGTGTCAAGATAGTAGCTGTTGTTGTACCATCACCTGCATCATCACCAGTCTTACTTGCAACGCTCTTAACCAACTGTGCACCAGTGTTTTCGAACTTATCTTCAAGTTCTATTTCTTTAGCTACAGTTACACCATCCTTTGTAATCTGAGGAGCACCGAATTTCTTTTCGATAACTACATTACGACCCTTAGGACCGAGAGTTACTTTTACAGCGTTAGCCAACTGATCTACGCCCTTCTTGAGAAGGTCGCGTGCATCCATATCAAACTTAATATCTTTTGCCATGATTTACTTTACTTTTAATGATTATACAAATAATTAGTCTTCTACGATAGCTAAAACATCGCTCTGACGCATCATGAGGTATTTCTCACCATTTGCCTCAAGCTCTGTACCAGCATACTTACCATAAAGAACAACATTGCCTTCTTTCAGGATCATCTGTTCGTCCTTTGTACCCTGACCTACAGCGACAACTTTACCACGCTGTGGTTTTTCTTTAGCTGTATCAGGGATAATGATTCCACCTACTTTTTCTTCAGCTGGTGCAGGAAGTACCAGCACTCTGTCTGCTAATGGTTTAATGTTCATGATTTTATATTTTTATTTGTTATTTTAATACTTGGGTGCTAATCTATCATTTAGCGCTCGACCATTATTATACATAAAGTGTGCCAAAAAAAGCGTGTGACAAATTTGTCACACGCTATACCGACAATTTGTCACACGACAGCTTAATAACCAGGATTCTGCCACATATTAGCAGAAGCCGTACTATACTGAATTACTCCATCTGCATCTTGACTATAGGTCTCACTGCTCAAATTAGTATCCGATTCTAATTCATAGCTTGGAATAGGACGATAATAGTGCTTCAAGGCTATATTACCAGATCCTTGCGCATTATATTTCTTCACGTGGTCGAGCAAAGTATGAGTACGTTTCAGATCAAACCATCTCTGATATTCGCCACAGAGTTCGAGGGCACGTTCTTTCAAAATGGTTTCTATCGTTACAGTACCTGATATCGTATTGTCCTTACCCGAAATAGCACGAACGGTACGAAGCGCATTAATGGTAGCAAGTGCAGAACTATTGTCACCGGTTTGCATCTCTGCTTCAGCTTCGATAAGATACATTTCAGCCAGACGAAGTACCATGATATCACGATAAGAACAGTCGTATGTAGGATAGTCCGTATCATATTGGTCATCCAGGAATTTTCGAATACCAGGATAAGAACACCAGCCGCCTATTTTATATGAATTGTAGCGACTGTCTCCATATACATCTGAGGTTTTCTTAGCCGACTCCGTAGGAAGAGCTGTTGCAGGATCGTTAGAAGTATAAACAGGAATATCACCACCACTGGCAAACTGGATACGATATTTATTCTTAGCCTCAGCTTGTGCAGCCTGTCCCTCTTGAGAGTCACCATCGAGCAGACTATATACGATAGCAGCTCCACCACCATTGAAATAATTTCCATCGGCATTGTAAACAGAATCATAATCTGCAAAGTCTTGATCTGCCATATTTGGATAGTTAGTAGCATTACCAGCCAAATCCTTAGGAATACGATAACTGGTAAGCATAGTACCCTGATAACGCTGATCGGTTTCCTTTACCTCATCCAAGAGCTGCCACAAGTACAACGATGGCAGATAACGAGTAAAGCCACGGCCGTAAGGAGAATAATAAGGACCCACTGTAACTTTTTCGCCTGTTGTAGCACTCACGATATAGTCATTACGACTACTACTGGTTGCATCGGTTACACGTACAAATACCTGATTTTTATTCTGGCCACTACCGCCCAAATCACTGGCACCATTATTCCACATGCTGACAAACATTAAGTTCATCGCACTACCACCATTCTTACTATAGCCACGGCGAGTTAATAACGAGTTATACTCTTCATGATCTCCATCTTCATCCGTACTAAAGCGATAAGGAACACAGTTATCATAACCAGAACTGAGCGTATTGCCATAATGTACGCGGAACAACGACTCTGAATTATTTTCCTCGTTGTTCAAATTCCACGTATCAGAATAGCGTGTGTATAAACTAGCACCCGAACTACTAATAACGTCCTTAGCAGCATTCAAGGCTTCAGTATACAGATTACCATAACCGTCTACACTATTAGCCCCTAACCACGATGCAGCATACAGAGCTACACGAGCATATAGAGCCTCGGCAGAATAGTAATAAGCACGACCGGTACCCGTTGCATTCGACTGAGACATGATACCCGCACTCTTATATTTTTCCATAGCCAATTTCAAATCATCTAAGATATGACCATAGACCACATTTTCTGGTTGACGTACAGGAGTTGTACTCACCGTCGTTATTGGTTCTGAATTATAAGGAATAGGGCCCCACAAAGCCACCATCTGTGAGTAATATAGCGCTCTCAAGAAATAAGCATCTGCTTCATAAGCGGCTTTCTGCGTATCATCAATAGCCGAACTTTCGTCCACATATTTCAAAGTATTGTTACAAACATCTATTCCTGCGTAAAACAACTCCCAGTACTGATCCAGACAAGGATTATTATTAACAGCATTGGTACCCGAAGTAGAAGAAAATCCATAACTTTCAGCAGAAAGGTCATAGCTGCAGAGCGATTTCTGTTTATTATCATAGCCATAATAAAACAAATCAGACCCCATCTCTGCCAAACCGAGAGAAGGTTCTTTGCCCCACCAACCACGAGCATACGCATATGCTGAAGATACCAGGCCATCGATACCTGAAGCCGTATTATAGGCCAAATCTGCAGTTGTTCCCGTTTTATTATCCTCAGTCAAATAGTCAGAACAAGAGGTCGCCGTTACTCCGAGAACTGAGACAGCGAGAAATAAACCATATATTGTTTTCATGCTAAGATTGTTTAGAGTTAGAATGTTACATTAAGACCTACTACCACCTGTTTCTGCAGAGGGAATGTTACAGCACCGCCACGTTCTGGATCATAGTCACCAAAACGGCTGAATGTAAAGAAGTTTTTCAGAGAACAATATACACGGGCATTGCTAGCAAGGACCTTTTTCAACAAAGGTTTAGGCAGATTGTAAGACAGTGTAATGTCTTTAATTTTAAAATAATCAGCCTTTTGCATGGCGATAGCGTTCTTAAAAGCCGTTGATGATTGTCCTGATGCACCTGGAGATGGTATGGTGGTATCTGTGTTATCAGGTGTCCAATAATCCAAATCTCCCCAGTTAGAACCATCATACGTATAGAGAGTATAGGCACTGTAATACATATAGCCTCCAAGACGGGCCATGGTAGAAATACTCAAATTAAAGTCCTTATAGGTCAAAGAGGTATTCAAGCCCAAGATGGCTTTTGGCGAACGATTATATACTATTTTATCATCATCATTGATTACGCCATCATTATTTTGGTCTACTACTTTTGGTGTACCAGGATCTCCATAATCATCGTATGGCTTTGTAAAGGTTAGTCCCTTGCTGGTATAGTTTTCTTCTACATACTGGTCAAACTCTCCTACTCCCCAACAATTTTCTACTTGATAGGTATAATAAGCCGAAACTGGCGAACCTACCTTCAGTATGTTATAATTGTCAGATACATATTGTGTAATACCATCAGACAGTTCATCTACATAATCACGTGAGAAAGTGGCAGAGGCACTGACATCCCATTTGAAATTTTTGTTCTGTACAGGTACTGCTCCCAGGGAAATTTCGAAGCCATGGCCACTGGTTTCGCCCACATTATCCAACTGACTGGTATATACAGAAGAGGCAGGTGCCGTCTTATAATACAGCAAATCGTACGTATGCGTTTTATAATAATCAAAGCTACCATACAGTCTGCTACCTAATACCGACCAGTCCAAACCGAAATCAAGAGAAGCAGTCTTCTCCCATGTAAGATCTTCATTGGCCATAGTCATTGGCGCCTGGTCTGTAGAGTTCGGCAGAATAGACGAAATCGTAGCTAAAGTCTGATAAGCACTGATGGCAGAGTTACCCGACAAACCCCACGAAGCACGAACCTTTAAGTTATCCAACCACGACTTGGTATTTCGCATAAAATTTTCTTCGCTTATACGCCAGCCCGCACTGAAAGAAGGGAAATAGCCCCACTTATGTCCATCTGCAAGAACAGAAGAACCATCAGCACGGATAGAAGCCTGGAAAAGATATTTAGAGTCATAAGAATAGTTGACACGTCCAAAGAAAGATACCATATTGCTCTTGACATAAGAACTTGTCGCTGTAGGACTGGTAATCTTTGAAACATCATAAAACGAACTTGTATAGTAATGTTCTTGTCCTGCCTCTCCAGAGATACTACTGGTTTCTTTTACCGTCTGTGTCATTTCATGACCCAGTAAGAAGTTGAAATCATGTACCTTATTAAGGGTAAAATTATAATTAGCCGTATTCTGCCATACATATTTGGTAGAAATAGAAGATGCATTACTGATATACGTTGTCTTAGAACTCTGGTAACGGCCCTGACTCTCGTAATCCTGATACAACCCATCTCTCGAATTGTTACGATCTAATGTAAACTGAGACCTAAAATTGAAGCCCTTAAATGGAGTAAGTTCTGCATAAGCACTACCAAAGAAGCGTGTAGTCTCTACATTACGCTGATAGTTGCCATTTTCGTCCATCAAAGGCGAACAATGCGCTATATACCATGGGTTAGGAGTTGCATTGATAGAACCATCACTGAGATAAGCATGGGTAATAGAAGTCATCTTCTGAGCCTGACCGAACACACCACTATTTCGCTTGTCATTATCCTTATATACATACGACAAGCTTGCACCCACTTTAACCAGTTTGTTAATACGATGATCGATATTAGCTCTACCTGTATATCGGTTATATTGATCACCATCCATCAGACCCTGATCAATCATATCAGACAGCGAGACATTGAAATTCGTTTTCTCACTACCACCCTGTATAGATACTTCATAATTTTGAGATACACTATTCGTCAAGATCATATCCAGCCAATCGGTATACGATTTGTCATTATAGATAGAAAGAGTAGAAGTACCATCATCCAGATATTCACCCAACACATCCTCAGCAGTCGTTGTCTTTGACGCTGAACTCCAGTCACCAGAAGAAAGCATATTCTTATAATCTTTGGCATCTATCATACGTTGTACTTCCTTGTCACCATACATGGACTTGGTAACACCCGTAGCACTATTAAAAGAAAGATAACCATTGAAACTAACCGATGTACGACCAGCCTTACCACGCTTGGTAGTAATAATGATGACACCATTAGCACCCTTAGTACCATAGATTGCTGTAGATGCTGCATCCTTCAAGATATCCATCGACTCAATATCGCTGGCAGGAATATCCAGAGTAGAACCATATTCTACTCCATCCACCAAGATCAAAGGATTATTAGAAGCCAATAGAGAACGATTACCACGAAGTGTCATACTGACACCCGAACCAGCCTGTCCGTCACTCTGCTGAAGATCTACACCCGGCACCTTTGCTTGCATGGCTTGAAGGGCATTTGCACTAGCCACCTGATTAATGTCTTTCGTGTTGACACTAGCTACAGAACCCGTCAGGTCTTTCTTTTTCATCGTACCATAACCGATAACGACCACCTCATCCAGATTTTGGTTATCCTCCTTCATGGTAAGGTTAATCGTGGTACGATTACCAATCGTTACGACCTGCTCTTGATAACCGACATAGCTTACTGTTAACTTAGAATTGGGGTTAACATTAGAAATCGTGTAATTACCATCAAGATCAGTTACAGCTGCAGACCGACCGTTAATCATAATTGTCACACCAATCATTGGTTCACCGTTAACATCTTTCACGGTACCCGTAACTTGTCTTTGCTGTGCCAAAGCCGGCATACAAGTCAGGCCTAAACATAAAGCCATAGAGGCTTCTTTCATTTTTAGGTACATATTAGCGTTGTATTAATTATTAATAAATGTGGAACATGATACAAAAAGGGAAGTCTTGTAGAAGAAGGCAAGACTGATTTGCTTTAGGTATTTGTTCGCTTCAATTAGATTGTTTTGTCTAGTTTAGTTGATGCTTCAAAAGTAAAAAAAATAATTCGCGATGAAATAAGACCCTTTTTATTTTAAGGTTTTTATATATTAAGAAGGGCTTTTTTTAATAACTTTTCTTAAAATGTGACACCACGCACAGGGCACAAAAAAAACTGCTGATGCTTCATGCACCAGCAGTTATATCCGTGTGAAAGAACCACACTTCATCTCATATTATTTTTTCTTTTTCTTTGAATTCTTAGCTGAAGACGCATCTTTGAGAAGAGTCTGACTAATAATCGTAGCCATCTGGGTAGCTCCTTGTATAGAAGGATGCACACCGTCTGCCTGGAATTGTTTACCATCTTCATTCTTGAAGAGATCACGCATTTCTATAACCTCCAGTTTATTTTTCTTGGCTATTTTACGAATCATCGGGATAATTTCCTGGAATGTTTCCTCCTTCATATCCCATTTCACATTGGTACCAATTGGTGTAACCAGGATAATACGAGGATTGGTTGGCAGAGCTTTCAGGCTATCAATCAATTGCTGATAATCTGCATGAAACTCATTCTTATGAGCCCAATTATACCCTTTTACGTCATTCGTTCCTAATTTCACTATAGCGATATTAGGCTCGAAAGCCAAGGCATCATGCCAAGCCTCTTCTTTCTGGTAAGGCAAATCACCTTTATTTAATAATGTACGCCCACTAACGCCAAAGTTCTTGACGTTATAATTACTACCTAATTTTTTCTGCAACACAGCAGGATAGCCTAAGTTATCAGCCATATCAATACCAAAACCATCTGTTATTGAGTTACCAATGCAAGCTACACGTACCGCATCTGCCTTTGGTGAAGGGAGTGCATTCAGCCAGTTGGTTAACTCAGTCAACATTTGGTCATGGTAAGCATAGTTCGTACGAAATCCAAAACCGTGACCGCCACTAGGATAAATATAAAGTGAACAATTATTACCAGCCCTGCGCATAGCACTATAATAAGCCACACCGTTGGTTACAGGAGGCACTACCCGGTCGTCATTGGCAAGAAGGATAATGGCTGGAGGTGTCAAGTGACGTTTAACAGAATTAAAATTACTGAATGATTTTACCAACTCTTTATCAGCTTTTTTTTCACCCAGGAATCCATCAACACTACCTTTATGTGTATCCCGCTCATTCATAGAGACAACAGGATAGAATAAGATCGTGAAGTTAGGGCGAACTTTCCAGTCTGCGTGAGTACTCACCGAAGAAGCCAAATGGCCACCTGCCGAGAATCCCATAATACCCACATCATACGGATTCACATGCCATACACTGGCACTATCTCTTACCGTTTGGATAGCGTGATAAGCATCACCCAACGGAATAGTACGGTCTCCATTTGGCATACGGTATTTCAGTACGAAATAAGCTATACCCTGACTATTGAAATATTCGGCCCATTGATGACCTTCGTGGTCCATAGCCAAATGAGAATAGCCACCACCCGGACAGTCTACAATAGCTCTACCTGTAGCCTTGCTGGCATCTGGCAGATAAGCATAAACAACCGACTGTCCATCTGTAGAATTTTTCCATTCAAATTTTCGAACCGTAGACTGTGCCATCATCGTAGATGACAACCACAGCATAGCCACAGCTAAAAATAAATTCCTCTTCATGAGTGTAATATTTATAGATATCGTTTAGTTAATAATTATTTTCCCTGAAAGGTCTCGATATAGTCAGGCAGATAATAGCCTAAATGTGGAGGCTGATTATACGACACATTCTGCCAAGCCACCCCCATGCGATACACATGATCTTGCATCAAGCAAGGCACTCGATAAGGGGTTGGGGTTTGAGTAGAATAGATATAGAGCAAACTTGGATCTTCACGGTCTCGTAAGATGACTTCTTCACGCCAGTCGCCAAAGAGATCTGCTTGCAAGCATGGGGTACTCTTACTACCATTACAAGATTGTGGATTACCTAATTCGCGAAGAGCCTTATCCCCCACACCGAGTTCTTTCACCTCTTTACCTCCGTTCCATTTTGTAATCGAGTTACCATTGAGCATCTCATCATAAGCATCGCCATCCCAATAAATACGGAAGTTCATACCCATTATACTGCGCCAGATATTAAAACCTCTGTTACGCTCGCCATTACCTCGTGGTCTTCTGACATCACTATTCTGATCATTTGGAAGCCACTTAACTGTTGAAATCACACTACCCTTAATATCAAAAGTTGAAGGTTGACCTATATAACTATATTCTGCACCACGATGAGTAGAGTCAATATCAGCCATAAGTCCACGCCCCGTATCGTCTTTAGCTGTATGATATAGCAAGACCTCACCAGTACGAGCATCACGATAGTTGAATCCATAGGGATCGTTCTCGAGGACCATAAAGTATTCCAAACCAGGACGGTCTGGATCAAAATCACCTAAATGTTGAGCATCGCCATGACCTAATCCTGTAGAATAAAGTAAGTTACCATCGTGATCGATAGCAGCCGAGCCATAGGTAATCTCGTCACAACCGTCACCATCTACATCAGCCACACTGAGGCTATGGGCTCCTTGTCCATAAGCCGTAAATGCCCCATGAATGTCATTGAATGTATTATGCTGATAAGTTTTAACCGTCTTATTCCAATGAGCATCATAGCGGTCAACCTCCGTATTCGACACAGAAGCATGAAGCCATTTCGTATTGAGCTTACCATTCTGATAATCTACTGCCCACAGATAACTTCGGGTATAATATCCTCTGCACATCACTGCACTTGGCAGAGCATTTGGACCATCTAAATAAGCCACAGCTGCCAAATAACGTTCAGAGCGGTTGGCATACTCATCCCCCCAAAACGATTTATCCGGATACTGACCTACTTGATTGAAAGTTCCCTCACGATTCGGATTATAGTATATCGTATGGACAGCCTTGCCTGTTTGTCCTTCAAACACCGTCAAATATTCGGGACCACTCATAATAAGGCCCTGATTATTGCGATAATCCACCTGATTGTTCTCTGATTTTATCTTAACATCTGTAGCCGCCTGATTTACATAGTGCCCTTTTCCATCCAAGGTACCAGGAGCTGTTTTACAAATCATTTCAGCCTTACCGTCGCCATCGAAATCATAAACCATAAACTGGGTGTAATGCGCACCCGAACGGATATTCTTACCTAAATCGACACGCCATAACTGGGTACCATCAAACTTATAACAGTCGATATAAGTATTACCCGTATAGCCTCGATGACTATTATCATGACTATTCGATGGATCCCATTTCACAATCAGTTCATACTGTCCATCGCCATCCACATCACCCACCGAACAATCATTAGGGGTATAACGCCAACTTTCTCCATTCGGAGGACAGTTCAGTCGCAAAGTCATATACGGCAAAACAGAAGGAGTAATTGCCTTAGAAATATCCTTCGCTACCCCATTAACCAAAGTTACCACCTGAAACTTACTATCTGGTTTTCCATCAATCTCCATACTAGTAGCCTGTGTAAGATGATCAGCAACCACTTTACCATCTCGCAAGACACGGAAAGAAGTATTTTTTTCATCGTTCGCTAAATAGCGCCAACTCAAGAAGTACTTTCCAGGTTGCGATAAAGTAGCAATAACGCCCCGGTCCAGTTTCTCCATTTGAGACGCAGGAGTCCCCGGCTTTTGTGCGAAACTATTCACAGAAAAGCCACCTATTAGAACTAACGATGCAAATAATTTGTTCATCATGAGTGTATTTTAGATTTTAGCCTATTTATGAGATTGTTATGGTTATTTGCAAAAATACGCAAACAAATAAAAACAGACCCTTAAAATTTGATTTTTCACCTCATATCCGTGCTCCAAAAGAAGAAAGAGGTAAGCTCTGCTAAAATCTTAATAAAAAAATCAAAAAAAACATAGCCTCCAAAAGTCGTCATCTAGCTCAAAATATTCAACTTTTGGTCAGCCTGTTTGTTTGTTTTTTCACCCCTCGATTTTCTCTCCCGACAAAACCATAGGTCCTAGGGGTCGAAAGCTTAGGGTTAATGCGATAAGGTCATAGAGTTTAGCGAACAAAGTCTTAGGTTTCGACCCCTAGGACCTGTGGTTTTGGCGCCCATTTATTTAGCCCACGAAACAATAAACGCATAACGTGCTGATATTCAGACAGATATAAAAACGCTTCAAAATTTGCATATTTGTGTCCTTCTAACATATCAGCTACAAATACGCAAACTACAAGACCGTTCTTGTAAAAAAAATACAGTCTTTTTTTCGACATGCATCGAAATAAGGACTGTATTCATCGTTCGATCGGTGTATTATTTTGACTTACTTTGTTACTTAGTCGAGGACGTTTTTGTTCCTTCTGCCTGAAATAAAATCGGAGTCAAGTTTGATTTATCCTGATCGTCTAATACTAAATCATTAACAGAGAAATAAAAAGTCATATTATTATTGGTATATGTGTATACCCCCTGTACAGATACTTTAGCCCAACCTTGATGAGAAACGCCATCCCTTACAAAACTAAAATTAAGGTTTTCTGTATAGTCATTATTTGTTTTGAATAGTAAAAAGGCAGAACTCGAAGCGCCCACACTATCAATAGGAGACTCATAGGTATCAACATTGACAGATGAAACATACTGATAGTCATTCGGGTAAAGCTTACTTAATATCACATCAATTGGAAAATCTACAACCTGAACAGCCGTTCCATAGCTATTCTTTGTAACATCAGATATAGCAATATTGAGCGACTTACGGGTATTATCAGGCATATCAAGATAGCAACTATAATTGCCCTTCATATTCTGAAACATAGCAGCAACACCACTGCCCCAAGTATCAGTATTGACCGTATCAGAAGAACAAGATGAAAACTCTATGCCTGCCATAAGCAGACATAGAGTTAATAGCAGAGTTTGAATCTTTTTCATATTTATATCGATTATAATAGCATTACTTTACAGTTACTTTAAAGCTTCCCTGAGCCGAACGGATAACATATACACCATCTGCTCCTGTAATCTTCTTAATATCTCTTGCAGCATTAGCCTTAGTTGTTGTAATATTAGCCACCTTAATACCATTAACCGTATAAACAGATCCAGAAATGGTCTGATTAACAGCAATATTATCAATACCAGTAGTAGCCTCAACCACTTTAATAACACCTGTAGGCTGCAACAATTCAGAAGTATCCCATGCTAAGTTTTCAGGAAGTTCTGGTAAGGTAATACTTGTAGGAGTTCCACTATAGCTATTTGCTGTCCATAAGGTAAAGCTGTCGCCAGCCCGCAAGGCATAGCTACGGGTATAATTTTCAACAACAATATTACCCGCAATCGACACCATACTACCTGCTTGTAAAGCAGAACTACTTGTTGCGCTATTTGCACGACGAATCATAAATTTAGCAGTAGAACCTTCATAGCAGAAAATACTACTTTGAGCCTTCAAACTACCAGTCTTTAATTCCTGAGTATAATTGCCTGGAGCAATGGTTCCACCATTATTCACATAGATGTTACGAACATAAGCTTGACCGGCAAGTGTACCTGTACCAGAAGCGACGACATCATTATCACCGAAGAAAAGATCCTTGGAAGAAGAATTACTCAAGTTGAGCACACCACCATTTACTGTAGTCTGTCCACCTACTCCTTGCTGAAGTTTGCTCATCGTCCAAACACCATCACCAGTCTTCATAATCTTACCACCAGAGAATATACCATTATAAGTAATATCTTGGTTTAATGTACCTATCGTCCACGTTCCTGCACCACTTAATGTGCCACCTCCCTTAAGGTTACCAATAGTAACATTGTATTTACTACCAGAACTGTTTGGATTCGTACAACTAAACTCACAAGCAACATTCAAAGTTGCATTTTTCAATCCATTTGAGTTAGCAAAGTACAACACAGGAGTATAAGAACCTGTTTTATTGGCATTCACATTAATCGTACCGGTAAATGCACTCCAGTTACCTGTTATAATATTTCGGATATTACGAGCATAGAGGTTTAATGTTCCAGCTCCTGTCAGTTTGCCCTTATAATCACATCTTGAATCAAGATACCATGCAGATGTTGATTCTTCAGGAACCACCACATTAGCAGAGTTACTAGAATATGAATACATTCCATCAACATCATTCAACGTTGAATTGTTCAAGGTTATGTTTGTTGGAACACCATGCTTATCTCCAGTTTCCTGAATATGGACTGTACCACCATTCACAATAAGGTTTTCATAATCAGCTGTTGGAGCAAGTACAAGCGTACCAGCACCTTCTTTGGTTAATGAATATCCCTTTCCTTTAATCGAAGATCCTATCGTCATCGTGACACCCTCTCCTGTCTGTATTGTACCTCCATTTGTATTGAGAACAAAAGGATGATCTGTAGTGAAAGATGCAGAAGGAATTAAGGTTCCACCATTCAAATATATCGTATTGGTATATTTACCAAAGGCACCATAGTTTACACCATTAGCCTGTCCTAGACTATTAACTGTAATAGAACCGCCATAAATATTGGTTGAACCCGTAAATGTGTTGACATTATTGATATTCACATTAGCATTACCATTCTTGGTAATACTAGAAGTTCCGACTATACTATCGCCTGTTAAAGTATATTCCAGAGTAGTATTAGCAAAGGTTACTGATGATGGTGAAACAGGCTCTTCAATCTTAACAGTTGCATTACTTGCACCATCACGGAAGATTACTTGATCACCTGAAACAAAGACGTCATCATCACCTGTACTTACATTCTTGAAGTTTTCCTTATCAGCTAATTGCCAGGTCGCATCTTTATCACCTGTCCACTCTACAGAAGTTGCATCACGAAGATCAGCAATAGTCAACTTAATTTCACCATTCTCATAAGAAAGAGAACCCTTGTGACCAGCCAAACCAGTAAGTTTAACATCACTCCATGAGGCACCTTGAATTTTACCTACTTTAGCTATAGTATAGGTACCAGCCTTCACCTCACCATTGAATGTAATATTGAAACGTGGAACCAAATACGCAGGACCAACTTTCCAATCCTTCTTTTCTAACTCAAGTACATTAGTCGTAATCATATCAGATGTACCATCGGCGAAGACATCGAAATCTATAATAGAACCGAAATTCAACTTCAAAGAATCGGTCTCAATAGTACCCTTGACCTCTTTTCCACCAGGACGAACAGTTGCACCATAGTCTGCCACAATACCATTTAAAAATTTACCTCCATTCGAATTCAGTGTAGTAAAACGATTCAACCAAACTCGACTGTTCTTCATCGTACCATCAAAATTTACAGTACCAGCCCAGACATCGGTATTACCAGTATAGGTCTGCTCTACATTAGGAAGGGTTAATTCGCCATCTCCCTGCTTAACAACGCAAGTACCGCCAGCAAAGGCTCCACCTTTTAAGGTATGCTTATAGGTAATATACTCAATAGCATCATTATCATCATGGCCTTTTACCCATGACGGAGCGTTATCAAAGAAGATCGCTGGAGAAACACCTTCTGCCACAGTATATTCAGCATCAGCTGTTTCGTCAAGCAGAACCTGCTTACTATTATAAGCTGTAGAAATTGTACCACCTGCAGCAATAACTTCTTTACCCATCTTAGTAGCAGGAGGTGGGGCCACTGTAATACCTTCCATTTCACCTAAGAAATAACTCACAGCAGGTGGCTGGTTATAACCATTCATTTGCCAGACCATAGCATTACGATACTGTGGATCGTGAAGCAAAGTATAATTGCGCCATTGTGTAGGTATTGTAGTTGTCTCAATACGTAAATTATTATCTTTATCACGCATAGCGATTTCCTCGCGCCAGTCACCAAAGATATCACCTTGGAAACAAGGTGTAGCCTTAGTATCATTGTTAGTATAAGTATCGGCAAAAGTCTTGATAGCACCTTGACCATACTTATAAATAACACCCTGACCATTACGGGTGGCATTACCGTTAAAACTCTCATCACAGAGATCACCGTCCCAATAAGTTCGGAAATTCAAAGTTACACCACTACTACTGATACCTTCTACATGATTGTTAGTCACACAGCTAATTGGGGTATCATGACCACTAAAGCCAATCGCACCAGGTATGTCATTCGTAAAATTACCTGCCATAGAACGGCCATCATCGCTACCACCCGCCAAACGATAGTAAATCTTACTGGTAGTTGCATCACGATAGTTATTGGCAGGATTATCTTCATTACATGCATAGATTTCCAGACCAGGTACATATGGATTGTAATCACTTACATGTTCGGCATCTCCATGCCCAAGTCCTGTTGTGCTCAAACCCTTACCACTATCATCGATTACCATTGAACCGAAAACGATTTCGTCGCGGCCATCCATATCTACATCAGCTACGGCATAGTTGTGATAGCCCTGACCATACCAAGGTGAAGAGGAATCTTTACAGTTCCACGTCCAACGAGTTGTAAGTTCATGAGTTGTTGGATTAACATCCAAGGCAATCATCTTATGCTGAGTATAAATACCACGCGCTAGAAAAACACTCGGCCTTTTACCATCAAAATATGGTGCACCAAAAAAGTTCTTACTGGAACGATGTCCATAACCATCCCCCCAAGCAGCCTCAAGGCTAGTTTCATTAGCTTCTAGTCGCTTCAATGGGTAAGGGCTGACAGAGTAAGGCTTACCTGTCTGACCATTCATATAAACAAGATACTCATCTCCTTTGTGTACGAAATAAGCTGAAGTATTTATCGTATTATCATTACGCCAATTCACGGTTTTATCACCAATAACCTGTGTCGTACCATCAGCCATATGTATAACTGTACCATCAGCAGCACGCATTATAGCCTCAGCTTTACCGTCCATATCCCAATCATAAAGCGCTATATTTGTTTCATTATGTTGGAAATCGGTAAGATTAGGACCACAATCTATCCACCATAGTAAGGTACCATCTAATTTATAAACCTCGATACGATCAAAATCTTTTCCATCAGCAGGAAAACCTGCATTATGATCAACATCGTTCCATTCTTTGATGATAACTTCCATTTCGCCATCACCATCAACATCTGCAAAAGTTGCATCATTAGGTTCAAAATAATCAGTAATATCCGTTACACCATCATTAGAAATACGTTTAGCTTTAGGTATTACCAAATAGTCATTTTGCCAAACTGGCACCGGTTTACTCTGTTCCTGCTCTACGCCATTTACAACAGCGGAAACCGTATACTTACTAGATTCGTTACCAGTTTCATCCGTAAAGTTAGAAACATACAAAGGAACTGTGTTTAACTTGATACCATCGCGATAAATATTATAAGCAACACCATAATATTCAGTTCCATAAATTCGCCAACTGACATACACCCCAGAGGTTGACTTTACTGCAATAAGACCACGATCAAGGGTATCCATAAAGCGTTGAGCCTGAACGCCCATCGTAGCAGACATCGCTAATAAAGCTGCTAGAAAAGTCTTTTTAATCATATTAATTAGGTTTTATACATTATTAGGTTCTGTATGCAAAATTACAAATAATAGAATTATTCATACCAAGAAATTTGATTTTTAACCCGAAATTTTGACAGGTATAAAAAAAGTCCTCTTCTCCATAGGGAGAAGAGGATTAAAAAGAATGTTATATAAAAAATTACCTAACAACAAATTTCTTTCCATTCTGAACGTAAACGCCAGCCTTCAAGTTATTTTTACTTACACGAACACCACTGATGGTATAGATAGGAGCATCTGCATTCAACTTATTCTCTTCAACAGAAACTTCACTAATTCCAGTAGCATTCTTCTTTGGACTCATAACTAAAATACGAGCAATTACATCAGAGATACGATAAAGAGCAATCTGATCATTTCCCTTCAAAACACTTGTTATAGGAGCATTATGAGCTGCTACATAATCATCAAGAGTAGCTACTACTGGATGCAAAGAGTTTGAACCATAGTTGCTCAAAGAAGAAACCAAAACGATATCATCAGAGGTAAGACCATTAACGGTTAAATACAAACTTGTAATCCATGAGCCTGATAAATCATCACCTTTTCTACCTTCGAGATTCAAACCAACACCTGGCCAAATATGAACATTAACAGAAGGGATAGCTGTGAAAGCTACTTTATCTACAAGAATTGAATCTGTCCACTCTGAAGATTTCTTGGTATACTGTATAATATCATTGTATGTTAGTTTGGTATAAGTAGTATTACCTGTTGTTTCATCAACTACTTCTGTACCTTCCTGGTTACCATAGAGACGGCCATAAGTAGCATAATTTCCTGTTACCTTACCATCTTCATTAAAGCCTACAGGAATAGTCATATGAGCAAAGTCATAATCAGCTGATTGAGCATATTCTACATCGTTAACAATAGTTGTCTTAGTTTCACCATAACCAAATGCCTTTGAAACCAATTCAAGAGTTCCCTTTGAAGGGACTTCAATAGAAGAACCTGTCTTCAAATCAGAACCTTTAAGAACATCACCACCATCAGAAGGTGTAAATGTATAGTCCACAAAAACTGTAGGCAAAAGTGGAGTTGAACTATTATCAACAGTCATTGTATAAGTTTTACCAAAACCTTCAGTAACGTTAGTTACTGATAAAGCAGCAGCAGGAAGGGCAATGATTTCGTTAGAAACCTCCTCAGAAATCTTTTCAGAAGTTGCACTACCAGAAGTTGTCCATGCAACTAATGTACCAGTAGCACACGCATCATTCACTAATTCCTCATTTTCCGGATTAAAATTTGGATTATTTGACCAAACATAATTACCATCACAGTCAGCAAATGATATAGGATCAAGTTCGTTTCCTTGGAAGCTCAAATGAAGAGTTTCACCCTTCAGGAATTGAATCTTGTAAATACGCTGCTGATTATTAATACCAGTTAGAGCCACAGAAGGGTTATTTGCGACATCCTCATCTACATAAGTACTAACTCTGATATTATCGAAAACCTGATTATGGTTAAAACGAGCACCGAGGAAATAAAGACCAGTCGCAATCATGCTTGTTCCCTCTGGAACAGTATAAGTATTAGACGCAACTGTCACTTCTTTAGCAGGATTCTCAATTTTCCAATCAACAGTACGAGCTATCGTATCAATATCAAGGGTAACTTTATAGAAAACACCTGAAGATAATGTAACTGTGTATGCAGAATCACCATTAATAGCAAAGACCTGATCACCGGTAGCAGCTAAAGCCTTACCACCACTAGCCTCAGGTATTTGTGTCAAGTCAAACAACCAGTTTGCACTATTAGCTCGAAAGTTATTATTTGGCTTTTTCGTACAATTGGTCTCATCACTCATGATGGTATACTCTGTCGTTGAATGGTTGTTACCCCAAGCAGTCGCACTCATGTCAAACGATACTGTATAACTAGCAACATTTTCACTCTTAATCAAGTCTGTACCCCAAAGCAAATGAGCAGAACGGTCATTACCACTTTGAGTGAACCGAATAAATTTACCAAACTGATCACCACTAATAGACAACCCTGCTGCTGCTGATGGAGATACCCATTGAGTAGAAGCAACATCTGTAGCCGCCTCAAAGTTCTGATTATACAGGACTTTAATACTCGCATTTGCACTCGTTGCAAAAGCAACAAGAGCTGTCAAGAAAAGATAAAATTTTCTCATAGATAACAAGTTTAAATTATTAAGTTTGTAAAAAGTATTAGACTAAGTATTGGCTAAGGTATAAAAACCTTAGCCAAACAATATGAAATCATGAGGTCGTTAACACATTAATACCCTGGATTCTGAACATAATTACAGTTCATGATATCCTTCTGAGGGAATGGGAAGAGATACCAAGCATCCTTCCAAGTACGTGTCTCAAGAGTACCTGGTGTATAAGTCAAACTACCATCTGTATTCTTGGTAATCGTCATTTTTTTGATAGTCTTCAAGTATTCTGGAGCTTCCTTCCATCTACGAAGATCAAAGAAGCGATGCCCCTCAAAAGCAAGTTCTACGAAACGTTCATTCTCATACTTCTTCTTGAATGCATCAAAATCCAAATTTGTAGCCAAATCAGGTTGACCAGCACGTTTACGAACCGTATTAATGGCTTGAGCTGCCGTCATCGACAAACCTGTAGGAGCAGTATAGCCGCTACCCGTGTAGTTAAGTGCAGCTTCTGCATAGTTCAAATAGAACTCTGCCAGACGGAATGTAATCCAAATATGATAGAAGCTACTTGCACCATTAGCCTTAATGATTGTACTCTGGTTAACGTATTTCTTCAAATAATAACTGGTTGGAGTACCATAGGTAACAGAAGAAGAATTTGCACCACCAACATATGTCTCCAATTCTTGATTAGGCCAAACTTCTCCGTTACGAGCCACAATAAGAGCAAGACGCTTATCACGATTAGCATATGGATTCTGAGGATCATAATTACTGCCCTCTTCATTTATAGCCTTACCGTTGGTCATTTCGAAGGCATCTACCAAGTTTTGCGTAGGGCAATTGCCACCACCTGCATTCTCAAGACCAATTGGGAAATTATATTTCTCAAAAGAGTTGCTGGCTGCTGTACGACGACCAAAGATAATTTCCTTCTGAGCATTAGCATCGCTCCAACTGTCGCTACCAAACATCTTAGCATAATCGTTAGATAATCCTTTGCCCTCATTTTTAGCTTCAACGATAACTTCATTACAACGTTTAGCTGCTTCAAGCCACAAATTCTTATCATTGTTAGTATTAAACAAAGGACTAGCATGGTACAAAGCAGCTCGTGCACGAAGAGCCATAACAGCCAATTTGTTAGCACGACCGGTCTCAGACTTTGTAGGATAACCAATAGCTGTATAGTCCTTAACAATACTATCTTGAATAGCTGCACATTCCGCATCAATAAACTGGAAAATAGAGTCAGATGATACCTGAGGAAGTGCATTGGCTTCGTCTGCATCCATATGCTTTGTTTTCAAAGGAATATTCTTATAACGACGAACCAATTCAAAATAGAAATAAGCACGAGCCCAACGAGCCTCATATGTATAGTTCTTATATTGGTTCATCTCCTCCTTATAATGCACATCAAGAAGGTATTCAGGGAAAGTCAAACCAGAGAAGTTATCAAGAACCAAATTACAATAACTGATACCATCCCAAGCTGTTGTCCAATAAGAGTTTTTTGAATTTGTAGCACTCCAAGCACCATTGTAGAAATCCTCTACAGCATTACCTGGATGTGAATATACAGATTCATCTGTCGCTGAACTCAACATTGCACCAGAATAATTACCAAAATCATAATCGATATCATTATAGATTTTGGTCATAAATCCTCCTACACGACCGAACATCTCCTGAATATATGCCTCATCATAGACATTATACTCTTCATAATTCATTTTGTCTGAGCATGAACTTAATGCAAGGAGTCCCGCAGCAGATGCCAAAAATATATTTCTAAGTTTCATAACTTTATTCAATTTATTATTAGAATGTAAGTGAAGCACCAACAACAAGACTGCGGTTCAACGGACTCGTTGCGCCATATGATTCTGCATCAACTGTCTTAATATGATCACAAGTAAATAAATCTACACCACGAACATACAGTTTAGCAGCATTTAAGAAACCTGTCTTGCTTAACAATTCCTTAGGGAAGTTATAATACACTTCTACATTGCGAAGCTTGAAGAAGCTACGATCACGCATCCAGAAAGAACTTGTCTGATAGTTATTAGCATTAGAGCTAGAACTTAAGCGAGGGAACTCTGCACTTGTATTAGATGGAGTCCAACGATTATCATAGACGTACTGAGAAAGAGTACGATTGCTGATTAAGCCCCAATAATAACCTGTTGTATTCAAAATAGCAGAATACTGTCCTACGCCCTGGAACATTGCATCAAAACCAAATCCTTTATACTCAGCACCAAGATGGAAAGTATAGTAAATTTCAGGAGCAGCGGTGCTATAACCTAATTTTACCTTATCATTATCATCAATCTTGTTATCACCGTTAACATCTTCATACTTGATATCACCAGGATGAACAGATGAATAAGTTTGGGTAGGACTATTTGCAATTTCCTCTTCACTTTGGAATAGACCAAGAGCCTTTAATCCCCAAATACTATTTAAAGGATAACCTGTTGTTACCAAATTATCATAAGCACGTGGCTCTTCTGCCTGATTATGAATCTTATTCTTATTCAAAGAGAAAGTTCCACCAACATTAAATTTAACCTGGCCAAATGTATGTGTATAATCAGCACTGGCTTCATAGCCCCAACTCTTTACAACACCCTGATTTACATAAGGTGCTGAAAAACCAATAATAGAGCCATAAGCACCTGAACCAGAAACCCAAATGTTATCACGATGCTGATAGTATAGATCCATTTGAATATTCAGACCTTTAAATAAGCTAGCATCAAAACCAAGATTAAACTTATCAGAAGTTTCATGATAAGGACTTATGGTTGCCATCTGACCCAAAGTTGTTCGACCGAAATCGGAATCATAACCAGAATTAAAAGGATATGTTACACCATCAGTAGAATAACTCTGTGTATAATAAGTCCATACATTATCGCCTGGAAGATAATCAGCATTGAGGTGACCATAAGACACACGAAGTTTCAAAAGATCAATCCACTTCGAATCTTTAACATTGTTCTCGTTACTGATAATCCAAGCACCACTTATTGTTGGTGAGAAAGACCACTTGGTTCCCGGTGCTAAACGACTAGAACCAGAAGCTACGAGAGCTAACTCTGCAATATAACGATTCTTGTATTCATAATGATTGAGCCAAGAAGCATTCTGACGATAAACGGTTGTATTTACTCCTGTAGCATTTTCATATTCATAATCCCAACGCAAAGAAGAATACCAATAATGATGATGCTCAAAACTACGTTCAAAATTTAAGCCTCCATTAAAAGTAAAACGCTTATGATATGAATTCGTATTAGCTTCCTGACTTTGTGTACCAGCTTGACCACCAGTAGTTAAACCTGTACCAACAGGACTGCCAGATTCCCAATCAATAGCGGTGTAATATGAATAAGGGAATGTTTTACTATGATTCTCATAAACAGTAGAATAAGTATCATAGCCAAATTTTAAAGTTGCACTTAAACCTTTCAAGAACATACCTAAATCTTGATCTAAGGTTACATCACCATATAATGCACGATTATGCAATTTATAATAAGCAGCACCAGCTGTATTCGCCACAGGATTATTGGTACCAGCCCATGTTACGCTACCACCCCAAAGATCAGTTTCTGCATTTTTAATTGGGAATGCAGCTGCTGGCAAAGCATATACCAAGCCCCAAAGATCGGTCTGGTTACCAGGACGAGACATTTCACTTAACATACCCAAGGCATTCACCTTCATCTTGGTCGTATTGGTCAAATCGACATCAAGATTTATACGAAGGTTACCACGTACGAATTTATCCTGAGTATTGTTACCATTATCATCCTTCGTGTTGTTGATGAATCCTTTATCAGAAAGCAAATTCACCATCGTATAATAACGGAAATTATTCGTTCCACCCGTGAACTCTGCACCTATTTTATTGGTTACACCATGATGACGGAACGTTTCATCTACCCAATTTACATTTGGATAGAGATTAGAATAAGTTCCATTTCGGAACGCTTCTATTTCCTGTCCTGTATATTTAGCAGAAGCGCCCTCGTTAGCCAAAGCCTCATTCATTGCGCTCGCATATGTAGGTGCATCAATAAACTTAGGACGATCTATCTGGTAATTAAATAAATGGTCGTAAGTTACCTTAATTTCTTTAGAATTATACTTACCACGTTTTGTTGTTACCTGAATAGCACCATTAATACCCTTATAACCATAAAGAGCTGTTGCTGCTGCATCTTTCAAGATGGCTACACTCTCGACCTCAAGTGGATCTATAAAGGTAATATCACGCTCAATTCCATCAACCAATATTAAAGGATTGCTAGTACTTAATGACTGAAGTCCACGAACATAAAAAGTAGGATCAGCAGCATAATACAAACCTGCATTTTGCAAAGAGACAAGACCATTACCACCCTGACCAATAATAGAATTGCCGATGTTTTTGGCTGAACGCTTATTTACATCTTTATTCTCGATAACGGTAACAGCTGCCGTAGAATGCTTACGTGTAAAATTCTTGTTGGCTCCAACCTCAATAGTCTGATTAACAAATCGACTAGCAGAACTAACAGAATCATTTTGCGCTACTGCTGGTAAGACAGAACTTACCAGCAGAGAAATCGCATATATATTTTTCTTATTCATTGTGATTCAATTAACAATTGATAATAAACATATCAAAAAAATTACCATCCTGGATTCTGTACCAGACCATACTGCTTATTGATTTCTGACTGTGGGAAAGGCCACAAGAACCATTTAGTAACAGTCTGTGATGTTGGATTCTGACCCCATAATGCATGTTTACGATTTTGGATTTCAAACTTCTCATATTCAAAACGAGAAGGTTCAACCTCTCCTGCATTTTTATCTGCACCCATCCAAGGACCATATACTCTAACCCACTTACCGACAGCATTCTTCTGCATACGATAAGTTATCAGACCATGCAGAGGTTTTGTCATCCAATCACCTCTCTTATAACGAATCATATCATAATAGTGATTGTTGCTCAAGCCTAACTCACAAGCGCGTTCGCGAAGGATTTCATTGATCAAATTATCCTTGTTTGAAGTCAAATTAAGAGTTGGATTACAACTAGCTAATGGATCCAAACCAACACGACTACGAACTATATCAACCTGATCAAGAGCAGATGTCAGATTACCTGTCTGTGCCAAACATTCAGCATACATCAGATACATTTCATCCAAACTCAAATATACCCACTGAGTATACTGACGAAGGTAGTCCTGATTCATATAATATTTGTTATCATCGTAACCTGTAGCATAACGTGAAGTTAAGGCCTCGGTCACCTTTACTTTACTGGTCTTATCATCATAAGAAGCGACATTATAAGCAGCATCATAGCCACCGACCCAAAGTTCATAAACATCACCTTTAGATGTACCAGAAGTCCAGTCTAAAGACTTTTGCTGACCATTAACAATACACTCTTCATATAAACGAGGGTCGCGAGATGCAGTTTTTACAACACCACCACGAACAGCTTTGTACTTATAGAACATACGACCATTAACCCCTGTTAAACGTCCCTTAATAGAATCAGTTTTCCAATTAAATGGAGTACCATCGCTCCAAGGGAACATTTCTATATATTCCTGAGTAGGAAGACAGTTTTGGCGAGCAGGAGAATCATGCCATTGATGCCAAGTATAAGTACCAGACTTAAATGCATCTACACCACCAACACGAACAGAGTGAATAATCTCATGACTACCCTGATGTGCATAACCTTTACGATAGGCCTGACGATAACCATCCGGAGTTCTTGTACAACCGACATCTTCTGGTTGTGTCAATTTATACCAACCATGAGCGCTCAATTCTGCAAAGAAATCTTGGCAAGCCTTAAGAGCTTTCTGCCAACGTGTTGCATCATAATTACCATACCATACCAAATGTTTCTGCTCAGCCTCTGAAGAACCACCATAATAACCCTGGTCTGCATTGAAGATTGGAGAAGCAGCGAAAGTCAAAATTTTAGCTTTCAAGGCCATAGCTCCAGCCTTAGTCCAACGACCAATATTATTGGTAGAATCTGTCTCTGTAGTATTACCATCATAAGCCCAACGTAAACCACCAGACTGAATTGCCTCATCCAACAAACCTGTCATAAATTGTACTGTTGAATCTACAGTTGCACGTGGCAACTCATAGCTACCCTCGGTACCTGTATAAGCATGATCTACAATCGGAAGTCCACCATAAACAGAGAACAAATCAAAGTAACGTGCTGCTATCAGACATTTAGCCTGTGCTGCCATACTAGCCTTTTCAGCATCTGTCAAGCCTGGTACAGTAGGAAGATGCTCAATTAATTTCCAACCTGCACGAACAGCCTGCCATACATTATCATTACTATATGAGAACAATGGCGTTTGAGTAGCATCCAATGTTCCAGAATAATAAGCCTTATAAATAGTATTATTATCCCAATGCATTAACCAACAATCGGTAACCTGATCAAATTTACCAGTCCATGGACTAGCAGAATTACCACAATTATTATTATATGGTAATCCATAATACTGAAGTGCATATATGGAATTTAAGAACTGACCAGTATATTCTGCACTGTTAAAAACAGTATCCTCTGTTACCGTGTTACCAGCAGCCTTATCCAAGAAAGAATCACCAAAAGCAACTTTGTCGGTACAAGCAGTAAACATCGCAGTACCCAACAAAAGGCAAGTAACTCCTTTATATAATTTATTTAATTTCATAATTATCTTTATCGTTTAGAATCCAACCTTTACACCAAGTGTATATGTTCTCTGAAGTGGATAAGAAGGTGCATTAGAAGCACGAGTCTCAGGATCACCCCACTTATAAGGAGTAACTGTAAAGAGGTTGTAACCACTCAAAGAAACTTGTAACTGAGTTAAGCCCAAAGTCTTCATGAATGGGAATTTGAAATCATATGCAACCATCAAGGTCTTCAAACGCAAGTATTTAGCATCCTTTTCATATAATGTAGAAGTAGCATAGTTCTGAGCGGCATTTGTCCAAGTCGCACGTGGATATTCAGAACTCTGAGAAGGATTCTCTGCAGTCCAAGTGTTATCTACATGATACTGAAGCAAGCCACCTTCTGTTGTAGAAGAAGAACTATAGAATGGCTGACGGAACACATCACTAAGCATACGAGATACATTCCAAGCACCTGTGAACTGAGCATTCAATGAAAGACCTTTCCACTGGAAACCGAAGTTCAAACCTGCAATATACTCAGGATCATCTGTATAACCAAAATCACGGCTCATATCATTACCATCTATGATTCCATTTTTATCCAAATCTACATAAACAGCATCACCAGGTTCCAACGTATTTACCAACTGCTTAGGGAACGCAGAACCAAATTCCTTTTCATAATCAGTCTCAGCTCCTTCATAGTAGAATTTCCAGAACTTATACTGAGAACGAGCACCAATACGATGACCCTTAGAATACTGATATTCGTTATTCATAGGTGCCTCTCGAGCATCAATAACTTCATTCTGGTTATAAGAAAGATTTGCCTTTACCCAATAGCGGAATTCCTTGCCAATCTTATCATTCCAGTTTAAAGAAACTTCATAACCCCAAGATTTCGCTTCACCCAAGTTTGCACGAGGTGCAGTAAAACCTATGAAAGTAGGAACAGTACCATCAGAAACGAAGATATCCTTACGACGCTCCCTGAAATAATCAAATGTTGCACGAAGACGATCATTAAAGAAATTAACATCTACACCATAATCCTGCTTAAAGGCAGTTTCCCATGTAATATCTGGATTATGCTTTTGAGATTCGATAGCACCATACTTTGTTGTTCCATTTTCTACACCAAAGTTGTAACCATATGCACCACCATCTTTACCTGTTCTATTGAACAAAGCTGTCTGGTTAGGTGTATATGGGTCTGCTGTATAATAGAATCGATAAGCAGAACCCAACCAGTCATTACCAACAAGACCCCATGATGCACGAAGTTTCAAGAAAGAAATCACTTTCTTTAAAGGCTTAAAGAATGACTCGTCACTAGCTACCCATCCCACAGAACCTGCAGGGAAGAAACCATATCGCTTTTCTGGTGCAAAGTTTTCAGAACCATTATAACCTACGTTAAACTCAGCCATATAACGGTTATTCCAGTCGTAAGTAACACGACCAACCAAACCTACATAACCATGAGGAATATCAGAATAACTACCTGAAGGATAATAAGTCTTACTCTGATTATACAAAGCAAGAGCTCCGACGGTGTGCATACCAAAGGTACGATTATAATTAAAAGCGGTTTCAAAATACCAATCACGTGCCTTGCCACGACTTTCAGCATATGAAGGTTCTGTCGTGTCACCATTCTTACGATAAAGATATGTAGAATTACCTTCAGCATCAAGCCCCTGATATACTGGGGTATAAGTAGCTACAGAAGCAGAACCCTGCTTATAAACATCAAACTGGCTATTATATGACCCCTTAACTCTCCAAGAAAGACCTTTTGTAATGAAATCCAATTTTTGAGTAAGTTGCAAGTCCATACTCAACTTATTCTTATTAGTGTTCATAAAACCAGAACCATAATAAGTCATAGCTGTACTTCCTACAAATGGAAGGACTTGACCGTCACTGTTATCTGCTGTTGATACAGTATTTACAATATAACGACCATCAACAATACCAGGACTTGAGAAAGGAGTCGCATAATAAATATTCTTTATCATACCAGATGAGCCCTGACCTGTATATGGTTTTTTAGCCTCATCTATTATACCAGAAAGATTCGCACTCAACGTAGTTGTTGGAGTGAGATCCAAATCTATATTAGCACGATAGTTAAAGCGCTCATAACGATAATCATTATCATATGACTCATCAAACTGCTTGAACAAGCCACCAGTGGTATACATACCAGCACTGATGAAATAGCGGAGTTTCTTAGTACCACCAGAAATATTCACGTTACTCTGTGTCTGCAAAGTAACATCTTTCATAATGTAATCAGCCCACTTCATATTTGGGAAACGAATAGGATCGTCACCATTTTTGAAGTGATCAATAACAGACTGTGAAAAACGAGCTCCACTACCATCATTGGCTAACATTGCATTATAGAATGTAGCATAATCATAAGAAGAAGCTTGCTCTACCATTTTAGTAGGAGTCAGCGCTGAGAATGTTGTAGAAGCTGTAATTTTAGCTTTACCCTCCTGACCACGTTTGGTAGTAATCAAAACAACACCATTTGCACCACGTACACCGAACACAGCAGTAGCAGATGCATCTTTCAAGACCGTAATGCTTTCAATTTCATTAGGGTCTATATCGCTCATAGAACGTTCTACACCATCAACTTGAATCAATGGTTCTGAATTTTCCCATGAACCTTTACCACGAACGAAAATAGAAGCTGCATCACTACCAGGCTCACCGGAATACTGAACAGTTGTCACACCTGAAAGCTGACCCGCCAAAACATTATTAACAGAAGATATTGGAGTTTTTACCAAATCATCACCTTTGACAGATGACAAAGCACCTGTAACGGTCACTTTCTTCTGAACACCATAGGCTACAACTTCGACGCCTTTCAGATTTACAGCACCAGCAGATTTCAGCTGCACTTTTAAACCATTCTTTGCATCTACTGTTACATTATCATAACCAATGTAAGAGATTTGTAGTTTGGTACCTGGCTTTACATTCAATACGAAATTACCATCCAAGTCGGTTACAGTTCCTGTACCTTTGGCACCTACTACCTTGATAGTAGCACCAATAACAGGCTCACCCATATCATCTACTACAGTACCCTTGATACTGTTAGCCTGCTGGGCAATCTGAACTGCAGCATTAGCTGTCTGCACTCCGTAAGGACTGAATGCTAAAGCCGAACATGCAACTACCGTTGGTAGAGCTGTTGTTTTTAATAGCTTTTTACTATTCATGTTATTAATTAGGTTGTTATATTATCTTTATTAGGTCCACATGTAACCAGCACAAGGTCTTTCGTGGCATATTTTGTTAAAATTAGGCCGTAGGTTGATGCGCAACCGATGGTATAATCTTATTAAGTATAGTTTATTACGATGGCAAAAGTACCTAAAATTGTATCTATACACCCGTAATTTTTGATTACAAGACTTTATTTTTTGATATTTAACATTTACAATGAGTACAAAAAAAAATCCCCTTCCAAAACTCACGTTCAAGAAGGGGAAAATACCTTTTTTATTATATATATCTAATTACCATCTGGCTTTATCGTCTCATAAATCGGACAAAGTGCCCAATGAAATGTTTTCCAATCATCTGGTTGGGCTGGATTATAATCTTTCCAATCATTTCTTAAATTATTAACAATTGGCAACTGAAGCTTTTTCATGCCCATCACAACCATTTTTGACACTTCATAAGCGCCATATTGATTGAAGTGTGTATTATCTGCCAACGCTGTTGTCTGACCAGGAAATGTATTTGCTGGATAATGAACCAAAGCTTTCGTACTATTGTCATAACCTAAAGTTTCGAAGAATGTACGAGTCATGTCATGAAGTTCTATTACAGGAACCTTTTCTCGAATAGCAACAGCACGCATCGCCTCCGGATAATTACTGTGTGTTTCTAAAATTTTAGTCTTACTTGTATCCCATGCACGACGCTGCGTTGGAGTAACAAAAATTATGGTTGCCCCTGCTTTGCGAGTCATATCTATAAATTTCTTCAATGCAAAGGAGAAATTATAATATGCGCCAGCACCGGGACCTTTTTCTTTCTGATCATTATGACCAAATTCACAAAGCACATAATCACCCTTCTTAATCATACTCATAATTTTATCAAGACGTTTCTGGGCGATAAAAGATGATGCCGTAAGTCCACTTTCCGCAAAGTTAGCAAAACATACCTGATCATCAAACCAGCGAGGAATCATCTGTCCCCAACTAGCCCAAGGCTCTTTGGCTTGATCGACAACAGTAGAGTTACCACAAAGGAAAACTGTAGGTGCTATCGTATCACGCTCAACTCGTATCTCCCGAACAGCAGGAGCAGAACCATTAAACTCCAATGTCAGGCGATCATCCCAATGAAGGTATTCTCTCTCCCTATCTTTTATAAGTACGCGTTCCTTATTATTAATATAAGGGCTGCGCTTATTGACCAAAAACGAGAATGTCTGATATTTACCTTTCTTCGTTACGCACTCTTCAAGAAAGAGACGACGACATTCCGCACGAACAACTGTAGATGCTGCACGCTTACTACTACCTAAAGTTACGGTAACACGATAATTACCATCCGGAACTTTTACAGAAAAAAAGAATGCTTTTTTAATATCTTTCTTTTCTGGTGCAGCTACAACATCATAGCCATATCCTGCTTGATCTGTATAATTAGGCTGACTTTTTGTCATATCAAACTGATATGTCTGAGCAGGCACCCCTAATGCACTCAAAAGCAAGCCTGCTAATAACAATTTTATTTTCATGGTCCTTCCTATAATCATTACTTCACTTTTTCGCCATTGATGACAACATTCTTTACCGTTGTATTGGTAATCATATTCTTATCGAATGAATTTTTCTCATCATGAATATGGATATCCTTAAATGAAAAATCATTCAAAATGTATTTATCGCTAGTCCCTACATTAAAGAAATTACCACAATCCATTTTAATATTTTCTATCGCAATATTATTGCACTGACTTGTAGGCATATCCGGACGATTCTGCTTTTCATAGAACTGAGTCCAAGGACGAACAACTAAGAAGTTCTCACAATTACCAGTAATATTGCTTACTGTAACATACTCATAATGCTGAGGTGTATCAGGACGCATCTTTAACCAAAGCACACGATGTGCTTTATCAACCTTAATGTTACGAAGGATAACATTACGGTCGTGAACACTTTCACTTCCCAATGTCAGACAACCATGGACAATACCATAATGACAATTCTGAATCATGATACGATTGCAAGGACCATTCGTTGAATCAACATCAGCATAAGTACCCTTACCACCTTTTAATACTACAGCATCATCATTAACATTCATGAAACAGCCATTTATCAAAACATCATCGCATACATCGATATCAATAGCATCACTACTTGGAGCCTTAACACCCTCTGTCGGAGCATATATATAGCAATCTAAATAACGCACATGGTTGCTTCTATAGAGATGATTGGTCCAGAAAGGACTATTGATAAGATGCACATCCTGTACGGTTACATTCTTACAATTAGAAATATAAACAAGACGAGGACGCTGAGCATCTTTATTGGTGCACTGACGATTCCATTCGCGACGAATCCAAAATTCCTTCCAATAATGATAGCCATTACCATTAATTGTTCCCTTTCCGGCGATGGTAAATCCATCCAGACCATCGGCATTAACGATAGCCGTAAAATACTTACAGGTTTGCCCTTCGATACGAGTTTCTTGAATAGCAAAGTTCTCAATACGATCAGACCCCTTGAGCACACCACCTTCTTCTACATAAAGATGAGTACCCTTCTTAAAAAATAAACTACCCGTCTGAAAAGTTCCCTTAGGAACTACAACTACGCCACCGCCCTGTTGAGAAGCCACATCTATAACTTTCTGTATAGCAGCAGTTTGCACTAGATTACTATCGCGAACAACACCATAGTCTGTAATCACATATTTCTTGCCCAACTGTGCTACATCAACCTTAGTGGTATCATTAAACCAAGAATCTATAGGAGTGCCATCAGGCCATAATTGTTTTTTTGCTTTGGCATTTACAGTCTGACAACCAGACCAACCAGCTACAAATAATAAGGCTATTAATAAGATTTTTTTCATCGTTTAGAGTAAAAGTTAGATGTCTGCAAAGATACAAAAAGATTTATCTGCCAATTTTTAGGATTTGGTAAAAAAACTCTGATTTTTGATAAAAACAATACATTTACTCCTATATGACAAAATATTTTTGCTATCTTTGCGGAACAAAACTTATCAAAAACGAAGTATGAAGGATTTCTTAAAAAATGTACTTGCTACTATCATAGGTATTTTTCTGTTTGGGTCTCTTATTGGATTTTTCGGCCTAATCAGCCTTATCGGTATGATTTCTTCGAAAAGCGCAGGAACTACTTTACAGGACAATTCCGTTTTGGTTCTTAAACTTCAGGGAATAATTAACGAACAGGCAAGCGATAACTTCATTGGACAGATTACAGGGCATCAAATCAACCAAATCGGTATGAACGAAATGATGTCAGCCATCAAAAAAGCCAAAAATGATAAGCATATTCAGGGTATCTATTTGGAGTCAGGCTTTTTGTCTGCAGACTGGGCTACCGTGCAAGAGATAAGAGGTGCATTACAAGATTTCCGTAAATCAGGTAAATGGATTATCGCTTATGGTGAACGCTTTAATCAGCCTACATACTATATCAGTACTGCTGCCAATAAAGTATACCTCAATCCTGAAGGTATGATTGACTGGCATGGTATAGCAGCTCAACCTGAATATTACAAAGACTTATTCGCAAAATTTGGGGTTCGTTTTCAAATTTTCAAAGTAGGAAAATATAAAAGCTATACCGAAACATTTACCGAAGACAAAATGAGTGACGCTAACCGTGAACAGATGAGTCGTATTATCAACGGTTTATGGTCTGAAGTGTGCACACAGGTTTCTCAGTCTCGTCACATCAGTACCAGCCAGCTTAACCAGTATGCTGATGATATCGTTTCACTCGACGGAGGTAAATCATTACTTAAAAAGAATTTCGTAGATGGTCTTTTATATGCCGACGAAATAAAATCTGTAGTCAAAAAGCGACTCGGACTTGAAGACGATGACATGATTCATCAGGTGAGCGTTGCCGAAATGAACAAAGCTATTATCAACGAGGATAAGGGAGATAAAATCGCTCTATACTATTGTGAGGGTAGCATTATTGATAAGGCGAATTCATTGAATAACAATGAGCCACAGATTGTTGCGAGCAAAGTTTGCAAAGATTTGGAAGACATGGCCAATGATGACAGAATTAAAGCTGTAGTTCTCCGCATCAATTCTGGGGGTGGAGATGCTTATGCTTCTGAGCAAATCTGGCATTATGTCAAGAAGTTGAATGCCCAAAAGCCTGTAGTGGTATCAATGAGCGGCATGGCTGCTTCAGGAGCTTACTATATGAGCATGGGCGCACGATGGATTGTAGCTCAACCTACTACAGAAACTGGAAGTATTGGTATTTTTGCAGCCATTCCAGACTTTAGTGGACTGATGACACAAAAACTTGGCATCAAATTTGATGAGATAGGAACCAATAAGAATAGCACATTCTCAATGAATAACCCTATCCCTATGGCAAGACCATACAATGAAGCTGAAGCCAAAGCGCTGCAGAGATATGTTGACAGAGGTTATGACTTATTCTGCCAACGCGTAGCGGATGGAAGAAAATTGTCTGTAAATCAAGTACATGAGGTAGCACAAGGGCATGTATTCTTAGGAACAGATGCCCTCAAACTCAAACTGGTAGACCAATTAGGCAGTATGGATGATGCTATCCAAAAAGCGGCTTCATTTGCCAAACTGAAAAACTATTATACAGTAGACTATTCACAACCTACGAATTGGATAGACCAACTATTTGGTATAACAGAAGACAGCAACTCTTTAGATGAACAACTTCGTTTGGCATTAGGCGAATACTATACACCATTTATGATGTTACGAAACATCAAGCAACACGAAGTATTACAGGCACGCATTCCATATATACTAAACTTGTATTAATGAGAACAGAAGGAGATTTCATAAAAATCAATGATTGGCTCTTACCTCTATCTTGGATTTACGGTGCAGGGGTAAGATTCCGAAACTGGCTTTTTGATGTAGGCATCAAGAAGTCGAGAGCATTTGATATACCTGTCATCTCTGTAGGTAATATCACCGTAGGAGGGGCTGGTAAAACACCGCATGTAGAATATCTGATAAGATTATTGCAAGATGTAGCACAAGTTGCTATATTGAGTCGTGGCTATAAACGTAAAAGTCATGGCTATGTTTTAGCTGGTCCAAACACTGCCATGCCTGAAATTGGCGACGAACCTTACCAAATGCACCAGAAATTTCCAAATGCATTTGTTGCCGTTGACAAAGATAGATGCAGAGGTATCGATCATCTTTCCTTTGATGACGAAACACGCTCTACAGATGTCATCCTACTAGACGATGCCTTTCAGCATCGTTATGTTAAACCTGGCATCAATATCCTACTGATAGATTATCACAGACTGATTATTTACGACAAGTTATTACCTGCCGGCAGACTTCGTGAACCTCTAAGTGGTAAAAACAGAGCAGACTTGGTTATTATCACCAAATGTCCAAAAGACTTGAAACCTATGGAATTCAGAGTACTAACCAAAGCTATAGATCTGTTTCCATATCAACAGTTGTATTTTACGACACTAGATTACGACCCTCTCAACCCGATCTTCGATCAAGCAGAGAAAAAAGAGGTTGCACTTCAGGAATTACGCAATAAAAACGTACTTCTTCTGACCGGTATAGCTTCGCCCAAACAGATGATCATGGATCTGAGAACCTATCAACCCATCATCAAACCACTAACCTTTAGCGACCATCATCAGTTTACCAATAGAGACATTGAAAAAATCAATGAAACATTTGCAGCAATGTCATCACCTAAACTGATTATTACAACAGAAAAAGATGCTACACGCATCCAATGCCTCGAAGGTTTGAGTGAAGAAGTAAAAAAGAGCATTTACAGTCTGCCTATCAAAGTAAGATTTATGCTCAATGAAGAAGAATTTAATGAAAAAATAATAAGCTATGTACGAAAAAATTCAAGAAACAGCATCCTGGTTAAAAGAAAGGATGACCACAAGTCCAAAAACAGCAATCATTCTAGGAACGGGGCTGGGACAATTAGCTTCAGAAATAACTGACAGTTACGAGTTTTCGTATGCTGATATTCCAAACTTTCCAGTATCAACAGTAGAAGGACATGCTGGAAAATTGATTTTCGGTAAGTTAGGCGGCAAAGATATTGTCGCTATGGAGGGTCGTTTCCATTTTTATGAAGGCTATTCCATGAAGGAAGTTACTTTCCCAGAGCGAATCATGTACGAATTGGGTATCAAGACGCTTTTTGTATCTAATGCTTCTGGTGGTATGAATCCTTCATTCAAGATTGGAGACTTAATGATTATCAACGACCACATTAATTTCTTCCCAGAGCACCCTCTCCATGGTCCAAACTTCCCTACTGGTCCTCGCTTCCCTGATATGCATGAAGCCTATGACCATCAGTTGATTAAATTGGCTGATGAGATTGCTCAAGAAAAAGGTATCGAAGTGAAACATGGCGTATATGTAGGTGTACAGGGACCTACCTTTGAGACCCCTGCCGAGTATCGCATGTACCGCATCCTTGGTGGTGATGCCGTTGGCATGAGTACTGTTCCAGAAGTCATTGTAGCTCGTCATTGTGGTATCAAAGTATTCGGAATTAGTGTAATCACAGACTTGGGAGGATTTGATGTTCCTGTAGAGGTTAGTCACGAAGAGGTTCAGAAGGCAGCCAACGAGGCTCAACCAAGAATGACTGAGATCTTCCGCGAAATCATTCGCCGGTCTGAATAATTATAGGATTAAGAAATAAACTAGATGGAAATATCTAAATTAGGTGAGTTTGGTCTGATTAAGCGCCTCACAAAAGACATTGCTATCAAAAACGAGTCAACCGTATATGGTGTGGGCGATGATTGTGCCGTGATGCACTACCCAGACAAGGAAGTGCTGATGACTACAGATATGCTTATGGAGGGTATTCACTTCGACTTGACCTACATGGACTTGGAGCACTTAGGCTATAAGTCTGCCATGGTTAACTTAAGTGATATCTTTGCCATGAACGGAACGCCTCGCCAGCTCGTTGTAAGTCTTGCTGTAGATAAGCGCTTCAAAGTAGAAGATGTAGAAGCCTTCTATCGTGGTTTACGTGCAGCTTGCGATAAATGGAACGTTGATATCGTAGGTGGCGACACAACGTCATCTTATACAGGTCTTGCTATCAGCATTACTTGTATTGGCGATGCCTCAAAAGACGAAATCATATATCGAAACGGTGCTAAAGAAACCGATATCATCTGTGTCAGCGGAGACTTAGGAGCAAGCTACATGGGACTCCAACTTCTTGAACGCGAAAAGAGCGTGTATTATGGTCAGATTAACGACTTTAACAAGAAACTGAAAGAGGCTAAGATTGCAGATGATAAAAATAAAGTAGCTGCTCTTGAAGCCAAAAGAAAAGAAGTATTTGATTTTCAACCAGATTTCTCAGGTAAAGAATATCTTTTGCAACGCCAGATTCAACCAGAAGCTCGTGGTGACATCAACCAAAAGCTGAAGGAAGCAGGCATTCGCCCTACTTCTATGATGGATATTTCTGATGGTTTGAGTAGCGAACTGCTACACATTTGCAGCCAAAGCCACTGTGGATGCCGCATCTACGAAAAGAATCTGCCTATCGATTACCAAACAGCTGTGATGGCAGAAGAACTGAACATGAATGTCACTACTTGTGCACTGAATGGTGGCGAAGACTACGAATTAGTGTTCACAGTACCTATTGGTGATCACGAAAAGCTAGAAGGCATAGAAGGTATTCGTCAAATCGGCTATATTACAAAAGAAAACCTTGGCGCGATGCTGATTACACGCGACGATAAGGAATTTGAATTGAAAGCACAGGGGTGGAATCCTCTGTTTGATCAAAAAGACTAATCCAAGCGTTCTAGATGTTAACAAATATTAATGCATAGAACTTTTATGGATATTTTTTTGCGGGTTCAAAGTTTTTTACTACCTTTGCACCCGCAATTAAGCACGGTACCTTAGCTCAGGTGGTAGAGCAATGGACTGAAAATCCATGTGTCCTTGGTTCAACTCCAAGAGGTACCACTCCTCCTTTCATTAGGGCGGTTCTCTTATTACAAGAAGGCCGCCTTTTTTATTTTTTTTTATCATTACACTAAATTATCCCTAATATCCCTAAAATATCCAAAAGAATACTCGTTTGTTATTATTTTTACGTAAGTTTGTACACTGAATAAAGAAATATAAGCTATTATTTAACGTAGAAAACAAATGAGAAGAACTATTCTATTAGCACTTTCTTTGCTTTTTTCTCTTACAAGTGTATTTGCAGGAGATTACAGCAAGTATTACCAAAATTTACCTAAAGCAATGCCTGAAGTTACGGTTCCAACAATACCTGCAAATACCGTTTCAATACTTGATTGTGGTGGCAAAGGAGATGGTATTACCTCTAACACAGAAGCATTTCGCAAAGCAATAAGCAAATTAAGCAAACTAGGCGGTGGTCATTTGAATGTACCTGCTGGTATTTATCTTACAGGATTGATTTCTTTCAAGGATAATATCGACCTTCATTTGGAGAAAAATGCAATTATTGTTTTCTCTGAAGATAAGAAAGAATTTATTAAGGAAGAAAATGGTGTAAAAGATGCCAAGGCTACACCTGGTATTAATGCCAGCAAGCGCAAGAATATTTCTATTACGGGTGAAGGTATCATCGACGGTAATGGAGAATGGTGGCGCCCTGTTAAACGAAGCAAGGTGAGCAACACCGAATGGAACGACTTCAAGGCTATGGGTGGAACTGAAAGTGCCAAAGGCGACTTATGGTATCCATTCAACCTGAAACATTTTGATAACATTGCTGCTACACCTGAAGCTCAGGAGAAAATGCGTACACACCTCATACGCCTGACTGATTGCGAAAATGTATTGATTCAAGGCGTTACAGTTGAAAATTCTCCAAAATTTCATATTGTACCACAACGCTGTAAGAATGTTATTATTGATGGCATAACTGTACGTTGCCCATGGAATGCTCAGAATGGCGATGCTATCGATATCGGTAACTGTACCAATGTACTTATCGTGAATAACGTGATTGACGCGGGTGATGACGGTATCTGTATGAAAGGTGGTGCTGGTGCAAAAGCATTAGAATACGGTCCATGTCAGAACATCAACATACAAGATAATATCGTTTACCATGCTCACGGTGGTTTCGTTATCGGAAGTGAGTTCTCGGGTGGAATGAAGAATATCTACGTACACAATAATACTTTCTCTGGCACTGACACAGGACTTCGCTTCAAGAGTTCTGTTGGTCGTGGTGGTACTACAGAAGATATCTACATTAGCAATATCTACATGACTGACATCGATAATCAGGCCATTGTATTCGAGACAACCTATTTTGACAACCATGTTGGTGCTAAGAAAGGCGCTCAACCTACCAAAGTTGAGTTTGCACCTAACTTTACTGACATCCACATGAAAGATATCGTAGTAAGAGGTTGTAAAACAGGTATTGCTGCTCATGGCGAAAAAGGCATGATTCATGGTATTACCATCGAAAATGCAAACATTTTCTATCATGAAACCGCTCAGGATATTGATGCAAACAGTGATATCACATTGACAAATGTTAACTTTGTTACATTTGCCCAATAAACGAAACTCACTTTATAGCACTTCGACGACATCATCGATGACGCGAAAGTGAATATCAAGACCCGCAAAAGGCATACCATAGACCTTCTGCGGGTCTTTTTGATATTGCGGGCGAGGGTCTTCAGCAAGAACCTCCTGTAATTGAGCTATCGTTTCATCTGTCCACCCCTTTTGCGTCAATAGACGTGCTTTAGTATTATCAGATAAAACAACCTTTAGCTTACACCATTTCCGCTCATCTACAAAACCACTTTGTGCCTCTGCATGACTATCAGCATAGGTCACATACGGCTTAATGTCATAAATCGGTGTACCGTCCATGAGATCAGCCCCAAGAACATGGATAACAGGACCACGATGACTTTCCCACTCCACATAATCGATTCTCACAGACGATAAACCTAAACCATTCGGACGAAAAGGACTTCTACTGGCAAAAACGCCTACTTTCTCATTACCCCCCAAACGAGGTGGGCGAACCATCAGGCTATTTGCAGCATGCTTATTCGCAGAAAACTGCCAAATAAGCCACAAATACTCAAATCCTTCTATTCCACGAATAGCATCAGGATTACGATATTGCGGTTCGAAGACGATTTCGCCTTTCAGTTCTTCTATAATACCACTTTGCTTAGGTATACCAAATTTAGAAGCAAAGGGAGAATGAAAAATTGCTACTGGTTGTATTTCCATGATGCAAAGGTAACAATTTTTATTGCAATAACCCCTCTACCTTATTGCTCAACATAATCAAAGTAAGCAAAATCGGCATATCCACTACCCTGCGCATACATACCAAGGGTGACACCCGTAAATCCACCGACTACTTCTGTACTTAACAAGGTGGAAGAAAGTTGACCTACATTTTTATAATGCATCCCCTCCTCTGCATAATCGAAATAATACTGATTATCACCCGAACGCACACGTAGTTTCAAATTGTAGGGATTGTAGATATGAGCAAAAACAATCTCATTATGAGGTAGATTCTTCACAACATACCGAAGTCCGACAGCATACTTACCATTCTTTTCTGCCTGTACAAAAAGATCATAATGCCCGTCATTAATCTGATAAACGGTTAGTCCACTTTCAAAACCCGTCTTACCATGAGGAGTTACCTGTGTTTCCAAAACGATTCGCTCAGCTTCCTGTCGAAGGCCAAGGAAAGTTGGACGGTTATTTTCTGTCAAACTACTCCATCCACCTTTCAACCGCAATTTACCCGACACAAACTGATAATTATCCCAAACAGGATTCTGCAGATACACCCATTGAGGCCCTAATTGACCAGACGAGAAAACTATTTTCCCAGTAGACTTTGTCCATTCGACAGCCGGCAATAGAGATGCCTGCATCAAAGTATCGATAGGTTGAAGATTATATACTATCGGCCATTGGCCCTCATCCCATTTCACAGGAGCGATACACGTTTCCCGACCTAAATGATGATAACTCCCCCCCATATTGCGATAAGCCAGGAATGTTATCCACCAACTACCATCAGGCGCCTGAACGAAATCACCATGTCCCGTGCCTTGAATCTGCATCAATTGCCCCTTCATATTACAATTAGTAAGAATAGGGTTAGCCGGATTACTCTCATAAGGTCCCGCTATATTTTTACTGCGTGCAATCGTGAGATGGTGTGCCAATTCCGTTCCACCTTCCGAAATAAGCAAATAATAATAACCATCTTTCTTATAAATATGAGGTCCTTCTGGATATCGGCCACCATCACCATGCCATATGGCCCTACTAGGTGTCAACTGTTTACCCGTTTTAGCATCGATCTCACACAGCATAATCGTATTGTCAGGGTTACTGACCATATAGCATTTTCCATGTTCAAAATAAAGTGACGGATCTATCCCCTGTTGCTCCAACCAAACAGGTTCACTCCAAGGCCCTTGCGGATTTTTTGCCGTTACCAAGAAATTTCCGCCATGTCCTATATTCGTCGTAATCATATAATAAACACCCTCATAATAGCGAAGCGTAGGAGCATAAATGCCTGTCCACGAATTAGCACCTTGCAACGGGAGTTGAGATTCACGATCGAGAACATTACCGATTTGTTGCCAGTGTATCAAGTCTTTACTGTGAAAAATAGGAACTCCCGGAAAATAATTAAAAGAAGAATTCACGAGATAAAAATCGCTTCCTACTCTACATATACTTGGATCAGGATGAAAACCAGGAATGATGGGATTACGAAACTCCTTGCTCTGTGCAAAAAGTGCCAAAACACAACAAACGAAAACAAAAAAAGTTGACAAACGCTTCATAGTAAACATGATTATCGGTTCTATCTGCAAAGATAATAAAAAATATCAAAAGCATTGTGGTATCAAAAAATTATGGTAACTTTGCATAAAACGCAAAAAGAAGAACAATCAATGAAAATCATCAAACCTCAATATGAAATATGGGAGCAGGCTCAGGGTGAAAATGCGATATATACCCAGATTGAGCGTGCTGGTAGAGTATGTTACAAAAGCGAAGAGCATACGACTGCAACGAGTGCTAAACCCTTTGTTGGTCGCATGATAGAGCACGAGCACTATGCTATGCTTGAACATGGTACGGTGTATCTCTGCGCTGACCATGGCGTACTAACCAGTAAATATGCTACCAACCCTTTCAGCAGACTGAACACCGTAAACGGTAAAGATTACATCACCACCAATATGCGTGTACTCGCTGAAAACAAATGGTTGGACGACCTGCAGTATTTCGAGGATTATAATAGTAATTTTGAGCGTCGTATCACCGTTCATTTCACTACTCAAGTAGCGATTACCCGCGAATTCAATCGCCATCGGGCAGACTCTATGGCGGAACAAAGTACACGCTATTGCAATTACAGCAAAAACAAGTTTGGTAATGAAATTTCGGTAAATCTACCAGAATGGGTAAAAAATGAACCCGATTTTGATAGTAATACTAATTACGATCAACATGATTTTGTAAATTTACTCCGCGATATGAGCGAAGGCAAAAGTTCAGAATGGAGCAAGTTCCAATTATGGCTTTTTGCCAATGAAGCTGCAGAGTATGCATACATGCATCTGATAGAATTAGGATGCAAGCCGCAAGAGGCTCGTGTCATACTTCCTCTCGACACCAATACAGAATTGGTACATACTGCATTTGTTAGTGACTGGAAACATTTCTTCGACTTGAGAGCTCTCGGTACAACTGGTGCGCCCCATCCTGACGCCAAGGCTATCGCACAGCCTCTCTACGAGGAATTCAAGACAAGAGGATACATTTTATGAGAGAAATCAAAACAGGCAAACCGCTAAGCGAACAAGAAAATGATTCGCTTCAAACTTATCTCTCTGAGATAGGAAAAGAAAATTTACTCTCCGAACAGGAAGAGCAGGAACTGTCTGCTAAAATACAAAATGGCGACGAAAGTGCTATAGAGAAATTGACGACAGCCAACCTGCGTTTTGTGGTTAGTATCGCCAAACGCTATCAAGATCGAGGGCTTGGTATCAATGATCTGATTAGTGAGGGTAATTTTGGTTTAATGAAAGCAGCACGAAAGTTTGATGCTGCTAAGGGGCAACGCTTTGTACAATATGCGGTGCATTTCATCCGGCAGGCAATCGAGAATGCGATACAGGAACAAAGTGGTATCTATACTTTACCACATAGCATGGACGATCCTGTGGAATTAAAGCAAAGCAAGGCTTTCTCAGTTGATGCTCCTTTGGTACAAGGCAAGACTGCAAGTTTGCTTCACGTATTAAGCGATCCTAATGCTGTCATTCCTGACAAGCCCTATCTTGATGATGTCTTACGCCAAGGCTTAATTCGTTCACTTAGCGTACTGAACGACAGAGAAAGAAGAGTGGTCAGTATGTTTTATGGTCTCAATGACCAGAATGCTGGTCTTACCTATGAGGAAATAGGCACACAATTGGGCTTGAAACGCGAACGTGTACGCGATATTCGCAAGAAAGCTGAACGAAAAATGAAGAAATATACAAAAAATGATCAATTGAAATCATACCTTAAATAAGGTAATAGAAGTATGTTTTTCCAAAAGAGCCGTTAGCGTATTTATATGAAGCTAACGGCTCTTTTGTTGTTTTATGGCATCGGAAGAAGTCCTTCCCATCTGACATCCCATTCTTTTGGAAATCCTGGATTCTTGCTTTGATTACCATCCCAACCAGCACACATCAAGGCAACTGTTGTCAAGAGCCCACCATTACCAGGAAGATACACACGTAACCGATCATCTTGATAATTATGCCCGCTCACTAAATAAGTATTGGTACGTTGAGGTAACAACAGCGCATTTACAGCAGCTTCCGGGTCACCCAGGCGAGTAGCACACATCGCTGTCATTGGGAAATCCCACCCCCAGGTTTTATTCCAGTTCCAATTTTTAATCACCCAATCAAAAGTATGTCGCATGATATTTTTATCCACCAATTTGTTATCGGGCAAAATACCTAATGCCCCCAGCACGGCCATATGGTCTGAAGTACATCTGATATCCTGATAGGTCTCTACTGCAGATTCTGCAGCCAGATATAAGCTATCAGCATTCGCAGCCAAAGGAGATAACTTTTCTACGAGTACATCCCATTTCTCTTTTCGAGGCAATCCACGGCGTTCACGCCATTTTTGGGCAACCTGAATGGCATAATGCCAATAAGACAATTCAAAAGGAGGATTGTAGGTCACCTCTGCTTTCAAGGTTTCTTGAGCAGGTATACAACCTTTTAATATATAACGATCGTTAGTCTGATCATACGTCGCAAACGAATACATAAAATCTGCCGTCTGATCAATAAGTTCACCATACTTATCCAATAGCAACTGAGATGGATGAGCACGATACAACAACTCAGCCAAATAAATAAGATGAGGTTGCTGCCATATCAGATAAGAACCGACATTAGATGGAGCCTCTGCGCCAGAAGGATCGGTCATTTTCATCCATCGTATTCCATCAAAACCTTGTCGCTTAGCTATATCGCGCGCTACAGGCGCAACCTTCTGATACCAACTTAACGGGCGATCGAGTAACTCTGAATGTCCCCATAAGGCAAACTGAGCTAAATGCCACCAGGTCATCTCCAAATGAAATTTTCCAAACCACGAATTATAAGTAAGTCCGGTTTCTTGTGGTGGTGTAGTACCCGCATCATTGACAGCCAATAAATATTGCGAAAGAACCACACGTCGTTCTAATTCCTTCGCTCTATTATCTTTAACATGAGAGAAATCAACAATACCCCCACTCTTCCAATACCCCTGCCAATAATGAGCAGAAGCCTGACTGGTGGATTTAAAATCAGCAAGATGTATAGTGAACTTATCGGGAAGATTCTGACGATATTCCACAGAAAACTCTAATTCATTCGCACGTGACTGAAGAACAAAGACATGCTCTGCTTTTTTCTGTAAATCCGCCTTACCTTTCCAACTGACGATAACATAATATATCGTAGCATCCAACTGATGCTGAAGAACAACAGCATGGTCATACCGCGCAACGATAGTTGTCGTATGCTTATCATTAGCCTTCCAATCACAAGCATCATCACTGTGTCCACCCGTAGGATAAGGAAAACGAAGACGAACAGAAGGCTTTACCGTAGACCTTACCACAGAAGCGATACGATCTGCATCTGGAGAGCATACCGTCTGAACTTCATATTTATTTCCGCCATAGTAAAAAGAGCTATGGATTACTCCGTTCCACATATCTAATGATTCACGAATCTGACGAACCTGTTGAATATCCGCTAAATTTAATCCAACCGTTCCCAAATGAAGTCGATGTGCATTTTTACGATACCACTCACTCGCATCATGCTGTCGTCCCTTCGTTTTAAATTGCGCTGCATAGTACTCAAGGTGTCCACGTCCGAAGTCTTTAGCCACAAGCGCCTCTTCAGCTCTCAAGTTATCCGGATTAGCGAAAGTATGCCATCCCCAGTCGCTCATCGTTCCCAGAGGCACCCCATGCGAATAGTACTCAGGAAAAGTTTGCAGTCCTGTACCATCTACCGTCATCGCAAAACCGCCATTGCCTACAGAAAGAGACTGAAGAGAATCCATAGAAGTTACCCAAGGATTATTCCGGGTAACCACAGCATGACGATCAATTTTCGCCCAAAGGGGCGAATGAAATAACAATGAGCAAAAAGCAAGACTCAGTATATGAACTTTGAAATGTTTAGACATGTGAATATTAGGTATTAAATATTTGTGTTAGCTTCGCAAAGATAACAAATCAAGCTGGAATAAGAAAACAAACACACACATATTTTAAGTGAACAAAAATAAAATCACATTTCATATAGAAACAAGGCTATAATTCATAAAATATAGCTACCTTTGCAGTCGATTACGAGAAAGTTAATTTCTATATTACAAACATAACTAACGAGGTATCAATAGCAATTCCTCAATTAAAAAAAATGATTATGAGTACACAATGGAGAGGTTTCAAAGGAAACAAGTGGAAGAATGAAGTAAATGTTCGCGATTTCATTCAGCACAACTACACCAGTTATGACGGTGACGAAAGTTTCCTCGCAGGACCTACTCAAGCAACAGAGACACTTTGGGGTAAACTTCAGGAGCTTCAGAAAGAAGAGCGTGCTAAAGGCGGCGTTCTTGATATGGAGACAGAAGTAGTATCAAGTTTAACAGCTTACGGACCAGCTTACATCGATGAAAAAACTAAGGATTTAGAAAAAGTTGTCGGTCTCCAGACAGACAAGCCACTCAAGCGCGCATTTATGCCTTACGGTGGTATTAAGATGGCAGCACAGGCTTGTACTACTTACGGTTACGAACCATCAGAAAAACTTACAGAAATCTTCACTAAATATTGCAAGACTCACAATGACGGTGTGTTCGACAGTTACACACCAGAAATGCGTTTGGTTCGCCATGCCCATATTCTTACTGGTCTTCCTGACACTTATGGCCGTGGTCGTATCGTAGGTGACTATCGTCGTGTAGCACTTTACGGTATCGATTTTCTGATAGAAGAGAAGAAGAAAGACCTCGCTAACATGGGCGACCGTGAAATGATCGACGATGTTATTCGTCTTCGCGAAGAGGTTTCTATGCAGATTCGTGCCCTCAAGGGTTTGAAGGAAATGGCTGCAATCTATGGTTTTGATATTTCTCAGCCTGCTACAAATGCTATTGAAGCTGTTCAGTGGTTGTATTTCGGCTACCTGGGTGCTGTTAAGACTCAGAATGGTGCAGCGATGTCTGTTGGTCGTGTTTCTACATTCCTTGATATCTATATCACTCGTGATCTCAACGAGGGTACACTGACAGAGGAAGAAGCACAGGAGCTCATCGACCACTTGGTTATGAAGTTCCGCATGGTGAAATTCGCTCGTATCCCTTCTTATAATGAGTTGTTCTCTGGCGACCCTGTTTGGGCTACTCTCGAAGTTGGTGGTATTGGTCAGGATGGCCGTTCTATGGTTACCAAGAACGACTTCCGTTTCCTCCATACATTAGAGAATATGGGTCCTTCACCAGAACCTAACTTGACAGTACTTTATAGTTCTCGTCTTCCTAAGAATTTCAAGCACTATGCTGCGATGATTTCTGTAAAGACAAGTTCTATTCAGTATGAGAATGATGATGTAATGCGCCCAATATGGGGTGATGACTATAGCATCTGCTGCTGTGTATCTGCTACACAGACCGGTAAAGAGATGCAGTTCTTCGGTGCTCGCGCCAACCTAGCTAAATGTCTTACATACGCTATCAGCGGTGGTGTAGACTCTAAGACTCGTCAGCAAGTAGGTCCTGCTTATCGTCCTATCGAGGGTGATGTAGTAACTTATGAGGACTTCTTGCCTAAGTTCCTGGATATGATGGAATGGTTGGCTGCTGTATATGTGAAGACATTGAACTTGATTCACTACATGCATGACAAATACTTCTATGAAGCAGCAGAGATGGCACTCATCGATACTGATGTTCGTCGTACTTTCGCTACAGGTATTGCCGGTTTCTCTCATGTAGTCGACTCTATCAGCGCTATCAAGTATGCTAAGGTTAACATCATTCGTGACGAGACTGGTTTCCCTCTCGAATTTAAGACAGAAGGCGACTTCCCTCGCTATGGTAACGATGATGAGCGTGCAGACGAGATCGCAGTTTGGTTGCTGAAGACCTTCATCACGATGATTAAGAAGCATCATACTTATCGTAACTCTGAGCCTACAACAAGTATTCTTACCATCACATCAAATGTTGTTTATGGTAAGTACACCAGTAACATGCCTGATGGTCGCAAGGCTGGTACTCCATTGGCTCCAGGTGCTAACCCAAGTTACGGTGCTGAGCAAAATGGCTTGCTCGCTTCTTTGAACTCTGTAGCGAAGTTGCCTTATGAGTATGCACTCGATGGTATCTCTAATACACAGACCATTAACCCTGATGCACTCGGTCATGATGATGAAGAGCGTGCTAATACTTTGGTCGGTGTTATGGACGGTTACTTTAATCAGGGTTCTCACCACTTGAATGTTAACGTATTCGGTGTTGATAAGTTGAAAGATGCTATGGAGCATCCAGAGAAGCCTGAGTATGCTAACTTCACCATCCGTGTCAGCGGTTATGCAGTGAAGTTCATCGACCTGACTCGCGAGCAGCAGCTCGATGTTATCGCTCGTCAGGCTCACGAAAGACTCTAATATAATAGAACAACATAGAAGTCCGGAGTTACTGACAAGATTCAGTCTCCGGACTTTTTTCATTGATAAACTTGTAAGGAGGAAAGATTATGAATTTAGGATATGTACACTCTATCGAGAGTTTCGGCTCTGTAGATGGTCCTGGTATACGTTTCATCGCATTCTTAAAAGGCTGCCCTATGCGGTGTCAGTTTTGCCATAATCCAGACACCTGGAAATTAGACAAGACCAACGAGACTACAGCAGACGATTTGCTTGACAAGGCAGAACGCTATCGCACTTATTGGGGAGAAAAAGGAGGTATCACGGTGAGCGGTGGCGAGGCTTTGATGCAGATAGATTTTCTTCTCGAACTTTTTGAGAAAGCTCATCAGCGCGGTATCAATACTTGTCTGGATACTTCTGCACAACCGTTTACTCGCCATGGTGCATGGTTTGAAAAATTCGAAAAGTTAATGGCAGTTACCGACACCATCCTTTTGGATATCAAGCATATCAATAGCGAGGAGCATAAAAAGTTAACCCGATGGGGAAATGAAAATATCCTGGACTGTGCACGCTATCTTTCTGATATCAACAAACCCGTCTGGATTCGCCATGTGCTCATCCCAAGCATCACTGATAATGATAGGTATCTACAAGAACTCGCCGAATTTCTAAAGACACTGAAGAATATCGAGCGCATTGATGTACTGCCCTATCATACACTGGGGGTTTTCAAGTATGAAAAGCTAGGTATAGATTACCCATTAGAAGGCATACCTACACCTACACCAGAGCGAATAGAAAATGCTAAAAACATTCTGGCCCAAGTACCGCTCAAAGAAAGAGCATGATAGCAAAAAATTCTAAAACCACATAGATGATGAAGATGAAAAAGACAATAAGATTAAAAGCCATCCGCATGACTCTCATCGCCATGGCACTTTTCACCACAAGCGAATTCGCATGTGCACAACAAAATCAATCTTTTACTGTACGTATTAAAGGTATGCGTTGTGATGACTGTGCCCATAAAGTCATGGACAAACTGACCAAAATTAACGGAGTAGACGATATTCAATTCAATCTGGAGAGACGCACAGCTACCATCAGCTATAATCCAGAGGTGACTTGTGAAGATTCTATTAAGAAACCACTTATTGGTACTCGGTATAACCCAACTTCCTATAGCGCCAGCGATATCATTATGCGAGGTTATGGCCAACACATGGAAATCGTAACCGAAGCAGATGCACAAAAGGCTATTCGTGCGCTCCAAGGATTAACGGGTATCGACTCGTTGGCACCACATCTTGACAAACATTATCTCTTTATCCGATACGATGCTAACCGAACAGACAAGGCTACGATTCGTAGAGCTTTAATCGACAGTGGTTTTACACCTACGAACTATTACAGTAGTTCTAAAATCAAGTTTGCTCTCTATCAATTACCTGCAGAACAGGCTACTTCTGCTACAGAAGAAAATGTACTCACCATCAATGGAGTGGATGATGCAACCATCAATGTCAAAAAACAAACACTTGCTATCACATACTTCATAGATCAAATCGGAACCACCACTGAAAAATTAGAAAAAGATCTCCAAGTACTTGGGCTAACTTTTCAAAGGATACCATAAATTAAGTAAGCCATATCACAAGCACCCAAAAAAGGATAGGCCAGGGATTCTCCCTCACCTATCCTTTTTTTATTTAAAAACGATTATCTGCGATACCTACAAGTAGGTAAATTCAAACTATAACTGTTAAAAGAATAAAGAATTAACATATTAATGTTGCTTTTTAAAGAAATTTATTGGTATATTTGTCACAAAGATTAAAATTAGTAAAAAAACGAATCATGATTTTCTACACAAGTAATTACAAGAGACTATCACTAGTTTTTTGTCTTCTATTGATTTCGCTCATTACATTTGCGCAGAAAAATGAAGGGAAATATCGGATAGGTGTGACGGTAACAGACAAGAACACCCATGAGTCTATTATTATGGCCACACTGAAGTTAGAACCGCTGCAAGCAACATCCGTCACAGATGCTGATGGTAAGGCCTCGCTTGACAAAGTGCCCGACGGTATATATACTCTTCTCGTATCTTACGTAGGCTATGAAGAGTCTAAAACGATTGTTAAAGTGAACAAAGATATGAATCTTCATATTCGGCTTACACCAACTTCACTTGCACTTCAAGAGGTCGTTGTAACCGCTCAACAAAAGTCTTCAGGAGCCTCTACAACCTCTGTTGTAAACCGTCAGGCCATAGATCACTTGCAAGCTGCCTCACTTGCCGACATCATGCAACTTCTACCTGGACAAAAGATGGGAAACACCGATCTTACGTCTCAAACAAATTTGCAGTTGCGTACCTTAACCAATAACAATACGAGTGCCTTTGGTAGTCAGATTGTGATTGATGGTGTACCGATATCGAACAATGGTGCGCTCACCCAGGGACAGTTCTCCAGTTCTGCCTTTGTTGGTACAGACTTGCGCCAGGTTGCTGCTGACAATATCGATCAGGTGGAAATCATTCGAGGTATTCCTTCTGCAGAATATGGTGATTTGACCAGCGGACTTGTAGTGGTTCATTCTAAAGTCGGTGTTACTCCATGGCAGTTTAAGACTAAGATTAATCCAGAAATGACAAACGTATCGTTAGGCAAAGGATTTAACCTCAACAAAGCTGGCATTTTCAATTTTAATGCAGACTATGCCAAGGCTTGGGGTGATCCACGTCAGAAGACTCGTTCTTTCAGTCGATATAATATCCATTTAGGCTATGGCTACGATATCAATCGTGACTGGCATACTGATACCAAATTCCAATTCATGTATGCTAAAGATTGGACAGGCAATGATCCTGACGCCATAGATGACGGTACTTATTCTAAAAACAAGAATGTCAATATCGGGTTCACCCATAATGGCCGCATCAATGTAAACAAACTTCTGATGCGCTCTCTTTCATATACTTTTGGTGTAAGTATGGGTTGGAACGATAATATCAATGCGAGTTACGTTACCAATTCTACAGGCTTGCTCCCTATCATTACAGCGACCACTTCTGGTTATTACAGTGTGCCCTGGGTTACCACTTCTTATCTGGCACAAGGCAATACAGAGAGTCGTCCTGGAAACATCTATGCCAAGATTAATGATTCGTTCTACTTAACCTGGGGCAAAACTCGTCAGACCTTTAAGGTCGGCATCGATTATCATTACGATTGGAACAATGGTAAGGGCTACTATAACAGCAATGACAGTTTGCCATATCGCCCGAATTCCAATGGCCGACCACGTGCCTTCTCTGATATACCAGGCCTCCACCAGTTCTCTGCTTACGCAGAAGACAACTTCAACTGGGATATCAACCGTGTCAACAAACTCAAGATAAACTTTGGTTTGCGCCTTACCAGTTTACAGCCATTCTCAGACCTTGCCACAACGGCCCTAAGTCCTCGTCTGAACATAGCTTTTTCTGCTACCAAATGGCTCGACATCCGTGCTGGTATCGGTATGAATAGCAAAACACCAGGTCTAAACTATCTCTATCCTGATAAGAAATACGATGACCGTGTATCACTCAACTATATGCCGCAGAATGATCCTTCAAGCCAACAGCTTATCTATCATACAGAGGTATACGATGTACAGCGAAGCAAAGATTTGAAGAATGCGACAACGACCAAAGTGGAAGCAGGTGTAGATGTAAAACTACCTTGGGGCGGACGCATCAGTGTACTGGCTTACCAAGACAGAACTCCTAACGGATTTGGTAACGCTACGGAGTATTATACATACAGCTACAATCTCTATACCTATGGTTCAGATGAACCAACTCGTACCTTCCTTGCCTATATGACAACCGGTAAGATTGGCAACACAAACAGTACAGTGAACAAAGGTATAGAATTTGATATGGACTTCGGTGAAATCAAACCTATTCACACCCGATTCGCTTTCAGCGGTGCTTGGTCACAAACGAAGACTTGGAGTACTGATGCGGTCATCGAGTCAGTGAAGAGTTCACTACTTACTGCAGAACAACAGACCTATAATCTGACTCCATTCAAGGTAGTATATCCATCAGGTCTTGATTTCAGCAAATACCGTCAGTTCGTCAATACCTTACGCATCATCACCAATATACCAACTCTCAAAATGGTGGCATCGTTTACCGGACAGGTATATTGGCACAACTGGAATCAAAGCTATATTGCCGATAAAGATCCTATCGGATGGATTGATTCTAATCTGCAGTATCACGAGATAACATCGGATATGACTCAGATTGAAGGTATCAATATTAGTGATCTGTCTAAGACCTATACCGACAGTAATCCTGTTTCTAATCCGATTACATGGAATTTATCAGCTCGCCTGACCAAGGAACTTGGCAAGATTGGCGGTTTCTCACTCTATGTGAATAATTGTCTCTACCATGAGCCTTATCTGAAGAGTAGCACCACCACAACGCTCACTCAGCGCAATACGGGTACTTTCAGTTTTGGAGCAGAACTTTATTTCAACTTGTAAGAACTTGACAATAATGATGATGAAAAATATATTCAAGATATTTGTAAGTTTGTTACTGTTCACTTCATGCGTGAACTATAACGATGCAACCCAAGAGACAACGGTGAACATTCAACTCTTACAACCTACCGATTACGAAACGACCGTAGACCTGACCGGTAAAACCGTTACGGCTACACGAGGAACTGTAACCCTAACCTCAAAGACGGATGCCAATGGCATCGCCACTTTCACAGGCATCGCACCCGACGAATACTCCTTCTCTACTTCATGGGCACTCTCCCAAAAGGAGACTCTCTCTGGCAGTATCAGCACGACCATGATTACAGGCGAGACTACACTTGATATGCCAACACAGGTAGCCATAAACCGAGACTTGGTTATCGGCAAGATATACTTTGCCGGTTCAAAAGATAACAACAATAAGAATTACGTGGCTGGTAAATTCATAGAACTCTTCAACCAAAGCGATGATAGCATAGACGTATCTGGCCTATATCTCGGTATTGTAGAATCAGAGTCTACCCCAGCCTATACACAAGAAAACTTAAAAACAGCATACAACGACAGTGTGGTTCTGCTTAAACAGATTTATCGTATTCCGGTAAATGCCAATAAGAAAGTAGCACCAGGAGGTACGATACTCATTGTAAATAGTGCAATAGATCACACGACTAATAACTCGATGGATCATAATCTGCTCGATGCCGATTTCGAAGTAAAAGATGTACAAGGTAAGTATCAGAATAACCCCGAGACACCAGCTATGGAGGTTATTTACAACATCTATACCGGTACATCGATTATGAATATGCTCCAAAATGGTCTGGGCAGCTATATTATTTTCCGCACCGACGAAGACCCTACCTCATGGCCAAAAACCTATAAGTATGGTAAGACTTCGGGTAATGAATGGATAGTAGCACCTACCCGCTATATTCTCGATGGCGTAGAAAGTATGCGTAACAGCACCAAGGGATTTGATCTCACGACCAAACGTCTATGGGATTATATCGATGCCGGATATACGTATATCCAGTCGACTACCGGATATTCGGGCGAAATCATTTATCGTAAAACTTCCAAGACACTGAATGGTCACAAAATCCTTGTGGATACCAATAACTCTTCTAACGATTTCCAAGTATCAAAAACAATCGGAACACGCAACTATGATGAATAAAAAGATATATACCCTGACTTTTGCGCTACTTGCAAGCGCAACAAGTATGGCTCAGAATAATCTGACAGACGAAGGCCAGTATAGATATTATGACGCCACACAACTGTGGCGAAATACAGACAATGCCGCTTCGCTAACCCTCGATTCTACAAGCAATCGTGGTAAGGCCGAATTCTATATGAGTCACGTATCAGGAACTTATCATCGAGTACAAGAAGGTAATCAGACTAATACCTTGCAATTTTACACGGAGCGATACCAGAAAATAGGCAACTATCTCTATGGTTATGGCAAGTTCGACTTTAATATGGGAAGAACAAAGCAAAGAGCCTGGAGCGATGTTATGCGTACTTACTTCAGCAACCCTTTCCTAGTGGGATCCGACAAAGCTGGTAAATACGACTTTCAGAACTTCAATTTATCGGCTCATGTAGGAACCATAGATTTCAACGGATGGCGATTCGGTATGTCTCTCGACTATAATTTGGGCGACTTGAGCCGACTTCGCGACCCTCGTTCACGTTCACGTAAACTTGAATACCAGCTTACGCCATCTGTATCTTACACTATCGGCAACCACACACTGGGGGTAAGTGGTTATTACAATCGTTATAAGGAATCTCAACCATCCTTAACTACCGTACAAGAAGATCCAAGTCTGTATTACTATCAGATGACAGGTCTTGAGGCTGCTACAGGTACGCTTAAAGGATGGACGGGCTATAGCCGTGAATACGTAAACCACAAGTTTGGTGGCGAACTGAGTTATGGTTTTCGCAGCAACAGTTATACGCAGGTCACCTCAGTAAGTATCTCCCGTGGTGCCGAATCTATCTTTGAACAATATAAGCGCGAACCTGGTAAATATTATGAATACAATTACAAGGTAAACACCCAACATCGCATATACCGTACCCAAACTATACACCAAATCGATGCACAGGCTGTTTTCTCTCAAGACTATGCAGATGAATATCGCCCAAAGTTGATCATTACTATCGATAGTATACATGGCTATACTTCTAATCAATATATCAACCAGTTTACCTACAAAAAGCGTTATCAGTTAAAAAGTGCTGACGTAAGTCTTCACTATCGTGCCAACAGGCTCGAAGGAAACAGCATAAAAAGCTATATCGGTTTGCAAGCAGGCTTTACCTCTATCAACCAAAAACATCTACTGCCAACCAGTACTTTCAAGTATCAATCAACAGACCTACTTGCCGAATATGGTATTGCCCTTCTGTCCAACCATCAGTTATGGATAGACGCACAGGCAAGTTATCACTTTAGTAACCAAGCAAAACTGAATTTAGCCGATGCTACTGGTACATATGCACAAAGCGTACTGATACAAGATTTAGCCTATTATGGAGCCAATTACTTCAAGGGTAAGCTACAGATAACCTGGCAGATGCCTATTACTATCAAAGGCTATCGCAGCATATGGTATGTTAAAGGATATGCCAACACCATACAAGCCCAACATAGTCTCAATACGACAACTTATGGCTTCACTATAGGTACGTTTAATTAAAAAATATGATCACAAAAAAAATAGGAGTCTGCTACTCAGACTCCTATTTTTATATCAAAATTTAGTAATGTTTTTAGCAATATCTTGATACATGCTCTAAAATCGTATAGAAAATAAAAAAAGCTCTTAGGAATTTCCTAAGAGCTTAGCGGAGAGAGAGGGATTCGAACCCCCG